>Ga0105044_10000030_pt1 | contig 123294 bp, 103 predicted proteins | sample MAT01_FD_78092 | JGI IMG/M metagenome (GOLD analysis project Ga0105044, IMG submission 78092) | Freshwater microbial communities from Lake Fryxell liftoff mats and glacier meltwater in Antarctica - MAT-01 | ecosystem: Environmental > Aquatic > Freshwater > Ice > Liftoff microbial mat | place...
AAATTTAGAAATGGCATAAGAACCGCCCGAATCGTAAGCATTAATACTCGCTACAGAACAAATGTTAAAAATGTGCCCCGATTGCTGATTCAACATAATAGGAACTATAGCTCTAGTTAAGTGATACGCGCTGTATAAATTGGTGTTAATTAAAGTTTCTAATGTGCCGTCTGGCTCGTTGTGTATGTTACCAGGAAGAATAACGCCAGCATTATTTATTAAAACATCGGTAGTAGTAAAATGAGATTTACAGAAATTTGCAAATTGAAGTACTTGCTCCTTTTGGGATACATCGCAAATCATAGTATGCACCTGGATATTAGTGTTAAGCACCTCTAATTCCGACTTTAAAGCAGCTAATTGGCTGGCATTGCGTGCGCAGGCGGCAATATTGAATCCGTTTTGAGCAAATTTTATGGCTATTGCTCTGCCAATTCCTTTAGATGCACCAGTTATAATGATATTCATCGATAAAATGATTTTAATTAATAGTTTTACAAAATAAAACAATTTACCCCGCAATGAATAACTTGTTTGTAGATGTGATATTGCCTTTTGCGTTGGAGAAAAACTATACCTATGCGGTTCCCGAAGAGCTTTCGACAGCAATTGCGCAGGGTATGCGGGTAGAAGTGCCTTTCAGAAATAAAAGTTATACAGGAATTGTTGCGAAAGTGCATCACATTCAACCAGTCGGATATGCGCCCAAAGAAGTTATTGCACTACCGGATCATCTCCATATTGTAAATAAAGTGCAATTGGAATTTTGGCAGTGGATGGCCGAATATTATATGTGTTCAACAGGCGATGTTATGAACGCAGCCTTACCTGCGCCGTACAAATTAAGTAGTGAAACAATTATTGTGCTGCATAAAAATGCAGATATAGACGCATTGCTTTTAGATGATAAAGAATATTTAATTGCTGAAGCATTGTCGATTCAAACAGAATTAACATTAAAAGATATACAGCTCATTTTACAACAGAAAACAATTCAGCCTGTAATTAAATCATTAATAGAAAAGGGAATTATTTATATAAAAGAAGAGCTAAAAGAAATTTACACTCCGCGAACCGAAAAATTTATACTACTTACTAAAGACTACGAAAGTGAAGATGCTTTGCGTGAATTATTTGATAAGCTACAGCGTAATGAAAAGCAGTTAAATATTTTAATGACTTATTACCAACTGTCGCAGCAGAATAAAAAAGTTAAAAAAAATATTTTGTTGCGGAAATCGGGAGCTTCAGCAGCAGTATTAAAAACATTGTTAAAAAATGAAATTTTCGAGGAAGTAGATGAACAGGTAAGTCGTTTGCAAATTTTTGGCGATGATAATATCGAAGAGTCAGTTTTAAATGAGGAGCAGGTTCGGGCTTTAGATGAAACTAAAAAATTACTCGATGAAAAAAATACTGTTCTCATTCATGGCGTTACAGGTAGTGGTAAAACAGAAGTATATATCGAACTTATAAAGCAACATGTTGCAGCTGGTAAACAGGTGCTTTACTTATTGCCTGAAATTGCGCTAACCACTCAAATTACATCGAGATTAAAAAAACGTTTTGGGAGTCAAATTGGTGTTTACCATTCTAAATTTAATCAGAATGAACGTATAGAAATATGGCAACGTGTGTTGAGTAATGAGTATAAAATAATATTAGGCGCTCGCTCTGCATTATTTCTTCCGTTTAATGAATTAGGTTTAATAATTATTGATGAAGAACACGATTATTCTTACAAACAACATGAGCCAGCACCACGCTATCATGCCCGCGATGCGGCTATTTATCTCGCACACTTACACAAGGCGAAAAGCGTTATGGGCACTGCTACGCCATCCATCGAAACTTACTATCAAGCTGTCAACGAAAAGTTTGGTTTGGTAAAAATGTATAAGCGCTACGCGGATATGGCAATGCCGGAAATTATAATTGCGGATATTAGGGAAGAAGAAAAAAACAAAACCATGCAATCGCATTTTAGTTCCGCATTAATTGGTAGAATGAAATATGCGCTTGATCAAAAAGAACAAGTAATCTTATTTCAAAATAGAAGGGGATATGCACCCTTTTTAATTTGCGAAGGTTGTGGCTGGACTCCAAGATGTATTAATTGTGATGTTAATTTAGTGTATCATAAATTTAGTAATGAATTGAGATGTCATTATTGTAATTATCATTCAAATACCTATACTATTTGTCCCGCATGTGGCAGCACTAGAATTATTATTAAAGGATTTGGTACCGAAAAAATTGATGATGAATTGCAGTATTTATTTCCTGATGCAAAATCAGGCAGATTAGATTTAGATACCGTTAAGTCAAAAAATGGTCATGAAAAAATTCTTCAATCATTCGAATCGGGTGAAATAGATATTTTAACTGGCACGCAAATGGTTACTAAAGGATTAGATTTTGACAACGTGAACCTTGTTGGTATTTTAAGTGCCGATCAGATTTTAAATTTTTCAGATTTCAGAGCAGCTGAAAGAGCTTTTCAAATGATAACCCAGGTAAGTGGGAGAGCAGGCAGAAAGAATAGAAAGGGTTTAGTTTTAATTCAGGCAACTCAAGTTAATCACCCTGTTTTACGAGATGTATTGCACAACGATTTTTCCGGTTTCTATCAAAGAGAAATTGGAGAACGTAAGCAATTTGGTTATCCGCCATTTTCGCGAATAATTAAAATTACCTTAAAGCATTTGAAGCTAGAAACAGTAAATAGATCAGCGGCATTTTTAGGAACTGAGCTAAAAAAGCAATTAGGAGAGCGGATTTTAGGCCCTGCTGTTCCAGGTATTCCTCGAATTAGAAATAAATACTTATCTGAAATAATGATAAAATATCCAAACAACCGTGTAAGTGGCGAATTCGTTAAAAAGTTATTGAAATTTGAAGTTGAAAAGATGCGGCTAAATCCTGCGCACAAACAGGTTGAAATCGTTATTGATGTTGACCCAATGTAGTATCTTTGCAGTCTAATATATGCTATCTAAAAAAGCCAAATACGGATTAAAAGCCATGTTTTACTTAGGTAAAAAGTTTGGCAAAGGCCCAGTGCTTATTTCCGTTCTTGCAGAAGAAGAAAATATTCCAAAGAAATTTCTTGAGCTAATATTATTGGAATTAAAGAAAAATGGCCTTTTGCACAGTAAAATGGGTAAAGGTGGCGGATATGCATTAAGTAAATCACCTGACGACATTACGATAGGGCAAATAGTGCGCGTTTTGGATGGCCCTTTAGCACCAATTCCCTGTGTAAGTAAAACGGCATATCGGAAATGCGACGAATGTGATAATGAAAAAACCTGTGAAATCCGCAAAATAATGATGCAGGTTCGGGATGCCTCAGCAGCCATTTTGGATCATACCAGTTTGTTGGAAGCGCCAAAAGCAATGTTCACAGTAAATAGAAAAACTAAATAAATATCAAGCGGGACAATGCAATACAGTTTATAAAAATATAAATATATATAAATATTCTACTAATTCGATAGAATATGTAGATATTTGTCCCGCGCTAAAAAGAAATTATGAAATCGACATTTTTACTATTGGCATTTATGTTTTGTTTTACCGTTTTGGTAAATGCACAATCAGGTACACAGATTGAAACTTACAATGTGAAAGTTTCTCAAAAAATTGAATTACGCGGATTAAACCATATTCGTTATCAAGTATTTCAAGACTCAACTAAATTTGATGCATTTGATTTAAGAAGGGCGCGTTTAGACTTTAGGGGTGATATTGCTCCTAAAATCGGATATCGCTTGCATACTGAATTAGCAGGAACACCTAAGATTTTGGATGCAACATTTATTTACAAACCATTTGAATGGTTGAATGTAAACATCGGCCAAAGCAAATATCCAATTTGCTACGACAACCAATATTCGCCTTGGACTTTATTAACTATTAATAGAACACAAATAGATAATGCTTTATCTTTTCGTGAAAGTGATTTATATGGCAATCAGAACGGCCGTGATATAGGCTTATGGTTAAGCGGTAAATATAGTATTGGCAATGAAGCAAGTAAGCGACCAATTATAGATTATACTTTAGGTGTTTATAATGGCTCAGGTATAAATGTTGCGGATAACAATCAGGACAAAGATATTGCTGCAGCTTTAGGACTTTCACCTATAAAAGATTTATGGGTTTTTGGACGATACATGAATGGCGTAGGGCAAACTACTGCCGATCCAGGTGTTGATGCAGACAGAAGCCGTTTCGGAGGTAGCATAACTTATAAATATAAAAGTCTTTTAGTTGAAGGCGAATTCCTTTTAGGATCAGATGAAAGTGATAGTTTAGCTTTATTGGAACGCAACGGATACTATGTTACTTTAGGATATACACCAATTAAAGATAAATTACAAGTAGTAGTGAGGTTAGATAATTATGACCCAAATACTGCTACCGCAGATAATATCACAAATAAATACGTTGTTGCTGCTAGTTATTTTTTCACAAAAAATACAAGAATTCAATTAGAGTACGACCTCGTTTTGGAAGAAGCTAAAATCCAAAATGAAAACAATCTTTTTTCATTACAATTCCAGGCAGGTTTTTAAAAGTCTAAATGGATTAAATGGTTATGCAATATGGTATAACTACTTATCTCGCAATTAAATAATATTAAATCAAAAGTGTAACGATTATCACAACAGAGCTTATATTCTATTAAATCTATAGTATTTATAGAAAATATAGTAATTTTGCCAAGCAATCTAAAAAAAACTTATGGAAATTGCAATTGTACTTACCCTTTTAGTATTGGCTATTATTGCCTTTTCTACCGAAAAGATATCGGTAGATATTGTGACCATGACAGCCGTATTGCTGCTGGTGCTAACGGGAATTCTTGATTATAAAGAAGCTTTTGCCCCTTTCGGTAGCGACTTTATTATTATGCTCGCCTCAATTTTTATTGTTACCTCAGCTATCGACTCGTCGGGGGTGCTGGAACACTGGACTTCTAAACTTATGAAACGTTCTGGAGGTAGCCAAATGAGGCTTATAATGCCTATGATTAGCATTACTAGCCTGTTTTCTGCATTTATGAATAACACAACAGTTACGGCTTTAATGATTAATCCCGCAATGGCAATTGCTAAGAAATCGGGAATTAATTTCTCAAAAATTTTATTACCATTGGCGTTTGCTTCAATTGTAGGCGGCACTTGTACTTTAATTGGAACATCTACAAACGTGGCAGTTAACGCTTACCTAAGCAAAAATGGTTACGAACCTTTTGGCATGTGGGACTTTACATCGATAGGACTTGTTTTAGTGGCCGTTACATTGGTTTACATGGCCACTATTGGTGTAAGAATGTTACCAAACAGACATTCGGGCGACCTCACTGCCGAGTATGGCGTGAGGGAATATTTAAGTGAAATTAAAATATTAGCTAATTCCACTTTTATTGGACAAGTAATTCACGATTCTGAAATTTCAAGAATGGGTTTTAATGTGCTAGCTGTCATCCGGGGCGATCGGCAATTTGCTCCTGGGCCCAATATTTCGTTCAGGGAAGGTGATATCGTTTTGGTTAAGGGAAAGATGAAATTACTGATGGATGTTAAAAATACCAAGGGAATTGATATTGTAGCCGATACGTTAGATTTTTATAAAGCAGAGGATAAAGCACTTAAATTAACCGAAGTTGTTGTGCCTGGTCGTTCCAACTTAGCGGGTTCAACTATTGCTGAAATTGATTTCCGCAGAAAATACGGAATGGTAATAGTTGCTTTACATCGAGAAGGAAAAAATATTACTGAGCAATTAAGTAATATAACAATTGAGGTTGGTGATATGTTGTTAGTGCAAGGAACCGATAATTCATTCACTAAATTAAAAAATCATCACGACCTAGTTGTGTTAAGTGCTCATGTTCCGCAAACTAAAAATTTGTGGAAAGGGTATTTTGCTTTGGGATTTTTTTGCATCGCAATAATTATTAGTTCTATTAAGGTTTTTGATGTGCATGTGTCAGTTGCATTTTTAGCCAGTGCAGTTTTAAGTATGTTAGTAGGTGCTGTAAAACCTGACGATGCCTATAAAAGTATTGAGTGGAAATTATTAGTGCTGATAGCAGGAATGACAGCCTTTGGAACAGCAATGGGAAATTCAGGTGCAGATAAATATCTTGCAACACTTATTATAGATATGTTTGGCAGCTTAGGGCCAAATGGAATTATGTTGGGCTTCATGATTCTAACTGTTTTACTTACTCAGCCAATGAGCAACGCTGCTGCGGCCTTGGTTGTTTTGCCCGTAGCTATTGAAGCTGCAAACACATTGCAGGTAAATCCGTTGAGTTATGCAATCGCAGTTATGCTTTCAGCTTCGGTGTCTTTAATTACTCCTTTCGAACCTTCATGTATTTTAGTATACGGTCCGGGTAAATATAAATTTATCGATTTTATTAAAGTGGGTGGCATGCTAACAATTATTCTAGTAACCATTATTTTTTTTATGGTTCCAATGCAATGGCCACTATAAAAATGTAGCTTTTTATAGCTTTTAAAAAAGGGTATTCATATTAATTATCGAATACCCTTTTTTTATTTCAAAATTCATTAATGTGCTTTGCTCTTCCTTTTGAAATGCTTATATACTTCAACCCATAATACGGCAATGCAGGCTGTTAAAAGGCAGTAAATTATATTGAGAAAACTTAAACTTTCAAATTTAAATAAGGTTTGAACTGGTTCGATATAAATAATAGCAAATAATAAACTTATTGAAATAACAATCACCAAAGGAACCAAATTGTTCTTATACCTAAGTGTAAAAAATAAGCTATGTAAAAAAGACCTATTCGTTAGGGTTAGTAGCACATTGCTGAAAATTAGTGTAGCATAAACAGTTGTTCTGATTAACGGTTCACTGCTACCCATTTGCATCATTATATAAGCCGGAATTAAGCAGCCTGCAGTTATAATTAATCCTTGAACTATACTCAAGGTTAATTCATGCATCGAAAAAAAGCTATTAATTGCTTTATGTGGCTTTCGATGCATGGTATCAGGTTCAGCTGGTTCATTTTCAAAAATAATTGAACATGTAGGGCCCATTATTAATTCTAGAATAATAACGTGTAATGGATTAAAGAAATCAGTAAACTCCCAAAAAAATAATAATGGTAATGTTACAATTAGTATAATTGGAATATGTATGCTAATGATATACCTTATTGCTTTTTTTAAATTATCGTATATTCTTCTACCTAATGCAATTGCTTCAACCATGTGTTCTAGGTTGTCGTCAGTTAAAATTAAAGATGCCGCAAGTTTAGCAGTTTCCGTTCCTCGTTTACCCATTGCTATGCCAATATGCGCAGCTTTTAAGGCAGGTCCATCATTAACACCGTCGCCAGTCATTGCAGTAATTTCACCATTCCGTTTTAATGCCTCAACTACTTTTAATTTTGCATCAGGAAACATTCGCGCAAAAATACTTGTATCTTTTATTGCTGTGCATAGTTCATCATCTTGCATAGCTACAACTTCTGTACCTAATAAGATGCGTTTACCATTTTTTAATCCAATTTGATTGGCAATAGTATTAGCTGTGGCGGCATAGTCACCAGTAATCATTTTTACATCAATGCCCGCATCATAAAATGCTTTTATTATTTCACTTGTATTTTTCTTAGGGGGATCATAAAATGCAATGAGTCCTAAAATATCATAAATAAACTGTGTTTGATTTTCAGGATAAACATTTGTTGTAAGTGTTGATTTCCCTACAGCCAAAACACGAAAGCCCAATTCTGCAAGACTTTGTGTTTTTGCTATTAGCCTCGCTCGAATTTCAGCACTTATTTTACTTTGCGCTAATAATGTTTCCACACCACCCTTACAAGCTATTATTTGATTGCCGCTAGAGTCAGTGTAAATATGAGTCATAATTGGAGGCGTACCAGCTAATGGATATTCGTGCACCATTTTAAATTGCTTGCGTTCATCTTTTTGGGTAAATCTTTCATAGGCAATATGAATAGCTTTTTCCATTGCGTCGAACGGAATTGTTTCAGACGCCCACATCGCATAATCTAAAACTGTATTTGCAGCTCCATCTGAATTAATAAAATTAATTTCCTCATCATTAGCTAAGTTATAAATAGCTGCTAATTGCATGTTGTTTTCGGTAAGTGTGCCAGTTTTGTCTAAACAAATAACAGTTGCAGCGCCCAACGATTCGACTGTTTGAGGCGATTTTGCAATTACTTGTTTTTTGTAAAGGCGATAAGCACCTAATGCTAAAAATGTGCTGAAGGCAACGGGTATTTCTTCGGGTAATACAGACATCGCCAATGTTAATCCATGCAGTAAGCCATGCAGTATGTTGCCGGTTAAAACAATGTTAAATCCCCAAACTAGAAAAAACGCAATTAATCCGGCAATTACCATTTGGAAAATAAACCGATTAATTTGTTTTTGTAATGGCGTTTTTTCACTTTCAATATTTTCAATTGATATACCGATTTTCCCTATGGATGTCGAATTGCCAACTGCTGTTATTTGCGCAATACACGAGCCAGTTACTACTATTGTGCCTTTGTAAATTTCGGTTGAAACCGTCGTGCTATTTTTAAACACGCTAAGCGATTCGCCAGTAAGCATACTTTCATTTACCGAAAAATCATGCGCTGCTAAAATGGCACAATCAGCTGGTACAATATCACCGTCCTCGCAAGTAATGATGTCGTTTTTAACCAAAGCTGTGGAGTCAACTGTTACCAAGATGCCACTCCTAAATACCTTACTCCCAGGAGAAGTTAATTTACGCAGCGCATCCACCGCATTTCGACTCCTCGATTCTTGGAAAACAGAAATGCCTGCTACAAAAAATAATGCAGCTAACATGATAAATCCTTCTGAGCTTTCGCCAAGCACGAAATATATTATTGCGGCTACTACCAAAATTATAAACATTGGCTCAGTAACAACGTCTTTAATCTGGATTAATGTTTTGTTTTTGTGCTTCGCTGTTAATCCATTATCACCATAAAGTTTTCGACTAACAAGCACTTCATCATCATTCAAACCTTTATATTGTTGCGTAGACATTATTTTGGCCGCTTATCTGAATTATATTTAATAAAATAAATCAGCCATGCTACAAAAATAAATTGTTTATTTACCCTTGCCTTGAAAAATAATCAGGATAGTATAAAACATTATTTTAAAATCTATAGCAAGGCTCATATTCTCGATATACAGCAAATCGTATTTCATGCGTTGTATCATTTGATCTACATCGCTGGCATATCCAAATTTTACCATTCCCCAGCTTGTTAATCCTGGTTTTACTTTTTGAAGATGCCTATATGATGGTGCTGTTTTTGTTATTTGATCGATGTAATATCTTCTTTCAGGTCTCGGCCCTACGAGACTCATTTCACCTTTAAGGATATTAAATAATTGAGGTAATTCATCATATCGCCACTTGCGCATTACGCGACCCCATGGTGTTATGCGTTCATCGTTTTCACTTGATAATGCTGGTCCATGTACTTCTGCATCTGTATACATTGACCTGAATTTAATAATTGTAAATATTCTATTATTAATTCCAACGCGTTCTTGATAATAAAAAATTGGTCCAAGCGAACTCAATCTTACTTTAATAGCTATGAAGGCGTATAATGGACTTAGAAGCAACAACGCAAATATGGCAACTGTAATATCAATACATCTTTTAATAATCCGCTGCCAACGAGGCATTAAATCTGGATATATCTCTATTAGCACTGCGCCCAATACATTGCTCATTTTTACACTGCCTGATAAGATGTCGTACATATCTGGTACAATTTTAATTACGATTGTGCCTTTTTCAGCTAGCGTATTAATTAATTCATTAAGTAAATGATGTTCAGATGTTTCAATTGCAATTATTACCTCATCAACATTGCGCTGATTTATTATTTCTTTCAACTGTGCGAGATTACCTAAACAAGGTATGTATTTGTCTAACTCGGAACCATGATTGCCATTTGCTTCAATATATCCAACAAATGCATAGCCTAGTGATTTTTTATATCTCGTTATTTCACTGTAAATAGCTAATGCCCTTTGGTCGCTGCCAATTATTATTGTGTTATAAGCAACATGTCCTTTTTGCAATTGGCGCTTCACACGCGTTAGAATAACTAATCTGAGAAATGCAGTTACCAAAAACTGGCCAAAAAACAATAAGAAAAAAATTTGATAATAATCGCGGTACCCAGAAACATAATCATCAAGTAGTAAAGCGAAGAAAATGATTAGCACACCAATAAATGAAACTACAAAGGATTTAGTAATTTCTGCCAATCTTGATTTTCGATAAATATCTGTATAAGTGCCTGCTATAAAATGTAATACTATCCAAATTATTGGAATACCGAATACGCCATAAAAGAAATTTTTATCGTTTAATACCTGTCGGTAAATATCGAATTGTAAATCTTCAATTACAAATTTGCGATATAGAAATAGTCCGGCCCATACAATCATAGCTGCGACATAGTCGAACAGAATATAAGTGATGATGCCAATTTTTTTCTTAAATCGCATTATTTAGATTGAATAATTTTAATGTTATCATAAAACAATTGTGCGGTATCCGATGTTGTATTAATTGCTCTGAATTCTAATTGGTATGATTCAGGTTGATAGGCTGCAAAAAATTGCAAAGTTGTATTTAGGTTGATATAAATTTTATTCCAGTAATCTTTTGAGGTAACTGTTAATACTTCATCATATATTGAACTGCCAGTTGCAGTATTGCATTTTACCCAAACGTTATAAGGAATATCACATTTGTAATCTAATTCAAGAAACAATTGATGATCAGTTTGAGGGAAAAATAACACATCGCTTGTTTGAACATAAAAGGTATCGATTGCTCCAATCAATGTGCTTACCGCTGATCGGTTACCTTCAAACACTTCTGAATCTGTTGAGGTAGTTGTAAGCACGCCATCGTCAATAACACTGTAGAATGGGTTACTGCTTTCAAATCGCTCAAGCATAATAAATGAAATGGACGCAGAATTTTTATAGGTTGTTGCAGGATTTATAACAATAGTTTCACCAGCAAGTAATTCAGGTGAAATAGTATAAGCATTGTAGAAAGGATATATCATACCAGTTCCAGAAATGCCATTTTCTTTAATTCCAGGATATATAATCAACGAAGTTATTCCTTCTGACAAAATAGGTATAGTAGCAGGTAATTCATAAGCGCCAATAAATATATTATCGGCATAAACCCATGCATCAGTTATTTTTGAGGATGCATAGCCTTGGGTTTCTAACGTTGCCGTGAATGCAAAATTGTTAATTGTTACATAGGCCGGAATTTGTTCGTCAGGGTTAATTATATCACAGCCTTGAATTAGCAATGTGATGATTATAGCAAAGAAAATACTTGTCAGTTTATTCATTTCGATAAAAGTAGCACGAATTAGTTAATTCTCAAATCTTTCAACATCACTATTTGTCACCTGTAAGCAACGTTTTTTTCAATTTTATTTAATATCATGTGTGCTACCTGCAGCGCTCGATAGCCGTCTTCGATGGTAACTGGAGTTTCTGTATCATTAATGATAGCTTTGGCAAAAAGTGCTAATTCCATTTTAATGGCGTTTACCGGAATAATTTCTGGTTTCGACATGCGAACGGCTTTCTTTTTAGAGGAATCACCTGTATTGATGTCAATAGTGAACGCATCCTCATCATTTTTAGCATCACTGAGGGTTAATATTTCTGTCATGTTTTCTCCAAAATCAACTGAAATGTAAGCATCGCGCTGAAATAAACGCATTTTGCGCATCTTTTTCATTGAAATTCTGCTGGCGGTTAGATTTGCTACACAGCCATTATCGAATTCGAGTCTTGCGTTAGCAATATCAGGTTGATTGCTTATAACCTTTACCCCGCTTGCACTTACTTTTTTTACGTTTGAATGCACCAAATGCAATACAATGTCAATGTCGTGAATCATTAAATCTAAAACTACCGAAACATCAGTGCCTCTTGGATTAAAAGTGGAAAGTCGATGCGACTCGATGAACATGGGTTGAACATCTATATCCTTTATAGCCAGAAACGCTGGATTAAAGCGTTCCACATGTCCAACCTGTGCTTTTACATTGGCTTCATGTGCAAGTGCCATAAGGTATTTTGCTTCATGCACAGTGTTTGCAAGTGGTTTTTCTACAAAAATATGTTTCGCTTTCTTTAAAGCTGCACGCCCGCAATCATAATGTGAAATGGTTGGGGTAACAATATCAACTGCGTCGCAAGCATCAATCAACTTGTGAATACTGTTAAACCGAGGGATGTTAAATGTTGCTTCAGCGTATGCTGCATTTTTGGCATCTGGGTCAAAGAACCCAACAACCTCAAAATCAGGTATTTCTTTCAAAAGCTTCAAATGGATTTTACCCAAATGACCCGCACCTAATACACCAATTCTAACCATAATTTGATTTGTGGCAAATTTAAATTATTCAAAGGGAGAGATACATAAAATAGCAATATAAATGTCCACGTTTTATTAAGGTTGTATGCTTAGGAACACAACTATTGAGCAAACAGCCCAAAAATCCCCTATCTTCACGCAGTAATTTTAGGTATGCGATTTAAGAATATCATTTTAGCATTTGTGCTGTTGCCATTGCTTTCGGGCTTGCTAATGTGGGCAGCTTGGCCGCCATTGCCATTTACTTTCCTCGTATTTGTTGCACTCGTTCCATTGTTATTGGCCGAAAAATTAATTTCAGGATATTATCAAAATTTTGTCGGCCTCAAAGTATGGTTGGCAATGTTTATCGGTTTGTCAATTTGGAACATATCAACTACTTGGTGGGTTGGCAACGCGAGTGCAACGGGAGGTTTGTTTGCCAATGTTGCTAATGCCATTTTAATGACTATTCCAATTATGGCTACCAGAAATGCGCGGCGTGTTTTTGGAGAGCGGATTGGAAATTTGGCGTTTGTAGTATTCTGGATGACTTTTGAACTTATACATCTAAATTGGGAGCTAACATGGCCATGGCTTTCATTGGGAAATGTATTTGCATTAAATCATACTTGGGTGCAATGGTATGCTTATACTGGTGTTTTTGGTGGCACATTATGGGTGTTAATCACTAATTTATTGGTATTTAATTGGATAAAAAAATATGTATTTGGAAGTCAAATAACGATAAAACCTAACAAAAGGCAGTTGCTTAAACCAGCTTTTTTATTTATTGCAATTATTGTGGTTCCTATTACAATTTCGAAAATTATTTATACCAATACATCTGATAAAGGTTCATTAACGCATGTAACAGTAGTGCAGCCAAATTTCGATCCATTTACAGAAAAATTTGCCATCCCTTACAGTATTCAAATGGAGAAAATGATTGCACTTTCCAAAAGTAAAATCAACGATTCAACTTCGTTTTTGGTTTGGCCAGAAACAGCTATTCAATCTGAAATTTGGTTAGATAAAATTAAGTTCGAAAAACCTGTGCGCGATTTAAAAAAAGAATTAGATAGTTTTCCTAATTTAACCATGGTTTTAGGTATTAATGGATTTGAGCGATATAATAGTGGAGATGACATTTCTGCTACCGCTCGTGAAATGATTTATAATACTAACGATATTGGCGGTGCTGATACCATGTTTTTCGATATTTATAACACTGCACTTGCAATCAACTCAACAGGTCCAATTGGATATTATCATAAATCAAAATTAGTTCCAGGCGCAGAACGTATGCCTTATCCTGAATTTTTTTCTTCGTTAGGTAAATGGGCAATCGATTTGGGCGGCATACAGGGAAGTTTGGGTATTCAAAAAGAAAGAACAGTTTTTTTTAATAATGAAGGTATTGGAGTAGCCCCAGTAATATGTTACGAAAGTGTTTTTGGAGCCTACGTTACAGAGTATGTAAAAAAAGGTGCTGGATTGATATTTATTATTACAAATGATGGATGGTGGGGCAATACCGATGGTTATAAGCAACACTGTTTATATGCAAAGTTGCGCAGTATTGAAACACGCAGGAGTATTGCCCGCTCTGCTAATACCGGAATATCCTGTTTTATAAATCAGCGGGGAGATATAACACAACCTACTGGATGGCGCGAAGATGCTGCCATATCTGCATCGTTAGCCGTTAATACTGAGATTACTTTTTATACTAGGTATGGCGATTACTTGGCAATAATTGCAATGGTAATTGCACTAATAATACTTTCCGCCACCATGTTGATGAATGCAGCAAAGCGATTTAATAAAAAGGCTTCCTTATGATGAAAACTGATGAGCTAGAAAAATTATGTTTTGCTGTAATTGAAATTATTAAACCAATTGCATACAATATTAAAGAGGTAAGAAAAAATTTCACCGATGTAGTTATCGAAAAAAAAGGCATTAGAGATTTTGTTACTGAAGTGGATACAAATGCAGAGAAAGCGCTTGTTACTGCATTAGCTATTTTACTTCCCGAAGCAGGATTTATTACGGAAGAAAAAACCGTTTTGCAATCCGACAAGCAATACAATTGGATAATTGATCCGTTGGATGGAACAATGAATTATTTACATGGAATTCCTGCATATAGTGTAAGTATCGGTTTGCAATTTGAGCACGAAATTATTTTGGGCGTTGTGTATGAAATTGTGCACAACGAAATGTTTTATTCATGGAAAGATGCACCGGCTTATTGTAACAATAATATTATACATGTTTCTAATTGCGCCACAATACAAGATGCATTAATTGCAACTGGATTTCCTTATATCAGAAATACAGAACGCACACGAAAAATTGCAGATACAATTAAATATTTTCTTGATAACGGAAGAGATATCAGAAGAATAGGAACAGCTGCCACCGATTTATGTTATGTGGCTTGTGGCAGAATGGATGTTTATTACGAAGGCTTTTTAAATATCTGGGATATTGCAGGTGGAATAATAATTGTTAAAAATGCGGGTGGATTTGTTGCTGATTTTTCAGGAGAAAACGACTTTACAAAAGGGCAAATTGTTGCGTGCTCACCTGAACTTAAATTTGATGTTCTGCGAGGTGTTGCTTTAATGCCATGAACAAAATTGCGGTGCTCGCAAAATGTTGTTAGGTACCTAAAAATATGCAGCAAAATGTCTTTTGGCTCGATTGGAAGTATTTAAGTATTTTGTCGATTGATTGATGCAGATAGTTAAATAAGTGTTAATAGTAGATAAATTAATTTTTAATCTAATGATAAATTAATGTTAGGCATGTTTTTTAATTGAGAATAAACAAGACTTAACAGTAACTTAACATTGCCTAAAGGTGCTGATAAGGCTGCTTTAAAGTGATTCTAAAATTAATAAATTCTTATTTGCGCAAAAAATAAACATATCCTTAACATTAACTTAATATTGTGCAAATACCTTCGCATTAATAACGCTATAAACTATGTTCAAACATTTAACCTTTGTAACGCTTGCAGCAGTAGGATTAGCCTCTTGTGGGGGCAACAAAACTGACAATTCTGATAGTAATGAAATTACTGGAACTATTTCAATTGATGGCTCAAGCACTGTTTATCCTCTTAGTGAGGCAATGGCAGAAGAATTTGGCCTAAAAAACCCTAAAGCTAGAGTTACAGTTGGTGAATCAGGCACTGGTGGCGGATTCAAGAAGTTCGGCAGAAGTGAAATTGATATCTGTGGCGCTTCACGACCGATAAAAGACAGCGAAAAGGCTGATTGTGATTCTGCAGGTATAAAATATTTGGAGCTAGAAATAGCTTATGATGGTTTGGCTGTAGTTGTAAACAAAAAGAATACTTGGGTTGATAAATTAACAACTGCGGAGTTAAAAATAATGTGGGAAACAGGAGCACAAGGTAAAATCACTTCATGGAAGCAAATTAGAGCAAGTTTTCCTGACGAACCACTGCATCTATATGGTGCCGGAACAGCAAGTGGAACTTTTGACTACTTTACAGAAGAAATTTGTGGTAAAAAAGGAGATAGTCGCGGTGATTATACGGCTAGCGAAAATGATAATACACTTGTAACGGGTGTTGCTAGCGATAAAGGCGGATTAGCTTATTTCGGAATGGCTTATTATGAAAATAATAAAGAGCAACTTAAAATTGTGCCAATCGATAATGGAAATGGAATAGGTGTAATTCCAACGCAAGAAACTGTTTTAAATAAATCATATGCTCCACTTTCACGACCTTTGTATATATACATAAACGAAAAAGCATTAGATCGTCCTGAGGTTCAGGCTTTCGTATCATTTTTTATTGATAATGCTCCCGAATTAAGCAAGGAAGTTGGATATGTGCCATGTGAAGCTGCAGTTTATGAGCAGCAAAAGGCAATATTAAAAGCAGATGTTGACAGCAAGTCAGCCGCTAAATAAATAACTAATATTTTTGTTCAGGTAATCACTAAGGTTAGCTGAACATTTTTTATTTTGTGAGAAGAAAAGAAAAAATAATAGAATTTTTGTTAGCACTTGCCGGTGCTATTACTGTTTTAACTACAATAGGAATATTATGGGTTTTACTTTATGAAACAGTGCTTTTTTTTGGCGAAGTTTCTATTGTCGAATTTTTTACAGATACACAGTGGACACCGCTTTTTGCTGATAAACATTTCGGTATTCTTCCATTAATAAGTGGTACTGTACTTACTTCATTTATTGCCATTTTTGTTGCACTACCAATTGGTTTGAGTATAGCAGTTTATTTAAATGAATATGCACATCCTAAAATGCGGCGAACTGTAAAACCAGTGCTGGAAATTTTAGCAGCAATTCCAACTGTTGTATATGGTTTCTTTGCTTTAACGGTTGTAACGCCTTATTTGCAAACTATTATTCCAGGCTTAGCTGGATTTAACGCCTTATCGCCTGGAATTGTAATGGGAATTATGATAATACCGCTTATTTCATCTTTGAGTGAAGATGCTTTATATGCAGTGCCAAAATCATTGCGTGAAGCGAGTTACGGCCTAGGAGCAACTCAATTTCAAACATCATTTAAGGTGTTAATTCCTGCAGCATCATCAGGAATTATTGTTTCTGTAATTTTGGCCATATCAAGAGCATTTGGTGAAACAATGATTGTTGCTATTGCCGCAGGTTTGGAGCCAAGGCTTACACTAGATCCAACAGTTCCTATTGCAACAATTACGGCTTATATCGTTCAAGTTTCTATGGGAGATGTTCCACAAGGTTCTTTGGAATTTAAATCCATTTTTGCTGCGGGAATGATGCTGTTTGTGTTTACTTTTATATTAAATACAATTTCAGCTAGAGTTAAAAAGAAATTTTATCATAAATACGAATAATCAACAAAAATAAATGAACAACAGGCTTAAAAATAATTTATTCAAATATTGGGCAATAGCATGCACTTTATTTGGAATTATTATGCTTGGCGTTTTTATAATTAATATTTTAATAGATGGCTTAGGTCGTTTAGATTGGAATTTTATTACAGATTTGCCTTCACGCAAGGCTGAAAATGCAGGTATTTTTACTGCAGTGATGGGAACCCTCTGGATACTTGGCCTCACCGCAATTATTTCAATTCCTGTTGGTGTAGCAGCTGGTATCTATTTAGAAGAGTATGGTAAAAAATCGCGCTTCGCCAACATGCTCGAAATTAATATCACCAACTTGGCTGGTATACCTTCTATTATTTATGGAATTTTAGGATTAGAAGTTTTTGTAAGAACAGCTGGGTTGGGAAGCAGCCTAATTTCAGGTGCACTTACGCTTTCATTGCTAATTTTACCTGTAATTATTGTAGCAACTAGGGAAGCAATTAAAGCAGTGCCAAAAACAATAAGTGAAGCAAGTTATGCTTTAGGAGCGTCAAAGTGGCAAACAATTTCTGAGCAAATATTACCTGCAGCAGGCGGTGGTATTGTTACTGGTGTAATTTTGGCGTTGTCGCGGGCTGCTGGTGAAACAGCTCCCCTAATTGTTGTAGGTGCACTTACTTATGTTCCATTTGCACCTCAAACTCCAATGGATCAATATTCAGTTTTACCCATGCAAATATTTAATTGGATAAGCAGACCTGAGAAAGAATTTGGAGTAAATGCAGCAGCAGCTATTATTGTTTTATTATTAATTACTTTTATAATGAATGGCATTGCAATTTATTTACGCAATCGTTGGCAGAAAAAAGTTAAGTGGTAATTTTATGAGTTATAAATTAACAGCAGATAACATTAATGTTTGGTACGGCAACTATCATGCCCTCAAAGACATTACCGTGAGAATAAGGCCAAATACGGTAACCGCATTTATTGGTCCAAGTGGGTGCGGTAAATCCACCTTTTTGCGATTGATTAATCGTATGAATGATTATATTGATGGTTTTCGCATGGATGGCCAAATTCTTATCGACGAAAAAAATATTTATTCGAAGCGTGTTAGAGTTGAAGAACTGCGCAAAGAAGTTGGTATGGTATTTCAAAAGCCAAATCCATTTCCAAAAACTATTTTCGATAATGTTGTTTACGGCTTAACAATTCGAGGTGTAAATAATAAACGTATATTGGAAGAAGCATGCGAAAGCTCTTTGCGACAAGCAGCATTATGGGATGAAGTAAAAGATGATCTCAAAAAATCGGCACTTGCTTTAAGTGGTGGGCAACAACAGCGCCTTTGTATTGCTAGAACATTGGCGGTTAAGCCAACCGTAATTTTAATGGATGAACCAGCTTCTTCCCTCGACCCAATTTCAACAGCTAAAATAGAAGAGCTAATATCTGAATTAAAACAGCATTATACCATTATTATAGTTACGCATAATATGCAGCAAGCTGCACGCATTAGTGACCGTACTGCATTTTTCTACTTAGGTGAATTAATTGAATTTGATAGTACTGTTAATATATTTACAGCACCCAAAGAATCAAAAACACAAAGTTATATAACTGGCCGTTTTGGATGATCCATTACAATATAAGCATAAATTATTCCGTTTAATCCTTATTAAATTTTTCATATGTCACAAATAGATAATCCAGTTCAAAATCTGAAAACAGAACTTGAACAAATGTTTCAGATGGTTTCTACTCAGCTTAGTAAAGCAAAAGATGCGCTCACAGGGTTTGATAAGGACTTGGCGCGTGAAGTTGTTCAAATAGAAAAACGTGTTAACGGGCAGGAATTGCAAATTGACCGAATTGCAGAAAATTTTATAGCCTTGTATTCGCCTGTTGCAATTGACTTGCGCTTTGTGCTTGCAGTTTTAAAAATAAATAATAACCTCGAACGTATTGGCGATATTGCAGAAGGTATATCAAAATACATTAACGAATCTGCAGTACCATTTGATGCCAAACTAATGGAAGAAAGTAATGTTATTCCAATGTTTGAAGCCGCAATGCGCATGCTAGAAGAAACAAAAATGGCCTTCGAAAAAGAAGATACCTCTATTGCAAGGAAAATTTTTAAAAGCGACGATTATCTTGATCATATTAATATTGAAGCAATTAATTGCCTGACCGAAGGAATGAAAAATGATCCGTCTAAAATTACTGATGCATTATATATAATTTCTATTATCAGAAAGTTAGAACGCATTGGCGATCAACTTAAAAACATTGCTGAGGAAATCATCTTCTATATCGAAGCAAAAGTGCTGAAGCACGCTAAGCTTAAGTAAGCGAACCTTAATTAGTGTTTATTTATTGAATGGTCTTAGACTCAATTATGTCGCTTATTGGCAAGTAATTGCGCTCCCAATAGTTTTACTACGCAAGTAGTTGAATAACATGCTACTTCCCAATTTCGCAACGCCATCTATCCGCTTGCATCGCTTGTATGTGCATCTATACTGCTTTTTGTTGCAACGCCACTGCCACTATTAACCCAAATTAAGCAATAGACCTTTTCAAATCAACCAAGCTATTGATTTAGTTGGGTTTAACCAGAATAACAAACAATTTGAAAAGAGCATGTTATTGGATGGAAACATCTGATTTTATAACATATCATAATATGTTACGATTGCTATTGCTTATTCCGTTATTAATTAAGGCGTATTAAATCCTCGCCCAACTGCAACAGCCGCCAACTGCATCTATTGATGATTAAAAAACATTGTAGTTGATTTTTTTAGTATTTTAAATCCAATTACATAGTTTGTTGCGTAAATAGTTCCAAATAAATTATTCAACAAACTTAAAACAATAAAACAATGAAAAAGGTAACAACATTTTTAGCTGTAGTAGCTATTGTATTTTCAGCAAATTTAATTACGGCACAAACTGTAACTGTTGGCGGTGAAGCAATGTATCCTCAAAAGGATATTATTGATAACGCAGTAAAATCTAAAGACCATACTACTTTAGTGGCCGCTGTTCAAGCCGCTGGTCTAGTAGAAACACTTAAAACAGCTGGACCGTTTACTGTATTTGCTCCCGTAAATGATGCATTCGAAAATCTTCCATCTGGCACGGTTGAAACTTTACTAAAACCTGAAAATAAAGCAACATTAACTGCAGTATTAACCTATCACGTAGTTGCTGGAATGTATGATTTTGATGCAATTTCAAAATTAATAAAGGACAATAAAGGCACTGCCGAATTAACTACCGTAAGCGGGGATAAATTAACCGCAATGATGAACGGTAAGCATAATATCCAATTAAAAGATGAAAACGGAAGTATCATCAATATCACCACTTATGATGTTTATCAAAGTAATGGTGTTATTCATGTAGTTGATAGGATTGCACTTCCTAAATAATAGTGCTTAGGTAAATAGGTAATTGAGGGGGACATTGATGTCCCCCTTTTTTTATTTAAAACCTTTTTGAAAATATTTTTTACTTAGCAAATGATATCGCTCTTTTCTCTCGAATCACCGTCACTTTTATATGCCCAGGATATTGCATTTCATCCTGAATTTTTTGTGCAATGCTAAATGATAAATCTTCAGCAGCTTTGTCACTAACTTTTTCAGCTTCTACAATTACACGTAATTCACGACCTGCTTGAATAGCGTATGCTTTTTCAACACCATCGTTTGCAAGTGCAAGATTTTCCATCTCTTTAATACGTTTAAGATAGCTTTCCAATATCTCGCGTCTAGCTCCTGGTCTTGCCCCACTAATTGCATCACATGCCTGAATAATCGGCGAAATAACATATTGCATTTCAATCTCGTCGTGGTGAGCGCCAACTGCATTTACAATTGCAGCATGTTCGCCATATTTCTCGCATAATTTTGCACCAAGTAATGCGTGACTTAATTCAGATTCCTCTTCAGGCACTTTTCCAATATCATGCAGTAGACCGGCCCGTTTAGCTAATTTAGGATTTAATCCAAGTTCAGCTGCCATAGTTGCGCAAAGGTTGGCAACTTCGCGACTGTGCTGTAACAAATTCTGTCCATACGATGAACGGAAGCGCATTCTTCCAACCATTCTTATTAATTCAGGATGCACACCAGTTACCCCTAATTCAATTACCGTTCGCTCACCAATTTCATTGATGTGCTCTTCCATTTGTTTTTTAGTTTTTGCAACTACTTCTTCAATACGGGCAGGGTGAATCCTCCCATCAGCTACTAATCGCATTAAACTTAATCGCGCTACTTCTCTGCGAACAGGATCGAAACCACTTATCATTATTGTTTCAGGCGTATCATCAACAATAAATTCAACGCCTGTTGCGGCTTCCAACGCACGAATGTTTCTTCCCTCACGACCAATTATCTGACCTTTTTGATCATCACTGTCGAGATTAAATACTGAAACTGAATTCTCAATTGCTTGCTCAGCAGCAGTCCGCTGTATTGTTTGAAGAATGATTTTTTTTGCTTCTTTATTCGCTTTTAATTTTGCTTCTTCAACTATTTCTTTGATATGCGCCATTGCCTTATTTCTAGCTTCATCTTTCAATGCTTCCATTAATTCGTTGCGCGCTTGATCGGCACTTAATTTAGCAACCTCTTCTAATTTGCGAATATGTGTTTCATAAGCTTTATCAAGCTCACCTTTTTTGGTATTAACAACCTCAAGCTGCTTTGAAAGCGTTTCTTTAACAGTATTTAATTCTGCCTCTTTCTTAGAAAATTGTTGTTGCTGTTGGCCGAGTTGCGACTCCTTTTGCTTCATCCGCATTTCTTGCTCTTCTAACTTTAGCACTTTTTGCTGACGTTCTTTTTCAACTTCAGCTTTTTGTTGAATCAACTGATCTTTTAACTCTAGTGATTTTTCTTTTTTGTAAATATCAGCATCATTTTTACTTTTTTGAGATAATAATTCAGTTTCCTTTCTGGCAATTGAAATTAGTTCTTCGGCTTTGCGCTCTGCAAAATGTTTTTGGTTTTTCGATTGCCCAAAAATTAGGTGCCCTCCAATTACTCCTGCAATCAGGGCGGCTACACCTATGATTACATACATTAAAGTTTCGTTCATATATATATGGTTTTATGATGAAAGACTTCACCAAAGCAATAAAACCTACCGGAGCGGCCTTTACTAAAAAGAAGATTATTGTTGCAATGCTTTCAAAATTTGCTGATTGAGCTTTTGTAACTCGGCTGTTAAATCTGTTTCGTTTATAACAGCTACCGGTTGCTTGTGCTCTGCGCCTAAGTGGTCTACCATCATGGTTAGTATCGTCATTGCAAGATAATCTTGCTTGTCGTTACCTGCATGCTGCGCCTGTACGTCTTTTATCTTTTCAGCTATAATTCTTGCTGCCTTTCGCACTGTTTCTTCTTCTTCAGGCTTAACTTTAAGCCTGTAGGGCCTGTCGCAAATCGTAACGTGAATATTTAACAATTTGCTTTCTTCAGTATCCATTGGGTTTTATTGTATTCAGTTTGTCCAATTGGGATTAAAGTTAAGTAAAGATTATGAAAAAGATAGCCAACAGGCAGCCAAACATTAAAAGTTACTGTTCAATCGTTGAGCATAGCTATGCAGTTGTCTACTTCTTTGATCAGCTCATTGATGCGTTTTTTAACCTCTGTCTTGCTTTCAGGCTGGTCTTTAGATGAACCCATTGTTGCAATGGATTGAGCCGTTTTTACTATTTCAAATTGCTTTTCCAACTCGTCAATTTTTTTATTCTTATCGGTCAAGCCCTTCCTTTGCGCGTCAACTTGTTGTTTAAGCATAGCGTTTTCAGCAGAAATGGCCTGAAAACTCCTTAAAAGTCGGTCCAAATTTGCCTGTAAAGCCTGCAGTTGTTCGTGTGTCTTATTCATTGTGCCTTTAAAAGTAGGTAATTTTATTTCCTAATTATAGCGCCAAGCTCAGTTTCATACCTTTGCATTAATTTTTTCATGATGCCATCTACCTCCATGTCAGTTAAGGTGCGTTCATCATTGCTAAAGGTTAAACCAATGGCGTAACTTTTTTTACCAGCTAGTTTTTCACCCTCATAAACATCAAACAAAATAACATCTTTTACAATTGGCTTTCCTTCTTTCCTGGCTATTGATGCAATTGTCTCATATTTAATATGCTTGTCGATTACTAATGCTAAATCACGACGAACTTCAGGAAATTTAGCAACTTCTTTAAATGTAACTTTTCGTGCAGCGAAATTATCTAACATCGTTTTCCAATCTAATTCTGCAAAACAAACCGGTTGCTTAATAGCGAAATCTGCAAGTATTTGCTTTTTGATGTTACCGCATATTCCAATCTCAGTTCCGTTAACTGTTAAAGTTGCAGCACTTTCAAAAATTCCAACTAAAGCATGATTTGTATTTTCATCCACGCTTGTCCAAATTGCCTTGCAATTCATTTTTAATAACAATGCATCAACTTGCGCCTTTAAATCATAAAAGTCTGTTTTGCGATTGCTAATCCGCCAATTTTCGTTGTATTTGTTGCCAGTTAAATACAAACCTATTTTTTCTGCTTCGCGATAGCCTTCAATGTTTTTTGAATAAATACGACCGAATTCAAACATGGCTAAATCATGTTGCTTATGATTGCTATTATAACCTATTACTTCTAAACCAGTAAATGCCATCGAAATGCGCATGTTGTCTAACTCGACATTTAACGAATTTAATAAATTAACTTGTTGCGGCACTAAATCGGGTAAATACTGTTGCGTGTATTTTGAACGTGAAATGGCATTTGTAAATATTTCATAAAACCCATTGTTTGCCAAGTAATTCGTGGTTTCAAGTTTTATGTTTTCTTTATCAGGTTTTGAGCTAACCAAATAAGGCGTGCGAATGGCAGTAGGAACCTGAATGTTATTAAAGCCATGCATTCTCAAAATTTCTTCAATAATATCAATTTCACGAATTACATCATTTTTATATGAAGGCACTTTTAATTTTAATTCATCTCCGCTGTTTGCCTCAACTTTAATATTTAACGAAGCTAAAATTGTTGTAATTGTTGCAACCGGTAATTTTAAAGTACTTATTTTTTCTAATCTACTTAAACGAAATGTGATATCAAAATCCTGTAAAGGAATTGGGTAGATGTCTATGATATCACCACTTACGGAGCCGCCACAAATTGTTTGCATTAATTCAGCGGCATGCTGCAGCGCAGGAAGTGTATTTGAAATATCAGTGCCTTTTGCAAATCGAGCAGCAGCATCTGTTTTTAAACCATGTATTGATGCGGTTCGGCGAATATTAGATGGATTAAAAAAGGCACTTTCCAAAAAAATATGCACAGTATTTTCAGTTACACCTGAATGCAATCCGCCGTAAACGCCCGCAATACACATGCCTTCCGATGCATCACAAATCATTAAATCGGTGGATGATAATTTACGTTCTTTAGTATCGAGAGTTGTAAATATTGTATCCTGTGCTAATGTTTTTATTATAATAGTATCTCCATTAATTTTATCAGCATCAAATGCGTGCAATGGCTGACCATATAATTGCAAAATGTAATTGGTAATATCTACAACATTATTAATTGGACGCATACCAATAGCACGCAGTTTATGTTGCATCCATTTGGGTGATTCGCCAACTTTAATATTTTTAATTAATATACCTGAGTAACGTGGACAAGCATTATTATCCTTTACAATAATTTTAATAGATGGTGTTGATGTATTAATTGAAATATTGCTAGTTGCCCTACTTTTAAATTCGGGTTTATCTATTTCCCTAGAAATTAATCCAGCGCGCAATTCTCTTGCTGTTCCGATATGCGAATTGGCATCAGCGTGATTTGCTGTTAACCCAATTTCAATAATGGTATCGGTATAAACATCAAACAAGGTTTTAACATTTGTGCCAACTAAGCTGTTTTCTGGTAGTATGTACAAACCATCATGGTTTTCACTGAGTCCTATTTCATCTTCAGCGCATAGCATACCATTACTTTCTATACCTCGAATTTTAGCACGCTTAATAGTAAATGCGTCGCCTTTTATGGGGTGAATAGTAGTTCCAGGAATAGCAACAATTACTTTTTGACCACTGGCAACATTCGGTGCACCACATACAATATTTAGTAATTCACCTGTTCCGATATCTACTTGTGTAACTTTAAGTTTATCGGCATCAGGATGTTTTTCGCAACTAATAACTTCACCAACTAAAAGTCCTGCCAACCCACCTTCAAAATTACTATATGGATAAACGCCTTCAACTTCTAATCCGATATCGGTTAATAGCATGGCTGCGTCATCTGCCGACAAGTTTAATGGCAGTAATTCGTTTAGCCAGTTCCAAGATATTTTCATATCCCGCAAATTTAATAACAGTTGCGATATGGCAGGTGAGATTACACCAAGTTTAAGGTGTGAATTGGCTTTTTATTGCCATATTTTCGCAAAATAGGGTATTTCCTCATGCGATTCACCGTCTTTTTGCAGCCAATAAGCCATCGTAACCACCTTTCCCGATTTGGTATGCAATAATCTGCCATAAACAGCATTCGTTGCATTAAAAGTAGCATCCGAAACACCAACAGTCCACGACGTAGGTGCTGGCGGTATTTCTCCTTCAGCTAATGCAGGAGCTCCTTTGGCAGGAGGCGACGGTACAACTACTACGGTAAATCCATTAAATGTAAGTAACGTTTTTAGAAAATCTACACGTGCTTGCGAAACATTTTTTTCAACAATAGCGCATTTTATGCCGTCTAAATCGTCGAATAAGTGATTTTGATTAATTGCCATTTATGCTGAATTAATTATAAATGAATAATTGAAAAAATGTATTCGTAACAACCACCAAATAAGCCAGTTGCTAAAACACCTACTACACAAATTATAAAGGCTAAACCAGCTTGAAATCCTGTATCTAGTTTTTGAATAGGATTATCATTGCTATCCATAAACATGGCCTTAACAACTTTTAAATAATAATAAAGTGAAACTACCATGTTTAATGCCGCAATAACAATGAGCACTGTGTTATTTTGACCACCACCTGACATCAATAAAAAGAACTTACCAAAAAAACCAGCTGTGGGTGGAATACCTGCTAGTGAAAATAACGATAATGCCAATACCCAAGCTAAAAGTGGATTAGTTTTATAAAAACCTTTGTAGTCGCTTATGTTTTCCTTGCCTGTTTTAGCGCTTACTAATGATATTACTCCGAATGCACCAAGATTAGAGAATAAATAAATAACAATAAAAAATACCGATGCAGCAGCACCTTCGGTTGAATTACCCGAAATACCTATTAAAATAAATCCGACTTGAGCAATGGATGAAAACGCCAGGAATCGTTTTAAATTAGTTTGGCGTATGGCAAATAAATTACCAGTTATCATGGTTAACACACTAATCAGAAACAAGAAGTTATACCATGAAATGAATATATTTTGAAATGCACCATAAAGCACCGAAAAGAAAACAAATATGATAGCACCTTTTGAAACAACGCTTAAATAGGCTGTTACTGCCACAGGTGCACCTTCATAAACATCGGCAGTCCATAAGTGAAATGGCACAGCACTCATTTTAAAAGCGAAACCAGCCAATATCATTACAAACGATAAAATTAGCAAGGGTTCACCAGTCATGCTCACCGAAATGTCTTCGAAGTTTAATGTGCCTAATGCACCGTATAATAATGAAATGCCAAATAACAAGATTCCTGATGAAAATGCTGATGAAATAATAAATTTCATTGCGGCCTCACCGCTTCTTCTTTTCAATAAATCGAAGTTGACCAATGCAGCAAGCGGAATAGTTGAGAGTTCTAACCCTAAATAAAACATGAACATGTTTTGAGCCGAAATCATATAAAACATACCTGAAAGCGATGCCAATAGTATTACATAAAATTCAGGAACATGTTTATGTGTGCTCAGCCATTCTCTAGATTGCAGCGAAATAATTAAAACAGCTAAATTGAGTATGTTTTTTTCAAGATGAATTAATGGAGTGCTTTTAAACATATCGCCAAATGCTTCACCACTAATGTTGCCAAATAAGCCAACTGCAAAATTAATTCCAAGTAAAATATTAACCAGATTGAGCAATGTTGCCGTACTCATTTTATGCTGCCCGATTTTCAGGAATAATATAATAAACAAGATGATAATTACCATCAACTCAAACTTCATTAAAATTAATATCTCACTAGTCATTTTATAATCATTTATTCATTCACAAAACCAAATGCCTAAAATAGAATTTATTTATTTAACACAATTTTTTGAATCATAACCTCAGTGCCCGGATAAATAATATCGGTAACAACAAACGGTGCTATTCCCATAATTAAAATTGCCGCTAATAATACAAATGCTGCTAGTCGTTCATTCCATCGCGCATCAGTTAAGGTTAGATGTTCAGTATTAACAATCGGACCCAACATTGTTTTACCTGCTGCCCGCAAAATATAAACAGCAGTAACCACAATACTTGCGCAAGCTAAAATAGTAGCAAAACGATACATAGTAGTTGGATTTTGCCAGCTTCCAACAAACACGGTCATTTCGGCAACAAATCCACTTAATCCTGGTAATCCTAAAGAACATAAACCAGCTAATATAAATACAGTAGCAATAAAAGGCATCACTTTTAACAAGCCGCCGATATCTTTTACCATCCGCGTACGCGTTCTGTCGTAAACCATTCCTATGGCAGCAAAAAATAATGCTGTCATTAAGCCATGTGAAACCATTTGCAACACGGCGCCATTAATTGCTGTTTCATTTAACATGCCAATGCCTAACAAAACGAAACCGCAATGTGAAACCGACGAATACGCGTTAATATATTTTAAATCTGTTTGCATTAATGTTGCAAATGCACCATATATAATTGCGATTGTAGACAAGGTAATAATTACAGGTTGATAATAATCAGCTGCTTCAGGCATTAAATAAACGGCAACGCGTAAACATCCATAACCGCCTAACTTCATCGAAATTCCGGCAAGAAACATCGAGGCCGCAGTAGGAGCTGAGGAGTGTCCGTCTGGCACCCAAGTATGAAAGGGAAATAAAGCCGTAAAAATGCCAAAACCTACAAATAGAAATGGGAAAAATATTCTTTGAGTTTCCTCATTAATAAGTGATTGGGCATTTGTAATTAAATCTAAACTACTGCTGCCTGAAAAATAAACCCCAATTAGCCCAACAAAAACTAATGCACTGCCACCCATTAACATTAATGCCAATTTCATAGCCGCATATTCTTTCTTACCACTACCCCAAATACCGATTAAAAGAAATTTAGGAATAACAGCAATTTCTAAAAAGAAAAATAAGGTAAATAAATCTAATGCAATAAAATATCCATAAGCACCTGCGCTTAATATAGTTAGTAACAAAAAGAATTCTTTATTTAATTTTTCTTGCTGCCATGAAACCAACACGCCGGCTAATACTACAAATGCAGTGAGTAAAATCATAGCAATAGAAATACCATCAACCCCAATATGGTAATTTATATTAATTGATGGAAACCAATTGTAAACTGCTTGAAAAACAAACTGCTCCGTATTGCCGCTGCTGCGTTCCTGTTGAAATAAAAACAATAGCACAAAGCTCATTACCAACTGAATAAAGGCGCCTGCAAATGCCACAAAGCGAACTTGTTTCAGCCCCGTGGCGAAAACTATACCCAGTGCAGTTGCAGCAGGAATAAGTATGAGTAAATTTAAATTCATGTTACTTCATATTGTTATAAATTAAGTTGAGCATTTTATTGCCCACACCAAATTACATCCATAAATAAATACCGATCAAACTTAATCCGATAACTCCTGCAATAAAGTACAATGCATATTCCTGCACTTTACCAGACTGCAATTCTTTCATCGATTCTGAAACGGTAGTTGTTGTATTGCCAATGGCATTCATGAGTCCGTCGACAACGTTTTTGTCGAACCAGGCTGCAGGTTTGCCAATCATATTAAATATTACTTTTTTTGTAATGAAGGTATATACTTCATCAATATAAAATTTGTGGTAAGCAGATTTATACAATCCATTTAAACTTGCAGCAAAATTATCTGCTTTGTTATTTTGCGATTTATAAAATACAGTTGCTATTATAATTCCAGTAATGCCAATTAGCACTGGTGCAATTGAAAATAATATGTCAAGGTGCGATTCTCCGGGTTGTCCTGAAGGCGTAATAAAATTTGCGAATGGTATAAATCCAACTACTGCCGATAATGTGCCTAAAATTATTAGAGGCAATTTCATGCTCAGGGTGCCTTCACCATGAAAATTTTGCAAATGAATTGCTTGCTTGTTCCAAAAGATTGAATAATATAATCGGAACATATAAAATGCAGTAATGCCAGAAGTAATTAGCGCAACATAGTAAATGGCAGGATTAGATTCATAAGCAGCATGTAAAATGCCTTCTTTACTGAAGAAACCCGCAAATGGCGGAATTCCAGCAATTGCTAAACAAGCTATTAAAAATGTTATATGGGTTATTGGCAAATATTTTTTCAAGCCTCCCATATCTTTCATCTCATTGCTATGCACTGCGTGAATTACGGAACCGGCCCCAAGAAAAAGCAGTGACTTAAAAAAGGCATGTGTAAATAAATGAAACATACTTGATGTGTAGCCAGCACCATGCTCAAAATCGCTCACACCAAGTGCAAACATCATAAACCCAATTTGACTCATGGTAGAATATGCCAATACGCGTTTTATATCTGTTTGTGTGCAGGCAATAACAGCAGCAAATAAAGCTGAAAAAATACCTACATATGCAACAATTTCCAACGCGCCAGAATCAGTAATGGCAAAAACTGGAAATAATCGGGCTACTAAAAACACGCCAGCCACAACCATTGTAGCAGCATGAATTAAGGCAGATACTGGTGTTGGGCCTTCCATGGCATCTGGTAACCAAATATGTAAGGGAAACATGGCCGATTTTCCAGCACCACCAATAAATATTAATGTTAATGCCCAACTTAAAACACCAAACCCTAAAAATTGAGCACCATGGTTTTCAATTGAATCGGTAGATGTTAATGTTTGGATGATAGTATTAAAGTCGAATGAATTTGCCGTTAAGCCCATAATTAAAATACCTATCAGGAAAAATAAATCGGCAAAACGGGTAACAATGAAAGCTTTTTTGCTGGCTGCAACTGCAGATGGCTTGTCATAATAATATCCAATCAATAAAAAAGAGGATACACCAACTAACTCCCAAAACATATAAATTTGAAACAGGTTGCTAGATACTACGAGGCCGAGCATGCTAAAGGTAAATAATTGCAGATGCGAATAATAGGTTGCAAATCTTGTTTCACCATGCATATATCCTAAGCTGTAAATGTGCACCATCAATGAAATAAATGTTACTACAACCAACATCATTACCGAAATTGGGTCTAACATAATTCCCATATCAATTGCAAGTGATGACGTGAATTGTAACCAAGTAATTTTTATTGGTTCTAATGTTGGATAGCTCCCATTGATTGCGCCATCAATAATAAAATATTGGTAAGCAGTAGCAAGCGATAATAAGGCTGCAACACCTATAAATAATACACCTAAAAATCCTGAAATTTTTTCCGGTAATTTTTTCCCGAATAAGGCCAAAAGCAGAAAGCCTGCAAATGGCAGCAACGGAATAAGTGATGTATAATTGTAGATGTTCATGATATATTAAAATTTCATTTCTTCATTGTCTTCCACGTCAATGGAACGGTGGTTTCTATATATATTGATGATTATTGCAATAGCAACAGCGGCTTCGGCGGCTGCAATAGCTATAATAAATATGGTGAAAAATAAACCGTTTAAATTATCGGGATATAGGTATTTGTTAAATGCAACAAAGTTGATATTCACACTATTTAAAATCAACTCAACTGCCATCAACATAGTAATCATATTGCGGCGAGTAAGCAATCCGTAAACACCGATAAAAAACAATGCGGTGCTTAAAAAAAGGATATGGGTAATTGTAATTTGGCTCATGATTCTTCAGCATTTGATTTAAGTGCAATTACAATAGCGCCTATCATTGCAGCTAATAATAATATACTGATTACTTCGAAAGGCAACGCAAATCCGACATCTTGATAATCGAGCATTTTAGTTCCTATGTTTTGTGGTGAATCATCCATTGTATTTCCACTGTTAACGGCAAACTGATGCTGATAAATAAGCAATCCTGTTAACCCGGCTCCACATAAAACTGCAATGGCTGAAAATATTGTTCTTTGAAAACTTGGTTTTTCCATCTCTACCCCAGATTGTTGGGTTAAGAAAATGGAAAATATAATTAATACAACAATACCACCAACATAAACAATAATCTGAACAGCGGCAACAAACTCCACCTGTAGCCAAAAATATAAACCTGCAACACCTATTAAGGTAAATAACAAGAATATTGCAGCCCTAAATATTTTGGTGGTTGTCATGGCCAATATTCCATTCCCCAGAATAAAGGCTGCCAACAAATAAAATATGATGTCGTAAACTGTCAAGGTTATATTGATTTATGTATTGAATTAATTTTTTCTTTTAAATTACTTATTACTCTACGTCATCTCTAACTTTGCTTCCTTGCTTGTTCAAAACCTTTGTCAATTCGGCTCTGTTAAAAACGCTGTGCTCAAACGATTGACCCATTTTGATAGCGCTAGTAGGGCAAGCCTCTATGCATAAATTACACATCGTACAAAGTTCTAAGTGATATACAAATTTGTCTATTGCTTTTTTCTTTTTGCCTTCGGGTGTTAAATCGAATTTTGTTACGATTTTAATGGTTCCATTGGGGCACGCTATTTCGCAAGCAGTACAGCCAGTGCAGGCGTGCTCGTTATTTCCATCATGGGTCATTAATACCTCACCTCTAAAACGTTCGGCCATAACCGGTATTTCAGTTGGGTATTGCTCGGTGATAATTTCCTTATGGTGCGTAAAATAATATCCTGTTCTGCGCATTCCAGTCAGCAAGGATTTTACACCATTATAAATATCTTTTATATAATTAGTAATAAACATAATTTCAATTCTATAACAACATCAAAACCAAATTCGGTTTTGCTTAATATTTAACTAATTAAAAATACCAACCTTGAATAGCAATTAAAGTAGCCAATAACAAATTAAACATCGAAATTGGCAATAAATATTTCCATTCAAGTGTTAATAATTGATCTATGCGTAAACGAGGAAATGTCCAACGAAACCACATAATTACAAAAATTAAGAAAAAAGTTTTTCCAATAAACCATAACGATGATGGAATGTAATCCATCACAGTATTAAAAGCTTCCCAATTACCAATATGCAATGGCATCCATCCTCCTAAAAACAATGTAGCACCAATGGCACAAACTATAAATATATTTACATATTCGGCTAAAAAGAACAAGGCGAATTTCATGCCTGAGTATTCAGTATGGAAGCCTGCTGTAAGCTCTGATTCTGCTTCAGCTAAATCGAATGGAGCACGATTTGTTTCGGCGGTTACAGCAATAATATAAATTACAAATGCAATTAAAACTGGAATGTGGCCCCTAAAGATCCACCAGCCTGTTTGCTGTGATTCGATAATTTTAGAAATGGATAAATCGCCAGTAAAAATTACAATCACTAAAATCGATAGCCCTGCACTTAATTCATAACTTACAATTTGTGCTCCACTGCGCATGGCTCCCAATAATGAATATTTATTGTTACTAGCCCACCCTGCCATAAGTATTCCAATAACACCAATAGAAGAAACGGCACTTACATAAAGCACACCGATATTAATATCCCAAATTTGAAAGTTTTTAGCAAAGGCAATAGGCGCTAAAACCAACATAGCGGCAATCATTACTATAAATGGGGCGAGGTTAAATAAAAATCTATCTGAACCCGTTGGTGTAAGCCCTTCTTTAAATAATAATTTTAACGTATCAGCAGTAGTTTGAAACATCCCTTTAGGACCAACTCTATTTGGACCTAAACGTACTTGCATGTATGCAGAAACTTTACGTTCCATCATAATTAATACCAAGCCTAAAACTGCAAATAATCCAATACACAATACACCAACTAGCACAAACTCAATTGCCAATGCCAACCCTGAATTAAAGGTGGCATTTAACCAAGTGTCGATGCTGTTTGCTATATATTCAAAACTTATCAAAACAATTATATTTAATCAATTCTTTAATATCAAAACATAAATTATCTATCAATATCTGGTATCACCAAATCAAGTGTTGCCATAATTGCAACCATATCACCAATTTTTTGTCCGCATGCCATATGATTCAATGCACTCAAATTTGAAAATCCTGGCGAACGAAATTTAATTCTATAAGGCGTTAATCCTCCTTCACTTACAATGTATACACCGAAATCACCTCTTGCTGTTTCAACACGTGTGTAAAATTCGCCTTTTGGCAATTTTAAAACGGCTTTTGTTTTTGCTTGAAAATCTCCTTCTGGAATATTGTCAATAAGCTGTTCAATAATACTAATTGATTGACGCATCTCTTCCATCCGCACTAAATACCTGCCATAGCAATCGCCGCTCGAATCCAAAATTTCATCGAATTGAACTTTATCATAAATTTCGTAGGGATATAATTTTCTGATATCGCAATTTACACCACTAGCCCTGGCTGTTGGTCCTGAACAGCCATATGAAATTGCATCTGCCTTCGAAAGTATCCCAACACCTTTCATCCTGTTTTGAAAAATGATATTTCCAGTTACCATTTCATCGTATTCTGGTAATTTAGTTTTAAAGAATTTTAAAAAATCTTTGGTCTTGCGTTGAAAATTTGGATGAATATCTGCCATTACGCCGCCAGGAACGTTGTAGTTCATTGTTAATCGTGCACCGCAAGTTTCTTCCATAATTTCATTTATCATTTCTCGCTCGCGAAAAGCATGAAAAAATGGTGTTAGTGCGCCAACGTCCATTGCGGCAGCTCCCCACCAAAGTTGGTGCGATGCTAACCGTGTGAGTTCATCCATCAATACACGGATATATTTTGCGCGTTCTGGAATTTCAATTTGTAATCCTTTTTCTACAGTAAGGGCACAAGCATGGTTGTTTATGTGTGATGATAAATAGTCCATGCGGGAAGTCACATAAATAAATTGCCTATAACTTAGGCTTTCACACATTTTTTCTATTGAACGATGGATGTAACCTAAATGTGGTTCAATTTTTTTGATGGTTTCTCCATTTAGTGTAATAACTAAATGCAGCACACCATGAGTGGATGGGTGCTGTGGTCCGACATTAATAATCAGATCACCGGTATCGTTTACTCCAACTTCTTCTACCATTATTTTAACCGGGTAATTTATATTATCTAAAACTGAAAACTAGATACTTATAATTTAATCATATTAATAGGATCTTCATAATCTTTGCGCAAAGGATATCCTTCCCAATCGTCGGTTAATAATAAATTCCTAAGGTCGGGGTGATTGATAAATCTTACGCCAAAAAGTTCAAACACTTCGCGTTCCAGCAATTCTGCAGTTCGCCAAATATCGCACATGGTATCTATTTCAGGATTCGTTCTATCTAATTTTGATTTTATAACTGCAATATGCCTATGCGTGGTAGATTCAAGGTGATAAACCATTGTTAAATGTGTTTTCCAATCTACACAAGTTAGACAAAACATGTAATCAAAGGCTAAGTCGCCCATATTGTGCAATGTTTGTAACAAATCGCGACAATCTTTAGGCTCAACATAAACATTTAGCATTTCACCACCTTCTTCAAAGGTAATTTCTGGGTTAATGGCACTAATTCTTGCTTGTAATGCTTCGCGTTCCATTATTTTTCAGGTTTATCGTAAAAATGTTCAATAACCATCTTTTCAGGTCTGCCTCCGGCTTTGATTTTCGTTTGCAAGCTAATTAGCGCATGCATTAGCGCTTCAGGTCGTGGCGGGCAACCAGCTACATAAACATCAACTGGAATCACGTGGTCGGCTCCTTTTACAACACTGTAAGTATTATAAAAAAAAGGTCCCCCACTAGTTGCACATGCTCCCATGGCAATTACATATTTTGGATCAGCCATTTGATCGTAGAGCCTTTTGAGCACTGGCGCCATTTTGTTAACTATCGTACCTGCTATTATAATTACGTCGGCCTGACGCGGAGAGGCCCTTGCTACTTCAAAGCCAAACCTGCTCCAATCGTATTTTGCACTGGCGGTACTCATCATTTCAATTGCACAGCAACTGGTGCCGAAAACCAATGGCCATAATGAATTGGAGCGAGCCCAATTAATAACATCATCGAGTTTGGTAACTACAATGCCTCCTGTTGCCGATGGGTGAACATCACCCGGAAAAGCTTCCTGTGAAGGGTTTTGGTTATTTAATTCCATTTTAAAGCACCTTTTTTATGAGCATATAAAAAGCCTGTAAATAAAATAAACAAGAATATTACCGCTTCAAAAAATGCAAACATGCCCAGTTTTTGCACGCTCACTGCCCAAGGATATAAAAAAATTAACTCAACGTCGAAAATTAAAAAAATTAGGGCATAGAGATAATAGCCTACATTAAATTGCACCCAGCTATTGCCTGTCGTTGGCACGCCACACTCATAAGCTTCGCCTTTTACAACGCTCTTTTTTGACGTAAGCACTGCGCGTGATAGTAGAATGCCACCTGCCGAAAAAGCAACAGCAGCCATTATTAAGACGATTAATGAAGCTGGACCCATAATTGAGGGCTAAAATAGGACTTCAAATGTGATATGCCAAATTGTAGACCAAAGTTTTTGCACATATATTTAACATGATGATTTTCACTAAAGATAGCAAACTGTCCTTAAGTCTTTTTAATACGACAATAAGTCAAAAAAAATGACGCTTACTGCTAAGATAAGAATAAGATGATTCATCGATATCTCCCCAAATTCTTCAAGAATTAGGGCAAGGGATAATTGAATTATTCATTGCTATTTACAGATAAAATTATGCGTTCATCCACCGCATTAACCTAGTAAAAACGTGACCTAAACATCATTACTATGCTGCCAAAATTAACATAACACTTACTTAACATGTTTACTGTTCGCTTAACGAATAATTCATAAAAAGCTAACAATAGGCAGTATTTTAACTAAATTTATAAGAGATGTTATCTTAAAGTGAATCTATTACCAACTTTCCATAAATAAAAGATAAACTTAACATTAAATTAATGTTAAACCGAAATGCGCTAAATATCTTTGTCCCACAAAATCTTACAATATGCAATTAAAACAATTCGGAATATGCTGTTTTACTATCTGCTTTGTTGGAAGCTTAATGGCGCAAACAACTATTGAAACGTTTGCACCAACTATTAAAGTTAAAGGTTTGGTTCAATCGCGCTTTGAGGCTTCGTTAACTGACAGTGTTGACGTCTTGAATAGATTTAGTAAAAATGCTGTTACAAATAATTTTAGAGTTAGGCGCGCAGAATTAAGAACTGATTTAAAACTTTCTGAACGATTTAGTGGTGTAGTTAGAATTCAAATACCAGAATTGGAAGGTGCTAACATTGGTCGCACAGTAGAATTAGCCTATATAGAGTATAAATGGAGTAATAGGCTCAATTTAAGAGCCGGCCAGTTTAAAATGCCATTTGAACTAGATGAACTTTCAAGTCATGAAGATTTACGAATGATTGATAGAGGAACCACCAGAGATGTTTTTGTTCAGAATAACTTGGCATCATACCAATCTGGAGTGATGCTATTTGGTACTTTTATGAAAGATAAGTCACCGTTAAACTATTATCTAGCAGCCGCCAATGGAAGCAGCAGGAGTGTGATTTTAGATGACAACTCACAAAAGAATGTTGCACTCCGCTTAGAATATGCAATTATAAAAAGCTTAAGAATTGCTACAAATATTCAAAATATTTCTATGCAAAATCAAAATGCAAATGCATATGGGGTAGATGTAAGTTATCAAAAGAACTTATACCCTAAAACAAAGTTAATATTGGAGGGAGAGTTTATTCAGGGTATTAATACTGCTTCATTTACTAAAGCAATTACGGAAGATACAACGGGTGCCAAGTTCTTAATTAGTGATTATGTGCTTGATGGTTATTTTGCACAGGCGGTGCTGAAATTTGATACAAATAAGTCTTGGTGTAAAATTTTCGAGGTAGGCGGTAAATTTGAGCATACAGACCCAAATACAATAATTACATCAAATGCCTATTCAACTATTACTGGAGATATTGGATTTACTTTTATGCCCGATAATATGGCAAGACTGCAACTAAACATAATTCACACTAATTGGGAGTCGCCTATATCTGAAGGTGTTATAGACCAAAGTAATATTTTTGTAGCTCAATTTCAACTTAAAATATAATTTAAGTTAAAATTTTAATTTAATGATGTTAATAAATTAATCTTTACTTTTCATTAATATAATTTAATCAAGTAATCTTATACTAATTATGAATCTATTAACTAAACGAATAGCATCCCTATTTATTTTCCTTATTTTATTTTCAATCAAAAAGTCCGATGCTCAAACAAATGCTAAAATGCCATCATATAATTTTTCAAATGGCATTGGCATTGTAACACCTGATAGCTCATTTTCTCTAAATTTTAGATTCAGAATGCAAGCGCGCTCGGCATATAGTACTGTTTCTGAAAGTGACTTAAGTGCAGCAGAAATTGAAGCTAGAGTTAGGCGCTTAAGAATGCGATTGGAAGGTTTTGTTATAGATCCAAAATTGAATTATTTTATCCAACTAAGTTTTTCTCGCGGTGATATGGATTGGGTTGATAACGATAACTCTGCCATAAATTCAAGCCCTAACGTTGTTAGAGATGCTGTTGTTATTTACAAGCCAACCAATAATCTCTCGCTTATTTTTGGCCAGACTAAATTGCCGGGAAATAGACAGCGTGTAGTTTCTTCGAGCGAATTACAATTTGCTGATCGCTCAATTGTTAATGCTACTTTTAATATAGATCGTGACTTCGGATTTCAAGCTGCTTACACGGGCAATATTTCAAAGATGTACTATGTTTTGAAAGGCGCCATAAGTTCAGGAGAAGGAAGAAATTCAGTTGTTTCAGATGGTGGTTTAGCTTATACGGGTAGATTAGAATTGTTGCCTCTTGGTAAATTTACCAACAAAGGTGATTTTTTTGAAGGTGATTTGGAACGCGAGCCCAAGCCAAAATTATCTATTGCTTCTGGATATCACCACAACGAAAGTGCTGCAAGAACAGCTGGAACTTTAGGGAAAGATTTATACGAAAATAGAAATATTGATGTTTTTTTCTCTGATATATTGTTTAAATACAATGGTATTGCTTTAAGCGCAGAATACCTTAATAGAAAAACAAATAATCCAATTACGCTAAACGAACTAGACATGGAAAGAATTGTGTATGTAGGGGAAGGAAAAATGATTCAATTGAGTTACATCTTCAAGAATAATTTCGAAGTTGCTGGAAGATACGCAATTGTTGCGCCTTACAAAGTAGTTCAAGAGTCTGAATTGCAAAAGCGGGAAATGGGACTTGGCGTAACAAAATATTTAAAGAAACATCGAGTTAAATTGCAAGGTAATCTGTTTTATAATACAACAACCGATTTGTACATTGATGAAGTAACACTTAACAATTGGACTGCCATGTTTCAAATTGAACTCGGTATTTAATTTATTATTACGTTGTAAAACCAGCATAAAACAATACTTATCTTGGCTTTCAATATAAAGTGTTTTTTTACAAATTATGTGAATTAGCATTTTATTTAGTAATAACAGATACTTGCTTGAAGTATCGAAATATCAAGAGCAATTTAAATACACGATACTAAAATTGTCAAACCAATTTAAAGTTCATGTGATTTTATTGCTCTTTTCTGAACGCAGATAATCTGCGCATGCACGCATAATATTACTTAATGCTTTTCCTTTGTAAGTTTAATCTGATTATTTTAGCACCTTATTTATGTTAATTGTAAGCATGTAATCGCATGAAAAAAATTGGCGCAATCTAAATACTATGCTTTATTTCAGTTTCAAATGTGACCTACAGCCAAGATACTTAAGTCGGTAATTGGTTTATTTACCTCGGGAACCAAAAAATTAATAACAAGTTTAACTAGCATATTAAAGTGCAGTATCGCAATTACAACTTTGCCGGAGATTTGCAACAATTGTTATTGAGCAAAGGTATTGGATACAACCTAACTGAAAACAATAATAATATATTACTTGGCTATGGTTTTATAAACGGACAAACGTATACAGGAAATGGTGATGAAAAAATCAGTTCCAACGAACATAGCGTTTATCAACAATTTATAACGAGTCAGAAATTTTCTCACGTTTATTTGCAGCATCGGTTTATGATTGAAGAAAGATTTTTGACAGATGATTTTCTATAGATATTTAGGTATTTGTTATCAATGAACGTTCCCTTAAATAATAAAGAAATATTAAAAAATACTGTTTATCTTTCAGCCTATAATTAAGTATTTTTAAATTGCCACGGTCAATACTTCGATAGAAATTAATTAAACGGTGGATTTGGCTATGTAATTAATAAAAATTTACGCATCGAATTCGGATTTATGCTACAAAATTTACAGCATGTTCAAAGAGGGTAATTCCAAATAATGTTTTTTATTAATTTGCCATTTAACCCAAATTAAGCAATAAACCATAGATACTAAACTAAACTATTGATTTAGATGAGTTTAACCCCAATAGCAAACAATTTGAAAAAAGCATGTTATTGAAAGTAAATATCTAATTTTATTACATATTATAATATGTTACGATTTCTATTGCTTATGCTGGGTTTAAGCAAGATTAAACCTTAGTGTTTTAATTTTGCATACGCTTACGTTTCGCAATTTTATTAGTCCCAAAAGCAGGTCTTTTAATAGCCTAGTCTACGATTTCACGCTCAGCGCTCTGCAGAATCTCTTTATTATCTGCTTCAAAATTATGAACAAATGCAATAGCATACATATTATCAGCATTCCAGTTAGCAGGCAAAGCATATGTATATTCAAATTCATAAACCCTACCAGCTACATTTTCTTCGGGTAAGGCATCGCCTGAAAAAAAGGTTAAAGTTTTGCGCAATACATGATTATGCACATAATCTTCAACTTCCCCGCCAGCATTGTCGTCAATTTGTGCGGCAATAATATTGCTTTCTGTTAATACTATACTTAAATTATTTGGTAATATAACAGTACTAGTATATTTCACTTTTACACTAACAGTAAGTGTACGTGATACATTATCAAATGTGTTTTCAATATATAAATTTACAGGGGCAGTTAAGGTAACCTGCTCCGCTGCTGATGCTGCCACGTTCGCTGGTAATTCTTCTAAATCGCCATCTGCCCCAAAATCTTTTCTGTCGATAAAAATTGCTGGCCATGCGCTAACAGGACCTAAGTATCCATTCAAATCTAGCGATTCACTGGTTACCATGTTTTGCTCAATATATAATGGATCAGATGGAAAATTATATTCAGCTATAGCAATAATTTTGTTCGGATAATTTGCAATAACATCCGCAACTGCAATATGCCCATCAGGGCAATTGGGACATGCGGCGCCAGTAAAATCTTCAATTAATACAACCTTGTCTTGCGGAGTTTCAGGCGTTTCAATATAAGTGGTGTAGGTTGTTTCTGTAAAATTAATTGCTGGTCCAACTTCCTCGCAAGCGCTAATTATAAAAAACAAGCTACCTGCAGCAAGAATAGGCATTAAATTTTTATTCGAAAACGGTTTCATACTCATGATTTTTAATTTAATTAAAATGTGGCTACCATTCCAGCTTTTAATCCACTAAATGCTGGCTCGTATCTGCAAACACCACCTGTGCAAACAATCCCTGCAATTTGTTTTACATAGTTTAACGTAAATCGCGACGATTTATGCGTATATCCCGTAAATACTGAATAATAATGTAAAGCTTCTTCAGTACGCAATGGTTCATAGTTCCACATATCGCTTAAAGCAAAGCTCCATTTCGGGGCGATGTTAAATTCAATTAATCCATATACCCAACTACCGAAATCTTGCTTGCAGTTTTGATATTGTAATTCAACGCGCATCGATTTTTTTCTGCTAAATTTATAAGTTAATTCAGCAAAAGGTGTTATGGTTTTTACAATTGGGCGGTCTGGCTCATTCTCAAATACTTCTTGATTATAATTAATTAATTGACCTCCCAATAATAATTTATACTTCGTTTTACGCATTTCAAAATCAACAAATATTTCTTGAAATAAATCTAAACTATCGTTTGTAACTTTCGAATAATTCGCATTAAAAGTGTAACCTTTTTTTGGTGTAAAAGTTGCGTTTACTTGATAGGCAAGTTCACCTAATGACTGCGCAACCGCTTGATAGCGCGCAGTTAAACGCAGCGAATTTTGTTTGGTTAGTGATGGTAAATAATCTATAAAGCCCTGTAGTAATGTTTCGTTAGGGGAGGTGCGCATTACCCAATTATCGACAATTCGCAATTGACCAGTTAAGCCAAATCCATTTCCAATTTTTGTAGTTGAATATGAAAGTGATGTGTATATTACACTCCCATCTTCATCAACTAATTGCCCAGTTCCATCATTTATTGCCTCATGCGTTTTTTTCGCATATTCTGCATACCAAGTTACATCTTTTATAGTTAAAGCATTAAAAACCGAACCAGCAAACATATTATATTTAGGTACAAAACGATCGACTAAATCATAGCTATTAATTTGCCCAACAATAATATCCATATTGTCTTTATCCAAGGTCCTGTTTATAAATGTTACGCCTGGTGCAAGTGTAATTTTTGGTTTTTTTATTGGAATAAAACCTTCAATGGTTCCACCCTTTAATACAGGATCAAATTGGCTAAACAAATCTTTCATTTGGCCTCCTAGCACTTTTACTGTCCAGTTTTCATTAATGGCATACTCTATTTCAAGGCCATACAAGGCATTATCAATACCAAGCGGCCGCTCTTCATACGACCTGTATACAATGCCAGTACCAAATTGCTCATAGATGTGTCCACCTGTAATCCGCAAAGCATCAATTTTTTTGCTAATATACCATCTGCCTATGCCTGCATCTGTGTAAGGAATGCCAGGTTCGTGTAAGTTTGAGTTGTTAAACATATCAAACCGGACTCCAGCCTCTATGCCATATTGGTCGTTTCTGTAAAACGTAGTTAACCATCCGTAAGCGCCACTCAACAAGTCATCGTAATGCGGCGTTCCATTAGCGCCAATCAGCGAATCGCTTTGATAAAATTCTGTATTTAACTGTAAATCACCAGAAAAACTACCCTGTCCGAATAAACTGTTTACACAAAAAACAAAAAATAAGACGCCTAATATTTTTCTCATACTGTTGGATTTCCAGCACTAAGGTAATTATGTCCATTCATATAAACTAAGCAGCGTGCCTTAAACTTGCAAGCTGGCCGCCACGCACGGTCTATTTTACTTAATGTTTGAATGTAAACCCTTGCAATTTGTTGAAGTGGGAGCGTACGGGGTTATTTATAAAGTATGCCATTTTTATGTCAAAATTGCTCCGGACGGAAGGTTTCATTCTACTCAGCCACCATAACATGGCATAAATATTGCCCTCATGTGCTATCTTTGAACTACAAAACCATTTTTGATGAAAAAAATCGGCTTATTAATAACAGTAGCGTTTTTGGGATTTACATCGCTTAAAGCGCAGGATGTATTACCAGATTTGACCTTATTTGACATGAACGGCAATAAAGTAAATATTGCAGATTACGCTAAAGATGGTAAGATTCAGGTATTTAGTTTTTGGGCAACTTGGTGCGTTCCATGTAAGGAAGAGCTCAATAATATAGCAGAAATTTACGAAGAGTGGAAAACAGACTATGATGTAGAAATAATTGCGGTGTCTGTTGATGATGCTAAAACAAAAGCAAATGTGAAATCATACGCCGAAGGACAAGGCTGGACTTACACTGTTTTATTAGATACTAACAAAGACTTACAACGATTATTAAGTGGTCAATCGGTTCCGTTTACCGTTATTAGCGATAAATCTGGGAACATTGTTGACAAACACACGGGATATATAGAAGGTGATGAATACGTATTAGAAGATAAAATTGCTAAATTAGCAAAGCAATAATCACTTTGATCACAAAATGCAAAAGGGAACTTCGGGTTCCTTTTTTTATAGCCAAAATTTTACAAAATGGTTTTAAAAGGCGTGTATTTTGGTTAAACACTGTTAATGAGTTACCCAAAATCAAAACAAGTTGCATCTTGTTTGTTATTCGTATATAATTTTGGCAATGGAATGATGTTTATGGTCAAGCGAAATCGGAATGCGATTGTAATAAGTATACTGCTGTCAATTGCGGGAATTGCGACTATGTTCACAGTATCACAATGTTCACCTGAACAAGGCAATAATATTATGAATGATTCATTGAAAATTGCTCAATTAATGCAATTAGATATTGGCGAAATTCCAGTGGAGTCTTTTTTTAAAAATCCCGAACAAACTGCTTTTAGAATATCCCCAGATGGAAGTTATATTTCATTTTTAGGCCCCTACCAAAAACGACTTAATGTGTTCGTTCAACGTGCAGACATGTCTGCTCCTCCAGTCCGAATTACAGCAGAAACAACCCGCGATATAAGTAATTACTTTTGGAAAAACAATAATACGCTATTGTACATTAAAGATTCTGGAGGGGATGAAAATTATAAGCTTTATGCTATTAATCGCGATGGGTCTAATTTACGTGATTTAACACCTGAAAAAAAAGTGAGAATAGAGGTGATTGATGAACTGCGCGATTTTCCTGACGAGGTAATTATAGCCATGAACAAAAATAATCCCGCATTATTTGAGCCATACCGCTTAAATATAGTTACTGGCGAAAAAACACAGTTGGCAAATAACAAGGATATGTCAAATCCGATTACTTCATGGAAAGCGGATAACGCTGGAAAGTTACGCATTGCAGTAAGTGTAGAAAAAGGAACAAAAACGCACTTGCTCTATCGTGAAAATGAAAGCGAGACTTTTAAATCAATTATTGTAAGCGATTGGAAAGATATGGTTGAACCTTTGTTTTTTGATGAACAAAATAAATTCATTTATGCGTTATCAAATTTGAATAGAGATAAAACAGCTTTGGTAAAAATCAACCCTGAAAATCCTGATAAGCATATGGTAATTTTAGAACATCCTGATGTAGACATTATGTATGCCGAACGTTCTCCCAAAAGCCATACACTTGTTTCGGCTTATTACGCAACTGATAAAAAGCATTTGGTATTTTTTGATTCAACCATTGCAAGTATTTATAACCGTATTTCCGAAAAATTTCCAAACGATGATATTTATTTTAATGGATATGATGATAAAGAAAACCACTTTATTGTGAGAACTTATAATGATAAATCTCCAGGTGACTTTTATTTATTTCATGCAGATGAAAATATCCTCACACACTTAGCAACAATAAATCCCAATATTCCATTAAACAAGATGAGTGAAATGAAATCCATTTCGTTTAGTGCCAAAGATGGCTTGCCATTACAAGCATATTTGACCATCCCCGAAGGGAGCTCCAAGAAAAATTTGCCTGCAGTTATTTTAGTGCATGGCGGGCCCACAAGCCGCGACTACTGGGGTTACCGAGCTGATGTGCAATTGTTGGCTAGTAGAGGTTATGCTGTTTTGCAAATTAATTATAGAGGTAGTTGGGGCTACGGAAAAAAATTTACGGTAAGCGGTTTTAAGCAATGGGGAAAAAAGATGCAAGATGATATAACTGACGGAACTAATTGGTTAATTGAACAGGGTATTGCCGATAAAAATAGGATTGCTATTTATGGCTCTTCTTATGGAGGATATGCTGCACTTGCTGGCGTAACCTTTACACCCGATTTATTTGCCTGCGGAATATCTTATGTTGGCCCTTCAAATTTATTTACACTATTAAAGAACTTACCATCCTATTGGGAGCCAGAAAAACAAATGTTATATGAAATGATTGGCAATCCAATTGACGATAGCTTATTGTTATTTAATGCTTCTCCCGTTTTTCATACAGAAAATATTAATGTACCGCTGTTTATAGCACAAGGTGGCAACGACCCAAGGGTTAATAAAGTAGAATCAGAACAAATGGTTAACGCACTCCGAAGTCGAAACATACCAGTTGTTTACATGCTTAAACCAAATGAAGGACACGGTTTTAAACTGGAAGAAAATAGATTGGAATTTTATAAAGCAATGATGGGTTTTCTGAATGAAAATACACAATAATTGCTCGTTAAACATTAATTTAGTTTCAATAATTTACACGGAAATTATTATTAAAATGCGATTGAAATCTACTTAGTCAGTAAAGAATAAATCGCTGATTATTCCATCGGCTAATATTTTACCCTTTTGAGAAATGGTTACAACGCCATTGTCATTTTGTAATAATCCCTGTAGCATCAATTCTTTCATCTCACTAAGTAATGTTGTCGCATTTGCCTTGCCGAATTGCATTTCAAATTTATACATATCTAAACCCCACATGGTGCGCAAAGAAGTCATTATTTTTTCGTTCATCTGTGTGTAAACATCCAACAATTCTGTTTCAATATAACTGCCATTATTTTCAATCGATTTAATATAAAGTGCATTATTGCTCACATTCCACTCGCGTGTTCTACCATTAAATGAATGTGCAGAAGGACCTAGCCCTAAATAATGATTGCCTAACCAATACGATGAATTATGCAATGCATATTGCCCGTTCTTTGCAAAATTCGATATTTCGTAATGCTCAAATGTGGCTGCACTAAGTTTTTGTTGTAAAATTTCGAATTGTTCAGCCGTGTGTTGGTCGCTAATCGGAACAGATTTCCCTTTGGCAATTAAATATTGCAACGCAGTTTTTGGCTCAACCGTTAAAGCATAACATGATATATGACCAATACCTTTCGCAATTACTGTATCAATGTTAATCGCCCATTCTTGATGCGATAACATCGGTATACCATAAATTAAATCGGCAGTAATTTTATCGAATCCAGCTTGAATAATTAAATCGAGGCATTGTGCTGCTTGCACTCCAGTATGTGAGCGATTCATCCACACCAAATCCCTGTCATAAAAAGACTGAATCCCAATACTCATTCTATTTATACCAGCCAACTTAACATCACGTAAATATGTTGCATGTATGTCATCTGGATTCGCCTCCATCGTAATTTCAGCATTTTCATCAACAGCATAATTGGCATAAATAGTTGATAATATTAGCGAAATTTCATTAGCACTCAATACAGACGGTGTGCCGCCTCCAAAATAAATTGATTGTATTGTTTTTCCCTCTAAATAGTTTTTTCTTGCTGCGATTTCAAGTTGTAATGCATTTAAAAATGCTCCTTTCAAGCTCAATGTGGTAGAAAAATGAAAGTTACAGTAATGGCAGGCCTGTCTGCAAAATGGAATATGGATATAAATTCCAGCCTTATTTTCGTTCATTGTCATACTGTTGGTACAAATGTATCTGTAAATTTGCAATTGATGCGCCGCTTGCTTTTTCTTTTCTGCTTTTTAATCGCCTCGCAATTTGTAACCCTTGCGCAGGATACCGCATGGCTGCTTGTATCTAACGCAGAGATTGAGAAATTAGGAGTCCAAAATGATGAAGTATTCACCTTTTATTCAAATGCCGAACGTATTCAATTCTTAAATGGATTGTCGACTGCGTTAGTGGAAAAGGGCTTTTTAACTGCAACATGGTTGATTGAAAGTACGAATAATGACACCACTTTGGCCATTTTGATACCCGGAAATAAAATTTATTGGGCTAAGTTAGATGTAAGTACTACCGACGATTTTATTCTTTCTGGCGCTGGTTACCGGAAAAAAGATATTGATGGGAAAGTATTTAGTCATCAAGCAGTGCTCAACATGATGCGCTCCATGCTCACTTTTGCAGAATCTAACGGATACCCATTTGCTACAGTTGCATTAACCGATGTCCAATGGTATGACACTACTATAGCTGCGACATTAAATTTTAAGAAAAATTTATTTATAGAATTTGATACTATTCGTGTTATAGGTAATTTAAACCTCAATGCAAATTATTTAGTACAATACACCGGTATTAAACCTGGCGATGCTTACAATCAACAATTATTAAATGATTTGGCAGGCAGATTAAAGGCAATTCCATTTGCAACAAGGTCACGCGCACCTTCAGTGGAATTTTCAGGTAATAGGGCAACAGTTCTTGTTTATCTCGACGAAAAACAATCTAGCACCTTCGATTTCCTGATTGGCGTTTTACCTAATAATGAAATTACAGGTAGGTTAATTATTACTGGTGAAGGTAGGTTGCAACTAAACAATATTTTTAATGCTGGTGAATTATTTAATTTTCATTTTTCAAAATTGGAAAGTACTTCAAAGCAATTGGAAACTGCATTAACATATCCGTATTTACCTGGATTGCCATTCGGACTTGAGGGCGCGTTCAGCCTGTATCTTAAGGATTCTACTTTTTTAGAAAGAATTGCCACTACAGGCGTTATGTATCAATTTATTGGTAATAATTATGTCAAAGCGTTGGCGCGTTTTTATAATTCTGCTGTTTTAAAAGTAGATACAGCATTTATATTAAATAATCTTGAATTACCGCCTTCCCTCAATTTAAACGAGCGTGCTTATGGTCTGGAATGGAATTTCGAAAAATTAGATTACAGATATAATCCTAGAAAAGGATATGCCATTAATATTGGTGCTACAATAGGTACTAAAATAATCAACCAGAATGCAACAATAACATCACTAACAGACCCAGATAATCCCGAATTTGATTTTTCAAGTTTGTATGATTCTATTGATACACGCACTGTTTCAGTTAAATATCAATATCAAATTAGTAGCTATTTCCCATTAGTAAAAAGTGCTACATTGCTGTTACGTGCAAAAGGTGCAGGATTAATAAATGATTTCATTCTGCAGAATGAACTTTATCGTATTGGAGGTAATGGAATTTTACGCGGATTTGATGAGCAAAGTATAACAGCTTCCCAATATCATGTTGTTACCGCTGAAATCAGATACCTGCTTTCACAGAACGCATTCGCCGCTTTATTTTTTGATGGCGCGTACGTAGAAAATGCTTCCGCAAATCTTTTATCCCGCGATTTACCTTATGGTTTTGGCGCTGCTGTTAATTTTGAAACAAAAGCAGGTATCTTTGGGCTCACCTATGCCTTGGGAAGCCAAAAAAATAATCCCGTGGAGTTTAAAAACACCAAAATACATTTTGGATATGTCAACTACTTTTAATTGAAACTGTATCTAAGCTTTATCTTGTTTTGCCTTGTATTGGGTCTTTCACTTAAAGGCCAACAAGACAGCGTTGTTTTACAAAATGATACTGTTAACGCATTTGTGGGCCCTGTTATAGTGCCTTATATCCAGTTTGCCCCGCAGCCGATATTCTTAGTTGACACCCAAGCCGTGCTAAAACAGTTGAATTTCGAAACCATTAATTACGATAGCCTATTCAGTATTGCCAGTAATAACAACGTAATTCAACAGCCTTCTTCCAAACACGTTACGGCCCGCGATTTTATACTTCCGGTATTATTATTAGCAATGTTGGCATATGTAACATGGCTTAGATACGTTTTTGCAAAGGAATTAGGTGAAAATATTACTGTGTTGTTAAATAGCAATTTAGGGCAGCAAATCTATAGGGATAGAGAGTTTTCGGCTAATATTTTTAAACTACTTACTTTCGTGAATTTTGCATTCAGTGCAGGAGTTTTTATGTTTTTATTGGCAAGATTTAGTGATGTTCCCATGCCATTTGAAAACGTAGCCTTTAATATAGCAATTGCCGTTGCTGGAGTTGCTGTATTGTATTTGTTCAAAGGCTTGTTGTATCGCGTTATTGGTTTAAGTTTCAAGCTCACTAATGCACTTCAGTTTTATAGATTTAACTCGCTTGTGATATACCATTTGTTAGGCATTGGAATGTTACCTTTAATTATTCTAGGGGCTTTTGCAGAGGATCCAGTTAACGACTGGGCAATAAAGGCAACATTGATTTTGCTTAGTTTGGCAATGTTAATTCGCATTGTTAAAGGCTTTGCGGCTTTGCGCTTGGCGGGCAGGTTTCATTTGATGTATTTTTTGCTGTATATTTGCGCGCTCGAAATTGCCCCCATTTTAATAGCCATAAAGGTTTTTTTGATGTGGGATTAAAGGTAGAGCATAAAATTTGCCGATGAACAGCAACATACAGCCTTTAGTAAAACCTGTCAAGTCAATATTAATTTCGCAGCCCAAGCCTCCAGAAATTCCAAAATCACCCTATCAGGAGTTGGCAGAGAAATATAAAATAAAGATTGAATTTCGTCATTTTATTAAAGTTCGCGGCCTTTCAGCAAAAGAGTTTAGAAAACAACGCGTTAACATTCTCGATTTTTCAGCAGTTATTTTTATTAGTCGCAATGCTATTGATCACTTCTTTAGAATTTGCGATGAACTAAGAATCAGAATGCCTGAAATGACTAAATATTTTTGCGTTACTGAGTCTATAGCTGTGTATCTGCAAAAATATATTCAATATCGTAAGCGTAAAGTGTTTTATGGTTCGGGAAAAGAATCTGAATTACTCGACTTGCTGAAAAAACATATTGCTGAGAAATTTATTTTTCCTTGCACCGTTAATCATAAAGATGCTTACACAGAGTTCTTAAAATTGAATAAAGCCGATTTTGCTGAAGCCATGATGTATGAAACAGTTCCAGCTGATTTGAGCGATATGAATGGCGTAATTAAAGCTGATATGATTGTCTTGTTTACCCCAACAGGTGTATTAAGTTTATTTCAAAATTTCCCAAATTTCGAACAAGGTGATATACGCATCGGTTGTATGGGCAGTTCTACCTTAAAAGCAATGGAGGACAATCATTTACGTATAGATGTAAAGGCACCAACACCTGAATCACCTTCTATTATCATGGCAATCGATAGCTATTTAGCTAAAGTGAATAAAAAGAAATAATTTATTCCTGTTAAATTTCGCATTAAGTTATTGGTTGATACCCGTTTTTCTATTTGAACTACTAAAGTGAATTTACGTTATTCATTCGTAATATTGATACAATGAAAAATCTGCAGCCAAATAATCTTATTCACGAATCTTCTCCTTATTTATTGCAACATGCATATAATCCAGTAGAATGGTTTTCTTGGGGAGATATTGCTTTCGAAAAAGCTAGGCGTGAAGACAAGCCGATTCTAGTTTCAATTGGATATGCAGCTTGCCATTGGTGTCATGTTATGGAACACGAAAGCTTCGAAAATGAAGCTACTGCTAAGTTTATGAATACCTATTTTGTAAATATAAAAGTCGATCGCGAAGAACGTCCAGATGTTGACCATATTTATATGAATGCTTGCCAATTGCTAACCGGAGCTGGCGGCTGGCCATTAAACGTATTTCTTACGCCTGAATTATTGCCATTTAGCGGAGGAACCTATTTCCCTCCTAAGCCAGGTTATGGTAAACCAAGTTGGATGGAAGTTTTGATGTATATGAAAAACATTTTTAGTAACGAACGCGATAAAGTTGAAGAGCAAGCAGCAATGCTTAAAGAACATCTCATTAAAATGGATGATGCCTTTGTTGCGCAAATTCAAATCCCACAACATGAACAAATTATTTCAATACGAAAAATATCGTCAGCTATAAAAAATATTCAACTACAATTTGATGCTATAGATGGTGGATTTGGGTCAGCACCGAAATTTCCTGGATCCATGTCGCTCCTGTTCCTATTGCGTAATAATTTTTACGCACCCGATGATGCAATTTTAAACCATATTAATTTATCACTTCAAAAAATGATGCTCGGTGGTATTTACGACCATGTTGGCGGTGGCTTTTCAAGATATACAGTCGATAAACAATGGATGATTCCACACTTCGAAAAAATGCTTTACGATAATGCCTTATTGGTAAGTTTATTTGCAGAAGCTTATCATATTACTGGTAATGATGATTTCAAAGCAACAGTAGATAAAACATTGGAATTCGTTGAACGAGAACTCATGCATCCTAACTTTGGATTTTATGCCTCGTACGATGCGGACTCTGAAGGAGTTGAAGGTAAATATTATACGTATAGTTTTGAAGAATTGGAAGATCTTTTTCCTAATGATATTGATTTTATTAAAGATGTTTATACTTTAACAGAAACAGGTAATTGGGAACACACTAATATTTTATTCAGAAAACAAACTAATAGTGAATTGGCTCAAAAATATAATACCACTGCAATAGCCATTAAATCTAGATTAAGCGCCATCAACCAAATATTATTTAACTATCGGAATAATCGCGTCAAACCTGCATTAGACGATAAAATAATATTATCGTGGAATGCATTAATGTGCAGTGCATTTGTGCACGCTTTTAAGGCGACAGGTAATAAGCATTACAAAGAAATAGCAACAAAGAATCTTGATTTTATGCTCTCTGCATTTGCCGATAGTAATCAAGAAAATACCTTGTTGCATACGTATAAAAATGCAATGGCAAAGTATCCTGCTTTTATTGAAGATTACGCCGGTTTAATCCAAGCATTAATTGATGTTTATGAAGTAAGCAGCAATGTGCAATATTTAATTGCAGCACAAAACTATACAGAACACGTAATGCGAAATTTTGCAGGTACAGATGCACTCTTTTATTTCACGGCGAAAGGCCAAGTTGATATACCATATCGCAGTCGCGATTTTTACGACAATGCTACACCTTCAGGTAATTCAATTATGATGCATAATTTACTTCGGTTAAGTCATCTTACTGGTAATGCAAATTATCATCTGCATGCCGAAAAAATGTTAGCTTGTTTGGGCGATAATATGATAAAGCACGGCAATTCTTTTGGCAATTGGTTAAGCGGAGCGCTTACATTTATTTATCCCTATGCTGAAATTGGTATAACTGGTAAAAATGCTTTTGCGCTCCGCGATGAAATTTTAACTACTTATTATCCGCATACCATTATTCAAGCTGATAGCCAAGGTGATTTAACTTTCCCGCTTGTGGCTGAAAGATTTGACGCAGCTATAAATAGCATCTTTTTATGCCGTAACAATACTTGTAACCTACCTGTCACCACAGTGCAAGATTTTAAAGCAGCATTAAATAAATTTTGACCACAACAAATGTTTCATTAACTTTATCTCCAATACGAAATGCTTTTGTTTGGCGTTTATGTAAAAAGGTGAATCAGATGTTGCGTTTTTGTTTTACAAATCTTCTCATACTATTCTGCTTGGGTGTAAGCGCTCAAAGCAGTCAACTATATAGTTACGGGAAGCAAGATCCGCAGTTTACGCAATACATGTTCAACACGGCATTTTTCAACCCCGCTGTAGCTGGAGAGGAGGAAGCTTGGGTTTCTACACTCAATGTTAGGAATCAGTGGGTAAACTTACCAGGTGCTCCTGTATCACAAATTTTGACTTCTCATGTGCCAATTTATAAAATTTCAAGTGGTGCAGGTTTAATAGTTACAAATGATATTTCTGGACAATTGCGCAACACGGGTGTTAAAGCAATATATGCGTATCATAAGCGTTTCAGGTCATCAACCTTAAGTTTTGGGCTAAGTGCAGGCTTTACCCAGCAGCAATTAAATGGAGCAAAATTAGTGTCCCCAACAGGTAATTATGAAGGTATTGTCGACCATAATGACCCTAATTTGCCTGTCACACTTTCAACTGAAGTGTTGCCCGATGCTTCAGCAGGTATTTATTTCTTTGGGAAAAATTTAAAAATCGGGGCATCTGCCACGCATTTACTGCTTCCATTGGCGGCAAGTAAGGAAACAGCTGTAACCGACATACAATATAATCCTAATGCTTACGTTTATGTCGGATATGACATTGACGTGACAAACAGCATAGGCTTTACGCCGAGTGTTCTTTACAAAACGGATCTCACCGAATCGATGGTTGATGTAAATGCATTATTTACATTCAACAATAATATTTTGGCGGGAGCTTCGTTTAGAGGATATATCAATAACCAGTTTGATGCCGTAGCGCTAGTAGCGGGGCTTAATTTGGCAGATAATTGGAGAGTGAGTTATTCATATGACATTACGACTTCCGCATTAAATACGGTGAGTTCGGGTTCACATGAAATTGTGCTGAGATACAGTATTCCAGTGGCGAGGCCACGGGCGGGGAAAATGATTAACAACCCTCGGTATTTGTATCATTAATGGCTACTAAATTAGGCAATTTGATAAAAGTTGCTAATTTAGGCCGACCTTTTAAATAAATGTGTGTATAAACTGATGTAAAATATTCTTGAAATTCAATAAAAAACCTATTTTTACACGGATTTAATTGTACAAATCATAATCAAGTATGAAAAGAAACCTGCCATTGTTAACTTTTGCATGCGTAGCCATTATTGTTGGTAGCGGTTGTAGTCACTCCAATTGGGATGATTACCGTGGCCAATTGCTGGGTATGCAAGATCGTCCGGAGTGGGAACCGGTAAACCCTTTTGGAATGGTTTACATCCCTTCTGGAACCCTACACATCGGTCCAAGTGACCAAGATGTGAACAATTCTCTCTGGCAACGAACGAAGTCCATCTCTATTCAAGGGTTTTACATGGATGATGCGGAGATTACCAACAACGAATACAGACAGTTTGTATTCTGGGTTAGAGACTCCATATCTCATGTTTTGCTCGACCATTACGCTGAAGCCGAGGAAGGTCAGGAAACTGAAGTTCCGATAATCGACTGGTCAATGGAAATTGATTGGGAAGATGAAGAAACTCGTTCGCGCCTTGAAGAACTGTATTTACCTGCGAGTGAAACCTACTACGGAATTAAATCTGTAGACACACGTCAGTTAATATACAATTACCGCTGGGTAAAGTGGAAAGAAGCTGCCAGCAAAACTAATCGTGATAAAAATATTGCGGACTTCATTGTTGAAGAACCTGTAGAAATCTATCCCGACACTTTGGTTTGGGTGCATGATTACACTTATTCATATAATGAGCCGATGACGCGTCAATATTTTTCTCACCCTGCGTTTGATGACTATCCCGTAGTTGGGGTGTCTTGGAAACAGGCCAATGCTTTTGCTACTTGGCGAACAGATTTCTGGAACGACTGGAGAAGAGCGAATGAAGAAGTTCAAGTTGACGATTTCCGTCTACCGACAGAATCTGAATGGGAATATGCAGCACGTGGAGGCAGAGATCAAGCTCCATATCCTTGGGGAGGTCCTTATGTTAGAAATACTAAAGGTTGTTATTTAGCAAACTTTAAGCCAGGTCGTGGTAACTATCCTGAAGATGGTGGTTATTATACAGTAAAGGTATATTCATATGCACCTAACGACTTCGGTGTATATAATATGGCTGGAAACGTTTCTGAATGGACTTCAACAGCTTTCTCAGAAAATAGTTATTCATTTATACATGATCAGAACCCTGACTATCGTTATGATGCAGAGGAAAGTGATGCACCGGCATTAAAACGTAAAGTAATCAGAGGCGGTTCATGGAAAGATATAAGTTATTATATTCAAACAGGATCAAGGCATTGGGAATTCCAAGATACTGCAAAATGTTATGTTGGATTCCGTTGTTGCATGACCTTCCTCGGTCGTTCAATGAGCGATTTCTAAATAAGTTCCTAACCAAATCATCGAAAACACAATTATTGTCAACAATCATTTAAAAACTTTAAAAATTTAAAACAAAATGTCAGCATTTTTCGAATCCGATCGTTTTAAACGACTAAAAAACCTAATCATTGGCGCGGGTGCTTCCATGGTATTAGTTGGTGCACTCTTCAAAATCTTGCACTGGGAAGGTGCCGATTTTATGTTAATGGTTGGTATGCTTACCGAGGCATTCATTTTCTTAATGCTTGGTTTACTTCCTCCTCATGCCGATTACTATTGGGAGAAAATTTATCCAGACCTGAACGTAGCTCCAGAAATTGAAGAGGCTAAATCAGGAAAAAAAGTGCACAAAATGCCTGATCCAAAAGAAAGCGTTACACGTCAATTAGACAAAATGCTTGAAGAAAGCAAAGTTGAGCCTGTGATGATTGAGCGATTAGGCGAAAACCTTAAGCGATTAGGCGAAAACATCGAAAAACTTTCAGACGTGCAAGATGCAGCACTTAACACTAATGAGTATTCAACTAAAATTAAAGATGCTTCAGTTGCTGTAGCAGAAATGCGTGACGCTTATTCTAATGCTGCAAAAGCAATGGAACAAATAACGGCAACTTCGCTTGATACTTCTAAATATCATGAACAAGTTCAAATGGTTACAAAAAACCTTGGGCAGTTAAATGCTATTTACGAATTAGAATTACAGGATACTAACAATCACCTCAAAGCAATGAATAAATTCTATGGCACCCTTAACAGCGCTATGGATAATCTTCAAGATTCAGTTACTGATACTGCAAAATATCGTGAAGAAATTGCTCAATTGTCAAGTAACCTTGCATCACTTAACCGCGTTTACGGTAACATGTTGAGTGCAATGAATACGGGCGGAAATCGTTCATAAATATTAATTGAATAAACTTTTACTTAACCAATAAAATTTAGAAACAAATGTCAATACCTAAGGAACCACGCCAGCTCATGATCAACCTCATGTACCTGGTCCTTACAGCCCTTCTGGCGTTGAACGTATCTTCGGAAATTTTGAATGCCTTTAATACAGTTAACAGCGGTATTACTGACAGTAACGGTTTGCTTGATAGCAAAAACGACTTGATGATGGGCATGATTACTCAAGCTGCTGCTAAAGATTCAAGGGTTGAGACCCAATTAATTTTGAAGCAAGCTGAGGATGCTAAAAAGTTAAGCGACGATTTCGTTGCTTACGTAGATGCTATAAAAGCGCAAGTTAAAGAAGCTGCCGGCGGCGCAAACGAGGACTACCCTGAAAAATTAAAAACAGAGGGGGAAATGGAAAAAACAAGTAATTTGTTTTTAACGCAAGGGAAAGGAAAAGAATTGCACAATAAAATTGAAGAAGCTAGATCTAAGTTTCTTAACGTGCTGGGAAAAGAATCACAAATTGATATTCCATTAAAAGTTGTGCAGGTGCCAGCGGGTGAACATGCAAAAAACTGGGAAGAATATAATTTTGACCGCGTTCCTGCTATCGCTGTAATGACTATCCTTACTAAATTCCAACAGGATGCTAAAAGTGCTGAAAGCACAATCTTAGATTATTTAAGAAGAAAAATAAATGCTGAGGATATTCCAGTAGATAAAATGGCTGCTCAAGTAGTAGCGCCATCTGCTTATGTGCGTAAAGGTGCAGAATATACTGCTGACATCTTTATTGGTGCAACATCTGAAGCTATTAAACCTAAAGTATTTATCGGTTCATTTTCAAGTGCTGTGCAGAAAGATCCTGCAGATCCTAATGGGAAATCATTCCTTCAAATTGAGGGAAAAGTTATACCACTAAGCGGCGCTCGTGAAATTGACGTGGTAGGTGGTATGGGTAAAATTAAAGAGACTGCATCTGGTGAACGCAAGTTCCAAGGTGTGATTCAAATACCTCACCCTAACCTTAGTAAAGAAGGTGAATTCCGTTTTTATCCTTTCGAATTCGGTTACGAAACTTTCGAAGTAGGCAAAGCGGTTGTTTCTCCAACTGCAATGAACGTACTATATATAGGCGTTGATAACCCAATTAAGATTTCAGTTCCGGGTTATGCTTCTGATAAAGTAACAGCTTCTGGTTGCGGTATCGTTAAAGTTAAAGGTGAAGAATACAATGCAAAACCTACTAAAGCTGGTGAAGATGCAATTACTGTTACTGTGAAAACAGCTAAAGGTTCTGAAACTTCTACCGAGATATTTAGGGTGCGTCGTATTCCAGAACCTTACGCCTATATTTTGAACGCTAAAGGCGGTCCAATTAAAATAGGTGAATTTAAAGCCGCTGAAGGTATTACAGTTAAAAATCCGGATTTCGTATTCCAGATTCCTTACACTGTTACCAGCTTCGAATTAATTTATGCTCCAAAGGTAGGTAACGTAGTTTCTGACGTTTCTAATACTAGTAAATTTTCTAATATTATGAAGGATATTCAGAAAAAGGCGAAGCCTGGTGATATAATTGTATTGCAGAACGTAACTGTTAGAATGCCCGATGGTAGAAGCGTTCCGATAAATACATCATTTAAATTAATCGGGGGTTAATTTTAAAAATCAAGTAGTATGAAAAGATTAATTGTTTTTTCAATCACAATGCTCTTGGCTGCAACAGCAATGTTTGCACAGCCTACTAGCCCTCCCCGTCAGGATGGTATCTATAAAAGAGAATTGCTAGGAACCCGCGAGATAATTCCTTACGATGATATTCGCGAGGCTGATATCTTTTGGGAAAAGCGTGTATGGAGAAATATAGACTTCAGAGAAAAAATTAATCTGGCTTTTACATGGCCGGTTGACCCATTTGTTGACGTGGTTTACAAGGCAGTAATTTCAGGTGAATTGAAGGCTTATAGTCCACTATATGATGATTTTCGTGAAGGAACCGAACTTCCTCTCGAAGATATTCTACGAAAATACAATCGTATAGATACCACTTGGATATTGGATGAAGAAACTTATGTAGAAAAACCAATTGTTATTAAATCTGAATTTGACTATCAAACAGTTCAAAAAATTCAGATAAAAGAAGACTGGGTTTTCGATGAAGAAACATCTACTATGATAGTGCGTATTATTGGTATGACAATGATTCGCGATCGTATCGACCCGACTACCGGTGAAACGTTAGGTTCTGAACCAATGTTTTGGATTTATTATCCTGACCTTCGTAATATTATAGTTCGCCATGAAGTGTTCAATGAGAAAAATAGCGCAAGATATCTTACATTTGAAGATATATTTGAGATGAGATTATTTAGCAGTTATATTGTTAAAGAAGATAACGTGTATGATCGTTTCATCGAAAATTATTCATCTGGTATCGACCAGGTACTCGAAAGTGAACGTATCAAGCAAGAAATTTTTGACTACGAACACAATCTTTGGGAGTTTTAATTATCTTTCTTTTCTATTCATACTTGAACGGAAGGCCGGCTTTTATAGCCGGTCTTCTACTTTTAAGTCTGTTCCGTTTCCTGTGAATTTTCTCCATTGTTAAAATACGCAACCAGAATTGTTGCTTTCGATTGACCAACTACTGTAACTAATTGCTCGTAAGTTGCAGCCTTAATGTTTTTTACTGATTTAAATGCCTTCATTAATTCCTGCACAGTATTGTCGCCAATTCCTTTAATTGAATTCAACTCCGAACCCAGTGCGGCATTACTTCTTTTTAGGCGATGAAAAGTAATCGCAAATCGATGTGCTTCGTCGCGAAGCTGTTGAATTACTTTTAGGCTTTCACTTTTTTTGTTGATGTACAATGGAACTGAATCTTCAGGGAAATAAATTTCTTCTAAACGCTTTGCTATTGAACAAATGGCAATCTTACCATATAAGTCTAATTCTTTTAATGCTTCTACAGCAGCGCTTAATTGCCCTTTGCCACCGTCAATTACAATTAGTTGAGGGAGCGTTTCAGCTTCGTCTAATAAACGCTTATATCTTCTAAAAACAATTTCATGCATGCTTGCAAAATCATCAGGGCCAACAACCGTTTTTATGTTGAAGTGGCGATAATCTTTTTTACTCGGTCTTGCATTTTTAAAGCATACCATACTGGCAACAGCGTTTGTTCCTTGAATATTTGAGTTGTCGAAACACTCAATATGATAAGGTAGTTGGTGTAATTTGAAATCAGCTTTTATGCTTTCAAGTATGCGCGTGTTTTTATTCTTTTGATCACGCTTTTCTTTACCAGCCGATTTTTCTTCTCTAACATATAGGGCGTTTTTATATGCTAAATCCAATAATTTCTTTTTATCACCTGCTAGTGGAATAGTTTGAATAATAGTATCGTCGCTAATTTCGGTTTTAAGCGGCACAATTATTTCCCTAGCGTTGGTTTCAAATTGCAAACGCAATTCCGTTATTGAGATTTGCAATAGTTCTTCAGGCGTTTCATCCAATTTTTTTGTGAGCACAAGTGTTGTGCCTTGCGTAATCATACCTTGCATTACCTTTAAGTAGCCTATTACACAAAACCCTTCTGCATCGGCAATAGCAAATACATCAATATTGTCGATATTAGTATTAACAACCGAACTCCGGCCTTGAAAATTTTCTATGTTTTCTAAACGTTGTCGCACCAATTCGGCTTCCTCGAATTTTAATTGTGCAGCCAAGGCTTGTATTTCTTGCTTAAAGGCATTTTTAACAAAACTCAAATTGCCTTTTAGAATATGGACAATATTTTGCACGTTTTCCATGTATTCGGCTTCTGTCATCAACCCTTCACATGGCCCCTTGCAATTGCCAAGATGATATTCTAAACATATTTTAAATTTGTTTTGTTGGATGTTATTTTCGCTTAATTGATAATTGCATGTGCGAATAGGAAAAACAGATTTAATAAATTCAAATACAGATTTTACTTTTCCTACTGATGTAAATGGTCCTAAATATTGTGATCCGTCATTCAATTTTTTTCGTGTAAAAAAGATGCGTGGAAAACGTTCATTTTTAACAACAATGTAAGGATATGTTTTGCCATCCTTCAAATTGACATTATATCGCGGCTGAAATTTTTTAATTAATGTATTTTCAAGCAGAAAGGCATCGGATTCATTATTTACAATTGTAAATTCAATGGTATGGATTTTTTTTACCATCAATCTAATCCGCGCACTATGGTCAGTTTTTTGGAAATACGAAGCAACTCGTTTTTTTAAATGTTTTGCCTTGCCAACGTATAATATATTGTTGTCCTTATCGTAATAGCGATAAACGCCAGGCTTGGTTGGAAGCGCAATTTCAATATTTTTAAATGCTTCAATATCCATACGCAAATTTATTACTCAAAAACAAAAGGGCAGATGCTTTGTGCAATCGGCCCTAAAAATAGAATTATATTGTCAGACAATACTGAGTTGTTATCCTAGTTGTATCCTTCCATCAAATCTTTATAATCGTTGTTTTGCATCTCTCTGTATTTGCCACAATCTAGTTCAATGGTTGGTGTTCCTTCGTACGCAGGGAACTTTGCCGTTGGGTCGATGCCAAGTGTTTTATCAGCATAAACGCGTTTCATAAATAGACCATAAATAGGTAATGCCATATTAGCACCCTGCCCTAATGCAGTAGACCTGAAATGCACAACTGGGTCATCGGCACCTACCCAAACACCACATACTAGTTGCGGCACCATTCCCATAAACCAGCCATCGGTATTTTCCTGTGTAGTACCTGTTTTACCAGCCACTTCAGCAGTAATACCACCATATTCTGGTCTACGCAACCTTTGACCTGTTCCGTAGTTCACTACATATTCCATCATGTCAAGCATAACAGCAGAAATTTCTTCACGCATTACTTCAACGCGCTTTGCTGGAAATTCTGCAATTATATTACCATTTTTATCTTCAATTCGGGTTACAAATACCGGACGAACAGCAACGCCTTTATTTGCATAAGCCGAGTAGGCGGCAGTCATTTCATAAACAGTTACTTCTGGAGTTCCTAAACAAATAGAGGGTTGAAAAGGAATGTCAGAAGCTATACCCATGTCATGCGCTAAATCGATAACAGGTTGAATGCCAACTTCTCGCAATAAATATGCTGTAACCGTATTTACCGATTTACCTAATCCTTCTGATAAGGTTAGCATACCACCGTAAGAGTCATCGGAGTTTTTGGGCGTCCAATCACTAATCAAGCTCCACTTTTTACCTCTTTCGAAAGTAACTGGTAAATTAGGAATTTTGTAACATGGTGAAAATCCTTTATCAGCAATTGCAGCGGTATAAACAAAAGGTTTAAAAGTAGAGCCAACCTGACGACCTTGAGCTGGCTTTACGTGGTCAAGCTGAAAATAACGCATATCAATTCCACCAACCCAAGCCTTAATTTCGCCTGTATGCGGATCCATTGCCATAAAACCTAGATGAAGTAGTTTTTTGACGTATTTTATTGAATCGTATGGCGTCATTACCGTATCTAAATCATAACCAGCTTCATACCATGAAAAAACTGTCATAGAATCGGGTGTATGAAATGCTTTAGTAATTTCAGCTTCGGAATTTCCTGCTTTTTTCATTTTGCGATAGCGCTCGGTTTGTTTGATAGCCTTATCGATTAATTCAGGATTTGTTCTTCCGCTATAAGGGTAAGCCCAAGGCTCATATTTATTTCCCTTCCAGTGATTGTCAAATTGCTTTTGTAATTTAGTTAGCCATTCACTCGATGCATTTTCTGCATATGTTTGCATTCTATTGTCAATAGTAGTATAAACTTTTAATCCATCTTTGTAAATATCCCATTTGGTGCCATCTGGTTTTTCATTTTCTTTCACCCATTGTGCCAACCATTGACGCAAGTATTCGCGGAAATATGTTCCATTGCCAGATTTATGGTCTTGTCGCTTAAAATCTAAAACTAAAGGCTTTTCTTTAGTGGATGCATAATCGGTATCACTTAGTTTACCAGCTTCATGCATTTCGTGCAAAACAATATTTCTTCTTGTAATTGTGCGCTCAGGAAACCGAACCGGATTGTAGTAAGCAGGATTTTGCACCATACCAACAAGGACTGCTGATTCTTCAACCGTTAGCTTATCTACTGGTTTGTTGAAGAATGTTTTACTCGCCGTTTTAATACCACTGGCATCATAAATGTAAGGGATGGTATTTAAATACATTACAATTATTTCTTCCTTTGTATAACGTCGTTCTAATTTAGCCGCAGTAACCCATTCTTTTAATTTAGCAAGTGCTAATTCAAATTTATTACTAACTGTTGGCCTACCATAAAGATTTTTTGCTAATTGCTGCGTTAATGTACTTCCGCCACCTGACTCTGATTGCTGTAGGATTAATGTTTTAAATATTACCCTCATTACACTTTTTGCGTCAATTCCACTGTGTTCATAGTATCTTCTGTCTTCAGTAGAAATTAGTGCATCAATTAAGTGTGTTGGAATTTCTTGATAGGTTGCATTTGTTCTATTCTCACGATAAAATCTGCCTAGCAATTCTCCATCAGCGCTTATGATTTGTGTAGATAAACTACTTTTCGGATTTTCTAATTCCTCAAACGAGGGAAGTTTACCAAATACGCCCAAAGAGAGCAGGAAGATAAACAAGAGGGCAACTCCGGCTCCGATAAAAAAGATACTCCAAAACCATTTCAACTGTTTTTTATAAACAGAAAGCTGTTCTTTTAACGACATTTGCTATTATTTACTCGTTTAAATAAGACTCCTGGAAATATACGTTGTAGCCTTCCACATCTTTTACTTTAAAAAATTGTACGTAATTAGATTTCGATATCACCATCGGTTCAAAAGCATCTTTGGTGAGTTCATTAAACACACCCGGATTATCTTTTACTGCATAATAGTAAGTCATCGCCTTTTCAACGTTGTTAAACGATTTTACCAAAATAATGCTATTTTCTTTCCCAAGAAGTAGTGAGCTTATTTTTAAATTATCGAGACCAAAGTTTGTTGCGTTAAATGTTGCAATGTTACTTTTCATTGTAGTTGCATTTTTGCCCGTTCCGTTCATAACGAACATGAAAAAATGTTCTTCGGCTTCATTAAAAGTATAGGAAGCTGTAACAATCGCTTTTCCTGCATCTTCAAGCACGCTGCCTCTCCGTAAATAGTCAAGCATTTCCTGTGCACGGATACCTACTTCTTGTTCTGGATATTTTAAAGCTACCTTTTGAAGCGAATTTTTAAATAAATCAACACTATCAGCATCAGCCAATGCATTTAACATATCAAATTTAGGCTTTAAAGGATTGGGTTTAAATAAAGTATCTGATGCGGCAACTCTAGCTTTTACTTCAGGATAATTTTTTGACTGCAATAAATCATACGTTGCAGCATAATAAATTTCTAATGCATTTTTCTTATCTTCTTCTCTTTTAAAATAACCAGGGTCGCTGATAATTCTGGCATAATCAGATAAAGGATATTTATTTAACAACATGTTTTTATACTTATCTTGATTAGGATTCAGTGTTAAGCGATATAATTGATATAGCGACTGCATTTCATTCGCATTATCGGCATAAGCATTTACATTTTCTTCGAACATTTCAATTGCTTTTACTTTGTTCTTGAAATTTTCTTTATATACTAGACCAGCACGATATAGTGCTCCAGCAATTCGAGCATTTGATGCACTAATTTGTTCAGGTGTTTTTGGTAAGCCAGCAATAATTTTTTCAGTGGTAACATCCTTGCCCGAAAGGTCAATAGATTTTTCTTCAGTAATCTCTACCTCATTTTCACCATCTTCACTAAATGAACCTTTTTCACTTCTTCGCCAATTGTCTTCTAATTTTCTTGTTCCCCAATTCTTTTTAAATTCTGAAAATCCGCGTGAGCGCAAATTAGTATTGTAAAAATAGAAGTCACCCTCAGCTGGATTTGCATTTAATGTATTTACTACTGCACCATTGTTAAAGTCGTTTGTTAAAGAGTCTTTAGTTTCGGCTTCCGGAATTAATTTCTCCAGTTCTTTCTCTAATTCTTTTTCAGAAAGTCCTGCCCAATATTGTAACTTTCGTTCTGTTTCAATTATAACCAATTCGTCAACTAATAATTTTAAATTATCTCGCAGGCTTTTTACTTCTAGATGTCTTTCGTGTTCACGAGGCAAATTGGTTACAGTGCTATCGTAATAGGCATATGCATTTTTATAATCTAAATCTGCATAAAACAGATCGCCCAACAAAAGATACGCTAGACCTTTTTGTCTGCCATCGTTAGTGCTCCGGAGCGATTTATTTAAATAATCGATACCTGTTTCTTTTTGTTTGTCGGCAAGTGCTATGTCGGCAAGCGTGTAATAAATAAGCCCGTAAAAATCTTTGTATTTTTCGTCTTTTAATAACGACATTAAATCATCTTTCGTTTCGGAACCAGAAATGCCAAAATTGGTGAGACTTAATTTTGCAATATTAAGTTTTGCATAAAAATCCATGTCGTATGTTGGCTTATTATCTATAACTATTTGATAAGTTGCCAATGCTTTATCTACAAGTTTTTGAGAAGCATAAAGTTGAGCGAGTATAAAGTTATATCTTGAAATTAAGATTTTATTTTTCGTGTTTTTAATGGCAAGTTCAAGAGGAATAATTGCATTTGGACTTTGTCCTTCTTTCATGTAAAGATCTGCTTCAACTGCGTATAATTCACCAATTATCCATTTGGGAAAATTTTCTCTGCTTTTTAACACACTTATTACAGTATGTGCATCACTGTATTTGCCTTTTTCCACTAGTGTTTTTGCTACCCAAATTCCCGCTTCTGCTGATACGGGTTGATGTTTTAACTTTTCGAAAAATGTTAATTCACCATCTTCATCTTCTGCAACGCGTTTGGTTTTTGATTGCTTTTCAATGATATTTGAGTATTCTGAAATTATATATTGAAAAGTAATCAATGCCTCATCGTAATTACGTTTGTAGAAATGAGATTTGCCTATAAGGAAGTAACTATCATCAACCCACTTGCTTTTTTTATGCATTTGGATAACAAAACTCGTTTTCTTTATCACTTCATCCATTGATGGCTGCACTGCTGCGGCTTGCTCCTGCGTTCCATATTTAAAAATTGGGAGTGTTTCCTCATAATTTTCAACTTGGTCTGTCCAAAGCGTTTGCTCGGTTTCCTTCATTATTAAGCGAGCATTGAAATAGCCGTTATCACGAGCAACGAGGTCATCTAAGCTGCGAGCCACAAAGTTTTTGTCGGCGTTTTTGCTTGATGTGCATGCCGAAACAAAAAAAAGCAGTAAAATTGTGAGTGCAAATATGACTGAATTACGTTTCAAGGTTGTTAGTTTTATGCCGGATATATAACCGCTTTTCAGCAAAATTATTTTAAATAAAGTAAAAAATATAGTCTTTTACACAGTAATGGCGAAAGGTAACAAAAAAACAAACAAATGGCTAGAACGTTTGCGCACTAAATACAAGTTGGTGCTCATGCATGATAAGACCTTCGAGGTGCAGGCAACGCTGCGTTTAAGCCCTTTGAACGTGATAATTTTGATTAGTACTCTTTTTGTAACCATTGGGATGTTGGTTTACTTTGCAATTGTATTTACACCTTTAAAAAATTTAGTAGTTGGTTACAGTGAAGTTGCTACGTCGCGTCAGATTACTGAAAACAACAATATAACTGACAGTATGCTTACTGCGCTTAGGTCTTATGATATTTATTTCGCAAATTTACAAAAGCGGTTAAACGGTGAAATTGATTCTTTGCCTCCTATAGATAGCATTAATAAGAGTGATTATACCGATTTAACAGTTGGAGAGCCATCAGCAGTTGATATAGCAATGCGTGAACAAATAGAGCGTGATGATATATTTAACCTAAGTATGGCTGATCCACGTGATGCTACTGGTGCGCAGAATCTGGAGTCATTGCACTTTTTTCCGCCAATAAAAGGCACCGCGACATCTGATTTTAACGCTAGGGAAGGTCATTATGGAATAGATATTGTTGCTCCCGACAACACCCCAATTAAGGCTTGTTTAGACGGTGTGGTTATAGATAATTATTGGAGTTTGGAGAGTGGAAATGTTATAATAATTCGTCACGACCACGGTTTGATTAGCCTTTATAAGCATAATAGCCAAATTTTGAAACGAACAGGTAACTCGATTCGCGCAGGCGATGTAATAGCAATTATAGGGAATACTGGTGAAATGAGCACCGGTCCGCATTTGCATTTTGAACTTTGGCATGAAAAAACACCATTAAATCCAAAAGATTATATTAACTTCAACTAAAATTTAGAAAGATATGTTCGGCAATAAACAACCAAACCCCCAAGCAACACCGAATTCGTTCATTTCAAACAGGATTAACCATGGTACTACCTTCGAGGGAAGCCTTACCAGCGATGGCGATGTTAGAATTGAAGGTTTGATTAGAGGAACATTGCAAACAAAAGCAAAAGTTGCCGTTGGGCCAACTGGCGTTATTGAAGGTGATGTGTATTGCAAAAGTGCAGATATTGAAGGTAGAATTACCGGCGATATAGAAGTGAGCGAGGTGCTTACACTAAAGGCTTCAGCTGTAGTTGAGGGCAATATTTATACTGCGAAAATTGTAATTGAGAACGGCGCCCATTTCGATGGTGTTTGCAATATGGGAACCAAGGAAAGAAAACTCACACATGTCTCTGCGCAATACGAAGAAGCCACAGTTTGACAGTTATATAAAATATACCGGTATGGCATTTCAGTTATTTGCCGGTATCTTCCTCGGAGTTTGGGGCGGAATAAAATTAGACGCATTGCTAGGTACTAAGCCTTGGTTAACCGTAATTTTGTCGCTATTCGGCATAGCTGCAAGCATGTACGCTGTGTTGAAAGATTTTATCAAACCTGGTTCCGGTAAGAAAAAGCTGTAACTTTTTACTCAAAAAAACGTTATCTAAATATCATGGGTGGATTTTTAAAACGATTTATTCCTTTTGCTGCAATTATTGCCACAATACTGTTTATACTTGGTTTTGCCAAAGGATTTGAAACTGTTATGACATTTGCATGGGTGTGCTATGGATTGTTTCTTGCTCTTTCAATTATTACATTTTATTTTTCAGTGCAAACTATGGGTAAAAAATTCAGTAGCTTCATGAATGTTTTCTTCGTAAGTATATTTTCTAAATTAATTTTGTCAGCAATTATAGTAATTGTTTTCAAAGCTAAAAACGATACTACTGATGTAAATTTTATAATTCCGTTTGCAATCATTTATTTTTCGTTTTTATTGTTTGAAACAATTGAGTTAGTGAAATTATCGCGAAAAGTAGATGAAAAATCAACTATTAAACCGCCTTTACCAAAATAGAAAATGCATCCAGTTCGACTGTTTATATTGTTATTTTTTGCATGGCAAATGCTGCCAGCACAGTCGCCTGATTTAAATTGGTTTAACGACAATATTGTTAAATCAGAACAATTAGCGGGGTCTCAAAAATTAGCTGCTTATGCTGCGGCACCTACAGGCAATTATGATTTAAAATATCATAAATGCGAGTGGAATATTAATCCAGATACTTTAATGATTAGTGGTAATGTTGTTTCTAAATTATTGCTAACCGAAAATGCAAATTCCATTTATTTTGATGCAGGCGCTTCACTTACTATCGATTCTGTTTTTGTTGATGATGTTGCGGTGACTTTTCTTAGGGACTCTAATGCTGTTCAAATTTTATTTGCATCTACAATCGCAAACGGAACTTTTATAAATACCAACGTTTATTATCATGGGATCCCAATATCATCGGGATTTGGCTCGTTTGTTAAGGGTCAAAATGAATCGGGTAATGTAATTTGGACATTATCGGAGCCTTATGGGGCAAGCGATTGGTGGCCATGCAAGCAGACGTTGAATGATAAAATAGATTCAATTGATATTTTTATTAAAACGCCAGCACCTTTTAAAGCTGCTGCCCCGGGTTTATTAATTAGTACAATTATAGAGGGAGATGATTTAATTTATCATTGGAAAAGTAACTATCCTATTGTAACCTACTTGGTAGGTATTGTGGTGAGCACATTCGAATTGTTTGAATTTTATGCACCGCATAAAGGTGATTCTGTTTTATTTTATAATCTGGTTTATCCTGAAAGTTTTGATGCTGCTGTAGAGGGGGTTAATGCGATTATTCCAACCTTTCAATTGTTCTCAGATATTTATGGAGACTACCCATTTGCGGAAGAAAAATATGGTCACATGCAGTTCGGTTGGGGCGGCGGAATGGAGCATCAAACTATGAGCTCTGTATCAAATTTTGGATATGAATTATTAGTGCATGAAATGGCACATCAATGGTTTGGCGATAAAATTACATGCGCAAATTGGAGCGATATATGGCTCAATGAAGGATTTGCTACTTATAGCACCTTGCTGAGTTACGACTTTTCTGAAGATCCAAATAATTACTATGAAGCATGGCTTACACAAACCAAAGCAAAAGTTGTTTCCAAACCTGATGGTTCAGTTTATGTTTATGATACAACACTGGTTTCTAGAATTTTTGATAGTAGATTGTCCTATTATAAAGGTGCGTGGCTGTTGCACATGTTGCGCAATCAATTAGGTGATGAAGATTTCTTTTCTGCTATTAAAAATTATATTACCGACCCCGAATTTCAATATAGTTTTGTAACTACTAACGATTTAATTGAACACCTTGAAACTGCTGCTGATACGTCGCTCACCGAGTTTTTTCAAGATTGGTTTTATGGAGAAGGTTATCCAGCTTATCAATTAATGTGGACACAAGATGCACAATTAAATTTAACAATTGCATTAAATCAAACACCATCACATGAGTCTGTTGATTTTTTTGAGATGGATGTCCCTATCCGATTGCGAAATGACATCGATTCTTTGGATATCATTTTAACACACAATAGAAACGGACAGTTGTATACCATTCCGGTTCCATTTGAAATAAATGAAATTATTTTGGATCCTGATTTAAAATTGTTGCATGCTAATGATGCAGTATTTAGGGTGAATTTAATTCCTGATGTTGTGCAATTAGTGGTTTATCCATCACCTGCGCAGGATGAAATTAATATTCAACTATTTGAATTAATGCCTGATGATTACAGATTAACGATATACAGCGGTGCCGGTGAACGCATGGTAGAAACACAATTCTCGGGAGATGCATCCAATGCATTATTTACAGTTGATTCTAAAAATTGGGCTCCAGGAATATATGTTATAGTGGTTAAAAATGGCACCACCGATGTTGTCAAGAAAATTGTTGTTAACTGACGCAATTTTTACTTATTCTTTATCTTTATTCCAATAATCATGGTATGAAAAAAATAATGCTTTTAGGCAGCGGAGAGCTGGGGAAAGAATTTGTAATTGCCTGCAAAAGATTAGGGCAATATGTAATTGCCGTGGATAGTTATAATGATGCACCAGCTCAGCAAGTTGCAGATGAACGCGAAGTTATTTCTATGTTGGACGGAGATGCATTAGATGCGATAGTAAGAAAACATCAACCTGATATTATTGTTCCTGAAATAGAAGCTATTCGAACTGAGCGATTTTATGATTATGAGCAGTGGGGTATACAAGTAGTGCCGAGTGCACGCGCGGCAAATTTTACGATGAACAGAAAAGCAATTCGCGATTTGGCTGCAAAAGAATTAGGGTTGCGTACAGCAAAATATGCTTATGCAACAAGTTATGAGGAGCTGGCGCATGCTGCAAAAGAAATAGGTTTACCGTGTGTTGTTAAACCATTAATGAGTTCAAGTGGCAAAGGACAGTCTGTAATTGAAACGGAATCTGATATCATAAAATCTTGGGAATATGCCCAAAGCGGAAAGCGCGGCGATATTGCAGAGGTTATAGTTGAGGCATTTGTAAAATTTGATTCGGAAATAACTTTGTTAACTGTAACGCAAAAAGGTGGGCCAACGTTGTTTTGTCCTCCAATTGGTCATAGACAAGAGCGAGGCGATTATCAGGAAAGCTGGCAACCTGCTTATATTAAACCGGAGCATTTAATAGAAGCTCAAAATATTGCAGCAAAAGTAACTGAAGCATTATCTGGAGCTGGAATTTGGGGCGTTGAGTTTTTTCTTGCACCAGAGGGTGTATATTTTTCTGAATTAAGTCCACGCCCGCACGATACTGGAATGGTGACGTTAGCAGGAACTCAAAATTTTTCTGAGTTTGAATTGCATGCACGTGCCGTTTTACATTTACCGATACCAAGTATTGAGCTATTAAAATGTGGTGCAAGCGCTGTTATTTTGGCAAATCAGGAGAGCACTTCATTTCATTTTGAAGGAGTTGCAGATGCCATTACCGAGCCACATACTGATATCAAATTATTTGGTAAGCCAAATACCAGAGCGTATAGGAGGATGGGTGTTACCTTGGCATACGGTGAGATTGATAGCGATGTAAATATTGTTAAAGCAATTGCAATTCGTAATGCGGCAAAAGTGAAGATAGTTTCCAATTAACTGACTATATATTCCGCAGTTACTATCATAAAAAAAGACAAATCGAACAGACTTGTCTTTAATATTTAAATAGTTGAATGAGTGAGTTATTCTCCTAAATCGCTCAAGTCGAAAGTGTTCATAAAGGATGTATCAAAAACACCAGCTCTGAAGCGTTCATCGCGCATAAGTTTTTTATGGAAAGGAATAGTAGTTTTAATTCCTTCCACAATAAATTCATCTAATGCACGCTGCATTTTTAAAATAACTTCTTCACGCGTTCTAGCTTTACAAATTAGTTTTGCAATCATGCTATCATAATATTGCGGTATTGTATAACCTGCATAAACGGCAGTATCAACACGCACGCCATGACCTTTAGGTGAATGGAAGCTTGTAATTTTTCCAGGACTTGGCGCAAAGTTTTTTCCAGGATCTTCTGCGTTGATACGGCATTCCATGGCATGCATTTCGGGAAAATAATTTTTACCTGAAATTTTCTCACCCATAGCAATTTTAATTTGTTCTTTAATCAAATCGAAATCTACCACCTCCTCGGTAACGGGATGCTCAACCTGAATGCGCGTATTCATTTCCATGAAATAAAAATTGCGGTGCTTATCGGTTAAGAACTCTACTGTTCCAACTCCTTCATAGGCAATGAATTCTGCTGCTTTAACTGCGGCATTTCCCATTTTTCTGCGCAATTTATCATCTAAAAATGGTGAAGGGCTTTCCTCAACTAATTTTTGATGACGGCGTTGGATTGAACAATCGCGTTCACTTAAGTGACAGGCTTTTCCATAACGATCGCCTGCAATTTGAATTTCAATATGGCGTGGTTCCTCAATATATTTCTCCATGTAAAGTCCATCATTATTAAACGACGCCTTTGATTCCATGGCAGCCTGTGAAAAAGCAGTTTCAACTTCCGATTCTTTCCAAACAATGCGCATCCCTTTACCGCCACCACCTGCAGTTGCTTTAACAATTACAGGGTATCCAATTTTTTTAGCTTGTTTTTTTGCATCGGCAACATCCTTCAGCAAACTTTCGCTACCTGGAATTACTGGAATACCTGCCTTCTTCATAGTGTCTTTCGCTGTAATTTTATCGCCCATTCTGCGAATTTGGTCAGGTGTTGGCCCTATAAACTTGATACCATATTTAGCGCATATTTCAGAGAACATGTCGTTCTCACTTAAAAATCCGTAACCTGGATGTATGGCATCAGCATTAGTAATTTCGGCTGCTGCCATTATGCGTGGAATACTTAAATAGGAATCGCGTGAAGCGGGAGGTCCAATACAAACTGCCTCATCAGCAAAACGCACTGGTAAACTGTCTTTATCAGCCGTAGAGTAAACTGCAACGGTTTTTATACCCATTTCTTTTGCAGTGCGAATTATGCGGAGTGCAATTTCTCCACGGTTGGCTATAAGTATCTTTTTAAACATTTTGAAGTTTTCGAATTAACTGGATAGCTGATATTAAATCGCAGCAGACTGTCATTGTGAATGCCTGCTGAAATTTAATTATTTATTTAGGTTCAATTAAGAACAATGGCTGATCAAATTCTACAGGACTTGCATCTTCAACTAGAATTTTTAGGATACGACCTGAATGTTCACTCTCTATTTCATTAAAGAGTTTCATCGCTTCAATAATGCAAAGCTTTGTTCCTACGCCAATTTCATCGCCCACTTTAACAAGTAAATCTTTGTCGGGGCCAGCAGAACGGTAAAAGGTGCCAACAATTGGCGACTTAATTGTTACAGTATTAGCAGTTTCACCTTTTTGTGTTTCAGCTGCATTATCAGCTTTGTCAGAAGCAGACACTTGTTGTATCTGCTGCGTCATCGGCTGCTGTTGCATCTGAGGCATTAACATTGGTGCTTGCACAGTGTATGATGCTGCTAGTGCAGTTTTAATTTTTATACGAAAATCTTGGTTTTCGATAGTAAGCTCAGCGATGTTGTTTTTGTTCACCATCCTGATTAGCTCCTGAATTTCTTTAAAGTCCATAGTGAGTTTATTTTACACGTTCAACATATTCAAATGATCGGGTGTCAATTTTAATTACGTCGCCTTCGTTTACAAACAAAGGAACTTGAATGTTTGCTCCCGTCTCAACTGTTGCATTTTTATAAGCATTAGTTGCGGTATTGCCTTTCACGCCTGGTTCTGCATAGGTAACTGCCAATATAATATGAGCTGGTAACTCGCAAAACAATGGTTTTTCGGTATCGGCATGGAAAAGAATATCTAATTCTTGTCCTTCTTTATAGAATTCTTTTCCTTCAACCATTTCTGTGTCTAATGTCACCTGCTCAAAATTTTCATTATTCATGAATGTATAGCCGGTTTCATCGTTATACAGGTATTGGAAAGTGCGGCGTTCAACGCGCACAATATTTAAACTAGCACCTGAAGGGAAGGTGTTTTCCAAAGTTCTTCCAGTGGTAAGACTTTTAATCTTTGTGCGCACAAACGCATTGCCTTTGCCTGGTTTCACGTGTTGGAAATCTACTATTTGCCATACGTCGTTATTTAAATCGATGCAAAGTCCTTTTCTGATATCTGCTGTGCTAGCCATAATTGTAGATTGTTAGATAGTTGGCAAATTATATTTCTTTATGCCGCAAGTTATTGAAATTTTGTATTTTATTATCTATAAGCAGACTTAGCAATTAACCGATTGATTCCGGTTTCGCCTCATAAGCCCATTTTAATAGTGTTGCACCCCAAGTAAATCCGCCACCAAAAGCTGTAAGCACAACATTATCTCCCTTCTTTAATTTTGGTTCCCATTCCCACAAACACAGAGGTAAAGTGCCAGCTGTTGTATTCCCAAATTTTTCAATGTTAATCATCACCTTTTCCTTTGGAAGTCCCATTCGCTCAGCAGTTGCATCTATAATTCTCAAATTGGCCTGATGTGGAACCAACCATGATATATCTTCACTCTTGAGATTGTTGCGGTTCATGATTTCTTCTGCAACATCGGCCATGTTTTTTACGGCGAACTTAAATACTGTTTTCCCTTCTTGGTAAACGGTATGTTCATTGCCGTCAACTGTTTCGTGACTTGCAGGTTTTAACGAGCCTCCGGCTTTCTGATGTAGATAATATCTACCTGAACCATCAGATTTTAAAACAGAATCAATGATTCCATTATTATCAGCGCTAGGTTCTAACAATACTGCACCAGCGCCATCACCAAAAATAACACAGGTAGTGCGGTCGGTATAATTAACAATTGAAGACATTTTATCTGCACCAACAATTACAACCTTTTTATAGGTACCTGTTTCAATAAATTTTGATCCAGTAGTTAGGGCATACAAAAAGCCGCTACATGCGGCGCTTATATCAAAACTTAAAATGTGCTTGCAACCTAATTTATCGCAAGCAATATTAGCCGTAGCTGGAAATGGCATGTCGGGTGTTGTGGTTGCCACTAACAGCATGTCAATGTCAGTTGCTTTATTCCCCGTTTTCTCAAGCAGCCCTTTTACAGCTTCAACAACCATGTCGCTAGTTGCCAGCCCTTCACCCTTTTGAATGCGGCGTTCTTTAATACCGGTTCTAGACATTATCCACTCGTCGGAGGTATCTACGAGTTTCTCGAGTTCGGCATTGGTAAGCCTGTATTCGGGAACATAACCGTAAACACCGGTAATTGCTGCGAGCGGTTTATTCATGCATTTAATTTTAATGAACCGATTAATCCGGTTAAATTTGGTGGATTAACCTTTTTTCTCGATTGCTATTTTACCACGGTAATTTCCGCAATCAGAGCAAACGCGGTGATGTAAAACCGGTGCACCACAATTTGAGCAGTTAGATACATTTGGCACAGCAGCACCATGATGGTTGCGGCGAGTCCTAGTTCTTTGCTTCGAATGGCGTTGTTTTGGATTTGGCATTTTATTTAGTTTTAATTAGTATTCAAATTATTTAATATGTCCCAACGTGGGTCTTTATTTTGATTTTCGTCCATAATGCCTAACAATTTTAATATCTCTTGGTCGCAGCCCATATCGCCATTAGGCAAATCGGGATGGGTTTTTTTTATTGGAAGCGATAAATGAACAAACTCGTAAATAGTTTCCGACAATTCTACCATTGATTCATTATCTGGAATCCAAATAACATCCTCATTGTCAGCATCCTCTTCACGCTTATCACCATGTTTTACATACAATATGTAATTCCCATGAATCGGCAGGTCAAACTGCTGTCCACAGCGGTCGCAATCCGTCATAATGCTTCCTGAGATATCAAAATTAAGAACAAACAAACGATCCTTTTTATCAAATTCAAGGTCTACAAAGATTTTACTCTCCTTAACCAAGCTACTTTCGAAATGGCTGAAAAATGACTCCTCCAATTCGAAGTTGAAGTGGTGAACTCCCAACTTCATGCCCACAAAGGGTATTTGATATTCCCTCAACTCACTCACAACCTATAATTTTTAAAAAGGCTGACAAAGGTAAGGAATGATTAGTAATAAAGAAAGCAGACTGTAAGAATAGATGAAAAAACTAAGATTTCCGGCAAAAAAAGGAGGTTTTCAAGTCAAAATCACATCACTTTGCCTCTTTCAAACTCGACATGCGTTCTTTTTATCGGATTTTTGGTGCTTTCTAAGTACTCGAATCGATTGTTGCAGATGTCAATAGCGGCATAAATGGCATGCAACATACTTTCATGTGTTGCAACATTTTTTCCAGCCAGTTCATAAGCCGTTCCGTGGTCAGGCGAAGTGCGCACAAATGGTAAGCCAGCGGTAAAATTTATGCCACTACCGAAACTCAAGCTCTTAAATCCAACTAAGCCCTGATCGTGATACATAGCTAAAATTGCATCAAACTGCTGGTAATTGCTGCTTCCGAAAAAGCCATCAGCGCTAAACGGGCCAACTGCAAGTATTTTTTTATCTTGAGCTTCTTTAATTGCAGGTATGATGATATTTTTTTCTTCCGAACCCAATAATCCATTATCTCCAGAATGCGGATTAAGGCCTAAAACAGCGATAGTTGGGCTTGTAATTGCAAAATCTTGACGAAGGGTTTGATAAATGATTTCAATTTTTTTCAAAATCAAGGCCTTGGTTATGGCTTCAGTTACATCCTTTAACGGCAGATGATTAGTTACTAAGCCAACACGCAAGTTCTCGTTCATCAGCATCATAACACTTTCTTTGTTATTTGCTTTTGCATTAAAATACTCTGTATGTCCAGGGTATTGAAAGCCAACACTATGTAAATTATTTTTGTTGATTGGCGCCGTTACTAATGCATCAATTTTACCATTTACTAAGTCCTCAGTTGCAGCCTCTAAACTTATTAACGCAGCTTTCGCACCAATTTCAGTTTCCTGTCCGGGAGTTAGTATTATATCTTCAGTTATGCAATTAATAATATTTACCGCTTTTGGGTTGGCTTGTTCTGCGCTGTTGCAGTTGCTGTAACTAAATCCCTCAGCATTAATCATTTTTTTATAAAAAGAAATGATTCTGTTTGATCCGTAGATGATAGGTGTGCAAATGCTTAGCATACGCTTGTCTTCCAATGCCTTTATCAGCACTTCTGGCCCAATGCCGTTAACATCGCCCAGTGTAAACCCTATTTTTATCTTAGTATCCATTAATTGGAAAATATGTAAAACACAAAGTTACGCAATTGATACGAGGTTTTTTTTGGAATAATTAGCATTCAATATTTGGATTTCAGCAATCTAAAAGCTGAATTAAAAGAGATGAATGAGCAAACTACGTTATGGCACAATTTGTGGAGTTCAAATACTATTAATTGCAGGTTTGAAATGCTTCTAAATTAAAGTTTTAATATCGATTTTTGGTACCAAAATCTACTTGAGTAATAGGTAGTTTTAACAAGACTTAAAGAATAAAAATTCGAAAAAAAATTACGAATTTTTATTCTTTAAGTCTTATTTAATTTATTCTATCACAATAATTTTATCAGTTGTTAAACCAGCGTGCTCAAATGTTATGTAATATAACCCTGGTGCAATATCAAGCTCGAATTTTATTACATTATTTTGAGCATTAATCAGTGAACCATTATCGTAAATAATTTGTCCAGTTAAATTAATGATTGTGCAATTAATAAAGCCTACATAATTATTGATAGCAACCATAAATTCTCCATTTGCTGGATTAGGATAAATTATAATATCTGTTGCATCAATTTGTGTGATGCTAACTTCTTGACAATCGCCGCTAATAGCTGCTGATGCTACGCTGCAGCCTGTTGCCGTAGTTAACTCAACACTGTATTCCCCAGCTTCGGTAATTATTAAAGTATCATTAGTTTCGCCAATAATTTCAATACCATCTTGGTACCAAGTATATGTTGCACCTACAACTGATTCGATAATTAAAATACAATTTGTATTTAAAATAATTGGTGCAGCGGGATTGGGACTAACGAGAATTGTTTTTGATACACATGTTGTAGTGCCACATTCACCAATCGCCTGTACAAAGTATGTTGTATTTACTGAAGGACTTACCGTTATGGTTTCGCCTGTTCCAATGGGCAAACCGGTGCAGTCATCGGCATACCAATTCCAAATTGCATCAGTGCCTAAGGCACCTTCATCAACACTTAAAATACTGTTTTCTCCAGCGCAAATAATTGTTTCGCTAGCATCAATTCCATCAGGAGAAATAGATGGTGCACATGCTGTATAGGCACAAATTGAAAAATTGCCAAATGCGTCATCTCCAACCTCCCATAGGCGCAGTAGAAAAACCGTTCCGGGATCAGCTATAATTGTAAATCCTGGCATTAATGGTGAATAGGTGCTGCCATCTGCTATACATCCTGCTGGATAGCCACTTAAATCAGTGCAAACACCTGAATAAACTTTCATACCCATGTCATCTATTACATCGCCATGGTCGGTATCGATTATAGTGTATCCTTCAGCGGGAATTGTTACCGAAAACCAAACATCGCCAGTACTAGAACCATCGCAACCAACCATAGGAATTACAGAGTTTATAGCACCGATGTTTGTTGCGTCAATCAGTAAGCAATTTTCATTAACTGGTAGGTTTATTGGCGAACATGGCCAATCGTTTGAAGGAGGTAATTCACATCCACCCAAGCAACCAGCTGAGTTAACTTCATCAAAAATTAAATCGCCAGGCAAATCGCCAAATCCAAATGAAAAGTTTTTACCATAACCAGTTAAATGGCAATAACTCATTATTGTGCCGCCATCGAATGGAGTAGGACCAGGATCACACCCGCCTTCAGTTGTATAACAATCGTCAATTGCACCACCAGGCCATCCGCAATTGTGGGTATGTGGCGATCCTAAATTATGTCCCATTTCATGTGTAAATACATCTATTGTCCACGAATAGGTTGGGAAATCATAATAAAAATTATAAATATTACTATAAGCATAATTAAATGATGAACATAATGCAGGAAGCCATGCCACTCCACCTAAATTTTCATCGTCGTAAGTAATTAAATGTGCAATATCACCATCAAAAGATGTGCGATAATCTTGAAATGCAACTAAGGCATCGTACGATGATGATGTTGGATAAGGATCTTCAACTGTCCAAATAAATATTTCAGAAATAATTGCCGTAATACCTTCATTAAAAAAAATTGTCGACGACACGTTAAATAATCCTACAATTTGATCAGCTGTTTGTACTGTTCCACCCTCTTCTTCAAACATTTCGAAATCAGCTTCAATAAATACACGCACACAGGGTGAAATTTCAACTACATCGGCTGGCCCGGAAGGCATTGATATAATTGTTTCTTCATCAATAGTTGCGCAACTTATTAAATTTGGAATTAACAAATCGTTATCGTTGTAAATAACATGAGTTGATGAAGATTTTAGTGGCGCAATTACTATATTGCCAATGTCAGGTGATGAAATAATCCCTGAAATTTTATTTTCAAAAAAACTCAATGCAACAAGCGATGCGTTATTATTTTTTATTATTCCTCGATAATGTATACTGCCATCATACAGTTCTTGGCTTCCGTTTGAATTGGTTAATTTTAAATTATTTGAATTTATTTCAGATGGAAATAATTGAACAGTTATAATTGTGTCAGCAATAGGAATTTCAACTTCAATAAAAGGATAATGGGCAATAATTATTTCATTTATTTGTATGGTGTTCACATCAAAATAACGTGCATAGCTAACCACATCATTATAGGTGTTTGTTGCAAATCCATTTGATGAAAACGGCGCGAATTTTTGCGGCGCAGTATTTTTTAGTTCAAGATTATGAACAGTTGCAGAAAGTGGCGATTGAACTTCAATTGTTGCTTGGCCGGTTAATGCAACATTATTTACGAGCATGAATCCTAAAAGAAAAATGGATATAAGTTTCATATTTTATTCAAATTGTATTGCACAAATATAGCCAATTTACACGAAGTATATATTTCAGCAATGGGTCAATTCAGGGTATAGTTTTACACTGATGCAGCAATTCCATGTGGCGCATTAAACCCTGATTAAGCAATAGCAGTATTACCATCTTTTATTTTGTAATAAAATTAAATGTTTCAAGCCAAATACATGCTCTTTTCAAATTGTTTGCTAATCAGGTTAAACGCAACTAAATGGATAGTTTTTTTGATTGGCCAATGTCTATTGATTAATTTGGATTAAACCACACTTTGGGAGGATTTCACTTTTTTATGCTTATAATTCTTTTCTTTGCATTAAATTATGAGCAACCACTTTCATCACAATAAGGCATTTGGGCAACATTTTTTAAAGAGTGACGACACTGCACGTAATATAGTTGAGGCGTTGCAACCGCTGACACTTGCGAATAACATTCTTGAAATTGGCCCTGGATTGGGAGTGTTGACCCAGTTTTTGAAAAAAATTGAAGGGAAGTCACTTTTCCTATCGGAGGTCGACAAGAGGATAATTGATATATTAATAAATGAAAAAGGGTTTACTCGGGAGCATATTTTAGAAGGTGATATCATTAGAATAGATCCAACCAAATATATTGACGGGCCTTTTGCAATAATTGGCAATTTTCCGTATAATATATCTTCTCAGATTTTATTTAAAATGATTGACTTGAAAGATCGCGTTCCCCTTTTAGTTGGCATGTTTCAGAAGGAAATGGCTAAGCGCGTGGCGGCTAAGCATGGGAATAAAGATTACGGTGTAATTACCGTTTTGGTGCAGCTATATTACGATTGTGAATACCTTTTTGAGCTACCACCGGAAGCTTTTGACCCCCCACCTAAAATTTATTCCGCCGTAATAAGGTTAATTAAAAAGACAACGCCTGTAAATTTCGATGAGAAACTTATTAAAACAGTTGTCAAAGCAGGGTTTAATCAACGCAGAAAGAAACTTTCCAATTCACTGCTATCTGTACATGGAGCAAAGGAGGCCGCGGCTGTTCTGGGTTTTTCAGATAAAAGGGCAGAACAACTTAGCGTGGAGGACTTTATTCTACTTGCCAACATGATACAACAAAATTTAACAATTACTGAGTAAGCTATGATAACTAAAAAGGTAATTATTACAGATTATTTACATCCAGTACTGGCAGAATGGTTGGTCAGCAAAGGATTTTATGTAGATATTTTGCCTGACATCAGCAATGAAGAATTGTTAGCGGTTATTAGCCAATATGCTGGGCTAGTAATTAGCACAAAAATATTGGTAACACCGAAGCTGATTGATGCTGCGTTAAACCTAGATTTTATAGCAAGAGCTGGAAGCGGGATGGAGAATATTGATGTGCCCTATGCCAGGAGCAAACATATAATTGTTATAAATTCGCCTGAAGGCAATGCTAATGCAGTAGCTGAACATGCAGTGGGCATGACTTTATCCCTACTCAATAATATTGTTAGCGCAGATCATGAAATTAGAATAGGTATTTGGAGAAGGGAAGAAAATAGAGGCGAAGAAATATCCGGAAAAACTATTGGGATTATAGGTTTTGGCCATACAGGCAGTGCATTTGCTGCAAAATGGAAGGGATTTGACTTAACGATTTTGGCACACGATAAATATAAGTCTGGCTTTGGAACCGATTTAATTAGGGAAGCTACCGTTGCTGAAATTCAAAAGAAGGCAGATATTATTTCTTTTCACCTGCCCTTGAATCGTGAAACACAATATTACTGCAATAGCAGTTTTCTCAATGCATTTGAAAAAAATATTTGGGTTGTCAACACCTCAAGAGGAAAAATTGTTAATACCAAAGATCTTATAGCAGCACTTGCTTCCCAAAAAGTAATTGGAGCAGCTTTAGATGTTTTCGAAAACGAGAAATTTTATGACCTGGAAGGGGAAGATTTAGTGTTAATGAGAAATTTAAGTAGTCTACACAATATTATTCTTACCCCTCACGTTGCCGGTTGGACCCATACTTCACATTATAAACTTGCCAAAATTTTGGCTGAAAAGCTTGAGGCTATTGATATCTCAAGCATAACGTGACCAAAATGTGATAGTAATCTGACTTATGGGTGACTATAAATTTTATTTACATATATACTTTTGTTTTCGAATATTTACATAATTTAGCGACTCTTAACAAAATCTTAAACTTTAGGTCTATGAATAAACTCCTTTACGCACTCGTAGTTTTTGTAATGTGTGTGAGTTCTGCAATCGCTCAGTCTGGCGAAATTCAGGGAAAAGTTGTAAATAACAAAAACGAAGGCATACCTTTCGCTAACGTTGTTATCTACAAAAACGGAATCCTTGAAACTGGCGCAACTACTGATTTCGATGGAAAATACTCTATTCCTGCGCTACAGCCTGGAACTTACGAAGTAGAAGCCTCTTATGTTGGAATGAAGCAAAGGCTGACTGGCATTGTTGTTTCACAAGGTATTGTCTTTTTACCTGACTTTAATTTAAGTGAACAAGTGCTCGAAACCATTGTAATTAAGTATGAAGCACCTTTAGTAGATAAGGGCAATACAAGTACCGGTGGTGTAGTAACTAAGGAAGACATCCAAAAAATTGCTACACGTAACGTTACTTCTATCGCCGCTACCAAAGAGGGTGTTTACCAAAGTGATGAAGGCGCAGGCCTTAGTATAAAAGGCTCACGTGGCGACGCAACCGAATTTATTATCGACGGTGTGCGTGTTTCTGGATCTTTGAAGATTCCTCAAGATGCCATTGAGCAACTTGAAGTAATTACTGGTGGTGTTGACCCTAAATATGGTGATGCAACTGGTGGTTTTATATCTATTACTACGCGTGGTCCTGCAAAAGATTATAATGGAAGCGTCGAATTGGCTTCCTCTCAGTTTTTGGATGACTTTAGTTATAACCTGGCTTCAGTATTCTTAACTGGTCCATTTATAGTTAAAAATAGAGGCACTGACTCAGCTCAAGCAAAATTCGGCTTCTTTTTAGCCGGTGAGCTTGAAATGGAAAAAGATCCTGACCCATCTTCAATTGGTAATTATAAAGTGAAAGATGATGTGATGCAGAGCTTGACTTTAGATCCATTAAGGCCATCAATTAGCGGACTTGGATTCAACAAGAATTCTGAGTTTGTTACAATGGATGACCTTGAAGAAATTGGCTACAAACAAAACACTAATAACTATGGTGTGTCACTTTCTACAAAATTTGACTACAAATTTTCACGTAATACCAACGTTCAGGTTGGATTAACTTGGCGTAAATTTCACGGGGATACTTACAGCAGAAACTTTGCATTATTTAATTCAGAAAATAATCCAGTTGATGACCAAAACACTTACCGTGGATATATTCGTTTTACACAGCGTTTCCCTGAAAAGAAAGCTGTTGCAGGCGATCGCTCAGTTATTGGTAACGCTTATTATTCAATTCAGGCTGACTACACCAAATTTATAGCTACTCGTCAAGATGCAGATCATGGTATGAACCCTTGGGCTTACGGTTATATCGGTCAATACAATACTTTTAAAGCACCGGTATATTTTTATAATACCGACGAAACAACTGGATTAACAGGTTGGACACTTGCAGGTTATGCTGATACCTTGGTTGAATTTACGCCAGGCGATGCTAACCCTGAACTGTCAGAATATACAACCGAATTTTATGAAGGCAGCGGCGTATCACCTTCAAGTTTATTCGACATTCAATTAGGTGGTGGTTTACTTAATGGTGAATCTGCTTCGCTTTTCCTCTCTACATACAATATGTGGTGGAATACTGGCGTGCCGTGGTTTAACTACTCTAAATCAAATGAAGATCAATACAGCCTTAACTTTAATGCATCATTAGACGTGAAAAATCCTAATGGAAAAAATGCTTCTAAGCATGCTATTGAATTCGGCTTTGAATTCCAGCAACGCATTGAACGTTTTTATGGTGTAAACCCTATTGGTTTATGGACAATTGCTCGTCAACTTACCAATAAACACATCTTAACTTTAGATACGGACAATCCAATTTTAATAATTGATGGTCAGGAATATTCTTATGATGAGTACTTAAATACACCTGGTTTATATTTCGGCGAATTTGATACTATTACTTATGACAGATTATTATTAGAAGACGATCAAGCTTATTTCGATCAGCAGTTAAGAGCTAAATTGAACGAAATGGGAATGAATGTTGGTGAATTAGATTACATCAACATTGATAATCTTCCTTTAGATGTATTTTCAATGAATTTATTTAGCGCTGATGAATTATTAAATCAAGGTAGCTCATTAGTATTTTATAATGGATTTGATTATTTAGGTAATAATTCAGGTGATGTTATTTCTTTCAACGATTTCTTTACTAAAGAAGAGGATGGATTTAAAACACGACCAATTGATGCATTCAGACCTGTTTATACCGCCGGTTACATTCAAGACCGCTTTAACTTTAACGACATCGTATTCCGTGTTGGTGTGCGTGTAGACCGATACGATGCTAACCGCAAAGTATTAAGAGATAAATATTCATTATACGATGTTTATTCAACTTCTGAAGTTGATGGCGCATTAAATCCAAATGGATCTCACCCTGGTAATATTGGTGAAGATTATGTAGTTTATGTTGATGACTTCAATAGCCCATCACCTACTGTATTAGGATATCGCGATGAAGATACTTGGTATAATGCTGATGGTCAGGAAGTTGCTGACCCTAACGTTATAGCTGTAAGTTCATCTACAGGTACTATTACTCCGTTTGTTATTGATCCTGAGGCTAACATTAAAGATGAAACGTTTGATCCGAACTCATCATTTACTGATTATACGCCGCAAATTACTATCATGCCACGGATAGCTTTTTCATTCCCTATTTCTAAACAAGCAGATAAAGAAGCATTATTCTTTGCACACTATGATATCTTAACGCAGCGTCCTCCAACAGGAACAGGTGCAACACCGGCCGATTATTATTTCTTCCTTGAAAATGCTGGTGCATTATTAGATAATCCAGATTTGAAGCCCGAAAAAACAATTGATTATCAGATTGGTTTCCAACAGCAATTATCTGCATCAACAGTAATCAAAATCTCTGCTTTCTATAGAGAATTGCGTGATATGATTCAGATTATTAACGTGCCTTACGCTTATCCACTTTCATATACTACTTATGGTAACATCGACTTTGGAACAGTTAAAGGTTTAACAGTATCTTACGATATTGCGCGTAGAACACGTAACTTGAAATTATCTACCAGCTATACACTTCAGTTTGCTGATGGAACAGGTTCCAACGCTACTTCGCAAATTAATCTAGTAGGTGCTGGACAACCAAACTTAAGAACAATTATTCCTTTATCATATGACTCACGCCATAGCGTTAAGTTAGTAATGGATTACCGTTATGATGATCCTGATGGTTCACAACCTAACTGGTTAGATAACGTAGGTTTGAACTTAACATTTAACTCACGTTCTGGTGAACCTTATACACGTCAAGCTAATGCACTCCCAACCGCGCAGTTTGGTATAGCTAACCGCTCAACTTTAGATGGTGCAATTAACGGTTCGCGCTTGCCATGGCATTTCCGTACCGATATCAAATTAGATAAAGCATTCTATTTTGGTTTAGGTAAGCAAGATCGCCCTATAACTATGGACGTTTATTTGTGGGTGCAAAACTTGCTTGATGCAGAAAACATCATAGCTGTTTATGCGTTTTCTGGTAACGCTTTAGATGATGGTTATCTTACGTCTGCAGAAGGCGTTGAGGCTATTACTGCCCAAGTTGACCCTTCAGCATTTACTGATTTATACACTATTAAAATGATGAACCCTGATAATTATAGTATTCCAAGAAGAGTGCGTTTAGGTGTTTCATTTGATTTCTAAAAAAAAAGTTAAACTAGTAGATATGTTAAAAAATAAATATAGTTGGATTTTAATGTTGTTTCTGCTTGTTGGTCTGAATGCTCAGGCTAAGGAGAACTTGGGCATAACAGGAAAACGAACCAATAACTATGCAAAACTCACTGCTGGTTGTGCTGATGCTACAACTCAAGTGGACCTTGATATCAACAACGTTAGATGTCGTTTGTTGGGCGCTGGCGATTTTTGGTGGGATCTTCAAAATGATGCCAAATACGAAATTCCAAAGGTAGACCCTTCAACTGGTGCAATTCCTGTAAGCTCAAGTTTCGCAGGAGCGTTATGGATTGGTGGTATTGATGCAGGAGGGCAACTTAAAATCGCCGCTCAAACTTACCGTCAAAGTGGTAACGACTTCTGGCCTGGGCCACTCGATACTGATGGAACAATTGAAGAAGCAACTTGTAATGCTTATGACCGTCACTGGAAAATAAATAGAACTGAAATAGATGCCTTTTTTGAAACTATTTTGACTTATGGTGGAAACCCAGGTGTTTCGACAACTCCTGCTTTAATTCCTGAAGGTGAAATTCCGACAGTTATAAGAGAATGGCCAGCACTTGGCAACCCTTATGCCACTGGTAAAGCAGGTGAATTATTAGATGTTCAAAAAGATTTGGCTCCATTTGTGGATGTTGATTTCAATGGTATATACTCACCAGAATTAGGTGAATATCCTGATATTGATGGCGATCAAGCAATCTTTTGGGTATATAATGATAAAGGTAATATCCATACTGAATCCGGTGGAGATGCAATTGGTCTTGAAGTGCAAGCATTAGCTTTTGCATTCCAAACCAATGATGAAATTAACGATATGACTTTCTATCGTTATAAGGTAATAAACTACGCTACTACAACGCTCGATTCAACTTATTTTGGTCAGTGGGTGGATGCCGACTTAGGTGCTTATGACGACGACTGGGCTGGTTGCGATACATTGCTTTCATTAGGTATGGTTTACAACGGTGATTTAACAGACGGTCCAACCGCTCCAAACTATGGTGCAAATCCTCCAATTTTTGGTACTGACTTTTTCCAAGGTCCTATCAAATATATATTAGATGGAGATGTTATTGTTGATAGTGTGCGTTTAGGCATGTCAGCATTCTTGTATTATAATAACGACTTCTCAGTAATTGGTAACCCAGAGGTTGCTGCTCATTACTATGGCTATATGTCAGGAACTTGGAAAGATGGTTCGCCATTTACCAAAGGTGGCAATGGTTATGGTGGTACTGAATTGTCAAACTATATTTTCCCAAGCGACCCCTCTGATCCTACAGGATGGAGCGAATGTACTGAAAGTAATCCGCCGGCCGACCGCCGTTACTTGCAGTCTTCAGGTCCTTTTAAATTATTGCCAGGTGCAACTAACGAAATCGTTATGGGTGCAATTTGGGTTCGCCCTCCGGTATCAGGTGGTTGTCAAACTTCTTTTGATTTGGCCCGTTTAGCCGATCAAAAAGCACAAGCATTATTTGATGCAGATTTCCAATTAATTGGTGGTCCTGATGCACCAGATATGGACTTGCGTGAGTTAGATAAATCTATTGTTTTGTCATTAACAAATGGGACTACTTCAAATAATATTGGTGAAGGTTACGAAGAAACAGATCCCTTAATTGTAAGTATTGTAAGTCAATTGCCTGATAGCGTTATTGAAGCTAATCCAGGTATTTTAGACACTACGTTTAACTTTCAAGGGTATAAGGTTTATCAATTGGAAAATGCTCAAGTTTCACCTTCGGAATACGGAGATGTTACAAAAGCAAAATTGATTTACCAGTCGGACTTAAAAGATAACGTTGAAAAAATAGTAAACTATAGTTTTGATGTTGTTATTGGTGGGGATATTCCTGAATTAATGATTGATGGAAACAACGAAGGTATTCAGCACACTTATTTAGTAACAGACGATGCATTTGCTGAAGGAAATACAAAACTCATCAACTTTAAAACGTATTACTTCTCTGTAGTGTCTTATTCTTATAATAATTTTCTACCTTATGATGTAACGGACCCTAACTCTCAAAAACGACCTTACCTCGAGGGAAGAAAAAATATTAAAATTTATACAGCAGTTCCTCACATACCGGATCCTGAAAACGGTGGTATGGTTTTGAATGCGAGTTATGGTGATGGCCCTGAAATTACTAAAATTGAAGGTCTTGGAAACGGCGGTAATTTTCAAAATTTGACTGATGCATCTATAAATACAATTTTAGTCGAGAATTCAATGTTGGCGCCAGTATACAAAGGCCGTGAAGCACCTATTGATGTTATGGTTTACGACCCTGTTCGTTTACCTGCAGCTGAATTCGAATTAAAATTAGTTGACTCAACAAATTCAAATCCGTTAAATCCAGATAGCACTTGGTGGGTATTAACTAACCTTACCGATGGTATAGCTGTTACCTCCGATTTCCCTATCAATTTTGTTAACGAGCAGATTATTCCTATTTGGGGGTTATCTGTAACCGTTAAAAATGTATTGGATCCTGGTGGTCAAACAGTTAGTGGAACTTTTGTTGAAAAAGAAGAAAACAATGGATTTATTGATGCAACCTTAACCTATACTGATCCAAACAAACAATGGTTAACTGGCGTTGCTGATAACGACGGAACGATACTAGATTGGATACGTTCAGGTATTGCTGACGGCTTATTCGCCGATGTGCTTCCAAATCCAGATGAGAATCAGATTTTTGAAACTGTTCTTGGTGGTACTTGGTCGCCAACCGAATTAGTTGGATTTAACACTGCCGATGTGCCCTATATGCCATTGCGTTCAATTACAGGTTTACGCCCTCAAATTCCTATAGAAGAAACTATAGGTGTTGATGTTGTATTTACTTCTGATGTTACAAAATGGTCACGTTGTATCGTTGTTGAAAGTGGCGAGTGCACACTCACTGATGGCTCCATTAAACTGGATATGCGCCAATTAGCATCGCGCGACCAAGCAGGCAACATAGAGTTGATTAGTGATTTAGGTTACTCATGGTTCCCTGGTTATGCAATAGATGTTGAAACAGGAACAAGATTAAACTTGTTTTTTGGTGAAGACGGATGCGCAGGCCAACCTGACGGCAGAGGAAAAGATATGGTGTGGAATCCATCATCAACTTTCTTTGATGCAACTTTTAACCCTGTGTATGGTGGTAAGCATTACTTGTACATTTCTAAAACGAAATATGATGCATGTAATAATATACATGACTCATTACAATGGATAGGGGGTTCAAAACCTGAAACGGCAGTTTATAAAGATATATTCAAAAATATTGTTTGGATTTCAATGCCTTATTTAGCTGAAGGTTATTCTTCAGAGGTAGGTAAACCAATGGCTGTGCCAACTGAAACTAAAGTTAGCTTACGCGTAACTAAACCATACAACTCATTATTTATTACTGGTGAAAACCTTGGCTTCCCGCTTTATCGTTTCAGCACTGTAGGTTTAGCACCTACACTTAATGATGCTGCTACTGCAAGCAGTGCCCTCGATTTGATTAAAGCTGTTCCAAATCCATATTATGCTTATTCTGCATACGAAACTAGTTCACTAGACAATGCTATAAAGATTACCAACCTGCCTTCTAAATGCACCGTTTCAATCTTCTTGCTTGACGGAACATTGATTCGCAGATTTGAAAGAGACGTTAGTTCAGATAATACAGATGGTGGCCAACTCAATCAAAAAACAACAAATCTTGACACTTCTTTGGAATGGGATTTAAAAAATGAGAAAAACGTTCCTGTAGCAAGTGGTATGTATATTATACATATAGATGCGGGTGAGTTAGGTGAAACAACAATTAAATGGTTTGGCGTTATGAGGCCAATTGATCTCGATACATTCTAAAACTGAAACACATGATCAAAATGAGAAAAATATTAATAGCTTTTACAATAATGATTCCTGCAGTTGCAATTGCAGGTAACCCTGATCGTTCAGGTGAAGCAGGTGCATCTGAATTATTAATCAACCCTTGGGCGCAAAGCTCAGGTTGGTATGGATTAAATATAGCCTCTGTTCAAGGTGTTGAAGCACCGAATGTAAACGTTGCTGGTATGTCGTTTTTAGATAATGCCGAATTGGAATTTTGTCGCACCGAATGGCTAGTTGGTACTGATATCAGTATTAACACTTTCGGCTTCGTGAAAAAAGTTGGCGACGGTGCAATTGGACTTACACTTACTTCAATGGATTTAGGTGAAATTGAAGTTACCACTACCGATAACCCTGATGGAACTGGTGCTTTCTACAAGCCTCGTTTCTCTAATATCGGTTTATCCTATTCCAGAAAATTTGCTGATTATTTGAGCGGTGGTTTAACTGTTCGAATAATTTCTGAGAGCATATCTGACGTAAAAGCAATTGGTGTAGCAATGGATGTAGGTATTCAATACATCACTGGCAGCGAAGCTCACCCTGAGCAAATTAAAATGGGTATCACGTTGCGTAACGTTGGTTCGCCAATGAAATTTAGCGGCGACGGTTTGAGTTTCCGTGGAAATGTGCCTGATGGCGATTACCAAATGACACAGGATTTTAGGTCTGAAAACTTCGAATTACCTTCTTTATTGGCAATTGGCGGTTCGTACGACTTCTATTTTGGGCAAACTAATCGTTTAACAGCGATTGCTAACTTTACTTCGAACTCATTTTATAAAGATTATTTTGGAGCAGGTTTAGAATATGCCTTAAAGGTGAAAAATACAGAGATGTTTATGTTGCGCGCTGCATACCGATATGAAAACGGTATCACAAGCGATGTTGATCGCACGTCAGCTGCTACAGGTATTGCAGCAGGTATTACTTTCCAGTATCCTATGGATGATCTTGGTCAAAACATGGTAGCTTTAAACTACTCTTACAGAACTTCATATCAATACGAAGGTTCACATTGCTTTGGACTTCGATTGAGCTTCTGATAAAATTCTTTTATAACTTTGCAGAAACGTTTCTATATAGGAAACGTTTCTTTTTTTATTTTAAACGATACCAAATGGCAGATATATCTTATTTGAGCAAAGAGGGGATGGAAAATTTAAAATTGGAAATCCATGCATTAAAAACGAAAGGACGTGCTGAAATGTCATTGCAAATAAAAGAAGCACGTGAAAAAGGAGATTTATCCGAAAATGCTGAATACGACGCTGCAAAAGAAGCGCAGGGCTTGATGGAAATGAAAATTGCAAAACTGGATGAACTGCTCATGAATGCGAGAGAATTGGATGCATCAAAAATTGATACATCTAAAGTTACTGTATTTACTGTAGTTAAACTCCATGAAATCAAATCGCAAAGGGAAATTTCCTATAAACTAGTTTCTGAAAAGGAAGCAGATGTTAAAAGCGGAAGAATTTCGGTAACATCTCCAATTGGTAAGGGGCTATTAGGCAAATCAGTTGGTGATATTGTTATAATTACTGTTCCTGCAGGTTTAATTGAATTTAAAATTCTTGAAATTTCAATATAAGCATGCCGACTATTTTTAGCAGGATAATAAACGGAACAATTCCTTCGCACAAGATTGCCGAAACAGAAAACTATTTTGCATTTCTGGATATCATGCCCTTAGCACCTGGACATGTTTTAGTAGTGCCTAAAATACCAGTAGATTATATATTTGATATTGATGATGAAATATTAGCTGGTATGCTGCCATTTGCGAAACGAATTGCACATGCAATGGAAAAAGTAATTCCTTGTGAGCGAATAGGCATTTCAGTAATCGGTTTGGAGGTGCCTCATGCACATATTCATTTAATACCATTGCGCACAATGGATGATATCAATTTTAGTCGCCCGAAATTAAAAATGACGCACGAAGAATTGGCCGAAATTGCTGCTAAAATTGTAGCTGCTTTAGTGTAATTTATTTTACTTTATTTGGGTTTGCTTGAACAAAATCGTTCCAGCTTTTAAATGGCTTCCCACCAACCGCAATTTTTTTTGAAGAATAATGATGACAAACAGCTACTGCTAAAGCATCCGATTCATCGAAATATTTTGGCAAAACTGTCATTTGTAATAAGGTTTGTAGCATACGGGCAACTTGTTCTTTATTTGCGTTTCCATTGCCTGTAATCGATTGCTTAATGCGTCGAGGACTATATTCAATTACTTCCATCTTATTGACGGATCCGGCTACGATAGCTGCGCCCTGAGCGCGTCCCAGCTTTAGCATTGATTGAACGTTTTTACCGAAAAACGGAGCCTCTATTGCCATAATGGTTGGCTTGTAGGTTTGAATATAGCCACATAGTTTTTCGTAAATAATTCCGAGCCTCGTATAGTGGTCGTCTGTTTTTTTTAATATAATTACACCGTTAATCAATATTTTGATAGTATTTTTATCGGCACAAATAATGCTGTATCCCAATAAATTAGTTCCGGGGTCAACGCCCATTATTATTTGCTGACTATTTTGTACCGACATCTTTTATACCAATTGAAAAACAGAAATAAAAAATCAATAATTTGGTCTGTTGCCATAAAAGTAACGGTTTTTGCTCTATTACTATTTGCGCTTTATAAACAACTGTATCAAAACGATGACGCAAAAGGAATTCCTGACAGGTTATTAAATGTAGATAGTAGGTTATTATTTGGATACTTATTGACACTCGTATTATTGATGTTGCTAAACTGGGGGATTGAAGCTTATAAATGGAAGTTATTAATTCAGAAAATTACACCAATTCGCTTGTTGCGAACATACAAAGCAGTTTGGACTGGGGTAACCCTCGGTTTGTTTACCCCAAACAGAGTTGGTGAGTTTGGTGGAAGAATATTATATGTTCCACGAAAATTCAGAATTAAAGCAGTTATTGTATCATTAATTGGCAGTTTCAGTCAAAACCTTGCTACCATTATAATTGGAATTACTGGGTTACTTATTTACCTGCATCAAATTGAACAAATTACATGGTCTGTAACATTTGCAGTTGGGCTGGTAAGCTTAATTGCCGTAATTCTTTTGCTGTTAGCCTATTTTAATCTCGATGTGATGGTTCAACTATTTAAGCGCAATCGCTTTCTCAAACGTATTTACCCTTATACAGCAGTGTTAAGTGAATACCACTCAACCGAGCTCGCAAGGTTACTGCTGCTTTCGTTTTGGCGATATTCAGTATATGCGGCACAATATTTGATTTTTCTAAACATGTTTGGTGCAGAGATAGATATTGTGAGTGGAATTTCGGCAATAGGTGTTATTTATCTAGCTCAAACAGTAGTGCCAAGTTTTGCAATTGTAGAATTGCTTACGCGATTACCAGTTGCCACACTCATTTTTTCAAAGTATGGCATACCAATTGAAACATCACTTGCAGCAACAACAAGTATTTGGATTTTAAACTTAATACTGCCAGCTATTTTAGGTTATTTTTTTATTATAAGATATAATTTTTTTAAAAATAAACAGTGATGATAAAATCAGTAATTATTACCTCACTTTCATTCGGAACTTTATTGTCTGGCAATGCTGAAGAACAAATTGCTTCACGTATAATGCCTCCAAGTGAAACCTGCGAAATTCCACACATGGCTTTTCAGGCAGGTGAATCATTAACTTATAAAGTTTATTATAATTGGGGCACTGTGTGGTTAAGCGGTGGTGAAGTGTACTTCAAATTAACTGAAGAAACATTAAATGATAAAAAAGTGTTGCACGCGGCTGGCGAAGCAGTCAGCTATAAATCGTTCGATTGGTTATTTAAAGTGCGCGATAAAGTTGATACATGGATGGATATTGAAACATTACAATCATATAAATTTAGTCGCGATGTTTACGAGGGTGGATATACATTCTACCGTTCGTATGATTGGGATCGTGAAAATAATATAATTTATTCTTATCAGGATAATAAAAAAGGAAAAAAAACATCCAAAATTATTACTAACGTTGACCCTTGTGGTGTCGACCTTATGTCTACCTTTTATTGGATGCGCACCCTAGATATTTCTAGTTATAAAAAAGGCGATAAAATTCCAGTAAAAATGGCTATTGACGATAAAGAATATGATATGTATGTGCGCTTTGAAGGTAAAGAAGTATGCGAAACTAAATTAGGGAAATTCAATTGCATTAAATTAAAACCATTATTACAAACAGGCGAAATTTTTAAAGAAGGTGAAGGTATGACTTTGTGGCTTACTGACGATCAAAACCGCATCCCAGTGCGGATTGAATCAGAATTGCGTGTAGGTAGGATTACTTGCGATTTAAAATCATACGGCGGTAATAAATATCCATTTACATCGAAAGTGAATTAAGAAAGCGTTGTAATTATACGTGTAATTCCTGCAACTCAATGCAGGAATTTTTTTTATGAAAAGTTATATTTTATTAATTTTTAATAAAAGTCTTAAACTCAGATTAACCCTGAATAAGCAGTGGAAGCCGTAACATCTCGTTATTGTAATAAAATGATATGTTTCTTACCGGTAACATGCTTTCTTAAAATTGTTTGCTAATTTATTTAAACCCAACTAAATCAATTGTTTAGTTGAGTATCTAAAACCTATTGATTAATTTGAGTTAAACTTGAAGCGATATCTGTAACATCCAATTTTACCTTTCTGCCAAATACTAATGCCCGATTGTCGTCGATATGCCCAGCTGGAAAATTATAAGCAACAGGGATATTGTACAGTTGTAAATGACTTGCAATAATTGCTTCGGCAGTTATGCCAAATTTAACTTTGTTGTCTTTCATGTCTGTCATTCCTCCAATAATAATCCCACTCACATAATCTAATTTACCAGCAAGTTTCAAACTCATCATCATTCTATCTATATGATACAAGTATTCATCTATATCTTCAATAAATAATATTTTATTTCCTGTTGAAAATCCAAATTTGGTTCCAAGTAATGAATATAAAATTGACAAATTTCCGCCAATTAATATGCCTTCTGCAGTTCCTGTTTTATTTAGCGCATGTGTTTCGAAATCGATATTTTGGGGATTTCCAAATAACGCATCTTTCAAGGATTTAATAGCTTCATTTGTGTTACGTTCAAATGAAAATGGCATAGTGCTATGTATGGTAGGAATTCCTAATTTGTCGTTAATGTGCGCATGCAAAACAGTTACATCTGAATATCCGCAGATTAATTTTGGATGCTGCATAAATCCGGTAAAGTCAATACCATCTATTATTCGAATGGTTCCATAGCCACCGCGCGCACAAATAATAGCTTTGATTTCAGTATCATTCAAAAAATTTTGCAAATCAGCGGTTCTTAAGGAATCGTCGCCTGCAAATTGATTAAGTTGGGCATTTATTGTATTCCCATATACCGGAATTAAACCCCAGTCGCGAAATAGTTTGTCTGCTAATTCAAGTTCTTTTTTGCCGATTGATCTAGCTGTAGAAAGTATTCCAATCTTATCTCCCGGCTTAATAGCCATGTGTTTGAGCATATTATGATTATTTTTGCGCCTAAAATTGATAAAAACTTGCAAGTACCTGAAAGATATTTAATAACATCAGCATTGCCATATGCAAATGGTCCTTTACACGTAGGTCATATAGCAGGAGCCTATTTACCGGCTGATATCTATGTGCGCTATCTCCGCAAACAAAAGCGTGATGTCGTTTTTATTTGTGGTAGCGATGAACACGGCGCTGCAATTACAATCCAAGCAAAGAAGGAAAATACTACACCTCAAGCAATTATCGATAAATATCATGGCATCATAAAGCAGAGTTTTGAAGATTTGGGAATTAGCTTTGACATATATCATCGCACATCTGCTCCTATTCACCATGAAACATCACAGGCATTTTTCCTCAAACTTTATGACCAGCACGTTTTTGAAGAAAAGGAAAGTGAACAGTATTACGATGAAATATACCATCAATTTTTAGCAGATAGATACATCAGCGGCACGTGCCCAGTTTGCGCCAATCCGAATGCTTTTGGCGATCAATGCGAAAAATGCGGAACATCGTTATCACCAACGGATTTAATAAATCCAGTTTCAATGTTAAGCAATCAAACACCTGTAAAACGAAAAACCACACACTGGTATTTGCCGTTGAATAAATTTCAAGATTGGCTTACCGACTGGATTATAAAAGGAGAGGGCAGAAACGAGGAGTGGAAAAAGAATGTTATTGGTCAATGCACAAGTTGGATAAATCAGGGTTTGCACCCAAGATCAATTACCAGAGACTTAGATTGGGGTGTTAAGGTGCCATTACCAAATGCTGAAGGTAAGGTATTGTATGTTTGGCTTGATGCGCCCATTGGCTACATTAGTGCAACAAAGCAATGGGCTTTAAATAATAAGAAAGATTGGGAGCCATATTGGAAATCGGATACTACTAAACTTGTCCATTTTATTGGAAAAGATAACATCGTATTCCATTGTTTGATTTTTCCTTGTATCCTGAAAAGTCATGGCGATTTTATTCTACCAACCAATGTTCCAGCCAATGAGTTTATGAATATGGAAGGTGATAAAATGTCTACCTCCCGCAATTGGAGTGTTCAAGTACATAAATACATAGCAGATTTTCCTGGGAAACAGGATGTTTTGAGATATGTTTTATGTGCCAACATGCCCGAAACGAAAGACAGTGAATTTACTTGGAAAGATTTTCAGGCACGAAACAACAATGAATTAGTTGCCATTTTAGGTAATTATGCTAATAGAGTCATGGTGCTAACTGCCAAATATTTTGATGGCAAAGTGCCTGCTAATGATATTGAATTGTTAAATGAACCTTATATTATTGCCTATAAGCAACAAATTATTGATTTAATAACCCAGCAATACATTCTAGCATTAGAGAATTATCGTTTTAGAGATGCATTGAGTGCAATGATGGACGTAGTGCGTTTAGGCAACAAATTGCTTACTGATTATGAACCTTGGAAATTAATAAAAACAGATGCGCCAAAAACACAAGGACTATTAAGAATTTGCCTTGAAAGCCTTGTAGACATTGGAATTTTTTGCGAACCATTTTTGCCGTTTACAGCTGAAAAACTGTTTAAATATTGCTCTATTCAAAACCCAGGCTTTGATTATTTATCAGATAAATTGGAAACAGGAAATTCACTTGGTGAGCCATTTTATCTGTTTGAAAAAATTGGAGATGAGGTAATAGAAGAAAAGCTTGCTATTTTAGCAACCATTAAAGCAGCGCGAGCAGAAAATTCGCAACAAGTTGATAATCAAGTAATTGAGAAAGAAGTGATTCTTAAACCGACAATTATTTTCGATGATTTTGCGAAAATTGATATCCGAACTGGTATTATTTTAGCGGCAGAACGTATTGCTGGAGCAGATAAACTGCTTAAGCTAACAGTTGATTTAGGGTTTGAAAAAAGAATAATTGTTTCAGGTATTGCTTTGCACTTTTCGCCTGAAACACTCACTGGGCAGGCTGTTTCAGTGGTTGTTAACTTAGCTCCCAGAAAAATGCGTGGTGTAGAAAGCAACGGCATGATATTAATGGCTGAAGATAGCGAAGGCAAGTTGCATTTCGTTCAAACACCCACACAGCAAGCTCCGGGATTTCAAATCAGTTAATTTTTAATATATTACTTCAATCACGCAACTACACTTAATTTTGCTGCGTCTTCCGAAAGTTGCCCGCCTGTGTATTAACATTAAAATTGTTTTTCAAGGTTGACTAATCATTGCTATATTAATCCTATCTTTGCACGAAATTTTAAAAAAGTTATGAAGAACCTTTCTTCGTTTATAGTGTTAGCTGTTGCGCTTTGTTTTAGCGCTACAATATTTGCTCAAACACCGCCTGTAATTCCTCCGGTTTCATCAGGAACATTAGAGTCACTTGGATTTGACTCGGGTGAAATAGATGCTATTTTAGGCACTTCAACATCTGCTTCTGCAGATGCGGCGGCGCAAATTCAAAATTCTCAGCAGGAAGCTGTTGACAATGCAAACAGTCAAATTAATACACTTGCGCCAAATACCAGTGCAATTCCAGCATCCGTAATTCAGGATGTAATTCAAGATGCAGGTACTGTAGCAGATGAAACGCCATCTTTAATTTGGGGACATGATTTCTTTAGAAATGGCGCTATTGATTTGTTCGATAAGGTTCCGAACACTAAAGTGGGTGATAATTATATAATTGGTGAAGGAGACCAGCTTACTGTTGCAATTTGGGGTTATGCTTATTATAACTACAACTTTACTGTTAACGAGGATGGGTATATTACTACCCTGGAGGTTGGTCGTATTTATTTAAAAGGCTTAACATTCAGTGCGGCGAAACAATTGTTGCGTCAGCGTTTTGCCTCTGCATTCGACCTAACCAATTCGAAATTCGATGTAAGTCTTACATATTCAAAAAGTATAAAAGTTAATATAGTTGGAGAAGTTGTAAATCCAGGATCGTATAATATATCATCTTTAAATACAGCGTTTAATGCCTTAGTTGCTGCAGGTGGTGTAACAGAAATTGGTTCTGTAAGAAATATTCAAGTGCAGCGCAACGGAAAAGTTATTAAAACACTAGATGTATATCAGTTTTTAATGAATGCTGGAGCTTCTGATGATACCTACCTTGAAGCAAATGATTACATCATTGTAAATGGTATTGGCCGTGTTGTGGAAGTGCAGGGAGAGGTTAATCGCCCGTATAAATTTGAATTGGTAAAAGGGGAGAATTTAAATGAGGTAATTGCATACGCTGGTGGCCTGCGCGCTACTGCATATAAAAGAAATGTTACTATTTTCCGCTACTTTGATAACGAGAATATTGTTATGGATTTTAATCTTGACAGTATAGAACGTGATGGTATCAACTACCCTATAATTGATGGTGATAAAATTGTGTTTGCCCGCATTCCTGAAGTAATTGAAAACATCGTAACTATACAAGGTTCTTGCCGTTTTCCAGGAAATTACCAATTAACAGAAGGCATGCGCATATCTGATTTAATTGTTAAAGCAAAAGGTTTAAACTACGAAGCATATACTGATAGAGCATATTTAATTAGAAAAGATGCAAAATTAAATGATGTATATGTTCCATTTAATTTATTGGAAGTAATTGAGAATCCAAATTCTGCATTTAACTTTAAGTTGAATAAGTTCGATGTGGTAGATATTTTTTCAAAAAACGAGTTTAAAGAAACATTCAATGTTGTAATTAATGGTGCTGTAAAGGTTCCTGGAACATTTCCATATTATGAACGCATGACGTTGAAGGATTTATTATATTATTCTGGTGGTTTGAAAGTAGAAGCAGCAAACAGTAAAATAGAAATTTCAAGAATTGTTAATTTCAACGATGCAAGCGCTTTAAATGAACCAACAAGAGTTATTATCCAAACTGTATCAATTGGCAAAGAGCTTGCAATAGATGATGCAGCAAATACATTCCAACTTCAGCCTTATGATCAGGTTTTTGTTAGAAATACACCTGAGTTTGAATATCAAAAAAATATTACCGTTTTAGGTGAGGTCAAATATCCTGGAGTTTATACATTAACATCAAGAACCGAAACATTAGCAGATATTGTTGAGCGTGCAGGTGGTTTAACACAGTGGGCTTACGCAGAAGGCGCAACCATGAATCGTCAAGATGTTTCTTCTACATTAGTATTTTTGAAAAAAGCAATGGACAGCCCTGAGTCAAAATACAATTATGTAATGCGCGAGGGCGACATCGTTACAATTCCAAAAGCAGGTGACTTAGTTGCGCTTAAAGGTGAAATTAGATATCCTTTTATTGGGGATCCTGGAATAGTTGTAGTACCTTTTGAAAAGGGTCGCAGCGCTCGTCATTTTATTAGGAAGTATGGTAAAAACTTTGATGATGACGCACAACGCAGCGAAACTTATATAGTTGAACCTAACGGTTATGTACGCAGAACACATAATTTCCTTTTCATACATTTTTATCCAAGAGTAAAAATAAAAGGATGTCAAATTGTAGTGCCACAAAAACCTGAGGATAAGCCTGATGTTATTGCACCAGAGGCGCCAAAAGTTCCTTTTGATTGGAACACGTTTGCCACCACGCTTAGCGCAGGTATCTTAAGCTTTGCAACTATTTATGTTTTATTTTCCAGAGGGAATTAATAAGTTAAGTTAAACGGGAGCATTTAAAAAATTATGCAGTACGATCGTCCTTATAATGATGAAATAAATATTGGGGATCTCTTTACCAAGGTTGGAGAGTATCGTCGATATCTGTTAAAGAAATGGTGGGTTGTGCTCATCATTGCAATATTGCTTGCATTTTTATTGCGATTCTATTCCATTTGGAAAAAAGAACAATATATTTCGCATGCCGATTTCGCAGTAAAAGGAACTGAAGGTTCTTCAACCTCATCACTTGCATCACTGGCAAGTTCATTTGGTATTGGTATTACAACAGGTACCGAGTTTACCAACTCATTATTCTTAGGTATTTTGCAGTCACGCACTTTAATTAAAGAAGCGTTGATGGAAAAAAGAACAATGAGCGTGAAAAAAGGTATACCACCACGCGAAGATTATTTGGCAAATTTCTATATTGAAATGTACCCGAAATGGGCAAAGAAAAAGAAAATTAAAGATTTTAAATTGGTTAATGGCTCTTTAGATTCAATTACCACTTTTGAAGATAGTTGTTTGACAGTAATTTATGATGAATTAATATCCAATGACGTAACAACTGAATTCAGCGATGATTTTGGTATGAATCAAATGGAAGTTGCTTCATTGAGCCGCGACTTCTCCTATTACCTAGCTGATTATCTTGCATTTGCCGGTTCTGATTATTATATCAACGCACAGGTAACAAATGAGCAGAAAACAGTTAATTTGATGGAATCTAAAGCAGACTCTTTACGCGCATTATTGGAAGGTAAAGAAGAATTGCTAGCAAAAGTGCAAGATGGTTCCAGTTATCAAGTTAAATTTGCAGGATATGTTTCTCAGAATAAATTATTGCGGGAAATTACCTTAATAACAACAGAGTATTCAACCACATTTGCACAATTACAACTCGCAAGATTCGACCTTCAAAATAAGACACCATTGGTGGATATAATTGATCAACCTAAATTTTCAACTATTAAAGAAAAGGAACAAACAACCTTGTTCATGATTATCGGTTTGATTATAGGTGTTATTTTCTCATCTATCGGGTTAAGTATTGGCAAATACGTCCGCGATAGCATTGAGGAAGCTAAACAAAAGCAATTGGTTATCGAAAAATATAATAAAGAAAAAGCCAGCCAATCACTAATAGATACAGATAGCAATAAAATTTAATCTTATTGCATTAAAGATTTCAACCCTATAAGATGATTTTTAATTCGTTACATTTTTTAATCTTTTTACCGGTTGTAATCTTCCTTTATTATGCTATTCCTTACAAATGGCGTTGGCTTCTGCTGCTATTTGCGAGCTATTATTTTTATATGTGCTGGAAGGCGGAATATGCCTTTTTAATTGTTTTTTCCACTACTATAGATTATTATACCGCGAACAAGATGTCGCGGCTTAAAGATAAAAAAGCTAGATTACCTTATTTAATGATTAGTTTGGTTTCTAATCTGGGTTTATTATTCTCCTTTAAATATTTCAACTTCTTTAATGATTCTGCACGCGCTGTGTTTGACTCATTTGATATCTTTTATAACGTGCCTGAATTTAGTCTCTTTTTACCTGTGGGTATTTCTTTCTATACATTCCAGGCATTGAGTTATAGTATAGATGTTTATAGAGGTGATTTTAAAGCAGAGAAAAACTTCGGATATTTTGCCTTATTTATTTCATATTGGCCGCAATTAGTAGCTGGTCCCATTGAACGACCAGCTGATTTACAGCCTCAACTTAAACAGAATTTTGATTTTAATTACGATCGGGTTAAACAGGGACTAATAAGAATTTTATATGGTTTCTTTAAAAAGGTGGTTATTGCTGATAGACTGGGTCTATTTGTTCAGGAAGTATATGGACAAAATGACGGACATGGCGGTTGGATTGACCCATCATTTGCACATGGAGGATTTGCAATTATTTTAGCCACTTGGCTATTTGCTATTCAGGTTTATTGCGATTTTGGAGGATATTGTGATATTGCAATTGGAAGTGCCAAAATTATGGGGCATAATTTAACCGATAACTTTAAAACCCCTTATTTCTCAAAATCTATTCGAGAGTTCTGGGAGCGATGGCATATTACTTTAACGGTCTGGGTGCGCGATTACCTTTATATACCATTAGGTGGCAGCCGTGTTTCCTTCGGAAGAATGTTATTTAATAACTGGTTTACATTAACCATTATGGGTTTTTGGCATGGTGCTAATTGGACTTATATCATGTTTGGATTCATTCACGGATTTTTTATTGTAATGAGCCGAGTTTGGGATCGGTATTTGCCTAATCTGACACTCAATAAAATGCTGCCCAATATGAAAGCATTTGTAGGGGTAATTCTCATGTTTTGGATATTTAACCTAACGTGTATTCCAGATATTTTCTTTAGATCAAATTCAATTGGAGATGCATGGAATATTATTCAAAGTATTTTCTCAGCAGACACAACATCTCACTTAATTCATAATAGTGCAGCTAAAGGCGCTGTGCCAAGTGTTATAGAATTTTGGGTGAGCATTGCATGTATTGCAATCTTGTTTTTTACCGACTATAAATTATACACCAATAAAAGTGTTGGCATAGATAAGTTTGTTGCATCTAAACCTTTTTATGCAAGATGGAGCTTTTATGTTGTATTTTTAATTCTTGTAACCCTATTTGCTTACACCTCTAAATCAGTATTCATATACTTTGCATTTTAACTATGAAGAAGCTGTTTATAAGAATGGGCATTTTAATATTAATTGTTTACGCAATCAGTCAGGTTGTGATAATAAGTATGCCTTTCTCTTGGGGTAATACTAGGTTAAATACAAAGTTTGATGCTTATAAGGAAACCCCTGAGCAATATAATACGCTATTAATTGGCGCAAGTACAACTTATCGTCATATTAATCCGCAGGCATTCGATTCGATTGTAAATGCATTACATCCTGAATTAAATATAAAGTCGTTTAATTTCGGTATACCGGCAAACAGAACACCACAATCGATGCACATGCTCGATAATTTGCTCGATTTTGATAATGGTAATATTAAATATGTTGTAATTGATATGTCGGAACTTACTAAGATGGGTGCCGATAATTTACACAAGAAAGAAATGTTGTATTGGTACAACTGGGGTAATATTGGCGATGTAATGAAAGCATCCTATGAATCAGAAAAAGGAATAAATAAATTTGGAGTGCCAATTCTACATGCATTTTCGTTTGCGGAAAAAAGTTTATTGTTCGGCAACGGACCAAGTGTTTTTATGCAGCATGCAGGATTAAATACCGAACCATTATCAGTTGGTCCCGATAAAAATGGTTTTTATTCATTGGACCAAGAAATGCATGACGACCCTGAAGGCGATTTAGCAACAAGGTTTAGTGACCTACGCACGCAAGATACTATCGACTATCGTACCATGCGCTGTAAGCTTTTAGTTGAGAAATATAAAGATGCTTCCAAGAATTCAAATAAAACAATGGAAGCCAATTTAATAGCAATAATTAAACAATGCGAAGCAAATAATATCAGTGTTGTAATTATGCTTTCGCAACGATTAGGTGAACGATATGAATATTTAATACCGCTATTTAATCAACTGCCAGAAGAAAATAGAATTGGATTTCAAGATCCTGATGCTTATCCATTATTAAATCTTAGAGAAAACTTATTTGACCTAGCCCACCTAAACGAAAATGGTGCTGAAATATTTACTGGCATATTTGCTAGTGAATGGTTGAACCGTTTAGAAATGCAAGATATAATAAAGCCACTTCCTGCTCCAAAAGTTGAAGGTGATACACTTAATCTTAACCCAACCGCTGATGGAGGTGCCCAATGATCTCCAAAATTTTCAAAAAAATTAAACGCAAATTTAGGGATGAAGATTTCTCTGAAATCTTTAAAAAAGGATTTTCAGGCACAATTATTAGTTTGATTGGCCGTTTTTCAGGCTATTTGCTAATAATGGTAATAACTTGGTTGTATGGTCAAGAGGCAATGGGCGTTTATACCGTTGGGTTAAGTATTCTGAGTATAGTTGGTATTTTTGGTCGCTTTGGTGTTGACATAGCAATGTCACGCTTCGTTGCACAGTATGGCGCTGCAAACAGATGGGACTTAATTATTCATACGTATAAAAACGCATTAAAAATAGTTGTTCCGCTAGGATTACTACTTTCTGCTGGAACTTATTTTCTATTGCCTTATTTAACAGATCAATTCTTTGATAAAACCGAACCTGAGTATGAACGATACACCATGTTCATGCAAATATTTGCAGTGTCAATTCTGTTTTATGTTTTAGGGGGATTAAGTGAAGAATGTATTAAAGGGCTTAAAAAAACTAAGCAATATAATTGGATTTCACATGTTATTAATCAATTAGTAGCCATTTTGTTACTATTGCTTTTCGGGCTTTTTTCAAAAGATCAATTGTGGGTTAATTTATCTTATTGCCTGGGCGTATTTGTTGCTTTTTTGGTTGCTCAAGTTTTGTGGCTGCATTATTTAAAAAACCCTGATAAAGCAAGTACTGAATTACTCAGTAAAAAAGTTAAAAAAGGTAAGCAATCCGCTGAAAGTGCAAATATCATTGCTAAAATAACAGAGTCGCATCAGCCAATCTCAACAGGTGAATTGTTAAAAGTTTCGGCTCCTATGCTATCAGCAAAATATTTAACCATGATTTACACATGGGTTGATATTTTAATCTTGGCAAAATATGCTGCAGAAACCCAAGTTGCTATTTATAGAGTTGCAACTAGATTAACATCGCTTGCTACCATTCCGCTAATTTCGATAAATGCGATTGCAGGACCTAAGTTCGCAGAAGCGCATGGTATTAATGACCAAAAAAAATTAAACAACAGTGTTAAACAAGCAACCAGATTAATTTTCTGGTCATGTATGCCAATATTGATATTGTTTTTGGTGTTTCCTAAATTTTGCTTGTGGACATTTGGTAAAGATTTTACAGGAACGGAAGCGGTGTTAGTTTTTGTTATTGTTACTTTGGGCCAAGCAGCTAATATTTTAACAGGCCCAGTTACCGTGTTATTAAATATGACAGGTAGACAAAAAGTGACCATGTATTATGCCTTAGCTACAGTTATAATTGACATATCACTGAATTTAATTTTGATTCCTAAATATGGAATAATTGGAGCTGCCATTGCAACTTCAATTTCACGAACTATATTAAATCTTGGATGTGCCGTTCAAATTTATTTTATGATGGGCATAAGCACTATTTATAATCCGTTTACAGATATTAAAACAATGCTCACCAAAAGGGTTAAACAGCCGAAGAAATCACAAGATGATGCTGTTGAATCCGATGAAAATAAAAATGAATAATATGAACAGGTGGCCAAATTTTTTAATAGTAGGCACGGCTAGAGCCGGAACAACTTCACTGCACGAGTTTTTGGGTGGACACCCTGATATATATATGCCGCTGCAAAAAGAACCATGCTTTTTTACTTTTTATAACGAGCAAACGCAATTTAAAGATTCTAAAAATAGATATACAAGTACAATTCCGAGTTATTCAGAATTGTTTGATGGACACGATGAAAAGGTATTGGGTGAATCATCAACCCCTTATTTATATTTCTTTGATAAATCGATAGCAAATATTAAACAATTAGTACCTGATTACCGGAATGTGAAAATCCTGATTGTATTGCGCGACCCATCTGAACGTGCTTACTCTCAATATATGCATAATAGAAGAGACCTGAGAGAACCACTTACTTTTGAAGCTGCAATAGATGCAGAACAAAGCAGAATGGCAAACAATTGGCATTTCGATTTCTTTTATGTAGATAAAGGGTATTACTTTAACCAAGTAAAAGCCTTTATGGATAATTTTGATAATGTTAAGGTAGTATTTTATGACACATTAGAAAAAAATTCAGATAAATTGCTAGATGACATTTATGCGTTTCTTGGCGTTGCAAAAACACAAGAAAAAGAAATGGTAAAGCGCAATCAAAGCGGTGAAATGAAAGTGAAATGGTTTAAACAAATTATCACTACGCGAAAAAATCCAATTTTGAATGGTGTTAGAAAAATGATGGGACGTGATACTAAGAAGAAATTAAGGAATTGGGTTAAGGATAAATTATTGAGATATAATTTGAAGAAAACAGCAATGAATCCTTCAACACGTAAAAAGTTAGTAGAATTATATAAATCAGATATTATAAAATTGCAATCGCTAGTAGACAAAGACCTTAGTGATTGGATGCGCATTTAATATGGAAACAATAAAACCTAATTTTATTTGTATTGGTGCTCAAAAAGCAGGAACAACTACGTTGGCAGATATATTAAGTCAACATAGTGATATTTGTATCCCACCTTTAAAGGAAACTAAATTTTTTCTGTTTGATGAGGATTATAAAAAAGGTGAAGATTATTATGCCAGTTTTTTTACCAATTTTAAGGGCCAAAAAGCTATTGGCGAATTTGATCCCGATTATTTATTGTTTCCGCATACCGCTGAAAGAATCCGGGAAACACTTGGTGCTGATGTAAAAATTATTGTCGTGTTGCGCAATCCTGCCGACAGGGCATATTCACATTATCTAATGACGAAGAAAAAGGGTTTGGAACCTCACGCATTTGAAGAGGCGTTGGCAGAAGAGCAGCATAGAAAGGAAGATATTAAAACCCGAAAAATTTACGCTTACACTGAGCGCGGATTTTATGGAACCCAATTAAAGGTCTTCTTAAACATATTTCCGGCTAAAAATTTCTTGTTCTTGGTTTTTGAGGAAGATTTTTTGAAAAATAAAGCCCAGACGCTGAAAATCGTAGAATCGTTTTTAGGTGTTGGAAATGAATCACTCCCAATTGACTTGCACAGTAATGAAGCTGGCGAGGCTAAAAATGAAGCATTGAGAGATTTGGTAAGAAAGCCTAACTTTGTAAAAAGCATTTTGAAGACTATAATGCCGTCAAAAGCATTCAGGAAAAACATCAGAAAATTTTTCATTAGTAAAAATCAACAAAAAGTAACCGTGCCTAAGTTAACAGAAGCACAGCGGAAAGAATTGATTGGCAAGTATTTTATTGATGATATTCATTTAACAGAAACGCTGATAAACAGAAACCTTTCGGTTTGGTATAAATAAGTATGGGAATTTTAGCACAGGAAAAAGGTATATTTAAGGAGCCAATGTCGGTTTTCGGGAAAACCATCATTTTGGTTATCTTTATTTTGTTTACTACCCGCATCCTTACAAGGACTCCATTAGTAGATTATTATACGCCTTTCGAAATATTGTGGTATACATTCATTATCACTTTTACATTTTTATACGCTATGTATCTTTTCTTAGTCCGCAAAACGGTTGACGAGATACATTATTATTATATCCTTATTATTTTAATGCCTGTTTGGGCAGGTTTTTTCGCAGTGTTAAGTGAAGGTCAACCATTTATGCAAGGCTTATCCTCGCAACGACATTGGTATGGCATCAGCGGTATTTTTGTAATTATTTATTTATTGCAGACACGATTTTTTACAATAGGCGATCTATTCAGAGCTTTGAAATGGCTAGGTTGGGGTACAATGTTGTATTTTATTTTGTGTTACATTTTCCTTGACCCAAAGCAGTACCTCGATTATTCATTTGTTGGGTTTAGCGATATTAAAGGTGGTTATCGCTTTAAATTTGGAATCGACTTTATTGCATTTCTTTCTGTTTACTATACGGTGAAATATATTAAACAACGCGATACCACTAGTTTGTTTTTATCGGGGATTAATCTTTCCTATTTATTCTTTCTCCATCAGGGAAGGTCAGTAATGCTATCGGTAGTTGCAACATTGGCCATTTTTTATATGTTCGAAGTAAACTGGCAACGAGCAATTAGAGTATTTATGACCATTGGCGTTGTGTTCATGTTTGTAATGGGCATTATGTTTGCCATTATCCCCGATAGGGTTAACGATTATATTATTCAGTATACCAGTTTAGCAACTGTGGTATTCACAGGAAATGCATCTGGTGAAAGCTCCGTTGATGCGCGATTGGAGGAAATTGGTATCTTGCTATTATATCTTCAAGACTATGCAATCGGATGGTGGGTCGGTGTAGGGAAATTAGGCGCCGAAAGCCAAACTTCAACAGGAACGCATGATATTACTACAGTACCTCCCGGCGATATTGGTATTCTTGGTTCAATAATGACCTATGGAATTATAGGCTCGATACTTATTTACCTGCAATTCCTGATTGCATTTAGAAGTGGAAAATTTATCCGTAGATATAAAAATGAACCATTTATGATTGCATCAAAATATTTCTTAATATTTTGTTTTCTATCTTCGCTTGCAAAAGGTTATTTGTTTATGCAACCAGGTTCCACAGCAATTTTTATTATGATAATTTATGCATATAAACTTTTAGAAGTGCAAATGGATAAACAAGGATTGTCTGAATCATTAACACTCAAAAATTCTTTTTAAATAATAAACCATTGTATGCAATTAATAAATGCAGATAAACGAATTCTAGTTATTGGATCATTAAATGCAAACCCCGCAGATAGAGCTATTAGCCGCGATAACATCCGAAGTTTGCAAATAATTGATGATAACGAACATATTCAGCCTGTTACGTTCTTTAATTCATGGGGAGAACTTGGTATGAGCAGCTTGTGCTGGCATGAATCAGATCCTTATACATTATTTGTAGCGTCTAGTAACGAAATATTCAAATTTTTACTAAAGGAGCAAACGTATACAAAATTAGATATTCCAAATTTGACTGATATTCATGAAATATCTATGATTGGCAGCAAGGTTTGGATTTCAAATACCAAGCACGATGAAATTGTGAGTTATGATATGCATTTAAATAAAATTGGCGAAAGAATTAACCTCACCGATTTCAAATCAAATACGCCAGAAGATGGCGAAAGTGATGATGATGTAGAAGTGGTGGATAAATTTCACTGTAATTTAATTTTTGAAGGATACGAAGGTGATTTGTATATTTTGGTTCACCATACTTCAGGACGCCAATTAATGAAGCGTATTGCTCAGAAATTTATTAAGAGTCAAGGCAATGGCGGTGTGGTGAATATCATAAAAAGAAAACGTCATCCACTTAATTTTAAAGCACCACATAGTGTTCGCAAAATAAATAATCAGTATTGGGTTTTTGATAGCGGCCACTTCGAATTAAAAATATTTGATAAGCATTGGAATTACCTACGCACCATGAATACTAAAGGTTTTGGTCGCGGTGGCGATTTAGATACTACAAGCAATATTTATTACGCTGGTGTTAGTGAAACTAGGAAACGCTATTTAGGCCTATTCCCGGGCGGCGAGTCTGTGCCGAACATGGTGCAAGTTTTCGCAGTAAACGAATACAAATTACTAGGGTCTATTAAAATACCTAATATTGAGCAGATTAATAACGTTTATTGCCTGCAAAAGGACGTGGCTGATTTATTATTGAATTTTAAAGCTTAATGAGTTCGTCGAATTCCATATTACCAAATTTTATTGTTGTTGGTGCCAATAAAGGCGGCACCACATCTATTTATCATTACCTGAAGCAGCATCCTGAAGTTTATTTATCGCCCGTAAAAGAACCGCATTTTTTTTCATCTGATATTGACGTCAATTTATTTAAGCGCGAGTTTGCACAAAATAAATTGCAAGACATTGAAAAATATGTAAATGGGGATATGCAGCAGGAATTCCATGCTGCATTTATTAGAGATGAAACACAGTATCGAAAATTATTTAAGCTAGTAAAAAATGAAAAGGCAATTGGCGAATTAAGTACATCTTATTTATATTCGAAAACGGCCGCTTCTGAAATTATAAAATTAATACCTAAGTGTAAAATAATAATTTGCTTGCGTAATCCAATTGAGCGAGCGTTTTCACATTATCGTATGAATTTGTGGACTGGCAATAGCAATGAATTCGATTTTTTAAAGGCATTGGAGGACGATTTCGACCATGATCCTAAGGTTTGGGGAAATGCTCATCTATATACCGAAATTGGTATGTATTATGAACAGGTGAAGCGGTATCTGGATTTATTCGGTAAAGAACATGTAAAAATTATTTTTACTGAAGATATGAAGCGCGATGCTGCTGGTGTAATCAGAGAGTTATATGAATTTATTGGCGTAACCAGTGATTTCACACCCGATACTTCAACCCAATACAATGAAGTGTTTACACCTAAATATAAAAATCTCACTTGGGTTTTAAATAAATCAGGGATAAGACCATTAATGAAGAAATTTTCGCCTTCATTCATTAAGAAAATGGTTGTAAAAATGTTTTATAAAGGTAAAAGCGACAAAGGTGAAATAGCCACTGCAGCTAAAGCTTTTTTAGTGCGTAAACTTGAGCAGGATGTTAAGCAGTTAGGCTTGTTGTTAAATAAAGATTTATCCAACTGGTTAAAATAATATTTCATGAAGCCCAAGGTATGTATCGTTTTAGTAAATTATAAAACATGGCAAGATACTGTCGAGTGCATGGAAAGCATTCTGCGGAGTGATTACAAAAATTATCAAATTGTAGTTGTTGAAAATGGAGGTGGTGATGATAGTTGGGAGCAAATGCTCAAATGGACACGCGGAGAAAAAATAGCAGATTTTGATCCTGCAAATAAATTGTTGAAATTAAGTCATCCTCCTGCTCACAAACCATTGCTCTATTTCAGGGCTGAAAATGGTGAATCAGATACGCTTCGTTTAGGGCCGTTGGATGGTATTATGCCAATACTTTACATCAACAGTAAAATAAATTTAGGTTTTGCTGGTGGTAATAATATTGGAATTAGGTATGCCATGAATAGTAACTTTGATTATGTTTGGCTGCTTAATAACGATACTGTAATTGAACCCAATGCCATAACCGAACTGGTGAATTTTTGCGAATTTAAAATTGAGCAAAAAGAAAAGATAGGTATTGTTGGAAGTAAATTAATGGTTTACCATCAACCTGAAAAAATGCAAGGTGTTGGCGCAATATTTAATAAGTATTCAGGTAAATCGAAAATAATTGGGGCACAGGAAACAGATAACCAGCAATATGACCAAGCAACTATTAAATGTAATTATGTAATAGGAGCATCCATGTTTGTGTCAAAGCCATTTTTAGAGAACGTTGGATTAATGAGTGAAGAATATTTTTTATACAACGAAGAAAATGACTGGAGTGCTCGCGGTAAATTAAAAGGTTGGGATGTGGGTGTTGCTATAAAAAGTAAGGTTTATCATAAACAAGGAGCATCAACAGGAAATAGCCCTAAAAAGAGCATGTGGCAAATTAAAGCATTAAATTATAAGTACAGAGGAAAAATTAAATTATACAAGAAATATTATCGTGCACAATTGCCATTTTTATATGTTCATTTACTAACCCGAAGTTTTAAATACATCGTGAAGGGTAATATGAGTGAGGCAAAAGTAATTTATGGGGCGATATTTAATACAAAATTTTAATCATGATTATCAGTCACAAACACAAGTATGTTTTTGTTGAGTTGCCACAAACAGCTAGCAGCGCAATCGCAAAAGAATTGAAAGCCAGTTACGATGGGCATGAAATTTTATTTAAACACGCGCTCTACAGCACCGACTTTTTAAAACAAGCGAGTGCTGAAGAAAAAACGTTTACAGTAATTAGCGGACTGCGCAACCCGATGGATATTTGTGTAAGCAATTATTTTAAGTTTAAAACTGACCACGAAAACCGATATTCAAAGCCCCGCTTAATGCAACATGGCTTTTTGCGCAAGTATTTCATGCGCTGGTGGAATGTGCGTCAATACAAATCGATTGTTGGTAAAGGTGAAACATTTGAAGCTTTTTTTACAAGAGCCTACAGTGTGCCTTATGCAAGCTGGAGTATTATTGAACATAAACGAATGGATTTTATTATTCGTTTCGAAAATCTTAACGATGATTTTGCTCAAGCATTGCGCGTAATAGGTGTAGACAAGGTTCGTGATATTCCAGTTGCTAATAAAACTGCCGAAAAAACAAAAACGTTTTGGGAATATTACGAAACGGAAGAGGCAAAACGCCGTGCTAAATATATTTTTGGGCCTTATTTAAAAAGATGGAACTACGATTTTCCTGAAGGGTGGAATAATATTAAAGTGCCTTGGTATGCCTTTGTGATGTATAATATTCTAAATGTGGCACGCATCATTTTCTGGAAATTATTGCGTTAATGCTATGAATAAAATGCCTACATTTTTAATTGTTGGTGCGGTAAAAGCCGGTACAACTTCATTGCATGAATACTTGCAAATGCATCCTGAAATTTTTATGTCGCCAGTAAAGGAAGCTAATTATTTTAGTGATGCTGATATGCTTTTCGAGCATTTTAATGTTGACTACCGACAAGATATAAATATTAATTTGGATAAATATTTAGATGGCCCGATGGAAAAGAAGGTGCACATCGCGCATGTTAGAACAAGTGAGCAATACCATAAACTTTTCAGGGATGCACACCATGCAAAGGCAATAGGAGAGGTGAGCAATTCTTATTTGTATTTGCCATCAACCCCTTCTAGAATAAAATCCGAATTACCTGATGTTAAAATTGTGATGATATTGCGCAATCCAGTTGAACGTTTGTATTCGCAGTATCTTATGAATTTGAAGCTCGGAAAAATTGTTGAACGCGATTTGTTAAAGGAAATTGAGGAAGATAAAAAGAAGCAAATTAAAGGTTGGGGTGTTAGTCACTTGTACCTTGAGGTTGGTAATTATTACGAACAAGTAAAACGTTATTACGATAATTTTCCCGCTGAAAATATAAAAGTAATTTTGTTCGATGATTTTAAGAAAGATGCTACGGGCGTGATGAAAGATTTGTTTGCTTTTTTACGGGTAGATGCCAATTTTGAAATTGATATGACCCAACGATATAATGAAGCTGGTATGCCAAGATTTGGCAAGTTGAATTATTGGTTAACTCAAATCGGTGTTTATGGATTGGTAAAACGTATTTTTTCGCCAGTGTTTAAAGAAAAAGTAAAAAGCTTAATCTATACAAAAGATAATATCCCTAAAATTAAGGATGCTGAAAAGTCGCACTTGCAAGATTATTACCGCAATGATATTGAACAGCTATCGCGGTTAATTAACAAAGACTTGTCGAATTGGTTAACTTAAATCTTCTTTTTTATCAGATTGCATATCTGTTTGCAACATCCTCTGCAACTTAGCACCATCTAAAGGATATTCAAATAGATATTTAGATGTTCCAAAACTTAATGCAGCAACAATCATTAAAGGAACAATTAAATCGTACCCACCAGTAATTTCAGCAATTAAAAAAATAGCAGTTAGTGGTGCATGGAAAATACCACTTAATACACCTGCCATTGCAACAATAGTAAAATTACTAATTGGTAAATGAAACCATCCTGTGATATTAAATAAAGAGGCGAAGGCATATCCTAAGTAAGCTCCAGTAAACAATGAAGGTGCAAAATTGCCGCCATTTCCCCCACTACCAATTGTAATTCCGGTAGCAACAACTTTTAGCAACATGATAACTAAAGTCATTAATATTAATACCCAAGGGTCATTTAAATTGCTATCTAAAATGGATCCATTTAATGAGGTTGCTAAATCTAGTTCGGATAAATTTTTAATTGCAATATATCCTTCACCAAACAACGGTGGAAATGCCAAAATTAATAAGCCTAACATCAATCCACCAATTATTGATTTTTGTAAATAATATTTTTGCTTTACACGTTTAAGCCAACTTTCTATTATTGTAAATAATTTAATGTAATAAACTGACACTACACCAGAAATTAAACCAAGCAAAACATAAAAAGGAACATTTCTATAATTAAATGGTTCTAATAAATTAAAACTAAGTAATACCTGTTCATTTAAAATGATATCTGATAATATGGCGCCACTGGCTGCGGCTATTAATATAGGAATAAATGCAGCAACAGATATTTCTGCAATTAGCACTTCCACAGCAAATAGAACACCTGCAATGGGTGCATTAAAAGTGGCTGCAATTCCGGCTGCAACTCCACAAGCTACCATTATTGTTCTTTCTTCAGGTGTTACTTTATAAGTTTTGCCATAATTAGAGCCAATTGCGGCACCAGTTGTAACAATTGGCGTTTCTAATCCCGTAGACCCACCAGTACCAACTGTAATTGCACTTGTAAAAATGTGCGAATACATTAAGTGTTTGGGTAACTTACTTTCCTTTTTTTTAATAGCATATTGAATTGCCGCATTGCCACCTCCTAAATTGCCTTTATACCTAAAGTGCACAATAGTTGCAGTTGCAATAAGTCCAATTAAAGGGAATAATGCATAAATGTAATTCGATATATAACCGCGGTTTACTTCTGTAAATAAAAATGCGTTGATGTAAAATACCATGGTCTTGAGTAGAATTGCCGCAAGTGCTGAAGTTACACCTATAAGCACCCCAGAAATTATAACAAATTGTTTGTCGTTGAGGTGTCGTTGAAAAAAAGTAATTAAGCCCTCATGCAATTTTAGCAATTTAAGCGCCCTAGCTGAAACATCTTTTGGTTGAATTTGCATATTCTGAGTGCTAAAAGTAAGGATTAGTATTTGAAAACTCGTTAAATTGTGTATCTTTGCACCCCAATCTCAAACCTCCCGTTAATCGGGATTGATTCTGAGACATTTTTTAACTAAAAAAACATGTTTTAACATGGCTACTAAAATCAGATTACAACGTCACGGTAGAAGAAAATCGCCTTTCTATCACATTGTTGTGGCAAATGTTACCTCTCCTAGAGATGGTAAATTTATCGAGCGATTAGGAACTTATAATCCAACTACTGTTCCTGCACAAATCACTATTAACGTAAATAAGGCTGTAGAATGGCTCCAGAAAGGTGCTCAACCTACAACTACTGCTTCTGCAATTTTGCGTTACAAAGGTGTTTTGTACAAAAAACACTTACTACGTGGTGTTAGCAAAGGTTCATTTACATTAGATGTTGCAGAACAAAAATTTACTGAATGGCAAGTATCTCACGAAGGTGCAGTTATGGACCACGTGAAGAAAGTTGAAGCAAGTGCTGCATCTATAAAGGCTGCTGATGTTGCAAGAATAACTAACAAACGTCTTGAAGAAGCATCTAAAAAAGCTGCTGCTGAAAAAGAAGCACAAGCTGCTGCTAATCAAGCTGCTGAAGAAGCTGCTGCCGTTGTTGAAACGCCAGAAGTTGAAGCTGCTGCTGAAGTTGCAACTGATGAAGCGCCAGACGTTGAAGTTGCTGCCGTTGTTGAAACGCCGGAAGTTGAAGCTGCTGAAGAAGCTGCTGCCGTTGTTGAAACACCTGAAACAACAACTGAAGAAACTACAAAAGAATAATCACAAGTGGAAAGCGAACTGGTTTCAATCGGTTACGTAATTAAAACCCACGGTGTTCGCGGACAGCTGAGAATCGCCTTCGCAGAAAATATTAAAGAGCTTTCCGAAACGGAAGCTCTTTATTTTTTGGTTAAAGGGAGCCAAGTTCCTTTCTTTATTAAGGAAATTACCTATTTTAAAAATGGTGATGCATTAGTATTGTTGGAGGATGTTAATAATATGGAGGATGCAGGCCGGTTTACCAAAAAAGAGCTGTATGGTCCTGAAGGGTATATTGCGGAGGAAGCTTATGAAGATGAGGATCCATGGGTTGGTTTTGTGATTACCGACGAAAAGCTAGGGTTGTTGGGCACTGTTACCGGTTCAATTGATATGGGAGAGTACTTTTTGTTAGAACTACTTTTTAATGAAAAGCCAATTATAATTCCTTTGCATGATGTTATGATTATTAACCTCGATGAAGAAAATAAACAGATTATCACCCATTTACCTGAAGGCTTGATAAATATTTAATTTTAGCCTTAAAATACTGTTGCCATGCGCATAGATATCATTACCGTTTTACCGGAATTACTCGTTTCGCCATTTGAGCATAGTATCCTAAAACGCGCTCGCGAAAAGGGGTTGCTCGAAATAAATGTGGTAAACCTGCGCAATTATTCAACATTTAATCACAAACAGGTCGACGACTATCAATTTGGCGGTGGTGCAGGAATGGTAATGATGATTGAGCCAATTTTTAATTGTATTTCAGCATTAAAAAAAGATAGAACAGTTGATGAGGTAATTTACCTTACTCCCGATGGTGAAACTTTTAAACAAAAAACAGCTAACCAACTTTCTATGAAGAAGGATATTATTATCCTTTGTGGTCACTATAAAGGGGTGGATGAACGCGTTCGTGAACACCTGATTACTAGAGAAATTTCTATTGGCGATTATGTGCTAAGCGGCGGCGAACTTGCTGCAGCTGTTTTGGTGGATGCCTTGGGACGCTTGCTTCCTGGCGTGCTTAACGACGAAACTTCTGCACTTTTCGATAGCTTTCAAGACGACTTGCTAGCACCTCCAGTTTATACCCGACCAGCTGCGTTTAATGGATGGCAAGTACCCGAAATATTGCTTAGCGGTCATGCTGCCAAAATAGAAGAATGGCGACACGATCAGGCAATTACTAAAACAAAGAATCGACGTCCCGATTTGTTGCATGAAATCTGAGAGAAAATATTTGAAATACCACGAAATCGTCTTATCTTTGCAGTCCACTTTTAAAAAGTAAGGTTATGGACTTTATAAAAACGCTTGAATTAGACCTAATTGCCGGAAAAGAAATTCCTCAATTTAAGGCCGGTGATACCATCACTGTTAATTATAAAATTATTGAGGGAGATAAATCAAGGATACAGGCATTTAAGGGCGATGTATTACAGCGTAAAGGTCAAGGAAGAACTCAGACTTTCACTGTTCGTAAAATATCCAATGGTGTTGGTGTTGAAAGGATTTTTCCATTGTTTTCACCAAACATCGATAGTATTGAAGTAAATAAAGTCGGTAAGGTTAGAAGAGCTAAAATTTTCTATCTACGCGGATTAAAAGGTAAATCAGCAAGAATTAAAGAAGCTAAATCTGCTGTTGCCAAATAAGAAGAGTTGTCGTGATTATATGTATATCAGAAGTCCCGGTTCGCAAGAATCGGGATTTTTATTTATATGCAACTACGTAATTCAAATGATGTCAGCATGCTTGTCAGTAAAGCTCGGTTAAACTTTTCACGCCAATTACGCGACTGCTAATAAATCCTTCAGCATATTTAAATTGAGCACTTCTTCCCATCTCGCGTGAGCGACTTTCAATTGAGTCGAAAAAGTTTTTAGATGCAATATACGTGGCTGGTTCACTGCTGTTTGGGTCAAAAAATTGAGAACTATGCGCTTTAATGCTTTCCATACGTTGTTCCCAATAAGGTGTAATATCAACAACTAAATCGGGCGTTAGCCAACGGTCCTGAATATATTTAAATACAATTATTGGTCGCCAAGCTTTTTGTGCAACTCCATCAACCGTTGTTTCAATTTTAATTAAACCGGATAAAAACGCAGCTTCTTCAACAAGTTTTGAGGCTTTTCCGTGGTCAGGATGCCTGTCTTCTGGCGCATTGCATAAAATGATATCAGGTTGGTATTTTCTAATTATAGTTACAACTTGTAAAATAGTAGTAGTATTTACTTCAAGGAAGCCGTCGGCCATGCCTAAATTTTCACGAATACTGCAACCCAAAATTGTGCTTGCGGCCTGAGCCTCAGCAGCGCGAATAGCAGCTGTGCCACGCGAGCCCATTTCACCAGCAGTTAAATCAACAATGCCTGCTGTTTTACCATTTTTAATGTAGCTAATTATAGTTCCGCTGCAACTTAATTCTACATCATCAGGATGTGCTCCAAAGGCTAAAATGTTGAGTTTCATTCCTCAAAGTTAATAATCTCCTGCATGTTCTGAAATTTGGCCTATACTGCAACAGGCTGAGCTAATGCTTTTTCAATTGCCTTTACAATTTTACTATTGTCGGGCTTTCGATAGGTCCAGAAGTAATCAATCGCTTTGCCATCTCTGCCGATTAAATATTTATAGAAATTCCAACGAGGCTTAGATGAAAATTTGCCGTTTAATTTTTCATCAGCAAAATAATTAAAAACGGGATGTGCGTCATTACCTTTAAGTTTAGTTTTTTGCAGCATCGGGAAACTAACACCAAAATTAATGCTGCAGTATTCCGAAATGTTTTCACCTTCCAGTGGTTCCTGCGCGAATTGATCGCTCGGAAATCCAAGAATGAGCAGCCCTTTATCTTTATATTTTTTATATAGTAATTCCAACGTTTCTAATTGCGGTGTATGTCCGCATTTAGTAGCGGTGTTCACCATCAAAATTACTTTGCCTTCTAAATCCGCTTGTGTTAATTCTTTTCCGTTAGTTAAAGAATAGTTGAATTGATAAATAGTATTGTCCAATTGAATTGTATTATATCTTTATAAACAGATATACTTCCTAAAAGTTTACTAAAGTATTTTAATAATACAATGCAAACAACCAGCTAATAAATTAGCCTAAATTTTTTTCTGAAAGATAACGCTCTGCATCCAAGGCTGCCATGCAACCACTTCCTGCTGCTGTAACTGCTTGTCGGTAGTGTTTATCCTGCACATCACCTGAAGCATAAACGCCTTCAATATTGGTTTTAGATGAACCACTTTTGGTAACAATATATCCTTGCTCATCAGTATCAATAATGCCTTCAAATATTTTTGTGTTGGGTTGATGTCCAATAGCAACAAAAAATCCAGTTATAGGTATTTCCGAAATAGTACCAGTAATTAGGCTTTTAATTTTTACCCCAGTTACAACTGTATCACCTAATATCTCTAAAGTTTCTGTGTTCCAATTTACGTGAATATTTGGGGTATTTAATACACGGTCTTGCATAATTTTACTAGCCCTAAAATGGTCTTTTCTAACTAGCATGTGCACGTTGGTGCAAAGCTTCGCCAAATACAGTGCTTCTTCACAGGCTGTATCACCACCGCCAACTAAGGCAACATCTTGATTGCGAAAAAAGAAGCCATCACAAACAGCGCAAGCACTAACGCCGTTGCCATTTAATTTTTTTTCAGAATCTAGTCCTAACCATTTAGCAGTGGCACCTGTTGCAATAATAACGGAATAGGCTTCAATAGCAGTTTCATCATCAAAATGCACTGTTTTAACTTCTCCGTTAAATTCTACACGGGTAGCTATTCCAAATCTGATATCTGTACCAAACCGTTCGGCTTGTTTTTTAAAATCTTCCATCATTTCAGGACCCATAATGCCGTTCGGATAACCAGGAAAATTTTCAACATCTGTTGTTTGCATGAGTTGTCCGCCAGGTTCAATTCCAGTATACATTACTGGTTTCAAATTGGCACGTGAGGCATAAATTGCTGCAGTGTAACCCGCAGGTCCTGAGCCTATTATAAGGCATTTTACTCTTTCCATCATATTTGTAATAAGAATTTTAAAGTGCAAAGTTATACATACTACTGTGATATTACAGGCTGTATTTATATATTATTAAGCAAAAGGTATTGGTGCATAAATGAGTTCCCAAAAACGAATGTTTTAAAATGATTACTCCTATATTTATCGCATTATCTTAACCCTCTAAACAATCTAACATGAACAAACTTATTTTTACATTGCTTTTGGCAGCAATAACCTTGTCGGTAGGAGCACAAAATTCCGATCATCCGTATAAATTCGGATTTGGCACCAACATGATTGATTACAACAGTGAAGCCGAGTCCTATTTTAAAGATTTTTTAGATACTGGTGATGTGGAACAAGGATGGGCGGTTAGCAGGTACACTTTTGGTGGTTCACTTAACAGTTCATTTTCACTAGGCGCAGCGCTGGCAATAAATTCAATTAAAACAAATGCACTTACAGGCGTATCTGGCTCTAAATTGTTTTTGGATGGCGATATTAGCTTAAATTATCATCTCGCCAACGGCTATTTTATAAAAGAAAATTGTTGGTTTGCACCTTATGTATTTGGCGCAGTGGGCGGAAATTATCTAGAAAGTGACGAGCCTGATGCTATTACATTTTTTCCGGAAGGTAAAATTGGTATTGGAGCCGATTTATGGTTAACACCCTTGTTTGGCTTTAATTTTCAAACAGCTTATACGAAGCAATTTAGTGAATCTGGTACCGATTATATGCACCACGCAGTAGGCCTGGTAATTCGATTTGGAAAAGGTGCAGATACTGATGGTGACGGTATACCAAACTGGGAAGATTTATGCCCTGAAAAGGCTGGTATTCTTAAATTTGAAGGTTGCCCTGATACAGATAGTGATGGTATTACTGATGCTGATGATGCTTGTGCCGCACAATATGGCTTATTAGCGTTTAATGGTTGCCCCGACACAGATAGCGATGGGTTGGCTGACAAAGACGACGATTGCCCCAACGTGAAGGGTTTAGCGGCATTTAATGGTTGCCCCGATTCCGATAATGATGGTATTGCTGATAAGGATGACCGCTGCCCTCAGGATAGAGGCAGCAGCGAGTTTAAGGGCTGTCCCGATACTGATGGTGACGGTATTGCCGATTTAGATGATAATTGCAGAGATGAAAAAGGGTTGGCTAAATTTAATGGTTGTCCAGACGGAGATGGAGATGGTATTATGGATAAAGAAGACCGTTGTCCTAAACTACGCGGTGAAACAACGCTAAATGGTTGTCCAGATATTGATGGTGATGGAACAGCCGATTTAGATGATAAATGTCCTGATAAACCCGGAATTAAGGCAAACAGTGGTTGTCCTGTAATTGAAGAAGCTGAGAAGAAAAAAATTATTGAGAAAATAAATTATGCTGCTAAATCAATTCAGTTTGAAACCGAAAGTGATGTAATTAAAACATCATCGTATGCTACATTAGATAATATAGTTAGCATTATGGTTTTATATCCATCAACGTCATGGTTGGTTGAAGGTCATACTGATAGTAACGGTGATGATAAAATGAATCAGGATTTAAGCGATAGACGTGCAGCTTCAGTAAAAAATTATTTTATTTCGAAAGGAGTTGCTGATGAGAGATTAACTTCTTCTGGTTTTGGAGAAACTACTCCAATTGCTGATAATAGTGCATCAGAAGGAAGATCAAAAAATCGTCGTGTTGAAATTAAATTAATAGAAAAAAAGTAAATTTTTGAAGCAGTATTTGCAATGCTTTTGAATTAAAAATGCCACGAATTATTAAAGTGATTTTATTCAATAATAATTTGTGGCATTTATTTTAGCCCAAATAAATTAATAGCTAATAGCGAGCCGACCAAACTATCGATTAGTTTAGATTAAATATTAATTGTATCCGAAATATTTTAATGTTCGGTCTTCGTTTTTCCAGTTTTCTTTTACTTTAACAAATAATTCGAGAAAAACCTTGTTGCCTGTAAAAGCTTCTATGTCGAGCCTTGCATCTATTCCAGTTTGTTTTATTGCGGCGCCACCTTTGCCAATTATAATTGATTTATGTGTATCTCGTCCCACATAAATAACGGCCCGAATAGCAATAATATTCCCCTTGTCTTTATATTCTTCAACATTTACTTCAACGTTGTAAGGAATCTCCTCTTGGTAATTTAAGAATATTTTTTCGCGAATAATTTCGGCAACAATAAATCTTTCCGATTGATCGGTTATTTCATCTTTGTCGAAGTAAGCAGGATGTTCAGGTAGTAATTCAACTATACGTTGATATAAAGTATCGGTATTCGTTTTTTCTAATGCAGAGATGGTAATTATTTCTTTTTCAGGTAAAATTGTTTTCCATTTTTCGATATACGCGTCCAGTTTAATTTTGTTTAACGTATCGATTTTATTTACGACAATAATTATTGGTGTTGTTAATGTTTTTACTTGTGTAATGATGTGATGTTGTTCATCTAATTTATCATAAGGGTCAGTCATTAAAATTAGAATATCGGAATCAGTTAATGCAGTGGTAACCTGATCGTTCATCCAATTGTGCAATTTGTATTGTGGTGAATCAATAATTCCGGGTGTATCTGAAAATACAATTTGGCAATCGTCGGTAGATACTATGCCTAAAATACGTTTACGTGTAGTTTGTGCTTTCGGCGTAATAATTGAAAGTTTTTCACCTACCATTACGTTCATTAAGGTTGACTTCCCTACGTTTGGTTTACCAATAATATTTACAAATCCAGCTTTGAATCCCATGCCTCAAAATTAGAACATAAACTACTTATTTTAGGCTTTGGTAGTTAAAGTCCGAATATTAGTGTATCTTTGCACCTCGTTCTGAAATAATTTTTAACAAAGATATATCGCGGGGTGGAGCAGTTGGTAGCTCGTCGGGCTCATAACCCGAAGGCCGCAGGTTCGAGTCCTGTCCCCGCTACTACTTAAGGCTGGAAATTTCCGGCCTTTTTAATTTAATTGAAAAGATGAGTTTTACTGTAGCCATAATCGGCAGGCCTAACGTAGGTAAGTCAACACTGTTTAACAGATTAACCGGTGAGCGTCAAGCTATTGTTGACGACATAAGTGGTGTAACACGTGATCGCCACTATGGAATTGTAGAGTGGAATGGCAAAACCTTTGATATTATTGATACCGGTGGGTTTGTGGCCAACAGCTCAGATGTATTTGAACGCGAAATTAGACGTCAGGTTCAAATCGCCATCGACGAATCTTCGCTGCTCATTTTTATGATGGATGTAACCACCGGAATTACCGATTTTGATGATGATGTAATTAGAATGCTGCGCAAAACCGATAAGAAGGTGTTTGTTGTTGTAAATAAAGTAGATAATAGCACCCGTCAACTTACTGCCACCGAATTTTATGCAGCTGGTTTTGAAGATATTTTCTTTGTTTCTTCGATAACAGGAAGCGGCACTGGTGAAATCTTGGATGCCATTACAAATGAAATAAAAGAAGATGATTCCAGCATTTTGGCCTCAGAACGCGGTTTGCCCCGTTTTGCAATTGTTGGCCAGCCAAACGTTGGTAAATCGACCTTGCTAAATGCCTTAACAGGGCAGGAGCGCACCTTGGTTACCAATATTGCTGGTACCACTAGAGATGCCATCCATACGCGCTACAAATTATTTGAGAAAGATTTTATCCTGATTGACACGGCAGGTATTCGTAAAAAAGCTTCTGTAAAAGAAGATATTGAGTTTTATACGGTAATTAGAGCAATTAAAGCTGTTGATGAAAGTGATGTTTGTTTGCTGTTGGTAGACGCCAATACAGGTATTGAAAGTCAGGATATGGCGATTCTCAGCATGATTGAAAAAAAGAAAAAAGGTTTGGTGATTTTGGTGAATAAGTGGGATATGATTGAGAAGGAAACCAATACACTGCTTAGGTTTGAAGAAAAAATCAGGGAAAAAATAGCGCCGTTCAGAGATGTGCCGATTATTTTTATTTCGGCATTGGATAAAACTAGGATTTTTAAGGGGATGGAAATGGCGTTGCAAGTTTATGATAACAAACAGCTTAAAATTTCTACTTCCAAATTGAACGAAGTAATGCAGTTGGCGCTCGAAAACTATCACCCACCTGCAATTCGCGGAAGCTACATTAAGATTAAGTATGTAACACAAATGCCTGCTCAAGTGCCTACGTTTGTGTTCTTTACCAACTTCCCGAACGATATTCGCGAACCTTACCGAAATTATTTGGAGAATCAGTTACGTGAACATTTTAGCCTTACCGGAACACCTATCAACATTTTCTTCAGAAAGAAATAATGCATAATTTTTATAATTTTGTACCATACCACTAAACTAAATCTAACAAAATGAAAAAAGTAACCTATTTCGCATTAGCCCTAGTAATAATGGGTTTTGTAGCTTGTAAATCAAATAAAACCACCGATGGTGAAGAAAGTACTATTGATAGTCTTTCTAGTCAAGTAGAAAATGGAGCGTCTGAAGCAATTGAAAATGCTGCTAAGGTAGATGAAATATTAAACCAAGAATCAGATGACGAATTATTCGGAACTGATGTTGACGATGCAGCTGTTGAAGGTGCTACTACTAAATAATTAAATATTGTTTTACAATGAAAACCCGCTGTATGGCGGGTTTTTTTGTGGCTTTTAGATTAAAATCTTCCTATTTTTTGTATTCAACTAGTCAAAATTATTCATTAATTACAAATACATTTCTTTGTGTTTTGCGGTTTGCCCACAACGTTTCACAGAGAAAA
>Ga0105044_10000031_pt1 | contig 121345 bp, 108 predicted proteins | sample MAT01_FD_78092 | JGI IMG/M metagenome (GOLD analysis project Ga0105044, IMG submission 78092) | Freshwater microbial communities from Lake Fryxell liftoff mats and glacier meltwater in Antarctica - MAT-01 | ecosystem: Environmental > Aquatic > Freshwater > Ice > Liftoff microbial mat | place...
GCTGAACAGGCTGCCGTGGGCCTTCGATCAGACGTCCGGGTCGTCTATGAGCTACTGTGAAAGAGCCGCTGCAACGTCTGATAGGGGACATTGTGCTAAGTCCAGGAACCCCTTAGACGCGGGCATCGCGTTGACCGCCCCCAAGCCACTCAGCCAGATTGTGGAAGAAGAGACATCGAGCGGCGGCATCATCAACTTCATCTTCGTCTCGTCCGCGGGATTGGCGTTGTTGCTGGCGGCCGCGGGCCTCTACGGCGCGTGCGGCTGGCACTGGGCGCCGCGCCAGGTGAAATCCGATCGATGGTGCTGGGCGAAGGGCTGAAGGTCACGCGTATTGGCGTGGCAGTGGGTCGTGTTCTGGCGTGGGGGTTGGCGCTCGCATCAGCATCGGTCCTGTTCGGAGTGACGGCGCAGGATCCGAGGACGTATGTTGGTGTACGGGGACGGTGATCTTGGTGGCCGTCATCGCCGTGTGGGTGCCGGCCACGCGCGCGATGCGTGTAAATCCTGTTACCGCCCTTCGTCCTGACTGAAATATCGTCGCGCACCCATGGACACGGGAAAACCGATACAGACGACGAGCACCAGGGCGCCGACAATGATCGAGTTCCACGTTAAAGTTGCGGCCAGCTGTACCCTGCTCAGTGGCAGCACCACTCTGTTCATCATGATCCACACGAACAACCCGTAGCCCACTGCGGCGGCAACCGCATGCCGCCGGAGCCCCTCGAATTGCCTGGCTGCCAGGAAGAACAGCACGGTCCATCCCATCGCAATCACGAGGTGCAGGGCTATCCCCGCAAACACCATCGGCGTGCCCCCGGTCATCGCCGCGGGGCCGAACACGCCGCTCGCAATGTAGTTGTAAATGCGCTCCGGCGTCCGCCCGCCCCGGATCAGGTAAACGATGACTGCAGCGGTACCGTCCAGGACCCCCGCGAGAAGTCCGGTCAGCAGGATGGCGTTACTCAATTCGGGCCCCGTGTTCTTCAAGCAACGCTCTCAGGACCGAGCGATGGCAACGAGTTTCATCTTCGCAATAGCCGCCCACGGAAAAGGCAGATGTTTGCGACAACGCCGCGAGCAGCGTGAGGAGCCTCCCCGCGGGGGTCGTCGAACCGTGCCTAGAGATGACAGGCGACTCAAGCTCTGCGTTCGTAGCTGTTGGAACATGTCGAGCAACTCTGTGAGCGAACGCCCCTGCGACGCGGCACACATCGCTTCCCGGTCGAACGCCGGGAACGGAGTCACCGTGCTGAAGGATGTGCTCCACACGCGGAATCCAGTCTGCGCGTTCCCCATGAATCAGATGTCCTACGACATCGAAGGGAGTCCAGGTGCCGGGCCCCTCGTTCGCCACAATCCGCGTTTCGGGAAGGTTCTGCAGTAACTCGCGCACGACTTCCATGATTCTCCTGGACAGACTCACAAGTAACTCAACCACGCATCCTTGCGACGCTGCTTGAGTGCCGCGAACCATCGGCACACAGGAAACATCGCAATGACCACGACGATCCAGATCAGGTAGACAACAGGCAGCGACAAGAAGCACCAGGTCCTCGATCGTCGAGCCGATAGGTCCGCTGGATTGGGCGACGAAGGCGCCGGGCATCGGTCGCCGAGCGGCAACCCGCTCGAATGCCTGGGTGATCAACGTGGAGACATCGTGCGTCAGTACGATCCGGCGCTCGCTGGCTGCCCATTCGTCGAGGACCGCAGGATCGTCGGCGCCTGACAGACCGACGTCCTGAACCCGAACGATATCCAGACCTGGAAGGCGCCTAAGGAGGCCGCGGACGATGTCCGCGTTGAAGTTCTCGTCCGCTGCAAGGCGAAGCACCGGATGAGCCGCTGCCTACTGGCGCCTGGCGAGCAGCCGTTCCCGGATTCCCGCCGATGGGAATCGCTCCTCGACCTCTCGTCGGACACCCCCGGCGAGCGCCTCGCGCTCCTTCAGGTAGGCCTCGACCTCAGGCTGATGCCGAAGGAAGTACGCGATGACGGCGTACACGTCGGCGAGCGGAACGGTGGGGTACTGCTGCGCGATCTCCTCGGCGGTCGCACCGGCCGCGAACGCGTCGACGATCGTCTCCAGAGTGACCCGGGTGCCGGCCACGCGTACCACCCCGTGGGCATCCGTATGGATGGGAACCTGCTCGAGCACATTGACCGCGTTCATGTCTGAAACCCTCGCTGGAATTATACGCGCCCAATCGATTGATGAGGGCGGCGGCATCAAGGTCCGCGGCGGTCCAAGGGAGGCAGGCCGAGCGTCCCAGGATGCTTCAAGTCGAGCCCCGCGGGGTGAACGAATCCATTCTTCAGATCTGGAAGGATCGGCCCACCGTCGCGCCTGCGGCGCTCTGGTGGGCAACCTCGCCTGTACTCACGAGCGAAGGTTGGTGGAAGCGGGCCTGACGATTCCCACTGAATCACCGGCGTCGACGCGGCGCCCAGTTCGAGGACGCACCACAGCCCGAGCTCTCGTTCCATTTCACGCAGCAAGTGCGCCAACTGCTTCCAGAACTCGAATCCGATCTTGCCGCGTTCGTGCTTGCAGAACCATGTCGCGCACACGCCGGGACGATGCCTCCAGATGCCGCAGGTGCCGGCCTCGCTATCGATGTAGTGCGGGCACCGTAGGCCAGGCGCCCGACCGAAATGCGCGCGGCCATTGTCGTAGAGCAGACGGAAGCCCCGCGATTGATCGAGGCCCCACGGGGTGACGGCCATGCGCGCCTCGATACGGCGCTCGACGGTCGCGCGCCCCGCCGCGAGGGCGGGGTCGCGATCCCTCAGGATGCGTCCGACGAGATAGTTGGGAATCGCGGGTTGATACGTGCAACAGCGCACGGACGGATCGAAGAACACGCCAGGCGAGGTGGTCTCGCCGGCCTGGCACATCACGCAGTTATCGCAGGTGGCCTTGCTCTCCTCGGCGGGAAGGACTCCGGAAAGCAGGTCGTGCAGCCACGGCGTGTAGAGCGGCGGGCGGCCGTTCTGTGCATGGCGATGGCGGGTGTCTCGCCGATAGTCCGCATGAAGGGGGTGTTTCGGTGACATAACCTCGAATCATCAGACACAGCCGAGGCACGCTCGGCACGCTCGTGGTTGTCGAAGTCGCGCTCGCGCTGGTGCTGCTGACCGCGGCCGGCATGCTGTTGTCGGCGTTCGAGCGCCTGCGCGGCCGCGATCTCGGCTTTCAGCCGCAGGGCGTGCTGACGATGCAGCCGGATTGTGCGCCTCGGAGCGATTGAGGGTCTCCGAATCGCCGGAGAACTCCGGAAGCAGTTCCGGCTTCAGGATCCCTCGTGGCCGGATGCAGAATCGCGCGCGAGTGACTTGGCCGCGCACATCAGGCTGGGAGCCCTTCTCCGCCGTGCAGGTGCTCACCCTGCTCGCAGACGCATTGTCACAAAGCGACCTGGTGCCCGCTTTTGACGCCGTGGCCCGCCGAGGTCCATGACGGGACGTGTGCCTGGCGGATACTGGTATCGCGGGCAGCCCGGGTGTCTCTGACCGGGTGTCCCTGACATAACGTCGCCGCAGTCCGCGCCTCGATCAACGTCCGGGGGTCGCGTCGAGCAGTCGGGGTAACATCTGAGGATATGCCCGGCAGGAAACGCTCGAAAGTGTTCGTCAAGCTCGCCATCGGCGCGGTGGTACTCGTGGGCCTCGGGTATCTGTTTGCCTTCTCGCTCACGACCTCGTTGTCGGAGCCGTACACCGTGGAGCAGGCACGCCTGGGTCCGTGGACGCTGGTGATTGAGCCGGCCGACGGTCCACGCGCGCCGCTGCTCTCGATTCATACGGGCAGCGAGGTGGTGTCCGACCTGTTTCGTCAGCTGTTTCAGCGGGCGATGGAGTCGATGAACACGCCGATCGCGGCCTCCATCCCGATCGTGCTGCAGGCCGAGTTCGAGCGCGGGCTGGCCGCCGACATGACCCCCGACGAGCTGCTGGCCGCCGCCCGCAAGGCCGGACTCGAATCACAGTCGCATGCACCACGCTGCCTGGCACACCGCCGCATCAGTGAACCCGGCCAGACACGGCAGACCTACTTCGTCATCGTGGACTCCCCATCCATCGTCGCCTTCCGCGCCGAGCTGGCGCAACGGGCACAGGGTCCGTTCGACGCGGCGGCGGTCACGCCGGTCATGTTCGTCGGCGCTTCGGACGCCGCCTTTTCCCGCTGGCTGCCGATCCAGGCCACAGAGGGCGATTGCGTCTCTCCAATTCAGATCAGCCCCCGATGACCGATGCCCGAGTCGCAAAAGGCAACGGTTGGAACAACGCCGAGCGCGCCAAGACACTGATCGACAGACCTGGAGCAAAGGACGTATGCCGAAAGATCTTCTCGTTGAAGGCGCATTCCGCGACTACACGGTCGTCGACCGCGACAACAACGAGCTGCCATTTTCCAAAGGCATTCTCGCCACCAGTATTCTGGCGACTGGCGCCGAGACACCGCAGGCCTATGACATAGCCGAAGCCGTGCAGCGGCACCTGGTCGAGCAGCGTATCTGCCGGATCAGTGGCCCGGCGCTTACACTGCTGACTGCGGAAACGATAGCCGCCCATCTGTCGCCGTCCTATGCCGACCGCTACCTCATGTGGCAGAAGGCGCGGCAGATCGGGCGCCCGATCATCCTTTCACTGCTGGGCGCCAGCGGTGTCGGCAAGTCCACAGTGGCGACACGGCTGGCACTTCGCCTGAACATCAATCAGGTGGTGACGACTGATGCGTTGCGCGAAGTGCTGCGTACGGTGATTCCGGCGTCGGTGCTGCCGGAACTGCACGTGTCGTCATACGAAGCCATCACAACGGCCGGTGGTGAATCGCAGGCCGCCACCTACGAACGGCAGGCACGGGCCGTGGTCGCGGCAAGCGCTGCGGTGGCCCGGCGTTGCGTCACCGAGGGCAAGAACGCGCTGTTTGAGGGCGTTCATCTTTTGCCAGGCAGTCTCAGTGCGGCCCTTGCACCGCTGCCCGAGAATCCTATCGTTGTTGAGGTTCTGTTGGTGCTCAACGACCGGGACCTCCACAACCGGCGGCTTTTGCACCGGCAGGTGACCGAGCCTGGCCGGGACGGTGGCCGGCACATCGCCCATTTCGAGGTCATTCGAAGCCTGCAAGACACGATGCGGGGCATGGCGACGCGCGCTGGCATCCCTGAATTTGATCTTGGGAGCGACAAAGACCTGACGCAACTCATCGCCAAAGAGATAGTCGATCGGGCGTTCCAATGACTGGCAGAAGGAACAAGCTGCTTGTGCTGGACGGACAGGGCGTGGTCTTCGACGCCCCGATCAAGCGATTTCTCGCCAACTTCGCCAAGGACTACCAGTTGTCACTCATGGACATCGAGGCACGCTGGGAATCAGGCTTGCGTGAGCAGGCGTGGCGCGGCCTGCTCGATGATGAACCTCTCTGGAACGCCCTGGCCGGTCGGCCGGTCGATGCTGCGCACATGCGTCGACGCCTGGATGCCAGTTATCGTCCTGGCCCCGCCGCGTCATCGATCGCAGACTGGTCGAGCAAGGCGCAGCTCTGGTTGCTGAGCAATCACCGCAGTGCCTGGCTGCTGCCGCAACTCAACGCCTTCGGGATCGCGGGCCGGTTCACACGGGTGCTGATTTCGGACACGACCGGGTTTGTCAAGCCGGAGGCTGCTGCCTTCGACCCTGTCTTCCAGCATCTGGTTGCCGGGCACAGTGTGCTGTTCGTCGATGATCAGCCGCACAATGTGCGTGCTGCCGAGGCGCGTGGTATACATGGGGTTCTCGCCGCGCCTGATGGGGGATGGCTCGATTACGTATCCGGGTGGCTGGAGGGCGATGATGATGGCCCCACTGCCGATGCCGCCACGACAAGAACGGCGTTCTGATCACGCATTTATCGCTCCCTCCCGGCCCCTCTGCGGCTTTGGTTCCCTTCGCTTCTGAGCGCGGACCGACGCCTCTGGCGGGACCAACATTCTGTCGCGATGATACGCTGCTCCTGCTGCCTGCTTCCTGTGAGCAGGTGTGGGCCTGGGACGTGATTTCTTTATGAACGAACTGCTGCTGCTTGCGACCACCACGGCGTCGAACCCGGCCGATCTGAAGATCTGGGCGTACCTCGCGTTCATTGGCCTCGTGCTCGTGTTCCTGGCCCTCGACCTCGGCGTCTTCCACCGCGACGCCCACGAAGTCGGCATGAAAGAAGCGATGACATGGTCGGCGATCTGGCTGACGTGCGGCCTCGCATTCAGCGGGTTTGTGTACATGGCGTACGAGAGCCACTGGCTCGGGTTGGGGTTGGAGACGGCGAAGTACAGCACGACGGAGGCGATCAAGGCCGGCGCGCCGCTGATCGTGTCGGGCGAAGTGCAGGGATTGGAAGCGGCCAAGCAGTACCTGGTGGGGTATGTCGTCGAGAAGTCCCTGGCGATGGACAATATCTTCGTCATCGCACTGATCTTCACGTTCTTCGCGGTGCCGGCGAAGTATCAGCACCGCGTGTTGTTCTGGGGCATTGTCGGCGCGCTCGTCATGCGCGGCGGAATGATCTTCCTGGGCGCTGGACTGATCATGAAGTACCAGTGGATCCTGATCATCTTCGGCGGGTTTTTGATCCTGACGGCGCTCAAGATGGCCCTCATCAAGGGTAACGATGATGTCTCGCAGAACATCGCGGTGCGGCTGTGCAAGACGTTCTTCCGCGTGACCGAGTTCTACGATGGGCAGAAGTTCTTCACCAAGCGGACGCTCAAGCCGACCTACACCAGAGATGCAGCCGGCCAGGAGATGATGGACCCGGCACCAACCGGATCGCTGAGCGCGGCCTGGGCGATCACGCCCTTGTTCCTGGCGCTGATCATGGTGGAGATCACCGATCTGGTCTTCGCGGTTGACTCGATCCCGGCCATCTTCGCGATCACGCCCGACCCGTTCATCGTGTTCACGAGCAACATTTTCGCGATTCTCGGGCTGAGGGCGCTGTACTTCTGTCTGGCAGCACTCATCCAGAAGTTCCGCTTCCTGAAGCCCGCGTTGATTCTGATCCTGGCTTTTGTCGGCGTGAAACTGCTGCTGCTGAGCGTGCCGCCATACCTCGATGTGATCGGCATGGCCAAGTCCAACCCAATCAAGATCGACACGACGGTGTCACTCCTCGTCGTCGTCGGGACACTGTTGCTCGCAACGGTCCTGAGCCTGATGATACCGACGAGGGCGGTCGCAGAGAGCAATGTGCGACCGAAGCCGTGAGCCACGCGGTGGGGACGATCTGGCTCAGGAGTCGTCAACCATGAAGCCGCACGCTGAGCGAGAATCCGGCATGCGCATCCGAAGGCTCGTCGAGTCCGCAACCTTCAGCACCTTCGTGGTGACCGTCATCGTGCTCAACGCGGTGCTCATCGGCCTGAGCACCTACCTGACGGATGCGCCATCGCTTCGCGCCATCGCCGCGATCGAAACACTCTGCATCGGCATCTTTGTCGCGGAGATCGTTCTTCGTTTTCTGGCTCGCGACTCGGCAGCGGCCTTCTTCCGCAACGGGTGGAACATCTTCGATCTCGTCGTCGTCATCGCCGCGCTCATTCCCGCGTCCAGCGGCATCGGAACGGTCCTGCGCATTCTTCGCGTGTTCCGCGTGCTTCGGCTGATCAAGACGATCCCTGAACTGCGGCTGATCGTCGACGTGCTGCTCCGATCCGTCGCCAGCATGAAGTATGTCGCGCTATTGGCGACGATCCTCTTCTACGTCTATGCGGTGATCGGCGTGAAGCTGTTCGGGGTCGAAGGTCACCCCATGCGGCCCTACTTCACCAGCATCCATGAGGCGTGTTTCACGCTCTTCCGCATCCTGACCGGAGACGACTGGACCCAGATGCGCTACGAACTGGCCCAGGCTGGTCATCCCCTGGGTGTGTTCACAGCCTTCCAAGTGTCCTGGATTGTGGTTGCGACGTTCCTGCTCGTGAACCTCATCGTCGGTGCCGTCATCAATAACTACCAGAAGGTACAGGACATCGAACAGCACCGCTTGCTCGCGCCGGACACCAGCGAGCGGCGTGTGCGTGAACTTGTTCGAGAACTCGACGCAATCCTGAACTCTCGCCAGGACGCGCCGCCTTCACCAACCGCCAGCGTCGCGCCGCGCACCATCGGTGATGGCCCCGCTGCCGATGCCGCCACGACAAGAACGGCGTTCTGATCTCGCGGGAGTCGCGTTCACACCGCATTCCGGGACGTGCGGCCGACACTCGGTCTCTCTGCACGTGTCGTTCACGTCGTGCGCCCCGAGCGCGGAACGTCTACCGGGTCGGCACTCGGATGATCGCGTCCGTGTTGTAGGCCTGTGCGCGAAGCCTGGCGTAGATACCCGTCCACACGTCGTCTGGGAGCGTCTTGGTCCTGGCCATGATCCAGAGATACTTCCGCGACGGATACCCGATGACGGTGTAGCTGCCATCGTCGGCCAGGTCGATGACGAGGAAGGGCAACTTGATGGGAATGAAGCCCAGGAACTTCATCTTCACGCGCCATTCCGTGTTGAGCCCAGGGTTCTGCACAGTGGCCGTGAAGTGTTTCACCTCGCGCTTGCCGTCAAATGAATTCTTGTTGCACGAAAACGTGATGGCGATCGTGCCATCGTCGCGCAGGGCGTACTGCTCAAGCGCGTTGTGGCAGCCCTCCTCATCCGCGGTCGGGAGGTTGCCGAGCACATGCCAGTCCCCCATGAAGGGTGGCAGGTCGAGCCGGTCCACGAGTTTCAGGGGTGCGAGGGTGGGGTCGGCCTTTCCGGTGGCGCAGCCGGCAAGAACGAGGGCGCATAGCAGGAGCAGGGGTCGCATGTCTCGAGTGTACCGTCCCACCGCCCGCTCTCCCGTGCCAAACAGGACTATGCTTTTTGCATGATGGGCCGTGTCGCCATTGGGACGTTCCTCGTGCTGCTGGTGGCGGGCATGGCGCTCGCGCAGCGCGGCCGATTCGGCGATCAGTCTGAAGGACGCCTCGCCCAACCGCTGCTCACGGCGGACAACATCCCCTACGACGGCACGTTTGCGTTTGTGCGGCTCGCCTACGATACGTTGCCTGGCGGGTACTGGTATCGCGGCCAGCCCGCGTGGTCACACGGGTATCCCACGTCGGAAGACAATCTGATGCAGATTCTCGAGACGTTCACGAGTGTCACGGGCCATCGCCGTACCAACACGCTCTCACTCGAAGATCCCGAGATCTTCAAATACCCGCTGCTGTACATCATCGAGGTGCGCTGGTGGCAGATCACCGACACGGAAGCCCGCAACCTGCGGACGTTTCTCGACAATCACCCACCCGGTCTTCAGTCAGTTCTTTACGATCGCATTACTCGACATCTTCCCGCAGGCCTACAACGCCGGCCGCCCGATCTTCCGCGGACTGTTTGAGAACAACGACCCCACGAAGCGGATGCAGATGTTCATCAACTACAACACCGACATTTCGCAGTTCTGGGAGTGGTCGGGGCGGGGGCTGCGGTCCCGGTACCTTGGAGCATTGGGAACTGGGCAACAAGTACCGGATTGAGAGCACGGTGGATCCCAAGGTCAAAAGTTTGCACTCCGGAACGACCATGACGTACGACGGCACACAATACGCTTACTACGATTCTGTTTCGGACATCGTCGCGTATGCCGTGCTCGATCGTAGGAATAACCCAACAAGCCTCCCGAACCCTCTTTTCTTCATGCTCGATTTTCTGAGTCGAGGTAATGAAGACGGATGCTTCAATTGCTTTCTCCGATTGGCCGATCTTAACGATGAACCGCGCCGTGGTGTACGGGATCCTCTTCCGGGCCACCGCCGAGACCCTGCGCACCATCGCCGCCGACCCGGGCGGCGGCCGCGTCTCGGTCCTCGTGCGCGTCCAACCGCGTCAGCACGCCTCGGCGCCCCGTCCACGCGCCGTTGGAGGCCACCTCAGAGACGCGATCCCGCCAGACACCACCACGACGGCCGTCGCACGGCATCGGCCGGCCACGGGTCCGTCCCGACCGGTGGCCCCCGTCGACGATCCCATCCCCATAAGCGAGCACCGAGCCGCGGTTTCGTCCAATTCGTTTTTCACGCACCGCCGCGGCGACCACCGCGCGTCTCACCCGCGATCCGCTCGCCGCCGCATCGCCGCGCAAAAAACGCTCGGCATTATCCGACGCTGGAGCAGATCACCTGGCCCCACAATCGTGGCGCTGGTTGGCTGTGACGTCGCGGCTGCGGCGCGGTCGAGGCTGGGACCGCGCACCTTGGCAATGCCCAGCACGTCGCGCCATTGGCGGTCCGAGACTTCTCCGCCCGCGCGAAACCATCGGAGCTTCTGCAACAGGATGTCTTCGTGGGAGTGAAAGTACACAACCGACGACGGATCGTCCGTCAACTGCCGCGGAAGGTGGCGCCGCAACTGCATCCCGCCTGGGCCGTCTTCATCCACGACGAAGAGGTCTATCTTGATGTTGGTGACCAGGTGAATGAGGTTGACCGACGAGTGGGTGCGAACGGCGCGGGCCAACGCGTCCGGGTCGGCGTAGAACTCTGTCCCCAGGAGGGCGACAAGTGGCTCAATCTGGGCCGGTTCAAGGGCGACGACGATGTCCACGTCCAGGGTGAACCGTGGTTCCCCGCTGAAGCCACTGGCCAGCGAGCCCCCGACACTGTAGACCACTCCGCATGCGTCGAGCGCGCGGGCCACCTGGATGGTCACTCCGATGATGTCGTCGGCCATCGCGATCACGCGTCGGGATATCGCTCGACGTCCGGGTGGACCCGGCGGGCCAGGTCGCGGCCGAGGAGTTGCACCGCGAGGCGCACTCGAAGTTCGTCCTCGTCGGCCAACGGAAAGCGCTCGCGCAGTCCAATCCGTGCCATGCGGCGGCCGGCCAGCCACGCGGCCCGAATTGTCCGGGCGATTTCGATTGACGACTTCTGACGCCACGCCTCGAGCTGCCGGGCTTCCACGTCCGGACTCGTGTCACGGGAGAGCGGTTCGGGTCCGCCTGGACGGGGGTCGTTCACTCCGCGATTATAGCCATTTGGCTGTCAGACGCTGAGCCGATCCGATTCGTCGGCCGACAAGGGCCGAACCGACAGGACTTCGTCTGCGCGCAGGGGGTCGACCGCTTTCTCGGGAACCGTAACGACGCCAATCGACTCGCCGAGCGCAATGAACAGTTCCAACACGCGACCACGAGGGCCGGACGAGGGGTGCTCCACAAAGTCGACCACGGTGGCCACATCGCCGACTCGAAGGGCGTGCTCGGCACTTCCCATCAATCGCCTGCTTGATCCAGATGCAGACGACCGGCAGCATCCCTGTCGCCCTCGACCACATCTTCGACCTGGCAGAAGGTTCCGTGGTCGCTTGTCCGGTCGTCAACTGCATCCCCCGAATCAGCCAGTGGAGTTCCCAGGATTTCGTGGAGACTGCTTGACCGTCAGCCGACATGCGCTGCCTCGTATTGATCTGGGTTGAGGCCGGCTAGCTAAGCTAGGACCAACGTGATGGCACGGAAGCCCTTGACTGGAATCAAGTATCGGGGGCCCACCACGCCACTATACCAATTGGCTGACGTAGTACGGCCGCCTGGGGCTCTGCCCTTTAACACCTCGCATCTCACTTCTGCTTGAGGTGCGCCGACCGTCCAGGACAGAGCCCCTGTACGTTGCTAAAAGCACCAGTTCCACTCGCAAACCTGGTCATCCCCTTCGTCCTCGTCCCAGGGTGCTTCAAGTCGAGCCCCGCGGGGTGAACGAATCCATTCTTCAGATCTGGAAGGCCCGTAAGGCGTCCGTGAAAATAGAGGGCACACGCCGAGCGAACCGCCACTCAGTTGGTTTACCAACCGTAGCTCATGTTCGTTGGGGGGGACTCGGCCCACCGTCGCGCCTGCGGCGCTCTGGTGGGCACCCTTCGCCTGTACTCACGAGCGAAGGTTGGTGGACCTGACCGGGATCGAACCGGTGACCTCCTGAATGCCATCCAGGCGCGCTCCCAGCTGCGCCACAGGCCCACACTTGAAGCCTCCATTATAGGGGGTCGGGCGTAATGAGGCAATTGGCCAATGCGGCAATGAGCCAATGCCAAATCGCGTCATTGACGAATTGACTAATCTCTCCTTCCATGCCTAGACTGAATCCGATTCACTTCACGAAAGTTTGTTGGGGGTGTCTCGGCACCCCTCGGAGGAACAGTCATGCCCAATGGCACGATTGCACGTTTGTTGATCGATAAGGGTTTCGGTTTCATCAGGGACGAAGCGGGCGTGGAGCACTTCTTCCACCGGTCGGCCATCCGCGGCGCAGTGTTTGAACTCCTGCGCGAGGGTCAGCGCGTGGAATTCACGATCGAGGACTCCCCCAAGGGTCCGCGCGCGGGCGAAGTCCGACTGCTCGACGAATAGTGTTTGCGGCTCCGGGCCAAGGCTCGGGGCCGGAACGTCCCCTGGCCGTTTGTTGAACACCCTGGGGAAGCTCCCGGGGCCCGGTGGCCCTCCCGGTCTTCAAAACCGGCCGCTCCCCGCCTCCGGCGGGAAGGGTGGGTTCGACTCCCACGTGCTTCCGCCAACACCCAACCGCGCTAACCGAGGAGCGCCTCGAGCGTCAGTGACTCGAGCGTGTGAACGGCGTGTGCGGGCTCGGTGGCTGCCAACGCCTCAAATGAAAATATTCCGGTGGCCACCGCCACAGCGCGGGCGCCGTGCGCATGCGCGCAGTCCACATCGAGCGGCGTGTCGCCAATGACAATGATGTCGGCGGCGTTGAAGCGAGGATGCCCGGCGGCTGTCGCCGCCTCCACCGCAACAGGCACGAGCGCTCGCCGATCGGCGTGGTCATCGCCAAATGCCCCGAACGCAAACCGCCGCCACAGTCCGAAGTGCCCCAGCTTGATCGCCGCGCCGCGGGCGAAGTTCCCGGTGAGCAACCCCACCGCCACATCGCCGCGCGCCGCAAGCGCGTCGAGCAGCGGCACCACTCCAGGCAGAATGCCTCCGGGATGTGCACCGGGATCAGCGAGGGCCTCGCGCAGATCCTCACAGTACGCATCGCGCAGTCGCAGGACCGCGGCGTCTTCCACCGGCTGCCCTGCACGCGCCAGCGCCTCGGTCACAATCGCGCGGTCCGTGCGTCCCGCCACGGGAACGGCATCGAGCGCCCCTGACACCCCAAAGAGGCGTTCGAACGATCGATTCATGCCACGCACGCCGGCGCGCCCGGATGAAATGAGCGTGCCGTCGATATCAAACAGGACGAGCGTCACCAGAACCTCCCCCACCGCCTGGCAGGCCCGCGCACGTCGCCCGACGCGGCCACGAGCTGACCCGGACGCCCGCCAGCGGCCTCGACGAACGCCTCATCCTCGGTCAGGGCGAGCCACGCGATGTTCCGCTGTTCGCCGATCGTGGCCAGCAGGCGGCCAAAGGCCGTCGCATCCTCCCGCGCCAGTCTTGCGGTCGGATGCTCGAGCAGCAGCAGGCGCGGATCGGGCGCAAGCGCACGTGCCAGATGGACACGGACCCGCGCGGCTTCCGACAGGGCACTCACGTGCGCGGGTAACGCCCCGGCCTCCAGCCCTACTTCTTCGGCCAGGGCGGCCACTGTCGCACGGACGTCACTCGACACAGGGTCGATCGACAGCGTCAGCGGCAGGGCAAGATTGGATTCAAGTGAAAGGCTGTCGAGCAGGACAGCCCGGGCGGTCACCATGCCGAACACATCCAGCGAGGTGAGCCACTCGGTGTCGGTCCTGATGTCGCGCGTATCGCAGCCCGCGATGCGTACCGTCCCCTCATCAGGCAACGACGCACCCGTGATCAGCAGCACGAGCATCTCGGCAGCCTGGGCGTCGAGGCCCCGCAGCGTGACGTGTTCACCGGCCGCCACCGACAACGCATTGATGCGCAGGGGTCTCAACCCGCCGTACTGTTTTCGAAGGCCGGCAATCTCCACGAGGGGGACGGCCTGCGCCGGCTGCGCCATCACGCGCCCGTCGGCCACTCGGTGCGTTCGGCCAGCCGTGCGAAATCCGCAGCGGGCAGATGGAACTGTCCGAGCCCCTGCGAACGACCGCTCCCCACGCCGTGATAGTCGGACCCGCCGGTCACCAGCAGGTTGAAGGTGCTGGCCATCTGCCGGTATCGCGCGGTCTCGGCCGTGTTGTGTTCCGGGTGATAGACCTCGATCGCCGGCAAGCCGGCCGCAACGAGATCCGGGATGAGCTGGTCCTTGTTGGTCTTGCCCGGATGCGCAAGCGAGGTTACGCCGCCAGCGCGCGCCACAAGCGCCACCACCTCGGCCGGCGTCGCCCCCTGACGCTCGATGAAGGCGGGCCGGCCTTCGCCAAGATACCGATCAAACGCCTCTCTGATGTCGGCCACGTGGCCCGCTTCGACCAACGCGGCCGCGGCCATCGGCCGCCCCACCGCGCGGCCCACGCTCCGGGCCGCCTGGGCCATCGCCCGCTCCAGATCCACCGGCACGCCGAGGCGCTCGAGCCGGTCGCCGATCTCGCGCAGGCGCCGCTGGCGGTCTGCACGCTGCGTCGTGAGGAACGTCACTAGTTCGGGGCAGTTGCGATCGAAGCAATACCCCAGCATGTGGACGTCACGGCCGTGATCCACCGCCGTGATTTCAATGCCGGGCACACAGGCCACGCCGGCAGCCGAGGCGGCCGCGCTGACTTCGTCCCAGCCGGCTGTGGTGTCGTGGTCCACAACGGCCATGGTGGTGATGCCCATCGCCACGACTTCGGCGACGAGTTGCGACGGCGTGGACCGCCCGTCGGAGGCCGTCGTGTGCATGTGAAGGTCGATCATCCGCACCGCGTCATAACCGCTTTCTGGACGCGCGGGCGTGTGGCGCGCGCTTCCCGGCGGCGTTCTGGCGTTCGACGAGGCTCCGGTACTCGCGAATCAGCAGGTCGAGATGTTCGCGCTCCTCGTCGGCAAACTCCAGAAAGATGCGCTTGCCTTCGGACTCTTCGAAGCGATCGCCATAGCGCTTGAAAAACTTGTGCGAGCCGCGTTCGCACTTGATGCCCACGAGCAGGGCTTGCCGATCGTCGGCGCCCTGGCGCAGTTCGGCGGTGCCGGCCGCGAACAGGCCATTGGCCGCCCCCTTGAAGAACAGAAACGTGGGATACGCCTCGAGCTTGGGATCGTCGGCCAGCAGTTCCCGGTAGCGCGCCTCAAGTTTGCCGAGGTGCTCTTTCTCCTCACCCGCCAGCCGCTTGAACACGCGCCGACCACGCGCGTCTCTGGTCAACGCGGCCGCCCGCGTATAAAACTCCAGACCGCTCCGTTCGGTGGCAATGGCAATGCGCAGGGCATCGCGGGCAAACAGCGCCTCGGTCGGGGCAGTCACGCGCTCGGGCTGCCGTCCGCTCTGACAATTCACGCAGGTCCCATAGATCTGCAGCACGCTCTGTCGCGCGGCGAAGTTCCGTGCCTCGGCCACTTCCTCAACCAGCGCCTCGATGTCGGAACTGAGGAACTCGTACGACTGGTTGCAGGTCTTGCAGATGAGATGGAAATGCCGGGGATGGCGATACGAGTGTTCGAACCGGTAGCGCCCTTCGCCGAAGTCCACCTTGCGCGCGATGCCCGCGTCCACCATCCACTGCAGCGTGCGGTAGATCGTGGCGCGACTGATGCGCGCGTCTTCAGTGCGAATCAGGTCGACGAGTTCGTCCGCCGCCAGGTGCCCGTCCTGCCGCAGGAAGACCTGCACGATGAAGTCGCGTTTGCCCGAGCGCCGGCCACCGGCAGGCCGCCGCTGCTCGATGAACTCGGAGGCCGACTGCATAGCGCGGACACCGCCGCTCAGGCGCTGAAGGACGAACCGCACCCGCAGGTGGACTTGGCGTTCGGGTTCTTGATGGTGAATCCGCCGCCCATGTTGTTGTCGACGAAATCCACTTCGGCGCCGCTCAGATACCGGAGGCTGATGGGATCGACGAGCAGCTTGACGCCGTTGACCTCAAACACCTGGTCCGCGTCGGCATTGCCATCGCCCTCATCAATCATCAGGCCGTACTGGAAGCCCGAGCATCCCCCGCCCTGCACGAACACCCGCAGACCGGCCCCGAGCCGGCCTTCTTCGACAAGCAACTCCGAGATCCTGGTGGCTGCCGTTTCCGTGACGTTGATCATCATCCTTTGATTATAAGGCAGGACCCCGGGATCACTTGAGCAGAGTCAACCGGCGACCCGATTCTTCCTCCACCACCTGGTGCAGGCTGTGGCCACTAGCGTCCATCGTCACAATCGCCGGAAATTCGTGCGTCTGGAGGTGCCACATGGCTTCGGGCGTCCCCAGCTCAAGCCACGAGACGTCGTCCACACCCGTGATGCAGCGCGCGTAGAACTGGGCGGCGCCTCCGATCGCGTTGAGATACACCGCGCCGTGTTCCTTGAGTCCGGCCAGTGTCTTGGCGCCCATGCCGCCCTTGCCCATCACGGCGCGCACGCCATAGCGGCCGATGATGTCGGCCTGGTAGGGCTCCTCGCGCATGCTCGTCGTCGGCCCCGCGGCGGTCACCGTCCAGGCATCGCCGTCTTTTCTGACCACCGGCCCGCAGTGGTAAAGCACACCGCCGCGCAGGTCCACCGGCGGCGCTTCTTTCATCAGGCGGGAATGCACCGCATCCCGACCGGTGTACACCCGTCCCGAGATCAGCACCACATCTCCCACTTTCAGGCTGCGAATGGTGGCCTCATCAATCGGCGCCTTCAGCACCACCTCGCGGCCCGTCCTGGGGAACCCGCCCGTTGACCCAGCCGGCAGCATCGGCCTGCCGGGAGCGGCAGGGTCGCGATACAGCCAGCGCGTGATTTCGCCGGTGGAGGCATCCACATGCACGCCAAGTCGCCGGAACGCCCAGCAGTCGTACGCCACCGACACGAAGAAGCTGGCGGGCAGGCGATTGATTGCGCCGATCTTGCACCCGATCAGCGACACCGCTCCGCCAAAGCCCATGGTGCCCACGCCGAGGCTGTTGACGGTGGCCATCACCTGCGCCTCGATGTCCGCCAGCCTCGCATCGGGATTCACATCGTCGAGCGTTCTGAAGAGCTGTTCCTTGGCATGCTGGTAGCCGGCGGTCCGGTCGCCACCCACACACACGCCCACCGCGCCGGGACTACATCCCTTGCCTTGCGCCTTCCAGATGGCGTGCAGGATGCACGTGCGCACGCCCTCAAGGGATCGGTCGGCCCGGCCCAGATGATCGAGCTCAGCCGGAAGCGCATATTGCGCGTTGACGTTTTCGCAACCGCCCCCCTTGAGCAGCAGCTTGACTTCGATGTCGTCGCGTTCCCACTGATCGAAGTGGATCACGGGCGTGCCCGGCCCGAGGTTGTTGCCGCTGTTCTCTCCGGTAATCGAGTCCACCGAGTTTGAGCGGAGTGTTCCGCGCCGGGTCGCTTCAGCCACCGCGTCCCGGATCTGCGCGCGCACCCACATCTGGTTCACACCCACGGGCGTGTGCACCTCGAAGGTCGGCCATCCGGTGTCCTGGCAAATGGGCCCTTCGCACGCCGCGGCCTGATCGATGTTTTCGGCAATCACGGCCAGCGCCTGCGCGCCCCGGGTGCCCTCGGCTTCCTGCCCCATCGCCTGCCGCATGGCCTCGCGCACATCCGGCGGGAGGTCCGTCGCCGTGCGCGTGATCAACTCCACCATGCTCTCAAAGAATCTCGACGCCATCAGCGAAGTATAAACCTGCCGCTGGGGCGGTATACGATGGACACATGCTGGCTGCGGTACGCCGTGTGATGACGATGGTGCTGGTGGCCGGCGCGCTGTGTGCGTGGTCGGTCGGCACGTTGGGTCAGCAGGCGCCAACGCCACACGGCCGCCTGTTCCCTCCAGAGAAGCTCGGCGAACTCGAGGGCCCCGATCGCGATGAGTGGCAGGAGCCCGATCGCATCATGGATGAACTGGGCATCGCCGATGGCGCCCGCGTGGCGGATGTGGGCGCCGGGGGTGGGTGGTTTACCGTGCGCCTGGCCCGCAGGGTCGGCCCCAATGGGCGCGTGTTCGCCGAAGACATTCAGCGTCAGATGATTGATTCGATCAACCGCCGGGTGGAGCGCGAAGGCCTGCGGAATGTGGAAACGCGCCAGGGCACGGCGATCGATCCCGGTCTGCCCGACAACCTCGATGCGGTGCTCATCGTTGACACCTATCCCCAACTTGATGACCGGGTCTCGATGTTGAAACACCTGGCGAAAGCACTGGCGCCCAACGGCCGACTCGGGATCGTGGATTTCAGGAAGGATGTTTACGGCCCGGGGCCGGCGATGGACGAGCGGCTGGAGCCTGAGGTCATCATGCGCGACGCCGAGCGCGCCGGGCTGCGGCTGCACGCGCATCATCGGTTCCTGCGCTACCAGTATCTGCTGGTGTTCAAACGATAACGTGCCGATGCCGGGTCTGCCTGCGTTCTTCACGGATTCCCAGGACACCATCGCGCGGGCCCTGGATGCGCTGGTGCCGGCGCCGTTGCACCCGTCGCCAGTGATTGAGGCCATGCGGTACACCTTGTTGGCGCCGTCCAAACGCGTGCGCGCGGTGGTGGTGCTGCTGGCCGCGGACCTGTGCGGCAACCCATCGCGAGCGATTCCGGCAACCTGCGCGATTGAAGCGATCCACGCGTCGTCGCTCATCCTCGATGATCTGCCGTGTATGGATGATGCGCCGCTCAGGCGAGGCCGCCCCACGGTGCATACCGTCTACGGCGAAGCGATCGCGGTGCTTGCCGCCTTCGGCCTGTTGAACGAAGCCTACCGGCATCTGGGTCGCAGCTATGAGGCGCCGCTGGCCGCGCGACTGACGTCGCTCTGTGCCGACGCGGTCGGTCTTGACGGGTTGGTGGCCGGGCAAGCCGAAGACGTGCTGGCCACGGATGCCACGCTGAGCTTCGAAACGCTCGAGCGGATTCATCGCCGCAAGACCGGTGTGTTGTTCAGCGCGGCTGCGACGGCGGGCGCCCTCACCAGTGGCGGCTCCGCCGGCGATGTTGCAGCCTTGACGGCATACGCGAAGAACCTCGGACTCGCGTTTCAAGTGGTGGACGATCTGCTCGACGTCATCGGCACACAAGAGGAAACGGGGAAGGTCGTGCGACACGATGCGCGCAAGACCACTTTCGTCTCGTTCAGCGGCGTGGACGGCGCGCGTGAACTGGCGCACGAGCTTTGCCGGACCGCCACGCTGGCCCTGGCACCGTTTGGCCAGCGCGCCGCTCGGCTTGGCGAACTGGCCGACTTCGTGGCCGCGCGGAGGCTCTGATCGCAGTGGAGACCGATCCCAACGCCCCCGCCCGCGTAAACGACCTCCGCGAACAGTTGCGCGCGCTCGGCTATCTGGACGCACGCGTCGATCGGTTTGTCCTCGGCAAGGCCGCCGCACGCGGTCGTGGATGGTCGCTGGCACTGGCCGCAAGCATTCGTATTGGCGCGCTCGCGGGCGTGCTGGTGGGCCCTGCGGCGGCGATAGGCTTATCCACACGGCTGCCGGGCCTCGTCACGAACGTGACTGACGCGGTGGTGCTGGCGGCATATCTCGCCGTGCTCTTTGGGATCGGGTCAGGGCTGCTCGCGTGTGCCGCCATTCTCACTGGCGTGACGCTCGCCCGACGCGCGGCGTCAGGTCCCAACTTCGCGCCGCGCGCGAGGCGTGCGGCGACGCTGGCCGGACTGGCCGTTGCCGCCGCCTGCCTCGTGTATCTCACCCTTTGGTGGCGCACGACCACTGCGCCCATGGGGCCGCTGGCCAGCGGATCCGCGCAAGTCCTGGTGTTGACCATCGCGGTGGCGATCAGCGTCCTCGTCGGCCACGCCGTGACGGTGACCGTGCTGGCGACGCTCGTCCGGTTCGGACTCGCGCGGTCAATGGCCCACGGATCCCCCCTGTCGTCGTGGCGGGTGCTCCTGCCTGTCGGGGCCGTCGCGCTGGTCGGCGCGCTGTCACTGCTGGCCGTCACTGCGCGAACCGCGCCTGACCCCGTCGCCCCGCCGCTGGCCGTGGTCCCCACCGGCGCGCGAGTGGTGGTCATTGCGATCGATGGCGTGGACATTCCCACGCTCACCCGCCTCACTGCGGCCGGCGCCCTGCCCACATTCGGCGCACTGACCTCGCAGGCGCGAGCGACACTCATCAGCGACGCCGATCGCGACCCCGCACGGGTCTGGACGACGATCGCAACAGCGCAGTCACCTGAACGCCACGGCATCCACGCCCTTCAGGCCCGGCAGTTGGCGGGAGTGGATGGACGGCTGCGACCCGAGTCGCCCGGGCTGACGCTGCTGACTGCGGCAACGGATCTGCTGCGACTCACGAGCCCGACAATCGCCTCGGGTGATGAGCGCGTGCTCCCGGCGTACTGGGAAGTGGCGGCGACTGCGGGGCTGCGGACGGCGGTGGTCCATTGGTGGGCCACCTGGCCGGCACTTGATGGGCCGGAAATCGTGTTGTCGGATCGCGCCATCCTGCGTCTGGAACAGGGGGGCGAGCCCGCTGGGGAGATCTCGCCCGAAACGCTGCACGCACCGCTTGTCGCCGGCATCGCCGCGCGCCGGGCGCGCGTGGCGGCCGTGACGGCGCACGCCTGGCACACCGGGCAGCCCGATCAGATCACCGACGTGCTGACGCGTTCCGCCGAACTGGACGCCACGGTGCTTGATCTGGGCGCTGACCCCGCGCTCGGGCCGCTCGACTTGCTGACAATCTATTTACCAGGACTGGACATCGCACAACACGCGCTCCTGAAAGGCGGCGACGACTCACCGATGGCCACGTCGGCCACCGCCGACCGCGTCCGCGGGCTCGAGGCCTACTACTCGTTTCTTGATGCCGCGCTCGCACGCTGGCTCGATGTGCTGCCTGACACAAACCGGCAGGTCTTTCTCATCCTGCAGCCCGGACGAGTGCAGCGCGCACCGGCGGGTCTGATGGCGATGAGCGGCAATCTCGCCTCCCATGCCGCGCTCACTGACGTGGCGCCGACCGCGGTGGCGCCAACGGTGTTGACGGCCCTGGGGGTGCCGATTGCGTCTGATTTGGCAGGCACCGCCGCACGGGGCCTCTTCTCGGAAGACTTCAGCGGCCACTACCCCCCGCGCGCGGTATCGACCTATGGCAAACGTCGCGCTCCCGCGCAGGTGCGCAAGGGGCAACCCCTCAACCAGGAAATGATCGAACGGATGCGAAGCCTGGGATATGTGAGGTAGGTTGGGGTCCAGGGGTCCAGGTGGTGTCGGAAGCTACGCCTTGTCTGAGGACAGGAAGCGCCAAGCCTGCGGCAACATCAGCGCAGCCATCACGGCCTTCGCGACATCAGCCAGCACAAACGGTACAACACCCTGGGCCACCGCCGCCTGGAATGAACCGGTGTAGGCCACCATCCAGGCGAGGCCGCCGGCGTAGATCACGGCCAGTCCTGACAACATCGCGGCCACTGACGACAGGAAGGCGCGATCCCAGCCGCGCTCAGCCAACCGGCCAACAACAAACGCCGCCAGCGGATACGCCAGCAGGTAGCCGCCAGTGGGACCCAGCAGCCGTGCCGCGCCGGGCGGCAGGACGACCGACGGCGCAAAGACCTGGAGGCCCGCGATGCCGGCGGCCAGATACGCCACCTGCGATGCCGCGCCGAGTCGCGATCCGAGCGCCGCCCCAACCAGCATCACCACCAGGGGCGTGAACGTGAACGGTACTGCGGTAAACGGCAGGACCACCGTAAACTGGGCAGCGAGCGCCGTGAGTGCCACGGCGAGGGCGACCGCCGCCACACGGGCCGCAGGCACAAACGAGGTCGGCGCCGAGCCGCCGAGCGAGACATCGAGAAGGGACCCGCGAACAGTGTGCACAGACATGGCAACAGGATTCTAACCAATGCGCACCGCACTGACAATCGCGGGCAGCGACTCTGGCGGCGGCGCTGGAATCCAGGCCGATCTCAAGACATTTGCGGCATTTGGTGTCTATGGCCTCTCGGCCATCACGGCGATCACGGCCCAGAACACGCGCGGCGTGACCGCAGTCCACGCACTGGACCCGGCCTTGGTGATCGCGCAGATCGACGCCGTCTGGTCGGACCTCTCTCCGGCCGCGACAAAGATCGGCATGTTGGTCAATACCGCGATCATCGAGGCGGTGGCCGATGCGCTCACGCGCCTCGGTGTGCCGCTCGTGGTGCTCGACCCGGTCATGGTCGCCAAAGGCGGCGACCACCTGCTCGAGCCGTCGGCGGTCCAGGCCCTGCGCGCCAGGCTGGTTCCCCTGGCCACCGTGGTCACACCCAACGTCCCCGAGGCCGAAGTCCTGACCGGGCTGACGATCACCTCCACCGAAGACCAGCGCGAAGCGGCGGCGCGCCTGGTGGGCATGGGCGCCCGCGTGGCCGTGGTCAAGGGCGGGCACCTGCCGGGTCGCGCTGTGGACGTGTGGCATGACGGCTCGCGCATCATTGAGCTCGACGCCGAGCGCATCGATACGCCGCACACGCACGGCACGGGGTGCACGTTTGCATCAGCCGTGGCCGCATGTCTGGCGCTCGGGTCCGACCCTGAAGACGCCGCGCGCCGCGCCAAGGCGTACGTCACCGGCGCCATCCGGCACGCGCCCGGACTGGGGCATGGACACGGGCCGCTCCATCACTTCTGGAATCTGGGACAATAGCCACATGTTCACACCCGATACCTACCGCGCACGCCGCAACCGCCTGAAGAAGGACATCGGATCAGGCCTTCTGCTGTTCCTCGGCAATGAGGAGGTCGGGATGAACTACACCGCCAACATCTACCCATTCCGCCAGGACAGCACGTTTTTGTACTTCTGGGCCGTGGACCAGCCCGGCGTGGCCGCGCTCATCGACATCGATCAGGACACCGAAACGCTCTTTGGTGACGACCAGACGATAGCCGACGTCGTCTGGTCAGGCCCGCTGCCGACGCTGACGGATCGCTGTGCGCCGGCGGGCATCGCCGCGCATGCGCCCTCAAGTGCGCTGGCAGTTCGACTGGCCGAGGCGATTCGCCAGGGACGCCGGGTGCACTTTCTGGCGCCGTACCGGGCCGAACATACCGAAACACTTTGCGTGCTACTGGGGCTGCACGCTCCGACGGCGCGTGCGTATCGATCGGAAGTCCTGCACAAGGCGATCATTGCGCAACGCAGCTACAAGACGCCCGAAGAGGTGGCCGACCTTGATGCCGCGGTCAATATCTCGCGTGAGATGTACGCGGCGGCGATGCGCACCGCCCGGCCTGGCAAATACGAGTACGAAGTGGTGGCCGAGATTTCACGCGTGGCGCTCGCGCATGGCGGCCGGTTCTCGTTCCCGCCGATTTGTTCGGTCCACGGCGAGACGCTGCACAATCCGTTCTACCGCAACCAGATGCAGGCCGGCGACGTGATGATTCTCGATTCGGGCGCCGAAACCTCGCACTACAACGCGAGCGACATCACCCGCACGATTCCCGTGGGCGGCACGTTCACTGCGCAGCAGAAGCTCATCTACGACATGGTGCTGCGCGCGCAACTGGCGGCCATCGATGCGATCACGCCTGGCGTCCGTTACCTCGACGTACACCTGCTGGCCGCTCGCTCGTTTGCCATCGACCTCACGGCCGCCGGTCTCATGACGGGTGATGTCGACGAGGCCGTGGCCGCAGGCGCCCATGCGCTGTTTTTTCCTCACGGACTCGGCCACATGCTCGGCATGGATGTGCACGACATGGAGAACCTCGAGGAACGCCTGGTGGGATACCGCCCCGGCCTCGATCGCAGCGCGCAGTTCGGCCTGGGTTATCTCCGGCTCGCTCGTGAGGTCGAGCCGGGGTTTGTCCTCACCGTGGAGCCCGGCCTCTATTTCATCCCCGCGTTGATCGATCAATGGAAGGCCGACGGCACCCATAAGGCGTTCATCAATTTCGCCGAGGTCGAGAAGTTCCGTCACGCCAGGGGCTATCGCATCGAAGACGACGTGTTCGTCACTCAGGATGGCCATCGTGTGCTCGGCCAGCCAATTCCGAAGACCGTGGCCGACGTCGAAGCCGCCTGCCAGGGTTAGCGGTGGCAACCAGACCGCTATACTGGTTTGATGCTGGCGGTGACCCGTGCCCCGTTGTCCGTCGACGCCCTCGCCGCTGAGGTCGAGGCGTCAGTCCGCGAGCATGGCGAGGGCTGCGGCGCGGTGGCGTCGTTTCTTGGCGTCGTGCGCGCCACTCATCAGGGCCGGGCGGTCAGGTACCTGGAGTACGAAGCCTTCGACGCGCTCGCCCTCAAAGTGTTCGCGCAGATTCAGGCCGAGGCCGTTGATCGGTGGCCCAGCGCGGCCCTGGGCATCGCACATCGCGTGGGCCGTCTCGCGATCGGCGACGCCAGCATCGTCATCATCGCGGCCACCGCGCACCGCGCAGAGGCATTCCAGGTGTGCCGGTACGCCATCGAACGAGTGAAGCAGATCGCCCCGGTGTGGAAGCATGAGTTTTTCGAAGACGGCGAGGCCTGGGTTGAAGGTGCGATCGTGAATCCTGACGATGACGCCGCGCGGGCGCGGGCGATGGAGATTGCATGCGCGTGACCGTCCGTCTGTTCGCAAGGCTGCGCGAGCTGGCAGGCGCCGAGAGCATGACCGTCGAAGTGCCCGCGCCGGCCACGGCCGCCACGGTCTGGCGCGCCCTGTGCGTCACCGCGCCGGCGCTCGTCCCTTTTGAGCGCGCGGTGTCGTGCGCAATCAACACCAATTTTTCGCGCATGTCCCATGCGGTGGCCGATGGTGACGATGTCGCATTTCTTCCGCCCGTGTCCGGCGGCTGATGGAACGTTATGACTCCGCAAGTCAGTGAAAAACTCAGGTCGATGGAGGCGCGGTACGAGGAGCTGATGCGCATGGTCAGCGACCCGGGCATTCAGGCCGACCAGACGACATACCGCACGCATACCAAGGCGCTGGTGGAACTTCAGCCTGTCGTGGAGGGCTATCAACTCTGGCGTGCGCTCGACCGCCAACTGGCCGAGAACCGCGAACTGGCCGGCAGCGACGATGCCGAGATGGTGTCGCTGGCCAAGGAGGAGATCCCCGGGCTCGAGGCGCGGATCGAGACCCTTGAAGGCAGACTCAAACTGCTGTTGGTGCCGCGCGACCCCAATGACGACCGCAACGTGGTGCTCGAGTTGCGCGCCGGCACCGGCGGCGACGAGGCCGCACTCTTTGCGGCTGACCTCTACCGGATGTATTCGCGTTACGCCGAACGGCAGGGATGGAAGCTCGATGTCCACTCGATGAGCGAGAACGGCGTCGGCGGCTTGAAGGAAGTGGTCGTGTCGGTGGAAGGCCGCGGCGTCTACGGGATGCTCAAACATGAGAGCGGCGTCCACCGCGTGCAGCGTGTCCCGACCACCGAGGCCAGCGGTCGCATTCATACCTCCACAGCCACGGTCGCCGTGCTGCCGGAGGCCGAGGAAGTTGACGTCCAGATCGAGGCAAAAGACCTCAGGATCGACACCTTCTGTTCGAGCGGTCCCGGTGGTCAGAGCGTCAACACGACCTACTCCGCCGTCCGCATCACGCACCTCCCGACCGGCGTGGTGGTCTCGCAGCAGGATGAAAAGTCGCAGATCAAGAACCGGCAGAAAGCCATGAAGGTGCTTCGATCACGGCTCTATGAGATGGAATTGCGCAAGCAGCAGGACGCCATCGCGAAGGAGCGCCGTGGACAGGTGGGCACCGGCGAGCGGTCGGAAAAGATCCGGACCTACAACTTCAAGGAAAACCGCATCACCGACCACCGCATCAATTTCACGATGCATCAGCTCCAGTACGCGCTCGATGGCGATCTGGCGGAACTGATCGAACAGATGAACGCCCACGTGCAAGCGGAAAAACTCAAGCAGGCGACAGAGGAACCGGGATCGATGCAATGATCGCGGTCGCCTCGGTGGTGGACGCGGCGGTGTCACGCCTCTGCGCGGCAGGGTTTTCACGCGACGAAGCGAGGCGTGATGCCGGAGTGCTGGCCCGGGCCATTCTGCAGTGGAGCCTCGCAGACTGGCTGGCGCGCTCCTCCACGGAAGCGCCCGAGGGTTTTCACGCCACGCTCGACGCCCTGATCGCACGTCGTCAGCACCATGAGCCGATCGCCTACCTTCTTGGGGAACGGGAGTTCTATGGACGCGTCTTTCGCGTCACGCGCCACACACTCATTCCCCGTCCAGAGACCGAGGGTCTGGTAGACGCGGCCCTCGCCTGGCTGCACGGGCGTGCGGACGACGCCGTGCACCCGACGCGCATTGTTGACGTGGGTACGGGCAGCGGGTGCATCGCCATCACGCTCGCGCTGGAGACGGCGTCTGCGGGCGCGATCGTGAGCGCGACCGATATTTCTGCGGACGCACTGGTGGTCGCCCGTGAGAATGCGGGCCGCCTTGGCGCCGACGCGGTGCGCTTCCACCAGGGCCACCTGCTGGCGGATGTTCCGCTCCCCGTGGACCTGATCGTGTCCAACCCGCCCTACGTGCCGGCGCGCGACAGACTTTCTCTGCAGCCGGACGTCGCAGACTACGAACCCCCTGCCGCTCTCTTCGGGGGTGGCGATGGGCTGGATATCATTCGACCGCTGATTTCCGAAGCGCGACGGGGCTTGTCCCCTGACGGAGTGCTGATCATGGAGGTGGGGCTCGGGCAGGCAGACCACGTCGTGACCCTGCTGGAAGCCGCGGGCTTTTCGAGGTCTGAGATCCATGCCGACCTGCAGGGCATCGCACGGATCATCGTGGCGCATGCGCCCAGGTCCCCTGCCGGCCTCGGCCTATAATCCCGCATGTCGTCTTGCCTGTTCTGCCGCATCATCGCGGGCGAAATCCCCGGGCCGCGTGTGTACGAGGATGATGACGTCGTCGCCTTCGATGACATCCACCCGCAGGCACCGATGCACGTGCTCATTGTGCCGCGCCTGCACGTGCCGACGCTCAACGCACTCGATCCGTCGCACGATGCCCTGGTCGGGTCAATGATCCGTCGAGCGGCCGCCATCGCCGGGGCGCGCGGGTATGCCGAAGGGGGCTATCGCACGGTGCTCAACTGCAACGCCCAGGCCGGCCAGACGGTCTTCCACATTCACCTGCATGTGCTCGGCGGACGTACGATGGCCTGGCCGCCGGGATAATGAGGCAATGGGGCAACGCCAATGAGCCAATGGGGCAATGAGGACTCCAGGACCCGACTACAAGACCTGGGCCAGTTCCCGCAGCGATCGAATGACGGGAATGGTTGGGTCGTCGAGCGTAACTCGCTGGCCCCGGTCGAGGAGCACGCCTCGCATGCCGGCCTCACGTGCGCCGATGACGTCATGGGTCAGGCTGTCGCCCACCATCACGGCCCGCGACGCCGGCACCTGCATTCGTGCCAGCGCTTCCTGAAAGATGCGTGGGTCCGGCTTCATGTGGCCACATTGCGCGGACGACACCGTCACCGACATCAAACCCTCGATGGCGAAGTGGGTCTGGAACGACGTCAGGCAACGATGGGAATTTGAAATCAGCCCCAGTTTCAGGCCACGGGCGTGCAGTGCCGTCAACGCGGCTGGTACGTCGTCGTACATTTCGAAATGGTGGTGCATGGCCCAGTCGTCGTAGATCTCGCGCGCGGCTGTCTCCACGCCCGGTCCGCTGCCGCCCATGAGTTCAATGATCCGGGCGGTGTACCTGGTGAAGAGCGCGTCGTGGTACAGCTGATTGGCGGAGTCGAGCATGGCGGCGGCACCCGCCACCGCCGTGTCAAACGCCGCCTGGTCCACCTCGACCCCGTGGCGCACGCACGTGCCGGCATACCCTGAGCCAAGGAACCTGGGACCGGGCCGGATCAGCGTAAAGTCCACGTCGAAAAACACCGCCTCGGTCTGTGCCACTGAACTGATTATAGAATAAGGGTTTACACCACCCCATGCGCGACTGGAAAGACACGCTCAACCTCCCCCGGACCGACTTCCCGATGAAGGCGAACCTGCCGACCGCAGAGCCGGCGACCCTTGCGCGTTGGTCCGGCATGAATCTCTACGCGGCGATCCGCAGTCGACGAGCAGGCGCGCCGAAGTTCGTGCTGCACGACGGCCCCCCGTACGCGAATGGCCAGATTCATATCGGCCACGCGCTCAACAAGATTCTGAAGGACTTCATCGTGAAGTCGCAGACGATGGCCGGGCGCGATGCGCCGTACGTGCCGGGGTGGGACTGCCACGGCCTGCCGATCGAACTGAATGTCGAGCGGGAACGTGGCCCCGCGGCCAAGGACCGATCCATCGGCGACTTCCGCCGCGCCTGTCGTGAATACGCGGCCGGGTTTGTGGCATCGCAGCGCGCCGACTTCGAGCGACTCGGCATCTTTGGCGACTGGGATGCGCCGTATCTCACGATGCACTACGGCTACCAGGCCGCGATCGTCCGCGCACTGGGGGCGTTCGTGGCGCGCGGCCTGGTCTACAAGGGCAAGAAACCCGTGCACTGGTGTCTTCGCGACCGCACCGCGCTTGCCGAGGCGGAAGTCGAGTACGAGACGCACCGATCGCCGTCGATCTACGTGGAGTTTCCCCTGTCTGGTGACGACACGACGCTCGTGTCGCGTGTGCCGTTGCTCGCCGGCCGCACCGTGTCGGTGCTGATCTGGACCACCACGCCGTGGACCATTCCGGCGAATCTGGCGGTCGCGTTTCACCCGACGCTGGAGTACGGCGCGTTTGAGTACGAGGGCCGTGCGGTCATCGTGGCGCGCGGCCTCGCCGATCGTGTGAGCGCCGCTACTGGCCGGACCTTCGGTGCACCCCTCGCCACGTTCCCGGGCACGGCGCTGGAATCCGTGACGTTTCGTCATCCGCTCTACGAGCGCGACTCACTGGGTGTGCTTGGCGACTACGTCACGCTCGAACAGGGCACGGGGGCCGTGCATACGGCTCCGGGACACGGGGTGGACGACTTCAACACCGGCACCAGATATGGCCTGCCGATCTCGACGCCGGTCGGCACGCATGGCCGCTTTGAGAACGACACGCCGGTGGTCGGTGGGCTGAAGGTGTTTGACGCGAATCCCGTCGTTGAGGCGGCGCTGCAGGAGCGCGGACGGCTCTGGTTCCGGACAGAGTTCGAACATTCGTATCCCCACTGCTGGCGCTGCCACCAGCCCGTGATCTTCCTGGCCACACCGCAGTGGTTTATCAGGATGGACGACCTGCGCGCGGACGCCACGGCGGCGTCAGACCATACCAAGTGGATCCCCGCGTGGGGCCGGGAACGGATGACGGGCATGTTTGCCTCGCGCCCTGACTGGTGCATCTCCAGACAGCGCGCGTGGGGCGTGCCCATCCCGGCGATGACGTGTGTGGACTGCGGTCGGTCCCATCTGACGCCGGCACTGGTGGAGCAGGCGGCGGCCGTGTTTGAGCGCGAGAACGCCGACGCGTGGTACGACCAGCCCGTCGAGACGTTCCTGCCCGACGGATTCGCGTGTGACGCCTGCGGCGGCCGCGCGTTCGAGCGTGAGCACGACATCCTTGATGTCTGGTTCGACTCGGGTTCAAGTCATGAAGCCGTGCTGGCGCAGCGGCCTGATCTCACCTGGCCGGCGGACATGTACCTCGAAGGCACGGATCAATATCGCGGCTGGTTCCAGTCGTCGTTGCTCGTGGGCGTCGGCACCCGCGGCCGGGCGCCATACGAATCGGTCCTCACGCACGGGTTCGTGGTGGACGACCACGGCCGCAAGATGTCGAAGTCGCTCGGGAACGTCATCGCGCCGCAGCAGATCATGAAGGACACGGGCGCCGATGTCCTGCGCCTCTGGGTGGCGCTGGTGAACGTGCGCGACGAAATCCGCCTGGGCAAAGAAGTGCTGGCCCGCACCGTGGAGGCCTACCGCAAGATTCGCAATACGTTCCGGTATCTGCTGTCGAACCTCTACGACTTTGATCCCGCGACCGACAGCGTCAGCCTCGACCAGATGGATGGCGTGGACCGGCATATCCTCTCGCGGTATGCCCAGCTCGAAACGCTGGCGCGCTCAGCCTACGACGAGTACGACTTTCAGGCCCTGTCGCACGCCGTCACCGAGTTTGTGACGGTGGACCTGAGCGCGTTGTACCTGGATGTCTCGAAGGACCGCCTGTACACGTTTCGTGCGAATTCGCGGGAACGCCGGTCCGCACAAACGGCCGTGTACGCGATTGCCGACGGGCTGGCTCGCCTGCTGGCGCCCATCATGCCGATGACCGCCGAGGAAATCTGGGCGCGTCTGCCGGGTGCGCGAGAAGCGTCGGTGCATCTGGCGGACTTCCCCGGCAGCCCGCCGGTGTGGATTGACGACGCGCGGGATCAACAATGGGAAGCACTCGCCAGGGTGCGGCGCGACGTGAATGAAAAGCTGGAACTCGCTCGTGGGCTGAAGGTGATTGGCGCGCCGCTGACCGCGCACGTCACACTGACGGCCGGTGATGCCGAGCTGTACCAGAGGCTCAAGACCGAAGAAGCGAGCCTGCCGATGTTGTTCATTGTGTCGGCTGTGACCCTGCGGGCTGCTCCTGCTGGCCAGGAAACCGCTCTCGAGGTGGAAGTCGCGCACGCCTCGGGCGACAAGTGCCCGCGCTGCTGGCGCTATGTCCCCGTACTCGTCCCTGTGGGTGAGGCCGATGCGCTCTGCCCAAGGTGTGAGGAGGCCGTACGTGCTGTCTGAGTCAGTGCCGGCGAACAGCCAGCCGGCTGCGCCGGCGATCACGCGCGCACGCCACTACTGGTGGGTCACGGTCGGCCTGATCGTGGCCGATCAGGCCACCAAAGCCCTCGTGAACAGCGCGCTCGGGCTCTATGACAGCACCACCGTGATTCCCGGGCTGCTTGACCTCGTGCACGTGCGGAATGAAGGCGTCGCCTTCGGCCTGCTCAACAACACCAACCTGCCGTACAAGGCGGCCATCACCACGGCCCTGGCGCTGGGGGCGCTCGGGGGCATTGCGTTGTACGCGCGGCAGCTGCACCCGCGCGAGTGGGTGGCACGCCTGGGCATGGCGTGTATTCTTGGCGGGGCTGTGGGCAACCTGATCGACCGGATGCGCCAGGGGTACGTGCTCGACTTTGTGGACGTGTACTGGAACACCTGGCACTTCTGGGCCTTCAACGTGGCCGACGCGTCGATCACGCTTGGCGCAATTCTCGTGTTTGTCGATCTGCTTCTGGTAAAACATCATGCATCCGATCCTGTTTAGTGTTGGCGACTGGCCCGTCTACTCCTACGGTGTGCTGCTCGCCGCGGCGTACCTCGTCGGACTGCAACTGGGCGTAGTGCGCGCGCGACGCGCGGGCGTGGACCCGGCCAAGGTCATGGACCTGGGCATCTACCTCATCATCGCCGCGCTGGTCGGCGCAAAGCTCATGCTCATCGCCGTGGACTGGGACTACTTCCGGTCGCAGCCCAGGGAACTGCTCTCGCTGGTTCGCGCCGGCGGCGTGTTCTACGGCGGACTGATCCTGTCAGTCACCGTGGGCCTGCTGTTGATCCGACGCAACAAGCTGCCGGTCTGGACGACGGCCGACCTCATGGCGCCGGGCATCGCCCTGGGACATGTGATCGGACGCTTCGGCTGTCTGCTCGCCGGCTGCTGCTATGGACGCCCCACCGACGTGCCGTGGGCGATCACGTTCACGAACCCGCTGGCCGCGACCAACGTCGGCACGCCACTGCAGATTCCCCTCCACCCAACTCAGCTGTACGACGCCGGTGCGGAACTGCTCATCCTGGGCGTGCTCCTGCTCACTGAACGACGGGGACGGCCGTTTGCCGGCCGCACCTTCTGGGCCTACCTGATGCTCTACGGCGTGTCGCGATTCATCATCGAGTTCTACCGCGGCGACGCTGGCCGCGGCACCGTCATGGCCGGCCTGTCCACGTCGCAGTTCGTGTCACTCCTCCTGGTGCCCATCAGTCTCGTCATGCTGGCCTACCTGCGACGCCGTGGTCAGGCCGCGAAGGCCTGACCCCGTCCATGGCCGCACCCACCCGGCTGACGGTCGGCGCGGCTGACGCCGGCGCGCGGCTCGATCAATTTCTGGCCACCCATCTGGAGGGTGTGTCGCGCTCGCAGATCCAGCGGCTGATTCGCGACGGCCACGTCTGGGTGTCGGCCGGAGACGCCAAGGCCAGCCTCGCTGTGACCGCAGACCTGGTGGTGCACGTGGAGGTGCCGCCTCCGATGCCGGCACTGCCTGGCGCGGAGGATCTGCCGCTGGCCATCCTCCACGACGACGCCGACATCGTCGTCATCAACAAGCCTGCCGGGATGGTGGTGCATCCGGCCGCCGGCCATGCCACCGGGACGCTCGTGAATGCGCTGCTGCACCATGTGAGCGGCCTGTCGGGCATCGGCGGCACCGAGCGGCCCGGCATCGTACACCGGCTCGACCGCGGCACGTCGGGCGTGATGGTGGTGGCCAAACACGACCGGGCGCATCGCGCGTTGTCGGCGCAGTTTCACGACCGGCTGGTGCGCAAGGAATACCTCGCGCTGGTGTGGCGCGCCCCGGCCGTGGGCCTGCACATCGACGATCCGCTGGGGCGTGATCCCAATCATCGGCAGCGCATGTCAAGCCGGGCCACGCGAGGCCGCACCGCGCTGACGGACGTGATCGACGTGGAAGCGCTTCGCGGCGTCTCGCTCGTGCGCGTGTCGATCGGCACCGGGCGCACGCATCAGATTCGGGTGCATCTGAGCGAACATGGATTTCCCCTGGTCGGCGATGCGCTCTATGGAGGGGTGCACAAGCGCCTGCCGACGCACCTTGCCGCGGTCGCCCGGCTGACGAGACCGTTCCTGCACGCTGCGCGCCTGTCGTTCGCACACCCGTCCGACGGGCGTGTCATGACCTTCGAGGCGCCACTGCCGCCCGATCTTCAGAGCGTGATGACCGCCCTGCGCCACACCGCGGCCCGGGCGTGACTGAGAGGTGTTGACGTGGCAGCCGACCGCTCTCCCCAGCTGATGTTTCAAGGGCGCGTGATTCGCGTGGAACGCGAGCAGGTCACGCTCGCCAACGGCCGCACGCTGGCCATCGAGGCCGTGCGGCATCGTGGGTCCGTGGTGATCATGGCCCGGCCGACGCCCGATCATCTCGTGCTCATCCGACAATACCGCCCGGTGATCGGGCGCTGGATCTGGGAACTGCCGGCCGGCAGCCTCGATGCCGGCGAGTCGCCGGATACGGCGGTCATTCGCGAGTGCGAAGAGGAGATTGGTCTCACACCTGGGCGGATCACACTCATGGCCTCCTGGTACCCGTCACCCGGGTTCTGCGACGAGATCATGCATTTCTATCTGTGCGACGACCTGTCTGTGCCTACGGGACCGGTGTCGCGTGACGACGACGAGCAGATCGAGCCGGCGACGGTGAGCGTCGACGAGCTGCGGGCCATGATCGCCGATGGCCGGGTCGTAGACATGAAGACCGTGCTCGGCCTGTCACTGGTCGAAGGACGCGCGGGCGACTCTAGTAGGCAGATGAATCACGATAACCCCGAGGACGACACGAAACCCGCAGACCCACGTGATCCCACCCAGCCGATCGCCGATGGCGATTTGGAAAGGGTCGCTGGCGGCGTGGGGATCAACCCACAGCAGGTCACGACGCCGACCCAGCTCAAGGTCGAGTGGATTACGTCCATGAAGGGCGAGTAGCCGACCATTGCGCCCGCGGGGCGGCGTCACCCCGCGCACCCGGCGCCCAGCCCTACACGAGGCTTAATTTTTTCGACGCGCCGGCCGGCGTCAGCGCGAGCGCGAGGACCTCGTCCACTTCCGTCACGAAGTGCACGGTCAGGCCACTGCGAAGTTCGTCGGTGAGGTCCTCGCGCACGTTGGTTTCGTTCTGCCTCGGCACGATCACCCGGTGGATGCCGTACCGTCGTGCGGCCAGGACCTTCTCCTTGATGCCACCCACGGGCAGCACCCGGCCCGAGAGCGTCAGCTCGCCCGTCATGGCGATATCGCCGCGCACCGGCCGGCCCGACAGCGCCGACGCCATCGCCACCACCATCGTGACGCCTGCCGACGGACCGTCCTTCGGTATCGCTCCCGATGGCACGTGCAGGTGGATCTCGGAGTCCTTGTAGAACTGCGGGTCCACGCCGTAGGACGCCGCGTGGGTGCGGAACCACGAAAGGGCGATCCGCGCGGATTCCTTCATGACGTCGCCGAGCGAGCCCGTCAGCGTCAGCGCGCTGCCACCGGCCATGCGCGACGCCTCGATGAATAGAACGTCGCCGCCCACCGGCGTCCACGCCAGGCCGATCGCCACACCGGGATCTTTCGTGCGGTCTTCGAGCGCCTCATCGAGGTGCCGCGCAGCGCCCAGCAGCTGGTCCACAAGATCGGGGGTGACGATCACGGGCGCCAGATCGCCTTCGGCATGCCGGCGGGCAATCTTGCGGCAGACCGAACCAATCTCCCGCTCGAGGTTGCGCACGCCCGCCTCACGCGTGTAACCGCGCACGAGGGTCGACAGCGCGGCCTCGGTAAACGTGATGTCGTTGCTGTCGAGGCCGTGATTGCTGACCTGCCTGGCCACCAGGTGGTCCCGGGCGATGTCGAGCTTCTCGCGTTCGGTGTAGCCGCCGAGCTCGATCACTTCCATGCGGTCGCGCAGCGGAGGCGGCACGGTGTCAAGCACGTTCGCCGTGGTGATGAACAGGACCTCGGACAAATCGAAGGGCACATCCAGATAGTGATCCCGGAACGAACTGTTCTGCTCAGGGTCGAGCACCTCGAGCAGCGCCGACGCCGGATCGCCGCGGAAATCATTCCCGAGTTTGTCGATTTCGTCGAGAATAAAGACCGGATTTCTGACGCCGGCCCGCCGGAGCCCCTGAATGATCTGGCCGGGCAGCGCGCCGATGTAGGTGCGCCGATGCCCACGAATTTCGGCTTCATCACGCATGCCGCCAAGCGACACGCGGACGAACTTGCGGCCGATGGCCTTCGCGATCGAGCGGGCGAGCGACGTCTTGCCCACACCCGGGGGGCCGACGAAGCAGAGGATCGGCCCCTTCACGTCCGGCTTCAGCTTGCGCACCGCCAGGTACTCGAGGATGCGATCCTTGACCTTTTCGATCCCTGAATGATCCGCATCGAGGGTCGCCTTGGTGCGCGCGAGTTCGATGACGTCCTCGCTATGTGCCGTCCACGGCACCGCCACGAGCCAGTCGATGTAGGTGCGCGTCACGGTGTACTCGGCGGCAGCCGGCGGCATCTTCGACAGGCGGTCGAGCTCGCGCCGCGCTTCCTTTCTGACGTCCTCGGGCATACCCGCCGCCTCAATCTTCTGGGCGAGTTCGTCAATTTCCTTGGCCTGATCGTCGCCCTCGCCCAGCTCGCGCTGGATCGCTTTCATCTGCTCGCGCAGGAAATATTCGCGCTGGTTCCGCCCAACCTCGGATTCGACCTGAGACTGGATCTTTGACCCGACCTCGAGCACTTCAAGCTCCTTGGTCAGAACACGATTGAGCGTCTCCATGCGGCTGCGGACGTCAATGGTCTCGAGCAGGTCCTGCTTGACGGCCGTGGACACGGTGCTCAGGCTTGACGCCACAAAATCGGTGAGCCGACCCGGGTCGGTGATGTTGGCCACGACCGATGCCAGATCCTCGGACAACACCGGGGAGATCTGGACGATCTGCTGGAGGTTTGCCCGGATGTTCCGCACAAGCGCATGGGTTTCAACCGAGTCGGGGTCGGGGACGACGTCCACCACGTCATGCACCTGGCCACGAAGGTAGGGCGTGGTCTGCGTCACGCGGTCCAGCCCGAGACGGCTCATGCCCTGCACGATCAGGCGCAGGCTGCCATCGGGCAGCTTGAACATCTTGTGGATGTGCGCGAGCGTGCCGATGGGAAACAACCCGTCCTGCCCGGGATCTTCGTCGGACGCCGTCCGCTGGGTGAACACGCCGATCTGTTTGTCGCCGGCAATCGCGGCATCGATCAACGCCACCGAACTTTCTCGCGCCACGGCGAGAGGCATGAAGGAATTGGGGAAGAGGACCGTGTCGCGCAGCGGCAGGACCGGCACGTCGGTCGGCACCGGCGGCCGCTCTGCGACGGCGGTCACAGTCGTGTCATGTTCTGCCATGGGAGATCCTCCAAACAAATCAGGCCCCGCCCGAGGGCGGAGCCTGCAAAGATATCGCACCAACGCCGGAAGAGACCGGCCGAACGGTTAGTTCATGTCGAGCAGAAGCCCCGACGGACGCCGAGAGGTGGACAGGCGTTCACGGCGCTCTGCCAGTTCGCGCGCTTCCTCACAATCCTTGCAGCGGACGGCGAAGGGCAACGCGCGGAGGCGACGCTCGGAGATCTCGTCGCCACACTCGAAGCAGTTGCCAAACGTGCCCTCGGCCAGACGAGCCAGCGCTTCTTCGATGCGGTTCAGTGTCTCTGACTTCATCTGGATCAGCGCGAACTCGATGTCGTCCTGAATATCGGCTTCAGACGACTCGGCCGCGTCCAGGACGCCCTGGCCTTCACCGATGCCACCTTCGGCCCGCACATCCCGCATCTTCTCCTGCACCTGAGCGAGAATTTCGCGGCGGCGCTCTTCCAGGATCCGCTTGAGTTCCACGGATCGGACCTTGGACGTATCGCTCTTCGCTCGCTTCTTTGAGGTGGTCACTTGTGCCTTCATGATTTGCTCTCCTACTCTCCGCTCTGCCGTTGCAGGTCGCTCTGTGCGACTTTCGACCTGCAAATAAAATGCCAATAATAACTCAACCCGGAACAATCGCAAAGAGCCAGCCTTGGCCGTTCAGCCACACCAGAACCGGTAATTTCTACTACGCCCGACGCCGATGTTTGGCTACAACTGAGCACCCGGTGACCGGTGGTAACTGCTTGAAGAAACGCGTGTTACGCTGGGTTGGCGCCCGTCGGGACCATTTTGGTCCGCTTTTTCGAGTAATTAGACGTTGGCAAGGGCGGTTTCGGTTCTCCACTCTTGTGGACTGCCACTGTCACCCAGCGGTACCAGTCGGACGAAGTGCTATACTTTGGGGTTTCGAGGATAGATCATGGCAAAGCAGTGTGAAGTGTGCGGGAAGAAGCCCGTCGTGGGTCGCCAGGCCAGCCACGCCAACAACGTGACCGCGCGCCGGTTTGAGCCGAATCTCCAGAGGATTCATGCGGTGGTCGATGGCGCCACCAGACGCATGCGGGTGTGTACCCGCTGCATCCGCTCCAACAAGGTCACCAAGGCCGCCTGAGGTGGCCGCCGCGCTCACGGCCGTATCAACCCCGGACGCGCCAGGGGCGATCGGGCCCTACAGCCAGGCCATCAAGGCTGGGGGGTTCCTCTTCGCCTCCGGCCAGATTCCGCTCGACCCGACGACCGGTACCATCACCGAAGGGGGCATCACGGCTCAGGCGCACCAGGTACTCCAAAATCTTGGAGCTGTGCTGAGAGGTGCAGGGATTTCGTACGACCGGGTGGTGAAAACCACGGTGTACCTAGCGGATATGGCTGACTTCCCCGCAGTGAACGACGTGTACGCCACGTATTTCCCCGCGCCGGCGCCCGCCAGGGCGACGATTCAGGCGGCGGGTTTGCCGCGCAACGTGCTCGTCGAGATCGACCTGGTCGCCTTCGTCGGCTAAACCTAGCGGTTCCCGCGTTCGACGGCCAGCACACCTTCAATCGACTTCAGCGCCTTGATCACCCGGTCGAGGTGTTTCAGATCAACAATTTCCACCGTGATCCGGATCGACCCGCGATGGTCTTCGTCGGTCGTGGCTTCCACATCACGAATGTTCGTGTTGATACCGGCAATGCGGGTGCTGACGTCGGCGAGGATGCCCTTGCGGTCAGCCACATGAATCTTCAGGCGCACGACGTACGGCGAGGTATCGGCGCTCTTGTCCCATTCCACTTCCATGCGGCGCTCCGGGTCGTAAAGGAGGTTCACGACATTCGGGCAGCTCGCAGCATGGACGGACACGCCCTTGCCACGCGTGATGTAGCCGACGATTTTTTCGCCGCGGATCGGATTGCAGCACCGGGCCCGGAAGACCATGAGGTCATCCACGCCGCGCACCTTGATCTTCGCCTCACCTGACCCCAGCACGCGCTTGACGACACTGGCAATCGCGCCATCGGGCGCGCGCTCGCGCAGCGCGTCCTGGCCGGCCAGGCGCGCCAGCACGGCGCGCGCGGTCGCCTTGCCGTAACCGATCGCCGCGTACAGGTCGTCGGGTTTTTGTGCGCCGTAGTCAGGTGCCACTTTGGCCAGCGCCTCGACGGTCACCAGGGCCTTGTCGATGTTGAAACGCCGGACATCTTTCTCGAAGAGCCGCTTGCCCAACTCGATGCTTCGCAGCTTTTCTTCACTCTGAATGAAGTGCTTGATTTTATGACGCGCCCGCGTGGTGGCCACAAACGTCAGCCAGTCGCGACTGGGCGTGTGCCCGGGCTGCCTGAGGATCTCCACAATATCGCCATTGGACAGCCGGGTCCGCAGGGGCACCATACGGCCGTTGACGCGTGCGCCCACGCACTGATGGCCGACGTCGGTGTGCACGTCATACGCGAAGTCGACGGCCGTCGACCCCTGCGGCAGCGACCTCACCTCGCCCTTGGGCGTGAACAGGTACACCTCGTCCGGGTAGAGTTCGATCCGGAGGTTCCGCAGAAATTCGGCCGGGTCGCGCACGTCCTGCTGCGTATCGAGCAACTGGCGCAGCCAATGGAAGTACTGCTCGTCGCGGGCGGCCCCGACACGTCCCTCCTTGTACTTCCAGTGCGCCGCGATCCCTTCGTCGGCCACGCGGTGCATGTCCACGGTGCGAATCTGAATCTCGAACGGCGTGCCGCGTTCGCTCACCACGGACGTGTGCAGCGACTGATAGCCGTTCGGCCGCGGCATCGCGATGAAGTCCTTGAACCGCCCCGGCACAGGCGACCAGGTCTGGTGCAGGATGCCCAGCACGCCGTAACAATCCTTGACCGACTGGGTCACCACACGCAGCGCAATGAAGTCGTACACCTGGTCCAGGCTGACCTTGCGGCGCTCAAGTTTCTGGTGAATCGACCAGAGCCGCTTGATCCTCCCTTCAATCAAGACGACCGGAATCTGGCCCTCGGCCAGTTTCTGCGCCAGCTTCTGCCGCAGTTCCTCCATGAGGCCCTCGGTCGCCTTGCGTTTCGCCTCCACCTCGGTCCGCAGCGCCTGATAGCCCTGCGGATCCAGGTGCCGAAACGCCAGCTCCTCAAGTTCGTTCTTGACCTTGCTCATCCCCAGCCGGTTGGCGATAGGGGCATAAATGTCACGCGTTTCCTGGGCAATCCGCTGCCGGCGGTCCTCGGGCAGGTGCTGAAGGGTGCGCATGTTATGAAGCCGATCGGCCAGTTTCACCAGGATGACCCTGATGTCGTCCACCATCGCCAGCAGCATCTTGCGAAAGGTCTCGGCCTGGCGCTCCTCGCTGGACGCAAACTGCAGCGCCGACAGCTTGGTCACCCCCTCAACGACGTGGGCGACTTCCTCGCCAAAAAGCTCACGAATTCTCTCAATGGTGTTCGGGGTGTCCTCCACAATGTCGTGGAGCAGGCCGGCGGCCACCGCCACCACGTCGAGGCGCATGTCGGCCAGCAGGTCCGCCACCTCCAGGGGGTGCACCAGATAGGGCTCTCCGGACCTCCGGACCTGCCCTTTGTGTTCATAGGCCGAAAACACATAGGCCCGCCGCAGCAGCTCGGTATCTGCATCCGGGGTGGCACTCCGGATCTTGTCAATGAGATCTTCGAACCGAATCATGGTTGCGGTGTCTAACCTGGAAGGAAGGATACCGGAAACAGCCGAAAGGCTCCTTGACGGGCCTTTTTTGGGTTCACTATACTGGCGCCACATGAGGATCTACATGCACGCTCCCTTTACGCTGATTCGGGTCGTCGCTCTGGTGCTGGCAGTCGGGCTGTCCACCACGGCCTGCGGTAAGTACGCGATCGGCAATCTCCGGTCCCTCATGGCGTTCAAAGAAGCCAACGAGTTGTACAAACGGCAGGATTTTGCCAATGCGATCGAGGCCTACCAGCGGTCCATCAGCCACAATCCTGAGTTTGGAATCTCCTACTTCTTTCTCGGCAATTCGTACGACAACATGTACAAGCCGGGCCGAAAGGGTGAACCCGAGAACGACGGGTACCTGACCAAAGCGGTCGAGAACTACACGAAGGCGACCGAAGTCATCAAGGACACCGACCCTCAGGGGCCCGAGATTCGCAAGCTGTCCTACGAGTACCTGATTGCCGCCTACGGCACCGACAAGCTCGGTGACTTCGAGAAAGCCGAGCCCATCGCGCTGAAGCTGATTTCGCTCGAACCGAACGAACCAGGAAACTTCCACTCGCTCAGCAAGCTCTACGAAGACCAGGGCCGATACGAGGAAGCCGAGGCCATGGCCAACAAGGGAATCGAGGTGCGCCCGAGCGAGCCCCTGGGATACATGCTCCTGGCGAGTTTCCACAATCGTCAGGGCAACTTCGACAAGACGATGGAGGCGTGGGAAAAGCGCGCGAAAATTGAACCGAACAACCCCGAAGCGCACCACACCATCGCGACCTATCTCTATGAAAAGGCGCTCAAGGACTTCCGCCTCTCGGCGGCGACCAAGCGCGCCTTCGTCAATCGCGCCCTTGAGGCGGAAAACACCGCCCTCGCGCTCCACGCCGACTACTTCGAAGCCCTCACCTACAAGAACATCATCCTGCGCCTGAAGGCCTCGAGCGAGCCCGACGCATCCAAACGCAAGGTGCTGATTGATGAGGCTGAGGCGCTCCTCAAGCGGGCGCTTGAGGTCCAGAAGGCCCAAAGCGGCACTGACGCCAAGAAACCAGGTAAGTAGTTCAGTCGCCTCACTCGGGGCGCCATCAAGAGTCATCCTCGGCGCGGCCGGCACCATGCTGACCGCGCCCGTGGCTTGTACGGGTTGTCCCGACGGCCCTCGTCGCCCGCACGCCCACGGCGCACCGCGACAGAGGGTCGGGGCCTCCCCGGCCCGCCTTCGCGTCCTGACGGGGCGCAGACGCCCGGCCGAGGTTGCCGCCCGTTTGGAATGCACACGAGACACGAAGGGGCCTGGAGGGCGTACAAGCAAACACGCGACCGGGTCACCCCGGTCGCGTTCGGTAGAAGGTGTCTTGCCCGCCGTGCGGGTCTTACATACCGCCGAGCGCGGCCTTGCGCATACCGTCGGTGACAATACCGACCTTGGTCACCCCTGCGCCCTGGGCGGCGTCGATGATCTCCACAATCTCACCGTAACGGACCGAGCCGTCGCCGATGATGAAGATCGTCTTGTCCTTGCGGGCCTCGTAGATGCCTCGCAGGTGCTCGAGCAACCCCTGGATCGTGACTTCCTGCTTGTTGACCGTCAGACGGCGGTCGGCGGAGTAGTCCACCACGATCTGGCTCAGGTCAATCGCTGCCGAGGCGGCCTTGTTGACCTCGAGCGGCAGGTTGATGTCCACACCCTTCTGCGTCAGCGGCAGCGCGGCGATGAAGATGACGAGGAGCACGAGCAGGACGTCGATGAGCGGCGTCACGTTCATGTCCGACGACGCTTCGGCCTTCGAGACCTTGATGATCTTGTCCGCACCGTGGTGCATGTGTGCGTGAGACATTACTGGCCTCCCCCTTCCCTGTTGCCGCCCTTTTTCTCGGTGATGAGCCCCACGGTCTCAATACCGGCGCCGCGAAGCGCATCCATCATCTGCATGATGGCGCGATAGGGTGCGTCCTTGTCGCCCTTCAGATAGACCGTCTTGTCCGCCGAATTCTCCAGGATCCCCTGAAGCTTGGTGATCACATCGGCCTCGGACACCGGCAGCGAGTTGACGTACAACCTGCTGTCGGGACCAATGTGCACCACTGTCTGGTCGGCCGTGTCAGGCTTGTCGCCGGTGAATTCCGCCTCAGGCAGGGCGATGTCGACGCCCTTCTGCAGCATGGGGGCAATCAGCATGACGATGATGAGCAGCACGAGCATGACGTCGACCAGCGGCGTCACGTTAATGTCTGCTTTGAGGCCGCCTTTTGCGCCCCCGACGTCCATTGACATAGGACTAGTCCTTCTTTCTCACGACAGCGGTGTTACGCCGTCTTCTTGATGAAGAAGTCCACGAGCTCTGACGACGAGTTGTCCATCTCGACGTTGAAGTACTCGAGGCTTCCCGAGAAGTAGTTGTAGAGCCAGACCGCGGGAATCGCCACGACCAGGCCGAGCGCCGTCTCGATGAGGGCTTCCGAAATACCGGCCGAGACGGCGCCCAGGCCGGCCGAACCAGTGCTGCCGATGCCGGCGAACGCGTTGATGACGCCGACGACCGTGCCGAGCAGACCCACGAACGGCGCCGTGGCGCCGATGGTGGCCAGGGCCGGAATGCCCTTCTTGAGGTCGTTCGCGGTCAGCGCGGTCGCGCGCTGAATGGCGCGGCGGACGGTGTCCACCATGTCATCGCGGGTCAGGTTGGCGCCCGAGTCCAGCTGGAACTGATATTCCTGCAGGCCCGCGAGCACGACCTTCGCCAGGTGGCTGTACTGATAGGGCTTCGACTGCGAAACCGCCAGTGCGTCCTTCAGCCGATTGTCCTTGAGGTGCTTGGCCACCTGCGGCGCGTAGAGCTTGGACTGTTTCTTCGCCTGCGAGAAGGTGTAGTACCGCTCGATGGACACACCAAACGACCACATCGACATAAAGACCAGAATGAACGCGACAGCCTTCGCGACGAAGCCCATCTGTCCCCACATGTGCACCAGATCCATCTCACCCATTACAGCCTCCGAAACACTTGACTAGCGAAAAAGTGACTACGACGTTTAGGGAAACCAGCCGACGTTACACGCACTACCGCAGTGTGAAGTTCACCGTGACCGTCATGATGACCGGCACCGCCACACCATTCAGGGTGGTCGGCGTGAACTTCCACTGCCTCACGGCATCAAGCGCGGCCTGATCGAGGAGCGCGACCGGCCGAATGACACGCGCATCGGTCACGCTGCCGTCCACGCCAATCGTCGCTTCGATGATGACCACACCAGAGACTCGAGCGGACTGCGCGATCGGTGGGTAGATCGGCAGCACATCTTTGACCTTGGTCGGCGGCTTGATGTTGCCGCCCACGCGCACGGGCGCCTGCGGAGGCGGAGGGGGCGCGGGAATGCCGCCCACGACGCCGCCCATGCTGCCGCCAGGAATACCCCCGGCGACACCACCCACTACACCAAACGATCCGGTGGATGGACGAGGCGGCGGCTCGGGCTTCACTTCAGGCGGCGCTTCCAGAGGCGCAGCCGCGGGATTCACGTCGACCTGCGGGGTCGGTGGCGCCGGTGCAGAAGGCGGCGGGGGCGGCGGGGGCGGCGGGGGCGGCGGGGGCGGCACCGCCACAAACGCCATCACCGACTGCGGCGTCGGCAGAAGGTCGGACGCCAGGAGCGGAACAATCACCAAGGCGCCGAGCAGGATCGTGTGAGCCAGGATCGACAGCGGCACGGTGTACCACTGCTTGGTCCCCAACTTCACTGACGGGTCGGTCACGTCGGCGAACATTTCACGCGGCACGGTTGATCCTCCTGCCCTGGGCTTCCTCGGGACCGGAATTATAGTCAGGGCCAAAAAATAGTGTCAACAAAGCGGACACCTGCTCTCTTTGACACCGCTTCCGGAAAAACGGCCCCGATCGCCCCCGAGGCGCCATCATCTCCCGGACTCGGCCCCGCTGTCGAGTACCGAATGCGCCCGGACCCTGATCTGCGCGGGAAGCCCCATCCCTCCCGTGAGAAAGACCCGCACGCCCTGCTCCACCGTCATCTCGGGAAACGACACCTGCGCCGGTCGGCAGACCATGACGTCGCCCAGATACAAATGGTTTGTGGGCACATACACCGCGAACAGCGCCTCGGGTCCCTGCCCCCGGTCCACGCTGAACTCTTTGGTGAGAAACCCCAACACCAACCCGCGTTCGCCCATGTCCACAAGTGCCACACGTTTGAATCCGGACTCGTTGTCCGGAGAAAACGCCACGATCAACTGCTTCACCGGTGCGTAAACCGTGCGAAACACCGGCACCTGCATCAGAAAGGCCTCGCCCCGGCCCAACACCCGCCGCCCAAGCACGTTCGTCGCCAACGCGCCGATGCCCAGCACCACAATCGCCGTCGTCACCAATCCCAGTCCGGGGGGATGGGGCTGGGGTCCCAGCCACCGTTCGTACAGCCCGTGGGTCAGGCCGTCCACCACACGGAACATCCAGACAATCGCCGCCACCGACACCACGAGCGGGACCGCGACAAAAAACCCCGTGATGAACGACCGCCGCAGCCACTGCATCATCACCCCCCGGCTCAGAGCCAGACAAGAATCGCCACGGCCACCGCCATGCGATACCAGGCAAACACATCAAGCCGATGGCTCACCAGAAACTTCAGGAGATAGCTCACCGACAGGTAGCCGACGACCCCGGAGGCGACGAACCCCACGCCGAACAGGGCCCAGTCGTGCCCGGTCAACACCACGTCCCGCAGTTTCAGGCCCTCGTGCGCTGCGGCCGCGCCAATGGCTGGCACACTCAGCAGAAACGTGAATCGTGCCGACGCCGTCCGGCTCAGGCCGAGCAACATGCCCGCCGTGATCGTGGCTCCCGACCGTGACACGCCCGGCACCAGGGCCATCACCTGTGCGATCCCGATCACGCCGGCTCCGACGAGGGTCAAGTGGGCCTCGGTGCCCGTGCGCGCCGACAACCGTTCCACGAGGAACAACAGTCCAGCGCCAGCCATGAGGGCGATCGCCGTCAGCCGCGGCTGGTCGCGCGCCATCTCCACATAGTCGCTCAAGGTCAGCCCGACGACAATGATCGGCAGCATCGCGGCGCCGAGCAGCCAGAGGCGGCGCGCGGCGGCATCCGGGTGTCTGGTGAAGGCCTTCGGGATCGACCGGGCCATGGCGGCAATATCGCCGGTGAAAAACGCGATGACCGCCACCAGCGTGCCCAGGTGGCACGCCACGTCGAATGCCAGATTGAGTTCGCCGGCGTCCCAGCCCAGGACAGCGCGCGCAAGAATCAGGTGCGCGGAACTCGAGATGGGCAGGAACTCGGTGAGTCCCTGCACCACGCCGAGCACCGCTCCCTCGACGAGCGTCATGGTCGCCAGGAACTACGCCCTGGCGCGCGCCCGGTTCGCCCCGGTCGTCGGCGCCACCGCGGTCTTCTTGGTCAGCAGGATGGCAATGGCCGCCGCGATGAAGATCGTCGAATAGGTGCCGCTGATGATGCCCACGAGCAGGGTGAACGCAAACCCCTCGAGCACATCACCACCGTACATGTAGAGGCCGAACACCGCCAGGAACGTGGTGCCCGCCGTGATCACCGTGCGCGACAGCGTCTGATTGACACTCGTATTCACCTGCGTGTCCAGACTGTCCTTGCGCATCGTCCGGGCGTTTTCACGCACGCGGTCGAACACGACGATGGTGTCATTGACCGAATACCCGGTCATGGTCAGCAGCGCGGCCACAATGTTGAGCGAGAGTTCGTAGCCGAACCAGTTGAGGAACACCAGCGTGACCAGCACGTCGTGCAGGGTGGCCACAATGGCTCCGGCCGCAAATGTGAAGCGGAACCGGAAGCCGATGTAAAGCATGATGCCGGCGATGGCGGTGAGCGTGGCGTAGATGCCCTTGCGCTGCAGGTCCTGTCCGACCACCGGTCCGACGATCTCGGTCTTCTCTCTGGTAAAGGCGCCGAGGTTGGCCTTGCGCACGAGCGCGTCCACCTGCTCGGCCGCGTCATCAAGGGTTGTCCCTTCCTCGACCGTGATGGACTGCGGCAGGCGAACCAGGATCTGGTTCTCGGACGGCTGGCCAAACCGCTGAACGGTTTTGTCGCCCGTCACGCTGGCGAGCGCGGTGCGCACGGCATCCTCTGTCACGGGTTGGCCGAAGCGCAGCACCATGGAGGTGCCGCCGGAGAAGTCGACGCTCAGCCTCGGCCCCCCCTGCTGCACAATCTGGGCGAACCCGATGATGATGATCGCCGCCGAGAGCGCAATGGCGTGCCATCGCCACTTGATGAAATTGAAATTGGTCGATCCAAGAATCTGCATGGGGCTCCGTAACGGCGAATCAGATGCTCAGGCGGGCCGTACCAGGCCGCCGCGAGAGCGAAATATCGAACAACGTGCGTGACACAAACACGGCCGTGAACACGTTGGAGATCAACCCGAAGAACAACGTGGTGGCGAATCCGCGAATGGGGCCGGTGCCGAACTGGAAGAGAAACGCGGCCGCGATGAGCGACGCGACGTGTGTATCAAGAATGGTGATAAACACCCGGTCGAATCCCGCGGCCACCGCCTGGCGTGCGCCTTTGCCGTTGGCGATTTCTTCGCGGATGCGCTCGAAGATCAGCACGTTCGAGTCGACGCCCATACCGATCGTCAGGATGAAGCCGGCAATGCCGGGCAGCGTCATGACCGCGCCCAGGTACGCCATGAAGCCCATCAGGATCATCAGGTTGAGCGCGATCGACAACACGGCGTTCATCCCCGCGAGCTTGTAGTACGCCAGCATGAACAGGGCCACGAGGATCAGGCCGGCGAGCGAGGCCTGCACACCCGCGCGAACGGACGCGTCACCCAGTGTCGGGCCGACCGACTCCTCCTGCTGGTAGGTCAGCGACGCCGGCAACGCGCCGGACCGCAGGACCAGCGACAAGTCCGCCACCTCCTGCTGCGTAAACGTGCCCGTGATCTGGGCATCGGCCTGGGTGATGGGGCCTTCAATCACCGGCGCCGACACCACCCGGTTGTCGAGAATGATGGCCAGGTAGCGCCCCACGTTCGCCGACGTGACGCGGCTGAACTTCGTCACGCCGTCACTCTTGAGCGAGAACCCCACGGCGGGCTGCCCAATCATGTCAATGGTGGACTTCGCATTGCGCAGGTCGTTGCCGGTGATGACCGGCACCCGACCCACCAGGTAAAATGACGCCCCGGTTTGTCCCGCGACCGCCGCGCCCTGCACAACCTCCTGGCCCTCGGGGGCCTTTCCAGAGAATGGTGCCAACAGAGTCGCTTCATCGGGCGCCGGTCCCGATTCCACCAGCTTGAGCTCAAGCACCGCCGTGCTGCTGATGAGTTCCTTCGCGCGCGGCACGTCGGTGACACCCGGCAGTTGCACCACAATCTGATTGCCCGCGTTGCCATATTCGGCCACGATGGGCTCCGCGACACCATATTCATTGACCCGGCGCTCGATGGTCTGCATCGCCTGGGTCACCGCCTCGCGCCGCCGGTCCACGTCGATATTCGGCTTCATCCGGTAGGTGTAGGCCCCGCCCACGCCCGTTTCCCGATCGAAACTCAACCCGACCTGATCCTGCGCCAGTTGCCGGAACTGCTGGTCGCGATCCGGAGGCACACCGTCCACCTGGAAGGTCGTGCTGCTCGTGGGCCGAATGCTCCCGACGATGACGCCGGCGTCCTTGAGCGCCACGCTCAGCTGCTCGGAACTGGTCTCGGTCTCAAGTTCCAGCGCGTCCTGGGTGTTGACCCGGAGCACGAGGTGCACGCCGCCCTGCAGGTCAAGGCCCAGCTTGATCTTGTCCTTGGGCGGATAAAAAGCCACGGCGGCCAGCACGGCCACGGCGACGATAGCGATCACTTTCCAACGAAGGTTCTTATACATGTTCTACAGTCCGCCAGAGTCCTTGACCACCGGATCCTGTCCCTGATACCCGCCCACTGACGCTTTGGCAACCTCGATCTTGACCTTGTCGGCGATCTGGATCTGCACCGAAGCGTCTGAAAGCTTGGTTACCTCGCCATAGATGCCGCTGGTGGTGATGACCTTGTCCCCGACCTTCAGGGCGTTCTGGAACTCCTGAATCTTCTTCTGCCTGCGCCGCATTGGCAACAGGACCAGTATGTAGAACACGGCCAGCATCAGCGCGAACGGGAACAGCTGCACCCAGATGCTGGGCTGTCCCGCCTGGGCCTGAGACGCCAGGGCGACAACGAACGGAAGGGAAATCAAATCAGTCATTTACGTCACTTGTCGGCGGGAAAACGTCCGATGGAACTCTTGTCTGAACCGGTCAAAGGTTCCGAACTCAATAGCCTTCCTAATCGCCCTCATGGTGTCAAGGTAAAAGTGGAGATTGTGGATGGTGTTGAGGGTGGCTGCGGTCATCTCCCCCACCATATAGAGATGACGCAGGTAGGCCCTCGAGTGGCGACGGCAGGTCGGGCATTCGCATTCTGGATCGGGCGGGCCGAGGTCCTCGGCGTACCGCGCGTTCTTGATCGAGATGAGGCCACGTCGGGTCAGAAGCTGACCGTTGCGCGCGTTGCGCGTCGGCAGCACGCAGTCGAACATGTCGATCCCGCGCGCCACACACTCCACCAGGTCATCGGGCATGCCGGTGCCCATCAGGTACCGCGGCCGATCGGCAGGCAACTGCGCGGCGGTGTGCCCCACCACCTCGTACATCAGATCCACCGGTTCGCCGACCGACAGCCCGCCAATCGCATAGGCCTCGAAGTCCAGGGCGACCGTGCCTGCCACGCTGCGGTCGCGCAGGTCCAGGTGTGTGCCCCCCTGGATGATCCCGAACTGCGCCTGCCCAGGCGTGGCGCGTGGCACCTCGGGCGCCGCGCCCGCCTGCACGGCAAGAAACCGATCGCGGCCTCGGCGGGCCCACCGCAGGGTGCGCTCCATCGCGGCTTCCACCACCCCGCGATCAGCGGGCCACGGCGCGCATTCATCAAAGATCATTGCGACGTCGGATCCCAGTCTGGCCTGGATGTCCACCACGGATTCGGGTGTCAGCAGGTGCGCGCTGCCGTCAAGGTGTGATCGAAACGCCGCCCCGTCTTCGGTGATTGTGCGCTGGCCCGTCAGACTGAAGACCTGGTAGCCGCCCGAGTCGGTGAGGATCGGGCGTTCCCATCCCATGAACGCGTGCAACCCGCCGGCGCGGCCGATCAACGCATCTCCGGGACGCAGATGCAGGTGGTAGGTGTTGGCGAGGATGATCGCGGGATCGAGCGCCGTGACCTGATCGTGTGTGAGGCCCTTGACCGCGGCGCGCGTCCCAACCGGCATGAACACCGGCGTCTCGATCTCGCCATGCGCGAGACGCACGCGGCCGCGCCGCGCACGGCCATCGGTGGCGATCACGCTGAATCCGAAATCGGCAGACACACCGATAGCCTATAATGACGCTGCGTGAAACGTCTTCGAATCGGCGTATTGCACGGTGGGCGATCGGGCGAACATGAAGTCTCGGTGGCCTCAGCCGCTGCGGTGTTCGCGAACCTGGATCGCACGCGGTACGAACCCGTCGCCATCCGCATCGAGAAAGACGGTCGGTGGGTGCTCGCCGACCGGCCGCCGACCGCCGCCTCGGCCGCCGACGTGATCAGTCAGATGCGCGAGACCGACGACGCCGCGGGCGGACGCGAAGTGCTGATGCCGGCGCGCCCCGGCGACGACACGTTGTTGCTGGTGAATCAGGACCGCTCGGCCGTGACCGGCCTCGGACTGGACGTCATCTTCCCGGTGTTGCACGGCCCGTACGGCGAAGACGGCACCGTGCAGGGCCTGCTCGACCTCGCCAATGTCGCGTACGTCGGCTGCGGCGTCCTGGCCTCGGCCGCCGGCATGGACAAAGACGTGGCGAAGACCTTGTTCCAGGCGCGTGGGCTTCGCGTGGCACCGTGGGTGGTGGTGCGACGGCATCAGTGGCTCGCCGACCGCGAGGTCGTCGCGCGCAAGATCAACGACACGTTGACGTACCCGGTCTTCGTGAAGCCCGCCAACCTCGGCTCGAGCCTCGGCATCTCGAAAGTATCGGCGCCGGCAGGCCTCGCGGCGGCCATTGATCTGGCGGCGGCCTTTGATCCCAAGGTGGTGGTCGAGACCGGCGTGGTCGGCGCACGCGAGATTGAATGCGGCGTGCTCGGCAACGACGCGCCCGAGGCGTCGGTGCCGGGCGAGATCGTGCCGTCGGGCGAGTTCTATGACTTCGACGCGAAGTATCTGAGCGGCACCTCGCGCGAACTGATCCCGGCCACGTTGCCGCGCGACGTCACTGACGCAGTGCGCCGCCAATCCCTGATGGCCTTTGAGACGATTGAAGGCTCGGGCCTGGCCCGCGTGGATTTCCTCCTCTCGGCGTCGGGCGAATTATGCCTCAACGAGATCAACACGATGCCCGGCTTCACGACCATCAGCATGTACGCAAAGCTGTGGGCGGCCAGTGGTGTGAGTTATGCCGCGCTCATCGATCGCCTGGTCGCACTCGCGTTGGAACGCCACGCGCGGCAGCAGGAACGCCGCATCAGCGCCTTCTGATCCACTCGCCCGCCCGCCTTTGGCCCAATGGCGAAGCCACCCGGCCTGTCAAGTTTTGACAAGAAAACGCATTTTGTGCTTGACAGGGTTTTCTTCTCATCCATAATCTACATCTTGCGTGACGATGGACCGCTCAGCCCATCTATTGGGTACCGAGGTCCCAGGTTGGGTCAGAGTCAGTCAAAGAACGAGATGCCAGGTGCGTGACGTGACCCGCACCTGCCACGGAGCGAGGGGCACCCCACAGCGGGTCATGCGAGTCGAAAGACCGCGACGGCTGCGGTGAGGACGAGCCCACGCGATCCCTAGAGAAGGGGGGGAAAACCACATGGCCAAGAAAGCAGCCAAGAAAGCAGCGAAGAAGGGCGGCAAGAAGCGCTAGTCGCTTTTTGCACCTCAAGAGAAAAGGGGGCGACTGTCGCCCCCTTTTTTTTTAATGAGCCAATGGGCCAATGAGGCAATGGGGCTAGCGCAGTTCCTTGCCGTCCCAGATGCGCACGCGCTCGATCACATCGTGCAGCGACAGCTGGTCCACCACATCCATCCCGTTCACCACCTGCCCGAACACCGTGTAGCGCCCATCCAGGTGCGGCTGCGGCGAGTGCGTGATGAAGAACTGGCTGCCCCCGGTGTCACGCCCCGACAACGCCATGCCCACGGTGCCCCGCAGGAACGGCAACGGGCTCAACTCGTCGGGGATCGAGAACCCCGGCCCGCCTTCGCCGTCGCCCCGAGGGTCTCCGGTCTGCACCACGAAGTTCGGAATGAGCCGATGAATCTGCAGGCCGTTGAAGAATCCGGACTGCGCCAACTCCACAAAATTGATCGTCGTCAGCGGTGCCTCGACCACGTTGAGGGCAATCTCGATCGTACCGAGCCGCGTCTCAATCAGCGCGACCGGTGTGACCGACGGGTGCAGCAGGGCGGCTGATTCAAAGAACTCTGGGGATTGTCGCAGCGACGCCGGGCGGTTGGGCGCGGCCATCGTGTCGCCCAGGCGCTGCAACAGGTCCGCCGCGTGCAGGCGCACCGGCCAGTCGCGATCGGCCAGGGCGCGCGTGAGCACGGCGATCGCCTGTTCGCCGCCCAGTGCTCCCAGGGCGCCAAGCGCCGCCACCCGCGCGTCCGTGACCGCATCACTCAGGCTTCGATCGTACGCCCGCGCGAGGGCGCCGGCCGCCGCGGCGGTCTTGCGCTCGCCGAGGAGTCGCGCCGCGGTGGCGCGCACCACGTAGTCGGGCACGTCGAGGGCGGTCATCAGGCGCGCGTCCAGATCCGGAGTGCCGGCGCGCGCGAGCGCCGCCAGCGCCGGTCCCCGCACCCGCTGATCCTGATCCTCGGTCAATTCGATCAGGCCCGATCGCACGCGGTCCGGGTCGAGCGTGCCCAGCGCGGTGGCCAGCGCGGCCCTGACCCGCCACTCGCGATCGGCACCGAGGCTCGATCCCACCAGCAGGAACCGGTCGGGGTCGATGCGGGCGGCGCCGGCAATGGCGGCACTGCGCACCTGCGGCCGAGTGTCTGCCAGTCGGTCGATCATCGCGTCGAAGCCACTCGGATCTTCGGTGGCCGCAAGCGCCGTCATGACGTCCAGCGTCAGCGTGGTCGAGAGCCGTGGCGTGGCGAGCAGGCGCAACAAGGCGGTGGCCGCCGGCGCCGATCCGCGCCGGCCAAGCGCGCGAATCGCCGCCGTCCGCACACGGCCATCAACCGCAGGATCGAGCGCAAGTTTCTGCGCAAGCACCAGTCCGTCCGGCGTCGCGCCCGCTCCGCGCAGCGCGAACACCGGTGTGTAGACGCCGGCACTGTGTGCCAGCACGTCGAGCGCGGGCGCCGCGCGCGGGTCACCCACCCGCTGCAACGCATACGCGACCGGCCACCAGGCCGTGCCCGGACGACCATCGGCGGTCAGCACGACGCGCGCCAGCGCCTCAAAATTCTGCAACCGCGCCAGCGCAAAAATCGCCAGACGGCACGCCTCCAGTTCGGGTGGCTTGGTATACGTCTCATCATCGGGCGTGAGCGCGGCCATTTGCGGGAGGCATGGCGCAAACGCCTCAGCAATAGCGGATGCGGCCGGCGCGCGGAACGCGCTCGCAGCCGGGTCAGTCAGTTGTGCGCCAATCAGGCCCAGGCCCTCGGCGGCGCGTCCGCGCACCATGGGGTCGCTGTCTGCCAGAAGCCGGCGCAACGGTTCTGAGGCCTCGGCGCGACCCAGCAGTCCCAGCGCAAACGCCGCCTGTCCGCGCACGGCAGGCTCGGTATCCAGGAGCGCTGCCGCCAGCGCCGGACCGCCTTCCGCGAAGCCGACGCGGCCAATCGCCAGCGCTGCGCGAGCACGCACCACGGGGTCGAGATCGAACAGCAACGATACGAGATCGGCCTGCCGCGCCGGCTTCGGCACGACCGGCGAGACCACCACTTCAGCCGCCACGCCCGGATCGCGAAGCACGCGCTGCGCCTCAAGCCGAAGCAGCCATGCCACGCGTTGATCGAGCGGCACCGGCGGCACCACGCGCTCGGGAGCGACGACGACAGGCGCCGACGCACACGACGCGGCCAACCACGACACCAACAACAGGGCTACGGTCCTCACCACCCTATCGTAGCCGGTCGCGGCGAGGCCGGCTGGTATACTCGCGCACCGTGGAGTTTCGCTACCTCGCGATTGAAGGTCCGGTGGGATTGGGAAAAACAAGCCTGGCCGACCGGCTCGGCGCGAGGCTCGATGCCACCGTCGTGCTCGACGAAACCGAGAACCCGTTCCTGACGGATTTTTATGCCGGTCGAGCCGGGGCCGCATTCCAGACCCAGCTGTTTTATTCGCTGGCCCGCCACCGCCAACAGATGGACCTGCGGCAAGGCGACCTCTTCAGTCAGGTCACCGTTTCGGACTACCTCTTCGACCGGGATCGCATCTACGCCCACCTGAACCTCGACGACAATGAACTCTTCATCTACCAGCGCCTCTACGAGCTGCTGGCGCGCGACCTGCCGCAGCCCGACCTCGTGGTGTTCCTCCAGAGCCCGACTGATGTGCTGCGCCGGCGTGTGCGCGGCCGGGTGCGCCATGCGGAAGACGACCCGGTGCCGCCGTCCGAACGGTATTTGTCCGAGTTGAACGAGGCCTACAACCACTTCTTCTTCCACTACACGGCCACACCGTTGCTCGTGGTGGAAACATCCCAGTTTGACCTGTCGTGGGGCGATGAGGCGATTGACGACCTCTTGCGGCAGATCACGTCGATGACCGGTGGCACGCGGTACTACGTGCCTCGCGGCTGATGCCCGGCGGCTGATGCTAGAGTGCTTCTATGGCGTGGTTCAAGAAGACCCGAAAACCCATCGAGCCGCAGGCTGACAAGTCCAGCCGGGTGCCCGAAGGCCTGTGGGTCAAGTGTCCGTCCTGCAGTCAGGTGATCTACAACAAGGAACTGCTCGCCAACCAGCAGGTCTGTCCCAAGTGCGCGCATCACTTCCGCATGAACGCCGCCGACCGGCTCGCGTTGCTGTTCGACGATACGCGCTGGGTGGAGTACGACTCGGACCTGAAATCCACCGACCCGCTCAAGTTCACCGACACCAAGCCCTACCGTGATCGGCTGGCCGCAAGCATTCGCGCCACGGGACGCAAGGACGCGGTGGTCACGGCCAGCGGCGACATCGACGGACTGCCCGCCATGGTCGCGGCCATGGAATACAGTTTCATTGGCGGCAGCATGGGCGTGGTCGTCGGCGAAAAGATCACCCGCGCCATCGAGCTCGCCATCACCAGACGCATCCCGGTCATTGTCGTCTGCTGCTCGGGCGGCGCGCGCATGATGGAAGGCACCCTGTCACTGATGCAGATGGCGAAGATCAGTGCGGCCCTGGGTCGCCTCGACCGCGCCGGCCTGCCCTACATTTCTGTGATGACCGACCCCACCACCGGCGGCGTGACGGCGAGTTTCGCCATGCTCGGCGACCTCAACATCGCGGAGCCGAAGGCGCTGATCGGTTTCGCCGGCCCGCGTGTGATTGAGCAGACCATCCGCCAGAAACTGCCAGAAGGGTTTCAGCGCAGCGAGTTCCTGCTCGAAAAAGGCATGATCGACGTCATCGTCGATCGCCGCGACATGAAGGCGGTCATTGCGAATGCCCTGCGCATCATGTCGGGCATGGCACCGGGCGCCGAGCCGGCCCCGGCTCAACTCGACGCCTGATTTGGCTGACACCGCTCGCCAGTGGCTGTTTAGGCTGGAGGCCGCGGGCCTCATCACGCTGGGGCTGGCGCCCATCCGCTCGCTCCTGTCGAGCCTGGGACATCCCGAACAGTCGTTGACGGCCATCACCATCGCGGGCACCAACGGCAAGGGTTCGGTGTCTGCCATGGTCGAACGAGGCCTTCGAGCCGCCCGATGCCGCACCGGCCGCTACACCTCGCCGCATCTCTTGGATGTGACCGAGCGGGTGGTCGTCAACGGAGCGCCAGTCTCCGACGACGCGTTCGATCACGCGGCGAGTCTTGTGCGCGCGGCGGCGGCGGCCCAGCCCACGCCGCCCACGTTCTTCGAAGCCACCACGGCCATCGCGCTGGTGGCGTTCCGACAGGCCCATGTGGGTGTCGCCGTGCTCGAGGTCGGACTCGGGGGGCGTCTTGACGCCACCAACGCTGTGGACGCGCCGCTTGTGGCCATCACCAACATCGGCCTCGATCATCAGGACTACCTCGGCAGCACGATCGAGGCGATCGCGGCGGAAAAGGCGGGCGTGATCAAACCCGGCGCGCTGGCGGTGCTGGGCCGGACGAGCCAGACAGCTGTTGACGTGATGTCAGGCATCGCGCAGCGAGTGCGGGCGTCTGTCACGTACGCGCCGGACGGCGTGGTCGCGCAGGCGACGATCGAGGTGCGCGAGACCGAGCTCACCCTTCGGACGCCGTTGCGCGACTACGGCCCTCTGCGCCTTTCCTTACCAGGCCGGCATCAGGTGGACAACGCGGTCACGGCCGTGCGCACCCTTGAGGCGGCTCAGGCGCTGGGCATTGCGCCCGTGGACGTGGCAGCCGTGCGCGCGGCCCTGGCAGACGTACGCTGGCCGGGACGGCTGGACTGGCGGATGTGGCGGGGCCGCCACGTCCTGGTGGACGGAGCGCACAATCCGGACGGCGCACGCGCACTCGCCGCGTTTTTGAGCGAAACCGTCCGAACGCCCGTCCCCATCGTCATTGGCATTATGCGAGACAAGGCGATCGCAGAGGTGCTGCGTGCGCTGGCGCCCTCGGCGTCGGTGTTTGTGTGCACCGCGTCTGCCGGTCCGCGCGCAGCGACGCCCCAACACCTCGCCGACGAGGCGGCACGGGTGGCACCGGCTGTGCCACGGCTGATCGCCGCGACGCCACTGGACGCGCTGGTGGAAGGCGCACGGCACGGCGACCCGGTTGTCGTGGCCGGATCGCTCTTTCTCGCCGGAGAGGTACTGGCTGTGCTCGCATGATATTCTGGCCCGACCGTCACCACATGCCGCGATCACTCATTGTCACGTGTCTCTTGGGTGCGGCGATCGCGTGGCCGGCGGGTGCGGCCGCACAACTCACGATCGGTGGCTGCCAGCTGGTCTTCACCGACGCCGGGGACTCGCCTGACAAGAGCCGACGGGAGTTGCGGGGCCGACCCGGCAATCCGGTCGAAATCCGATGCGGCGAACTCCTGCTCATTGCCGACGAAGTCGATCACGTGATCGCGGAAGACCGCGTCATCGCCCGCGGCAGCGTCGTGTTTCAACAGGAAGGGACGCGCATTGCGGCGTCACGAGGCGAACTGAACATCAAGACGCGCACCGGTGTCTTTGAGAACGCGAATGGCACACTCCAGCTGACCGACCGGAAGATCGACAAGACTCTGTTCGTGACGCAGGAACCCGAGGCCATGTTCTCGGCCGAGCGCATTGAAAAGACGGGGCCACGCACGTACAAACTCACGCGCGCCGTGTTTTCCGCCTGCGTGCAGCCCAATCGGCGATGGGAAGTGACGGCGAGCCATTTGACCTTCACGGTGGACAAATACGCGATCATGCGCGGCGCCGTGCTGAAAGTGAAGGAAGTCCCGATCCTGTACCTGCCGATCTTCTATTACCCGATCCAGGAGGACAATCGCGCCACAGGATTCCTGATGCCGTCGTATGGCTCCTCCTCGTTCCGGGGCTTCACGCTGAGCAACGCGTTCTTCTGGGCCATCAACCGCAGCCATGACGCCACGATCTACCACGACTGGTTTGCCAGCAGTGGGCAGCAATTCGGCGCAGATTATCGGTACGTGGCCGGCCCGAACTCACGGGGCGACGCGAGCGTGTCGACCATCCGTGAGAAGGAGCAGATCGGCGCGACCGGTACGGTCACGTCTCCATCGCGACAGTCGTTTGCCGTGCGTGGCAACATCTCGCAAAGCCTGCCGGGCCGCATCCGCTTTCAGGCGCGCGCCGACTACTTCACCGACGTGACCGCGCAGCAGTTGTACCAGGTGGACCTGGCCGCGTTTTCGCGACGGTCGCGCTACTTCGGCGCCGACGCCAGCGGCAACTGGGGGCGCATCCGGTTGTACGCCCAGGCGGAACGCAGCGACGTGTTTTACGGCACCTCGGCCGCCAGTAACCGGTACAAACCGCGCGCGAGTCTGAGTCTCTCTGAAGCGCCACTCCTGGGCACGAAGATCACCTTCGGGGCCTCGCTCGATACCATCAATGCCGAGCGATTGGATGATGTGGACCGGCCTGAAACGCGGGTGGCCGTCTTTCGCAACGACGGCCAGATGACGCTGCGATACTCGCTCGCACTGGGATCGGCGCTGAGCCTTCGCAGCAACGTGACCGTGCGGCGTACCGAATGGAATACGTCGCGGGATCCCGTGACCGGCAAATTCGTCGAGGCGCCACTGAGACGGAATATCGTCGAGACCAGGGTGCAGATGACCGGACCGCGGTTCACGCGGGTCTTCAACACGCCGGGCAACGGATTTGCCGACCGGTTCAAACACGTCATTGAACCCTCGGTGAGCGTCACCCGTACTTCGGCCTTCGATCGATTCAACCAGGTCGTGCAGTTCGACCATGTGGACACCGTCCTGGGCGGCGATACGAGGGTGACATACGGCATCGTGAATCGGCTGATGGCCCGGGTGCGGCAGGGCGACCAGCCGGCCGTCGCGCGCGACATCATGAACCTCGAGGTGAGCCAGACCTACTACAGCAACTCCCTCGCGGCGTCCTACGACCAGAACTACCAGTCGAGCTTCGGGAACCTCTATTCCTACCAGCCGCCGCCGAGCAAATTGTCGCCGATGCGAGGCGCGCTCAACTTCATGCCCACGCCAGATCTCGGTGGCAGTTTCACCGTGGAATACGACACGCAATTTCGCGCCGTCCGCAGCTACCGGGCGTCGGTGAACCGATCCGGCGAGGCGTTGAATCTGAACGCCGATTGGTCGAAACGCCAGGTCATCCCTGGCCTGGCCGGCTACAGCAATCCAGCAAACGCCGATCACTTCATATCGGTCTCGACGCGCGCGAGGAAACCCAGCGGGGCAGCCTCGTTCGGCTACAGCATGACGTACGACGTGTTGCGCGAACGGATGCTGCAGCAGCGCATCGGCGCGGTCTACAACGCGCAGTGCTGCGGTGTGTCGGTGGACTATGCCGTCACGAACCTGAAACATCTGGGGCTGAGAAACGACAGGCGTTTCAGCCTTTCGCTGACCCTGGCCGGGGTCGGGTCGTTCGCAAACCTCCTGGGGGCATTCGGCAATAATGAGATCCAGCGATGATGCGAGTCCTTGTCACAGGCGGTGCGGGTTTTATCGGTTCGAATTTCGTGCGGTGGGCCCACAACGCCCACCCCGACTGGCAGATCACCACCCTCGACAAACTGACGTATGCCGGCCGCCTGGAAAACCTCGCGGACGTCATGGAGAGTCCGCGCCATCGATTCGTGCACGGGGACATCGCGGACGCCGGCGTGGCCGCGCCCCTGGTACGCGAGTCGGAACTGGTGGTGCACTTCGCCGCAGAGACCCATGTGGATCGGTCCATTCAGTCTGCGGCTGACTTCATCACCACGGACGTCATCGGCACGTTCGTGCTGCTCGAAGCGGCCCGGCAGGCACCGGGTCTGCGGCGGTTCGTGCAGATATCGACCGATGAGGTGTACGGCAGTGTGCCTGAGGGCGCCAGCACAGAGACCGACGAACTGCGGCCCCGCAACCCTTACTCGGCCAGCAAGGCAGGCGCCGATCGCCTGGCGTACAGCTACTGGGCCACCTACGACGTGCCCGTGATTGTGACCCGTGCCTCGAACAACTACGGTCGCAACCAGTTTCCGGAAAAAGTCATCCCGCTTTTTGTGACCAACGCGATCGACAACATCGCACTGCCACTCTATGGCGATGGCCTGAACGTCCGCGACTGGCTGCATGTGGACGACCATTGCCGCGCCATTGACCTGGCGATCGACCGAGGCACCAACGGCGAGGTCTACAACATCGGCGGTGGCAATGAGGTCAGGAACGTGGACCTGACCCGACGCATCCTCGACCTGACGGGACGGCCCGGCTCGTTGATTCGGCCGGTGGCCGATCGCCCGGGCCACGACCGCCGCTACGCGCTCGACACCACCAAGCTCCGAACGCTCGGATGGGCGCCAACCGTGGCGTTTGAAGAGGGCCTGGCGGCGACCGTGGATTGGTACCGCCAGAACGAGTCGTGGTGGCGGCCCATCAAAGAGAAGGATCAGGCCTTCCGCGACTACTACCGGGCTCAGTACGGCAACCGCGCAGGCGCCTGAATCGAGATGACGGGTTCGCCGACTCTGGTGACCGGTGCCTCGGGGTTTGCGGGGCGGCATCTGATGGCCCGCCTTACCGTGTCCTCCACAGGACGACCCCTGCTGGCGTGGACACGACGGCCACAGCCCGACACCGCATCTGTCCAATGGCGCCAGGTGGAAATCACCGACCGGAATGCGGTACGAAACGCCGTGGCCGAGGCGTTGCCCGACCGCATTGTGCACCTGGCCGGCTCTCCGCACGTCGGGGACTCGTGGCGCAGTTCCCTGCTACCTCTGCAGACCAACGTGCTCGGCACCCATTACTTGCTTGACGCGGTTCGCCAGCACTGCCCGGATTGCCGCGTCCTCGTGGTGACGTCGGCCATGATTTACCAAGCGTCCGACGAACCCCTGGACGAGGATGTCCCGCTCGAACCATCGAGTCCCTACGGCCTCTCGAAACTGGCACAGGATCAACTCGCCCAGCGTGCGGCGCGACATGACGACCTCAATGTGGTGGTGGCGCGGCCCTTCAACCACATCGGGCCGCACCAGAATCCGAGCTTCGCGCTCTCCAGCTTCGCCCGACAAATCGCCCTCATCGAGGCCGGCGTGCTCGCACCTGAGATTCAGGTGGGCAATCTCGACGCCGAACGCGACTTCACCGATGTGCGCGACGTCGCGGACGCGTACGCGCGGCTGCTGGACGCCGGTCAACCCGGTCGCGTCTACAACATTTGCTCCGACACGCCGCACCGCATCGCGGACTTGCTGGCCCAGTTGATGGCCATGGCCCTGGTCCCCGTCACCCTCGCGACCGATCCCACGCGACTACGCCCAAGTGACCAACCGCGCATGGTGGGTAACAGCTCGCGGATTCGCACGGAACTCGGCTGGCAGCCGCAGTGGTCGATTGCCGACACGTTGGCCGGCCTCCTGCAATGGTGGCGCGACGAGGTCGTCGCAGGCCGCGTCACAGCCTGACGCCACTGCCGCATGGAAGTCAGCCGGCAGTTGGTGCACATCGGCGTGGGAGCCATCGCGCTCCTGTTGCGCGACTTGACCTGGGCCCAGGCGGCGGCTCTGGCGGCAATCGCGATTGTGTTCAACGCCCTGATGTTGCCCCGGCTGGCCCCTGGTGTCTTTCGCCGTACCGATCGCGGACGACGCTGGACCTCCGGCATCGTTCTCTACCCGGCAGCCGTGTTGACCCTGATCCTGCTGTTACCGAACCGGCTCGATCTGGTAGCGACCGCGTGGGCCATCCTCGCGGTGGGCGACGGGATGGCCACCCTCATCGGGGCGCACGTGGGCACCAGCTCCCTGCCGTGGAATCGGGAAAAATCCGTCGGCGGATTGCTGGCGTTCATCCTCTTCGGCAGCGCGGCTGCGGTGGGCATGACCTGGTGGTCGGCGGCTTCCACGATGGGGGGCTGGATGTTCACGGCGCCGATCGCAGCGGCCGTCCTGGCGGGTTTCGCCGAAACCGCGCCGGTGCACCTCGACGACAACATCACGGTGCCGGCGATCGCGGCGACGGTTCTCTGGAGCATGAGCCACATGACTCCCGAGGTCCTGTTGGCACATGTGACGGCGCCAGGTGCCACGACATGGACTCTGGTGGGGCTGAACGCGGTCGTCGCCACCGCAGGCTGGGCGGCTCGCACGGTGACCGTCGCTGGCGCGGTGACAGGAGCCATCATCGGCGCGATCATGATCGTGGGCAGTGGCGTCGCTGGGTGGGCCATGCTGATTGCCACGTTCCTGGCCGCGTCGCTGGCCACGCGCGTTGGTCATGCCCGAAAAACCCGCGCCGGTATCGCCGAGGACCGAGGCGGACGCCGCGGTCCAGGCAATGCCATTGCCAACACCGGCGTGGCGGCGTGGGCCGCGCTGATTGCCGCCGGATCGGCAGACGCCACCGTGCCGCATCTGGCGTTGGTCGCCGCGCTGGCCACGGCCGGCAGCGACACCGTGGCCAGCGAAGTGGGCAAGGCCTGGGGACGCACCACATGGCTCGTGACATCATTGAGGCGAGTGGCGCCCGGGACCACCGGCGCGGTGTCCCTTGAAGGCACCGTAGCGGGCATCCTGTCTTCCGCACTCCTTGCGGGAATTGGGGCCTGGGCCGGGCTGGTCTCCCCCAGCGCGGTCCCTCTCGTCGTCGTCGTGGCCAGCGCCGCCTCGCTTGTGGAAGGCGTCATCGGCGCCACACTCGAAGCTCGGGGTATGCTCACCAACGACGCCGTCAATTTCGTGAACTCCGCGATGGGCGCGGGCTTGGCGATGCTGCTCTGGTCGGTCCTGTAACCTGCAATGGCGGATTGGCGCACGTACTCGGACCTGGCACGGCCCTTCACCCTGGTCGCTCCGGCTCTCGGCTTTTTCTCTGGCGCCGTGACCGCGATTGGCGCGGCGCCCCAGGATCGCTGGAGCCTGGAACTGCTGCTCCCGGCGGTCACGGGCGCCGCCATGGCCGCCGTCTTCAACGCGGGCAGCAACGCGCTCAATCAGATCTACGACCTCGAAATCGATCGCGTCAACAAACCCAAACGCCCCCTGACGTCGGGCCGCATCACCATTCGTCAGGCGTGGTGGTTTACCGGCGTCGCCTATGCGTTGACGCTGCTGCTTGCGTGGCTGGTCGCGCCAGGCGGGCGCCACGAATGTTTCTGGATCGTCACCATCGCCGTGGTGGCGACCATCGTCTACTCGGTGCCGCCACTGCGCACCAAGCAGCGCGGCATGTGGGCCAATGTGACCATCGCCATACCGCGCGGCGTCCTGCTCAAGGTGGCGGGTTGGTCCGCGGTCAAGTCGGCCGTGGGCGTGGAGCCGTGGTTCATTGGTGGCATCTTCGGGCTGTTCCTGCTGGGCGCCTCGACGACCAAGGACTTTGCCGACATGGCCGGCGATGCGAAGGGCGGATGCCGGACGCTGCCCATCATTCACGGCGCCAGAAAGGCGGCGTGGATGATCTCGCCGTCCTTCGTCCTGCCGTTCCTGATGATCAACCTGGGCGTCTGGCTCGGAATCCTGACCGGGCAACGCGTGCTCCTGCACGCGCTCGGCGCCGGCATGGCCGTCTACGGCGCGTACGTCTGTTATCTGATGCTGCGGCGTCCCGAAGATCTGGCCACCGACGAAAACCACATCTCGTGGGCGCACATGTATCGGATGATGTTCGCCCTTCAGATCGGCTTTGCGCTCGCTTACGTACTTTAGCCGCCGAACTGCAGGCGCATGAGCGCGTCCACGCGGGCCTGCGTCGAGGGGTGGGTGGAGAACAGCGAACTGAACCCCTTCCCCGTCAGCGGCGACACGATGAACATGTGCGCCGTGGCCTGATTGGCGTCCATGGGGATTTGCTTCGAACCGGCTTCCAGGCGCTTGAGCGCCTGAGCCAGGCCCATCGGCGATCCGGCAATCTGCGCGCCGGTTCGATCGGCCACGAACTCTCGCGACCTGGACACGGCCATCTGAATCAGCATGGCGGCGAACGGCGCGAGGAGCATCGTGGCGATCAGGGCCACCGGGCTCGGTCCGTTCTCGCGGCCGCGGCCGCCCCCGCCAAAAAACATCGAAAACTGCACGAGCATGGTGATGGCCGCGCCGATCGTGGCCGCCACGCTGCTGATCAGGATGTCGCGGTTCTTGACGTGAGCCAGTTCGTGCGCCATCACGCCCTCAAGTTCACTGTCAGACAACAGGCGCAGGACGCCCTCGGTGGCCGCCACAGCGGCATGCTGCGGGTTGCGGCCGGTGGCAAACGCGTTCGGAGACATGTCGGGAATCACGTAGACCTTGGGCATCGGCAGGTCCGCGCGGCGGGCCAGGCGCGCCGTCATGTCGTACAGGCGGTGCCCAGCCGACACTTCCTGCGCGCGATACATGCGCAGCACGATCTTGTCGGAAAACCAGTAACTCCCGATGTTCATCACCACGGCAACGCCAAATGCGAGCACCAGTCCAGTCTGTCCACCGAGGACCGCGCCCACGGTGAGGAACAGGCCACTCAGCGCGCCCAGCAACACGGCCGTCTTCAATCCACTCATATCTGCCACTCTCCGGAAAATTGGTGTCCCTCAAGTATGCCACGAGGGCCAAGGTCGCCGTGGTCGCGTCTTGTATACTGACGAGTGATGCGGATGATACGTTTCAGCCTGTGGTTGCTCCTGGCGGCCGCGGTCGTGTCTGACGGAGTGCGCATTGGCGCGCAAGTCCCGGTCCCGTTCCCAGCGGCGGGCGCCGGTCGGGGCGCGGCACCGGGGCAGGCCGCGCCGGATTTGTCGGCCGGTGTCCCCCTCTACCCCGCCGCCCAGTTCCTCGAGACGTTTGACGCCGGCAAGGGCCAGCACTATCACCTGTATGGCACCGACGCGCCGTTCGCGGAGATCGTGACGTACTACAAGACCACCCTCAAGAACACCGGGCGCGTGATCTTCCAAGGCCCGCTCATGCACCAGTTCGACCTCGGCCGCTTCCAGGAAGAAACGATGGCGTATCCGCCGAGTGTGGTGGTGAAGGACTACACCTGGAACGGCGAAACGGGGTATTTGCACGTCTCGGGCAGCACCAGCACCCGCTACAAGACCATCATCCAGATCGTCAAGCCGCCCGAGCGCTGACGCGCGACCCCGGATGGAGGTCGCGGCGGCTGTCTGGGAACCGGCCTGGAGCCGGGAGCGCAAGACATCTGCTTGCGCTCCCGAAGCCGGCCGGACAACCTGGCCGCGAACAGTCAGCGCATCACATCAGAATCGGACCTTGACCCCAAGCTGCAGTTGCCTTGGGTCATACGTGGAAGTAATGGTGCCGAACCCGGCCGCGCTTCGATTCCCGTTGGGAGCGCGGAAGTTCGCACGGTTCATCAGATTGAAGACCTCGAGCCGCAATTCCAGCTGGCTCGCCCGCCAGGGGAGCGTCACGTTCTTCGAGAGCGCCATGTCGATCTGCCACACGAGCGGCCCACGCACGTTATTGCGTGGCGCGTTGCCAAAGGGCTGGCTGGGGTCAGTGGGGATGACAACGGCGTCCTTGTTGAACCAGTTCGTAATGGACCGCTGGCTCCCGGGCGCCATCGGGTCACCGACGAGATTGGGCCGATAGATGTTCGCGCCGCGGAAGTCCTGCTGGATACCTGACACCGCGAATGCCGTGCCGGCCGTGTACGTGAACGTCACCGGGTCGCCGGCATACACGCTGTTGATCGCGGCAAGCTGCCATCCGCCAAGCAGCAGATCCAGCGCCGGCGAAATGTCCGAGAGGAAGCGGCGATTGCGTCCCACGGGTAGTTCCCACACCAGGCTGGTGGTGCTGTTGAACGGCTGGTGATACCCCGAGAGTCCATAGTCGGCGTCCATGTTGTAAAAGTCCTGCGGCGCCGGCGCGTTGCCGTTGGCGTTCTCGAGCGACCCGGCGCCGTTGTCCTTGCTCTCTGAGAGTGTCAGCGCACTCAGGAACATCAGGCCGCCTCGCGCGCGCCATTCCAGCTTGGCCTGCAAGGCCTTGTAGGCCGACTTGCCGCCGTTGAACGCGTAGGTGATGTCGGCAAACTGCGGAATCGGCCTCCGCGCCTGCAGCGCAATCGTTCCGGCGGCGTTGTTTGGCGTGGCCTGGTTGTAGTTGGCGAACAGCAGCAGGCCGTCAGCCTTGTTGCCGACGTACGCCAGGTCCAGCACAACGTTACGGAACAGTTCCCGCTGGACCGACACAAACCAGCTCTGCACACGGCTCGAACGATAATCCTCAGGCATGTACGTGATGTTGGCCGCAAGCGGATTGAACTTGCTGGGGTCGGTCAGGTCCGCCGGGTACCCCTGCTGGGTCGTCCTGAACGCCGCGTCCAGCGGATTGCCCTGCACCACCACGGCGTTGACCACCTGGGGGCCGTTGATGGGCAGAATGTTCGCGCCGCCCGCGCGGTGAAAGTGCACGTAGCTGATGCCATAGCCGCCACGGAACACCGTTTCCGGCGTGGCCGTGAATGCAAAACCCAGCCGTGGGCCGACATTGTTCCGGTCTGGATTAATCGTGGACCGATCCTTGAGGCTGCCGTCCCGGGCCATCACCATTTTCAGACCCACGGGATCAAAATTCGACAGCACGTTGTTCTTCTCCCACATCGGCGTGGCGTATTCGTACCTGAGCCCGACGTTGGCGGTCAGACGATCGTTGATGCGAATATCGTCCTGCGCGTACAGAAAGTGCATGTTCTGGCGCATGTCCGCCACCAGGATGTTGCTCAGCGCGAACGTGCCACGCATGCCGAACATGAAGTCGGCCAGGTTGTACACGTTGTTGGCCGCCGCGCCGGCTGGACGTGAAAACTGGCTCGCGTACTGGTCGCGGCCGTACAGCGGATTCACATCCTGCACCTGCGTCTGGATGTGCTGGAACTCGTATCCCGCCTTCGCCGAGTGCCGGCCCCAGCTGCGCGTGTAGTTGACCTTCGGATTAAAGACCGTGGGCCACTGCCACTGAGGGTTGGTCGCCTGCCGGCCAAGCGTGGTGTAGCCCGTGATGAGCTGTGACGGCAGGCCCCCAGCCACCCTCGGATCGCTGGGCAAGCCGGTGATGCCGTAGGCGTCAAGAGCCGACGCGGAGCCCAGCGCCGGCGGATTCTTGCCGGCCTCAGTCCGCGACCAGCCGAACCGGAACTCGAGCAGCGAACTGCTGCCGAGCGCGTAGGTCGAGCCCACCGCGATTTGGAGGTTGTCTGCGTAGGTGGTCCCGTTGCCGTCACCTCCGGATGGTCCGGGCAATCCCGCCTGGTCCAGAATCTCGGCCGAGCGCCATCCAAACCGGCCAAACGCCGTCCAGTCGGAATTGATCACCACGTCGATCTTGCCGCCAGCCTTGTTGCTCACGGTCTTCTGGGTCGTCAGCGCGACATAGTTGTTCGCCGCACCGGACGATGTTGGTTCCGGAAGATCACGCAGTACCTTGGTGGCAAACGCTGACATCGGCACTGGCGTACCGGCTGGGTACACCTGGCCGGTCTGCGGATGACGAACCGCCACCGTGAACACGCCATCCCGCTGCGCCATCGTCGGAATCGTGGACGTGGACACCGTGGTGCGGTTCTGGCGAAGGCCTTCAAAATCACCGAAGAAGAATGCCCGGTTCCTCGCCAATGGCCCACCAATCACCCCGCCGAACTGGTGGCGATCGAACGTGGGGGCCTGCCCCGCAGCCGGCTTGAAATACCCTTCAGACGTCAGGGCGCTGTCGCGAAAGAACTCCCAGGAGCCCAGGTGGAACTGGTTGGTGCCGCTGCGATACGCCACGTTCACGGTGGCTCCGGCCGCCCGGCCGTATTCCGCGCTCATGTTATTGGTCACGACCTGGAACTCACCGACGGCATCGGGCGCGGGCTGCATGACCTGGTTCGAGAATCCCTGATTGCTGGTGCCATACGCGTTGTTGTCCACGCCATCGATCAGGAAGTTGTTGAAGGTGCTGCGCAGACCGTTCACGTTGAAGGATCCCTCGCGCGACGACGCCAGGGCCGAAGGGCGCACACCGGTGGTCAGGAGGGCCAGGGCTGAGTATTCACGATTGATCACAGGCAGCTTCTGCAGGTCGGCGCCACGAATCGTCTGGCCACGCTGGCTGGTATCAGTATCGAGGACGTCTGTGCCTGCGCTGACGGTCACGGTTTCCGACAGCACACCAATCGCCAGCGACAGATCGACCCGCCGGCGGGAGCCGATGCTGACCTGCACGTTATCGGCCAGTGCCAATGAGAATCCGGCCTTTTCGGCGGTGACAATGTAGGTGCCGATGCGCACCGTGAAAAACTCGTAGTGTCCTGACGCATCGGTCATGACCGTGGCACTGACACCGGTTCCCGCGTTGGTCAACGTGACCTTCGCACCGGCCACCACGCCACCTGACGAATCCTGCACGATACCCACAACCGCCGCGGTTTCGAACTGCGCATTCGCCCGCGCCGGAAGGCTCAACACCAACAGCGCACACACACTCAGACGCCACACTTGCTTCAACATGATCGTTCCTCCGCAGACGAAGCTACCGGGCGCGCGAGACGATGGTGTGAGGACGTTGCAGCATTCTCGTAACGGCGCGCGTCACGGGTTTGTCACGACGGACCGGTAGCGTGTTCGCCATGAACGTGCGCACTCGTCTCTTGGTCAGCCTCGTGTTGTGTGTGACGCCGCTGTGCGTCATTTCGGAAGCCCGCCAGCCCTGGATCACGAAGCGCGCGGTCGCACACAGGGGCGCATCGTCGTACGCGCCGGAGCACACGGCGGCGGCCTACCGATTGGCGATCGCACAGGGTGCGGATTACGTCGAGCAGGATCTGGCGGTGACCAAGGATGGCGTGCTCGTGTGCCTCCATGACGACACGCTTGAGCGCACCACGAACGTTGAAGAAGTATTTCCTGACCGATCGTCAACGGATGCGGCCGGCCGCACCCAGTGGCTGGTGGCCGACTTCACGCTGGCCGAGATCAAGCAACTCGATGCGGGCAGCTGGTTTGACCCGACGTTCACCGGTGAGCGCGTGCTCACCTGGGACGAGGCCGTTGACCTGGTGTGGGACAAAGCCGGGATGTTTCCGGAACTCAAGGCGCCTGGGCTCTATCGCGGTCGCGGCATCGATATCGTGGCGCTGTTTGCCTCGGCCGTCCGAGCCCGGAACATGGACCATCCGACGCCTGCGGGCAGCATGCCAAGACTGAGGGTCCAATCCTTCGACGAGCAGGCGGTGCGGGACCTGGCGACGACACTCCCAAATATTCCAAGGACATTCCTCTTTGGGCGCGGCGCGCTGGTGGAGCGGTGGCTGTCGTCGCCGGAACGAGTCAAAGAGGTCTCGCAGTTCGCCAGCGATCTGAGCCCCACGAAAGCGATCGTTGAGACTCAACCGGCGCTGGTGGGCTGGGCACACGCCGCAGGCCTTAGCGTCACCCCGTACACCTTTCGCTCCGGGGCCACCGGTCGCTTTCCGGATGTGGAGGCCGAGATGCGCTACTTCCTGTACGAACTTGGTGTGGATGCCGTCTTCACCGACAATCCGGATCGGTTTCCTCGCCGCTAGGCACGACGTTCACCCCTTCAGCACCGGCCGACGGTTGCCAAGACCCGTTGCGGCTTCGATCACGCGGGCGACCACGAGCAACCCGGCTTCGTCGTACAACCGGCCCGCGAGTGTGAACCCTGTGGGAGTGCCGTTCTCGCGGAACCCCGTGGGCACAGCCACGGCCGGGTGGCCGGTCAGGCTCGTGATGGGATTCAGGCTGGTCGGGTCAAGCGTCACCGGGCCTGAGACCATGACGTCCACGTCCCTGGTCGCTCGTGCGTAGGCCTCCATCAGCCTCAGGCGCACGCGATTGGCCTGCAGGTAGTCCACGGCGGTGACCAGGTGATAGGCGCGCAGGTCGTTGCGCACCCGCTGCGCCCGCAGACCGGCATCGGCACCTGTGGTCACGACGGTCTCAAAGCCCGCAGCGCGCTCGGTGTACTCGATGAAGTACGTCAGGTCGCTCTTGGGCACATCGACAGACCGAATCTCGAGGCCGGCCGCGCGGAGGGCGCCGAGCGCCCTCTCGTTGTTCGCCCGCACGGACGGGTCTTGCTCGAGTTCCAGCATGCCTTCGACGACACCGACGACTCTGCCCTTTGCCGATTCGCGACTGTCCCAGGCGAATGGCAGGCCCTCGGGCACCGAAAGGTCGTGACCGTCGGGGCCGGCGATCGCGTGGAGCACGATCGCGCAGTCTTCAACGGTCCTGCAGATGGGCCCGATCTTGTCGAGCGTCCATCCGGCGGCCATCACACCGCGCCGGCTGACGCGGCCAAACGTCGGACGGAGTCCCACCACGCCGCAGCGCACGGCGGGCGAAAGGATCGAACCTCCGGTGTCGGTCCCGATTGTGAAACCCACGAGCCCAGCGGCGGTCGCCGCACCCGAGCCCGCTGACGATCCGCTGGACCCTTGCGCCGGCTCCCATGGATTATTGGTCCGGCCGCCAAACCACTGATCGCCAAACGCGAACTCGCCGGTGGTCAGCTTCGCCACGAGGACCGCGCCGGCCCGGGTCAGTCGTTGCACGACCTCAGCGTCTTCATCGATCACCCGGCGCTCAAAGGGCGCAGCGCCCCAGGTGGTCGGTGCGCCCCTGGCAGAGACGATGTCTTTCACGCCCCAGGGGATACCGTGCAGGAGGCCGCGATACCTTCCCAGCGCCAGTTCCCGATCGAGGTCGCGCGCCTGAGCCAGGGCCCGATCGGCCGTCAGGTTCACGACGCAGTTGAGCGACGGGTTGTACCGCTCCAGCCGGCGCAAATAGAGCTCGGTCAGTTCGACCGACGACACCACGCGCCTTCGAACCAGATCGGCAAGTTGCGCGATCGAACGAAACGCGAGGTCGTCGAGGCTGGACGGCCGCGCCTGCCGCGCCGGCGCGCTCGGGCGATGCACGCGCGCGGGCAGCACCACGGGGAAACCCGGCACCCGTGGGTTGAACAGGATGGGCGACGGGACGTCGTTGTCGGGTGGCGCCTGATGGAGTTCCTCGGCGCGAAGCAGAATTCGATTCAGCGAGGCCACCATGCCCTGCTGTTCAGTTTCGCTGTACTTCAGGCCGGCAAGCAGCACGGCTGCGCGCACCATCTCGGCCGTGACGCGCGACGGCGGCGCCTGTGGAGCCCGCGCAGAAAGCGCCCGGCCAAACGATTCGGCACCAAGGCCAAGCGCGGTCAGGGTCGCAACAAACTGCCGCCGGTTTGCCCCGTGAGTCACGCGTCGCCTCCTCAGCCCTTCATGCCTCGTGTGGAATCCGCCCTGGCGACCTGGCGCAGGTACTCCTCGGCCTTGCCCGCCAGGCCGAGCGTGCGCGCCTCATCCACATCGACGGCCTGCGCATCCGCGAAGTCGCGAATCTGCTGCGTGATTTCCATGCTGCAGAACTTCGGTCCGCACATCGAACAGAAGTGCGCCACCTTCGCGCCGTCCGACGGCAACGTCTCGTCGTGAAACGCGCGCGCCGTCACCGGATCGAGCGCCAGGTTGAACTGGTCTTCCCACCGGAATTCAAAGCGCGCCTTCGACAGCGCATCGTCCCACACCTGCGCGCCGGGGTGGCCTTTGGCGAGGTCGGCCGCGTGTGCGGCGATTTTGTATGCGATCACGCCGGCCTTCACGTCGTCGCGATTGGGCAAGCCCAGGTGTTCCTTGGGCGTCACGTAGCAGAGCATCGCCGTGCCGTACCAGCCGATCATGGCGGCGCCGATCGCCGAGGTGATGTGGTCGTAGCCAGGCGCGATGTCGGTGGTCAGCGGCCCAAGCGTGTAGAACGGCGCTTCGTCGCACCACTCCAGCTGCTTCTCCATGTTCTCGCGAATACGGTGCATGGGCACGTGGCCGGGGCCCTCGTTCATGACCTGCACGTCGTACTCCCAGGCGATCTTCGTCAGTGCACCCTGCGTCTTGAGTTCCGCGAACTGCGCCTCGTCATTGGCGTCGGCGATCGAGCCGGGACGCAGGCCATCGCCCAGCGAGAACGACACGTCGTACGCCTGCATGATTTCGCAGATCTCGCGGAAGTGCGTGTAGAGAAAGCTCTCCTGATGGTGCGCCAGGCACCACTTCGCGATGATCGAGCCGCCGCGCGACACGATACCGGTCAGTCGGCGCGCCGTCATGGGGATGTAGCGCAACAGCACCCCCGCGTGCACGGTGAAATAGTCCACGCCCTGCTCGGCCTGCTCGATCAAGGTGTCGCGGTACACCTCCCAGGTGAGGTCTTCGGGACGCCCGCCCACTTTCTCGAGCGCCTGATACAGCGGCACCGTGCCAATCGGCACGGGCGAATTGCGGACAATCCACTCGCGCGTCTCGTGAATGTTCTTGCCCGTGGACAGATCCATGACCGTATCGGCGCCCCACAACGTGGACCAGCGCAGCTTGTCCACCTCTTCGACGATCGACGACGAGACGGCAGAGTTGCCGATGTTGGCATTGATCTTCACCAGGAAGTTGCGCCCGATGATCATCGGTTCCAGTTCCGGATGGTTGATGTTGGCGGGAATGATGGCGCGGCCGCGGGCCACCTCGGCGCGCACGAACTCGGCCGGCAACCCTTCACGCAGAGCGATGAACTCCATCTCCGGCGTCACATCACCGCGGCGGGCATAGTGGAGCTGCGAGACGCCCCTGCCGGCGCGCGCTTTCAGAATCCGGCCGCAGCCGGTCTCGGCCACGTCGCCCCGCGACAGAATCCAGTCACGGCGCAACGCGGGCAGCCCCACATGGGCATCGAATCCGCGTGGTCCGCTCGAGTCGTACACACGAAGCGGCGGTTCTCCGGCGGCCAGACCAATCTCGCGCATCGGCACCCGGACACCTTGCGGGCCCGACATATACACCTTCGTCGACCCCGGAAACGCACGGTCGAAGTCTTCTTCGGTCAGGGGTTCGTACGCGGGTCCACTCATGTCCGGACTATACATCGGGTCGGGTCAGAGCTTCCGGACGACGAAACACTTCAGATACGCGGTTTCTGGCACACCCAGCAGCACGGGGTGATCGCGCGCCTGCAGCCGCTTCTCAATCAGCGCCACCGACGCATGCGCGTCAATCGCCGCGTGCAGCAGCATGTCCTGAAACAAGGCCTCGTCCACATGGTAGGAACAACTGCAGGTGATCAGGATCCCGCCGGGCTTGAGCAGCTTCAAGGCCCGAAGATTGATCTCTTTGTACCCGCCCAGCGCCTTGGCCAGCGTGGCCTTGTTCTTGGCGAACGCCGGCGGGTCCAGCACGATCGTGTCGAAGCGCTCCTTGGCGATTTCGAGCTCCCGAAGCTCGTCGAACACATTCGCCAGCCGCGCCTCGATGTTGGTCAGGCCATTGCGGCGCGCATTGTCGGCAACGGCCGTCACGGCCAGCTCCGACCCGTCGATGGACAGCACCGACTCGCACCGGCGCGCCATCTGCAGCGCGAATCCGCCGTTGTAGGAAAACGCGTCGAGCGCGCGCCCGCGGGCGTACTGGCCTGCCGCCAGGTGGTTCTCACGCTGGTCGAGGAACAGGCCGGTCTTCTGCCCGTGCCTCACGTCTACCCGATGCGTGATGTCGCCTTCCCGGATGTCGATCAGTTCCGGCACGTGGCCGGCCACGACCTCGACCACCTCAGGCAAATCCTCCAGCCGCCTGATCTTGGCGTCATTGCGGGCCAGTATGCCCTTCGGTTTCAGCGCCTCGCTCAACAACTCCACCACCAGGTCCAGCCGGCGGTCGATGGCCTGGCAGAGCGTCTGGACCACCAGATAGTCGCCATAACGGTCGACGATGAGCGCCGGAAGGCCGTCGGCCTCCGCACTGACCAGCCGGTAGGCGTCCCCGTCTGGCGCCAGCGCCTCACGGTACGCCAGCGCTGCCCGCAACCGGTCAGCGAACAGCACCCGCTCGTCGCGCGGTCCTTCGCCCAGCATCCGCAAGGTGATCTGGGACGTGCTGCTGAAGAACGCCAGCCCAAGGGGCCGGCCGCGTTCGGTACGGACCTCCACGAGATCCCCCGGCTCGGCCTCGACCGTCATCACGTCGGATCGATAGATCCAGGGATGGCCCGCGCGCCACCGTTCTACGCCCCTGATGGAGATCACTGCAATGGGAAGCACACTGGATTGTAGACCCTCGGACTATACTCAGTGCGATGCGCATCGCGATTGGCGCCGATCATGCGGGAGTCACGCTCAAGGACGCACTGGCGCTCCTGCTTGATGCTCGAGGCCTTCCGTACACCGACTTCGGCACGCATGGCCCCGAGTCCGTGGACTATCCCGACATCGCGGCCGAGGTGTCGCGCGCCGTGGCGTCAGGCGCGTACGACCGCGGGGTACTGGTGTGCGGCTCGGGCATTGGCATGGCGATTGCCGCCAACAAGATTCCTGGAATTCGCGCCGCCTCAGTGACCGAGATCGAGGCCGCCAGGCTCAGCCGCAGCCATAACGACGCCAACGTGTTGACGCTGGGCGCCCGGCTCACCTCGCTCGAACTCGCCCGGCAGATCGTGACCACGTTTCTCGAGACTCCGTTCGAAGGTGGTCGGCACGAGCGCCGCGTCAACAAACTGACCCAACTTGATGGCGTCTCGCCAAAAACACATCACCTGGATTGACCGTGACACACCTGACCGAGACCGACCCGGACATCGCTACTGCCATTGGGCACGAGCTGGAGCGCCAGCGGGAGGGCCTGGAACTCATCGCCTCGGAAAACTTCGTGAGCCCGGCTGTGCTCGAAGCCGTCGGTTCGGTCTTGACCAACAAATACGCCGAAGGCTACCCCGGCAAGCGGTACTACGGCGGGTGTGCATTCGTCGATGTGGCCGAAACGCTCGCGATCGACAGGGCCAAGGCCCTTTTTGGCGCTGACCACGCCAATGTCCAGCCGCACTCGGGCGCACAGGCCAACACGGCCGTCTACCTCGCGATGCTCAAGCCGGGCGATGCCATCCTGGGCATGAACCTCGCCCACGGCGGGCACCTGACCCACGGCCATCCCCTCAATTTTTCCGGCAAGTACTTCAGGATCATTCCCTACGGCGTCCGGAAAGACGACGAACGGCTCGACTATGACGAGTTGGAGCGGCTGGCGCGCGAGCACCGGCCGAAGATGGTGGTCGTTGGCGCCAGCGCCTACGCGCGCACCATCGACTACGCGCGGATCCGCCGTGTCGCCACCGACGTGGGCGCGCTCGTCATGACCGACATGGCGCACATCGCCGGCCTCGTCGCCGCGGGCCTGCATCCCAGCCCGGTGCCGCATTCGGATTTCGTCACCACCACCACCCACAAGACCCTGCGCGGCCCGCGCGGCGGCCTCATCCTGTGCCGTGCAGAGTTCGCCAAGGACATCGATCGCGCCGTGTTTCCCGGCGTCCAGGGCGGCCCGCTGATGCACGTGATTGCCGGCAAAGCCGTGTGCTTCAAGGAAGCCCAGAGCGAATCATTCCGTGCCTACCAGCGGCAGGTGATTCGCAACGCGGCGCGGCTCGCCGACGGTCTCGCCGCCGCTGGCTTCCGCATCGTCAGTGGCGGCACCGATAACCATCTGGTGCTGGTGGATGTGTTCTCGAGGGGACTCACCGGCAAGGCGGCTGAAGCCGCGCTGGGCCGGGCCGCGATGACCGTCAACAAGAACGCGATTCCCTTCGATCAGCAGCCCCCCATGACGGCGAGCGGAATCCGCCTGGGCACACCAGCCGTCACCACGCGCGGCCTGGGTGAGGCCGAAATGGACCTGGTGACTCAGTTCATCGCGCGCGTGCTCGCCTCGCCCGACGACGAGTCGGTCGCGCGAGCGGTCCGATCGGATGTCGAAGCCCTGTGCCGGACGTTCCCGCTCTACCCCACGCTCGGTCACTGACGGCGCGCGTCGCCGAGGTCTTCGCCGACGCCGGGCCGCTGGCGCGGAGCGACGAGATGTTCGAGGCGCGTCCCGGGCAGCGTGAGCTGGCGGCGCGTGTCGCCGACACATTCGAGCACGGCGGCGTGCTCATCGCCGAGGCCGGCACCGGCACCGGAAAGACCTTGGCGTACCTGGTGCCTGCTGTGCTCTCGGGGCGTCGGGTACTGGTATCAACAGGCACACGCAACCTCCAGGATCAGATCTTCTACAAGGACATTCCCGCGCTGGCACGTGCACTTGGCGTGGAACTGCGAGCCGCGTACATGAAAGGCCGCGCGAATTTCCTGTGCCGCCACCGCTACGACCGCCTGCAGGAAGTGCGCGGGTCACTTGGCGAGGAGGAACAGCGCTGGCTCGACACGTTGGCCGAGTGGCTGCCGGACACCCAGACCGGGGATCGCGCAGAGCTGACCGACATGCCCGACAGCTTTCCGTTCTGGACGGAGCTGACCGCGACCAGTGAGCAGTGCCTGGGTCGCGAGTGTCCGCAGTTCGCCGACTGCTTCATCACGCGCATGCGCGAACGCGCCGACGAAGCGAACGTGATCGTGGTGAACCATCACCTGTTGTGCGCGGACGCATCGGTCCGGCAGGGCGACTTCGGCGCCGTGATTCCGGCCTGTGACCTGGCCGTGATCGATGAGGCCCACCAGCTCGAGGATGTCGTCACCCAGTACTTCGGCCTGGTGTTCAGCACGCATCGGCTGGACGAGTTCGTGCGCGACGCGACACAGGCGGTCGCGTCCATCCCGGCCGAGCAGGGCAGGACTGCGGTCGGCGTGCAGCATGCGATTGGCGATGTGGAGCGGGCGGGGCGCCGGCTCTTCGATCGGGCGCGCCTCGAAGCCACGCGCGAGCGGGGCGGCGACCGCACCACGCTGACACCCGATTCGGCAGCCCGGATGGACCACGAAGGCACCGTGATGCGGGAGGAACTACAGCGGCTCTGTGGTGCGATGGCCGCGTGCGAACCCGTGCCGGAAGACCTGAAGGCCATCATGGCTCGCGCCGTGGCGATGCGAGAAGACGTGCGGGTGCTGTTGGCGGTGGACGACCCCGCGTTTGTCCACTTCCTCGAAGCACGGGGGCGAGGTCTCGCACTGCGCGCGGCTCCCATTGACGTGGCGGCCCTGGTGCGCGACAAGGTCATCGGCGACCGGAGCGCCACGGTGCTGACGTCGGCCACGCTCACCGTGGCAGGGTCGTTTGATTACGTGCAGGGCCGGCTCGGTCTGGCGACGGCGAAAAGCGTCCGCCTGCCGTCGGAGTTCGATTTCCGCACGCAGGCGCTGCTCTACCTGCCGCCGGACATGCCTGATCCCCGGTCGCCCGAGTTCAACCGTGCCGCTGCGGGCGTCGTCGCGGAATTGCTGGAGCGGTCGCGGGGCCGGGCGTTTGTGCTGTTTACGTCCTACGCCGCCATGCGGGACGTCTATGAGCAGGTGGCGCCCCACGTGCCGTGGCCCCTGCTGCTGCAGGGCACGGCGCCGCGGCCCGCGCTGTTGCGCGATTTCAGGAACACGCCGAATGCGGTACTGTTTGCCACCGCAAGTTTCTGGCAGGGCGTTGATGTGGCGGGTGAGGCGCTCAGCTGCGTGATCATCGACCGGTTGCCGTTTGCCTCACCAGGCGACCCACTGGTGGCGGCCCGCATCGCCGCCATCGAAGCTGCCGGGGGGCATCCCTTCCACGACTACCAGGTTCCGCTGGCCACCCTGGCCCTCCTCCAGGGGATGGGCCGGCTCATCCGGAGCCAGTCGGATCGCGGTGTGCTGGCGGTGCTCGACCCGAGGCTCAGCCGCATGTCGTACGGGCGCCGCTTCCTGGCCTCGTTTCCCCCGGTGCCTGTCACGCGGGATCTTGACGCCGTCAGCCGGATGTTCCTCCGGTGACGGCGCGGGCGCGAATACCGATATAAAATAGACGGCGGAGGACGCCATGGTTCGTCAGTCACTTCGTCGCGGTTGGATGGGAAGCGCCATCGCTCTTGGGTTGCTGGTTTCGGCCACGTCAGCCTTTGGACAGGCTCAGGGGTCGCTGCGCGGCCTCGTCACTGACGAGGCCGGCAAAGGTGTGGCCGAAGCCGAAATCATCATGAACTACATCGGCGACGTGGAGATCACCGTCACCCTCAAGACCAACATCCGCGGCGAGTTCACCCGCGCGGGGCTGCGCACGGGGGAATGGAAGATGACGGCGACCAAGGGTGAACTGACCGGTTCGCACACCGTGCGCGTCATGATCAATGAAATGGCCCGCGTCGCCACGCTGATCATCAAAGTGCCGGTCAAGGGCGCAGGCACAGACACGTCGGGCATGACTGCAAAAGACGTTGAGGCCCGCAACAAACTGATGGCCACGATGCAGGCCGAGTTCGACGCGGGCGTCGCCGCCATTGCCACGGCGCCAGACGACGCCATCGCCAAGCTCCTTTTGGTGGCCGGACAGATCCCCAATTGCGCCATCTGCCACTCGAAGATCGGCGACGCCCACATCAAGAAGGAAGACCAGGCCGGCGCAGAGGCCGCCTACAAGAAGGCGATCGAACTCGACCCGAAGCTGGCCGATCCCTACGCGGCGCTGGCGATCCTCTACAACCAGCAGAAGAAGTTTGACGACGCCAGCGCGATGAGCACGAAGGCCAACGAGTTGCTCGGTGCCTCGGCCACCGGCGGCGACCCCGCCGCGCTCTACAACCAGGGCATCATCCTGTGGAATGCAGGCAAGTTCCCGGAAGCCAAGGCCGAGTTCGAGAAGGTCATCAAGCTCGATCCGAAGATGGCCGAAGCGCACTTCCGTCTCGGTATGGCCAACCTGAACCTCGGCCAGCTCCCTGACGCGGTGAAGGCCTTTGAGGAATACCTGAAAATTGCGCCGACTGGCGAAAACGCCGAAATGGCGAAGGCCATTCTGAAACAGATCAAGTAACATGTCCGGCCCTGCGCTGGACGCCGAGATTGCCCTCAACCTTGCCACAGTGCGCCGCCGACTTGAGACGGCGGCGCACCAGGCTCATCGTGCACCTTCCAGCCTGCGGCTCATCGCCGTCTCAAAAACATTCCCAGTCGAGTCAGTGTTCGCAGCGGCCCGAGCTGGTCAGCGTGATTTTGGCGAGAACCGCGTGCAGGAAGGCCTCGACAAGCTGGCCTCCACCGCGGACCTCGGCCTGACGTGGCACCTGATCGGCCACCTCCAATCCAATAAGGCCCGCAAAGCCGCGGCGGCGTTTCACTGGATTCACTCGATCGACTCGATGGAGCTGCTGAAGAAGGTGGACGCCGGGGCCCTCGACGCCGGCACGCAGCCACAGATCCTGCTGCAAGTCGATCTCGCCAGGGAGGCGACAAAGTTCGGCGCGGACCGCGGCCACGTCGAAGACCTCGCGCGCGCAGCGCTGCAGTCTCGCGCCGTCGAACTGCGCGGCCTGATGACCGTGCCGCCAATCGCCGATGACCCGGAAGACGCGCGGCCGTGGTTCCGGCAACTGCGCGACCTTCGAGACGCGCTGGTGGCGTGCGGATTGCCCGCCGAGGCTCTCGCGGAACTCTCCATGGGCATGAGTCACGACTGCGACGTGGCGGTTGGGGAGGGCGCAACCATGGTGCGTGTCGGCACGGCCATCTTCGGGCGCCGCCCTCCACCGGTGACACCCGCATGAGCCCCAGCACCGCAGCACTCCAGCGCCCGCACATGCCTGTCACTCTCCTTCTTGAACACCTCGATCAGCTCTACACGGTGGCTGGTGATGCTCCCCGCGCAGGGGTGCGGCAAGGCGACATCTCTCCCATCACCGACGGCGCTGTGGCGTGCCACGGACCCACCATCGTGGCGGCCGGGACCACCGCGTACGTCCGCGCGCACGTCACACTCCATCCGCAGGCCATCGTCGTGGATGGACGCGGTCAGTCTCTCGTTCCGGGGTTTGTCGATCCCCACACTCATGTGGTGTTTGCGGGCGATCGGCGAGACGAGCTTCGGCGCCGGCTGGGCGGCGCGACGTACTCGGAGATCGCCGCCGCAGGCGGCGGCATTCTCTCCACTGTACGAGCCACCCGGGCCGCATCGGAAGACGAGCTGGCGGCCCAAACCGCCGTTCGGTTGGCCGAAATGCTGCGCCAGGGCACCACCACCGCCGAGGCCAAGAGTGGCTACGGCCTCGACACGGCCACCGAAGTCCGCATGCTCCGCGTCGTCGCACGTCTCAACCACACGCAGCCGATTGAACTCGTGCCGACCTTCATCGGCGCGCACGAGGTCCCGCCTGAGTTCCGCGGCCGCCAGGCCGACTATGTCCGCCTGGTGATCGACGAGATGATTCCTGCGGTGGCCGAACACGCTGAGTGGTGCGACGTCTTTTGCGACCGGGGATTCTTCACGCCTGAAGAGTCGACGGCCATCCTCGAGGCGGGCACCCGGGCCGGAATGAAGCCGCGGATTCACGCCGACGAACTGGCGGCCAGCGGAGGGCCGCAGGTGGCTGCGGCTGTGGGTGCGCGGTCGGCCGATCACCTCGTGCGTGTGGACGCACAGGGCATCGAGGCGCTGCGGGCCGGAGGCGTCATCGCCACGCTGCTCCCCTGCGCGGCCTTTCATCTCAAGCTGGGCCAGTTTGCGCCGGCGCGCGATCTCATTGCCGCCGGGGTCCCGGTGGCGCTGGCGACCGACGTCAATCCCGGCGGCGGATTTTCGCCGTCCATGCCATTCGCCATCGCGCTCGGGTGTTTTGCGATGCATCTGACATTCGAGGAGGCGCTCGTCGCGGCCACCATCAATGCGGCGGCATCGCTCGACCGCCAGCATCTGGTGGGAAGCCTCGAGCCTGGCAAACAATTCGATGGGGTGCTCGTCCATGGCCCCGCCGTCAATCTCCTGCGTGTGAACGCGGCGCCGATCGCGGGCGTCTACAAGAAGGGTGTTTTATGTTGATCGATCGCACTGTCACGAGCCTCCTCGACGCCATCAGCGCGGCCGACCCCACTCCGGGGGGAGGCTCAGCCGCGGCCCTGGTCGGCGCCGCGGGAACGGCGCTGCTCGTCATGGTGACGGGCATGCCCAAGTCGCGCACCAACGCGATCGCGGAACGCGAGGCCCTCGATTCCGCGCACACGGAATTGCTGCAGCTGCGTGACGAGCTGGCCGGGTTGGTGGACCGCGACGCGGCCGCCTACGACCTGGTGGTGGCCGCTTTCCGCAAACCCAAGGTGACCGACGTGGACAAACTCGAACGCAAGGCCGCGATTCAGGACGCCACCCGCGTTGCGACCGAAGTTCCACTTGAGACGATCCGAGCTTGCGTACGGGCGATGCAGGAAGGCCGCGCCGCCGCCGCGTACGGCAATCCTTCGGCCGCGAGTGACGTGAAGGTGGGTTATCGCCTGCTGCTGGCCGCCGCGGAAGGCGCGCTCGATAACGTCGACATCAATCTCGGGGGGCTGGCGGACACGGGACTGCAGACGGCCATTCGTGACGAATCAGCGCACTTGATGCGCGACGCTCGTACCCTGCTCAACGCTGTCGTTCCGGTGGAATGACTACTTGACGGAATCGAACAGGCGCTCGAATCGCGTGCCTTGGAGCATGTGCGTGATCGACTCGCCTTCTTCGAACGAAAAATAGATGAAGAGCGCCCGGCCCTTCACATAGTGGGCCGGCAGGAACCCCCAGTACCGGCTGTCCTGCGAGTTGTCGCGGTTGTCGCCCATCATGAAGTACTGCGAGGCCGGCACGGTGACAGGGCCGTAGAACTCACGCAGGTCCCCTGTCACCCCGGCCGAGTCAGACGCCGGCGCCGAGAGGTGCGCGTAGCGCTCCTCAAGCGGCGACCCGTTGATATACATCGTCTTGCGCCGCAGTTCCAGGCGGTCGCCGGGCAGGCCGATGACGCGCTTGATGAAATCGCGCTCGGGTTCGTCCGGGTATTTGAACACCACGATGTCGCCACGCCGGATCTCGCGGCCGGGCATCACCACCCGCTCAACGCCGGTCGCCGACGGCGAGAAGATCATCTTGTTCACGATGAGGTGATCGCCGATGAGCAGATTCGGCTCCATCGAGCCCGTAGGAATCTTGAACGCCTGGAAGACCCAGGTCCGTACGAACAGCGCCAGCACAACCGCGATGATCAAGGACTCGGCGTACTCGCGCACCACGGACTTCTTCATGACTCGGTCCCGACCTTGAGCACCGCCAGGAACGCTTCCTGCGGAATCTCGACACGGCCCACCCGCTTCATGCGCTTCTTGCCTTCCTTCTGCTTCTCGAGCAACTTGCGCTTGCGCGAAATATCGCCGCCGTAACACTTGGCCAGCACGTTCTTGCGAAGTGCCCGGACGCTCTCGCGCGCCACGATCCGGCTGCCAATCGCCGCCTGAATGGCAATGTCGAACATCTGTCTGGGAATCAGCTCCCGCATCTTCGCCGCCAGCAGGCGGCCACGGCTGTAGGCCGAGTCGGCGTGAAGCACCGTGGACAACGCGTCCACCGGCTCGCCGTTCACCAGGATGTCGAGCCTGACGAGTGACGCTTCCTGATAGCCGATGACGTGATAGTCGAGCGACGCATACCCGCGCGACACGGTCTTGAGCCGATCATAAAAATCGAGCACCACTTCATTGAACGGCAACTCGTACGTGATCACGACGCGGTCCGATTTGAGGTATTCCATCCCCCGCTGGACCCCGCGCTTTTCCTGACACAACTCCAGAATTGCGCCCACGTGCGCCGCCGGCGTCAGCATCGTCGCCTTGATGATCGGCTCTTCGAACTTCTGGATGCGACCCGGGTCTGGGAGCTTGGAAGGACTGTCGATTTCCTGCACCACGCCGTCGGTGGTGGTGACGCGATACAGGACGCCCGGCGCGGTGGTGACCAGGTCCATGTTGTATTCGCGCTCGAGCCGTTCCTGCACGATTTCCATGTGCAGCAGACCCAGGAATCCGCAGCGGAAACCGAAGCCCAGCGCCACGGACGTTTCGGGCTCGAAGAAAAACGCCGAGTCGTTCAGCCGCAGCTTCTCCATAACCTCGCGCAGTTCCGAGTACTGCGAACTCTCCACCGGGTACAGCCCGGCAAAGACCATCGGCTTGAGTTCCTTGAAGCCGGGGAACGGCGTGGCGGCAGGAACCGCCGCGTCGGTGATGGTGTCGCCGACCTTGGCCTCCGCCACGTTCTTGATATTGGCCACCACGAAGCCGGCTTCGCCGACACCGAGCGACATCACCGGCACGGGCTTGGGTGAGAAGGCGCCCAATTCGTCAATCTGCAGGTCGATGCCCGCGTTCATGAGGCGGATCTTCTGGCCGGGCTTCATCGTGCCGTCAATGACGCGCGTGAGAATGACCACACCGCGGTAGGCGTCGTACCAGGAGTCGAAGATCAGGGCTTTGAGGGGCGCATCAGGATTCCCCGCCGGCGGCGGCAGGCGATGGACGATGGCTTCCAGGATCTCGTGGACGCCCAGGCCCTGCTTCGCACTGGCGAGGATCGCCCCGTCGGCATCAAGGCCGATGATCTCTTCGATCTGGCGTTTCGCCTCTTCGGGCTGGGCGCCGGGCAGATCAATCTTGTTGATGACCGGGATGATCTCGAGGTTGTTCTCGATGGCCAGGTACGCGTTGGCCAGCGTCTGCGCCTCAACGCCCTGCGAGGCGTCCACCAGCAGCAGCGCGCCTTCGCAGGCGGCGAGCGAGCGCGTCACCTCATACGAAAAGTCCACATGGCCCGGCGTGTCGATCAGGTTCAGGACGTACGCCTGCCCGTTGTCGGCGGTGTAGTTCAGACGAACGGCGTGGGCCTTGATCGTGATGCCACGCTCGCGCTCAAGGTCCATTGAGTCCAGCACCTGCGCCTCCATCTCGCGGGGCTGCAAGGCGCCGGTGGCCTCGAGAAAGCGGTCCGCAAGCGTGGACTTGCCATGATCGATGTGCGCGATGATCGAAAAATTGCGAATAAAGCGTTGATCCATGTGGTGCGGTCGTGTCAGCCGGCGTTAACGCTGATCACGCGGCAACACCTGTTGCGGATACGCCGGGCCGATGTACTCGGTCCGCGGGCGAATAAGCCTGTTGTTGGCGTACTGCTCCAGCACGTGCGCGGTCCAGCCTGCAATGCGGCTGACGGCGAAGATCGGCGTGTAGAGCACAATCGGAATGCCGAGCGAGTAAAACATCGACGCGGAATAGAAATCCACGTTCGGATTCAGGCCTTTGTCCGCCTTGACGATGGCCTCGATGCGCTGCGACATGGCGAACCACTGCGGCTGTCCGGCCTTTTCGCCAATGGACTTCGAAAAGCGGCGCAGGTGCGTGGCGCGGGGATCTTCCGTGTGGTACACGCGATGGCCGAACCCGGGAATCTTCTCCTTGCGGGCCAGTTTGGCGCGCACGTATTCAGCGGCGCGCTCCACGCCGGCGTCCTGGCCGATGTCGAGGAGCATCTTCATGACCTCGGCGTTGGCGCCGCCGTGCAGTGGCCCCTTCAGCGCGCCGATCGCCCCGACGATGGCCGAGTGCAGGTCGGTGAGAGTGGCCGCCGATACACGGGCCGCAAACGTGGAGGCATTGAGTTCATGATCGGCGTGCAGGACGAGCGACACATCGAACGCCCTGGCGGCGAGCGCCGAGGGGCGTGTGCCCGTGAGCATGTACAGGAAATTGGCCGCGTGACCGAGGGCCGGATCGGGGTCAATCGCGCCGCCGCCGGCCGCCAGTCGGCCCCAGGTGGCGACGAGCGACCCGATCTGGCCGGTGAGGCGTACGGCCTTGCGGTAGTTGGCTTGCGGCGTGTGGACCGCGGCGTCCGTGTCGTAGTGGCCGAGCATCGACGTCAGCGTACGAAGCGCGTCCATGCCGTCTCCGGCCGGCAACGACTTCATCGCGCGCAGAATCGGCTCGGGCAGCCGCCTGGCAGCGTCGAGCTGTGTGTGCAGGTCGCCCAGTTCGGCCCGGTTGGGCAGTCGGCGGTGCCACAGGAGGAAACAGGTCTCCTCGAACGACACGCCGTGGTCCATGTCGGCGAGATCGTGAATGTCGTACCCGCAGTAGGACAACACGCCGCGGTCGCCATCGATATAACAAATCGCCGATTCGCCGGCGACCACGTCTTCCAGGCCGGCCTTGGCCTTCACGTCACTGACGGTACTCATGATCCATCCCGACTGTTACCCGGGGCCTCAGTCTGCAATCTGCGGCGCCTTCACCATCACATCATCACCGAACTGCTGCAGGATCGAGGTGAGCCCCACATACAGGAAGCCGAACTGGAACAACACGAGGAACGGCAGCGTGCCGTAGATCCCGTGGGCCAGGGCGTACACCACCGTCGCGGAGAAATAGAGTCCGAGCGCCAGCTCGATGATCGGCTGCACCGACATGGCCTGGTGGTATTTCTTGTGCTGCCATCCATCCTTGGATGACGCGATGCCGTATTTCGCCGTACGCGTAAACTCCCCAGGGGCACCACACAGTGCTTCGAAGACGGCTTTCGTGTTGTTGACCGCCAGGCCGATGCCGATGGCCATGACGATGGGCAGGTACTTCACGCGCGATTTCCAGTCGGGGTACAGCTCACGCTGTGAGACGAGATAGAAATTCGCCACCGACGCCGTCGCCGCCATGAACAGCGGCACGTCGATGAGCAACATCTCGGTCCAGCCCATGTTGTAGCGCACGACCATCGCCGGGAACATCAGCACCGACAACAGGCACATCAGGAGGTAGTTGAAGTTCGCGGTGAGATGGAAAAACGCCTCGATCTTCACCTTGCGCGGCAGGTCGGAGGCAAGAATGGCCGGAAGCACCTTGCGGCACGTCTGAATGCTGCCCTTGGCCCAGCGATGCTGCTGCGACTTGAACGCATTCATCTCCACGGGGACTTCGGCCGGCGTCACCAGGTCGGGCAGGAACAGGAAGCGCCAGCCGCGCAACTGCGCGCGGTAACTGAGGTCCAGGTCTTCTGTGAGCGTGTCGTGCTGCCAGCCGCCGGCATCGCCAATCGCGGTCCGGCGCCACACACCGGCCGTGCCGTTGAAGTTGAAAAAACAGCCGGCACGATTGCGCCCGCCATGTTCAAGCACAAAGTGGCCGTCAAGCAGGATGGCCTGGATCTTCGTGAGCAACGAATAGTCCTGGTTGATGTGTCCCCAGCGTGCCTGCACGAGCGCCACTTTGGGATCCTGGAAATACCCGACGGTCTTCATCAGGAAGTCGGTCGTCGGCACGAAGTCCGCATCAAAAATGGCGACGAACTCGCCGCGCGCCACTTTCAGCGCTTCATCGAGCGCGCCCGCTTTGTACCCAACTCGATTCGTCCGGTGCAGATACGAGATGTCGAACCCGAGCGCCGCCTGGCGCCGCACTGCCAGCGCGGCGATCTCACGCGTCTCATCCGTCGAATCGTCGAGCACCTGGATCTCGAGTTTGTCCTTCGGATAGTCGATCTCGCACACCGCATCGATCAGCCGATCGGCCACGTACATTTCGTTGAAAATCGGGAGCTGAATCGTCACGACCGGCAGGTCCGTCATGGGCGGCGGCGGCCCGGGGACCCGGTCTTTGTTCTTCATGTACTCGTACACCAGGTAGTACCGGTGCCATCCGTAAATGCCGAGGATGCTGAGGATGAAAAAATACGCGACGAGAATGAGTGTTTCGTATGGCTGCATGGACTGGAACCCGGTCGCGATATCTGATCCTTCATTTTACGAACGTCTCTGGCACCGAGTCAAACGAAACGCCCAGACAAAAACGTCAGAATCCGCCGCCCCCTCTGCCCCCGCCCGGAGGCGCGGAGGGAATCTCATAGTCTCTGGGTGGCTCGGCGTCGAGCAGGTGCCTCACGAAGTAGTCCCACCGTCGACGCATCACGTAGTTTCCCGCCGCGAACCCGTGGCCCGCGTTCGGAATCATCAACATGTCGAATTCCTTGTTGGCCTTGATCAGGGCGTCGGCCACCAGGTAGGTATTGTACGGCGGCACATTGTTGTCCATCGTGCCGTGGATGAGGAACAGACGCCCCTTCAGGCCAGCCGCGTGTGTCTGGTTGGCCTCGATCGCGTAGTTATCCGTGCCGTCCGCGTTCTTGACGAGCGGGCCCTGGTACCGCTCGCCCCAATCATCTTCATACTGACGCTGGTCGTGATTGCCGGATTCGGCGATGCCGACCTTGAAGAAGTCGTTGTACGGCGCCTGCAACAGCGCGCCCGCCGTGATGAATCCGCCGCCCGAGTGGCCCCACATCGCGGCCTTGTCGATGTCAATCCACGGGTACTTCGTCGCGAGTTCCTTCATGCCGGCCACCTGATCTGGCAGCGTGTTGTGACGGCCCATCCTCCCGAAGTAGGCGTCGGTGAACGACTTCGATCGATTCGGCGTACCCGTGCCGTCGATGCTGACGACGATGAAGCCGAGTTCGGCGAGCGCCTGCCGATCGCCACGCGCCGCGGAAAAGGCGCGAGATCCCACACTCCCTGACTGGGGACCAGGGTAGGCCTGATTGATAATCGGATACTTCTTCGTGGCGTCGAAGTTCGTCGGCCGGAAGAGTACGCCGTAGATGTCGTGCTTGCCGTCGGCGGCGCGCATCGTGATTGGCATCGGCGGCTTCCAGCCGGTGGCCAGCAGCTTCGAGATGTCGGCCTTTTCAAGCGGCATGATGAGCGCACCCGTGACGCCATCGCGCAGCGTGGTCTCGGGTGCCACATCGGGCTGCGAAAAGGTGTCGATCACGTACTTGCCGTCGGGCGAAATCTGAGTCGTGTGGGTGCCGTTGTCCGGCGTCAGGGACGCGTGGCTCCTGCCGTCGAGGCCGACCCGGTAGAGATGCGTGTAATACGGATCCTGCCCAGGCTCCTTGCCCACTGCCTCGTACCACATCGTTCGCGTGGCCTCATCAATGCGGACGACGCGGGTCACGGGGCCGACGCCGTTGGTGATGCGATTCTTGAGCTGGCCGGTGTTCAGATCGTACAAGTACATCTGCGCGGTGTCGTCGCGTTGCGAGTACCAGAGCACCTCGCTCGACTTCCAGAGGATCTGCCACTGCACGCGCGTCTGCACATGGGTCTTCTCGGTCTCGGTGAACAGCGCCCTGACCTCGCCAGTAGCCACGTCGGCCAGCTTCGCCGTCGACCACTTGTGGAACCGGTCAGTGGAGACAAACCCGAGTTTCGTGCCGTCCGGGCTCCACAGGTACTCGCCCATGTCGATGTCGTCTTCGGACATGGCGCGGTGAAAATCCGGCGGCATCAGCAGGCGCGTCATCTGGCCGGTCTCCACATCAATGATCACGCGGGTGATCATCGCTACCACGGGGTCACCGGCCAACGGATACTTCCAGGCCCGGAGCACCGGATGCCCGCCGTTCACCGGCGTCTGCACGAGATACATGTCGCCGACGTTCCGCTCATCCTGCTGCTGCGTGACAATCTTCCTGCCGTCGGGCGACCATGACAGCGCCGGCGCCGCGCTCGTCGTCCACCCGGCGTTGCTGGTGGCATAACCGAAGTCCTTCACACCGTCCGTCGTGAGTTGACGATCCTGGCCGGTGGCGACGTCGCGCACCCACAGATTCCAGTCGCAGATGAAGAGCGCCTTGCGCCCGTCGGGGGACATGGACGCGGGCGGCGGACCGGTAAGGCCGGTGACATTGGGCCCGCAGGTCCTGGTGATCGCCATGCCGCCGCGCCCACCACGACCGCCGCCACCGCCGCCGCGCCCGGCCGCTGCCGCAGGCGCCTGGCCGCCGGCCGGCGGCGTCGTCACGACCGCTCGGGTCTTCTTCACCGGATCGACCACGACATTTTCGCTGCCGGTCAGGGTCGTCCGCTGATATGAGAAGCGCCCGTCAGGCAGCCAGGTCGCGGTGACCGTGCCTCCCACGACCAGACCGGCCAGGGCGGGCGCGAGCATCCGCGTGGCCCGGTCGTAGTCGGCGGACGAGAACACGCGCCTGTTCTGCGCCAACGCCGCAGACGTAAAGACCACAAAGAGGATGAGGACGCGGGCAATCGTGCGGGTCATGGGATCTGCTCCTGGGATATCTTCGCGCGTGTGCGCGCGCCCAGTTTCTCATAAAGGGCTGCGGGTGCAAGCCCGCCCTACCACAGCCCGCCCTACCGCAGGAACTGAATCGACCCGACGACTTTCCGGAAGGTCGCGTCGTAGGACGCGAAGCGATCCTGCGGTGCAATCCCGAGCGCGTAGAAGAACGTGCCATCGTCGAGCAGCAGCGTGAAGACGGCGATCCGCTCGTCGTGGCCCGTGCCTGGCGACCGATTTGCCAGGGTGGTGCGAAGCCACTGACGGCGGCCCAGAGTCGTGCGGGTGTACCTGACGTCTCGTCGCACGTTCGGATTGCTCGCCGCGAGTGACTCGACGAAGGCCTCCGTGGCGGCCGTGATGTCTCGCATCTCGTTTCGCGTACCGGCAATCACCATCCCATGGGTGATCACGCCCTGCCCCGCCGCCTCGCCGACCGCACCGTCGGGAGCAAACGTGACGGAGTCGTTCCCGGGCAGCTCGCGCCAATTCGACGGCACGCTGACCCGAAACAAATCGCCTTCGGTATAGGTGGTGGACGACGCGGCGGGTGCCGCCACACGGCCGGGGTCCAGTATGCCCTCGTCGGCCGTCGCGTTCTTGGTCGTGGGCGCCGGCGCCATCTGGCTCAGCCGGCTTCGCGCCGTGTCGAAGGCGCGTGTATCGCGCACCGCATTCTGAATCTGGAGAAGCGCAGCCTCGCGCGCAATGGCCTCTGACCGGTTGCCCGGATCGGGATGGCTGCTGAGCCATTCCGGTCCGCCGGCCCCGCCCTGCTTCTGGATGATCTGGAACATGCTGGCCATTTCGCGTGGGTCATACCCGGCGGCCGCCATGATGTGGGAGCCAAGCAAGTCGGCCTGGCGCTCGTATTCGCGGCTGAACCGCAGGAAATAGGTGCCGAGCCCAATCTCGCTGCCCTGCGCGACGGCGCCGCCCCATTTGCCACCGATGAGCGCGCCCAGGACCGCCCCTGCCATCGCCCCGACTTCGTATTTCTTCGCTTTCGTGGCCTGTGCCGTGCCGTGCCTGAGCGCCACGTGACTGATCTCGTGGGCCAGCACACTGACGGCCTCGCCCTGCGTACGCGACTGACTGATCATGCCGCGATTGACGAACATGGGGCCGCCAGGCAGCGCGAACGCATTGATCTCGCGAACGTTGACGACCTGGAATGCATAGCGGAACTCCGAATGGCGGAACTCGGGCGGAATGTCAGCGACCAGCCGTTGTCCGACCGACTCGAGCCACGACAGAACCTCCGAATCGCGCAGGATCGGCATCTCCTTCTCGACCTCGGCCGCCGCCTGACGACCCAGCTGGACGTCCTCGGCCGGCGTGTATTTGTTGTCGGGCGCCACGATGACGGTCTGCGCACGAAGCGCGACCGCGGCCAGCACCAGGGTCACGCCCGCCACTGCCATGCGGCGCGGGAAGCGTCCGGGTATCACGAGCGGCGCCCCGAGAGCAGATGCAGGAGCGCGACAAACAGCGCGGCGCCGATGATCGACCACAGGACGGGGAATGACTCGCCGGCCACGCGCAGCACAAACGGCTCCGACAAGCCGAGCTGACCGGCGAGCCATGGGCCAACCAGCGCGCCGATGAACCCAAGCGCGGTGGAGGTGACGATCCCGCCACGTCCGCCGCCGCCAAGTGACTTGCCGACGGCGCCGCACACAAAGGCGATGATGATCAGAATCAGAAGACTTGTCAGTGTCAGGGTCATGTTCGCGTCCTACCGTTTCGCTTTGTGTGACGATTCCAGCAGGACGAGCCCTGCGGCAAGGCCCGGTGGCAATTTCAGCGCGTCACTGAGCGAACCGAAGTTGAATCCTTCGCGCACCCGGCCCTTGACCGTCACCCGCGCCGTCCGGCGAGGCACACCCGTCTCTGACACAATCCACAACTCACCTGTGCCGTCGTCAATACGGTAGGTGCCCCGGTCAGCCACTGAGAAACTCTCGACCACCTCACCAGAGAGTTGGACGGTGCGGTTCCGGTAGCGCGAGGGGTCGGCCAGGAGTTCGTTGATGGTCCTGGTCGAGGCGCAGGCGCCGGTGGCCAGTGCGGCCGAGGCCATGAGGATGAATGAGGCAAGTCGGACGAGTCGTCGTGCGGGCATATGTCGGGTCTCCACACGCAGCACAGTACAGGGTCGTGGAGCCGGGCCCCTGTTCAGAACGGCACAGGGTGAGGGGGCCCGGCGCGGGTGCGTTGCACCCGCGCCGGGCCCTCCTGCGGTGCGTGTCAGCGCGCGCGGAGGTAGTACGCGATGCCGATGCTGAAGTAGTTCGACGAATCGTCGTTCAGGCCCAGACCAAATTCGGAGACGAAGTCGATCTTCGGGCTGACCTTGTACTCAATTCCCGGCACGAGGTGCAGCGTCGAATAGCTGAAGTTGGCATCGTCGATCGAGATGCGTGAAAAGTCCACGCCGCCATAGAGCTCAAGCCGTTCCCCCACCTTGCCACTGGCCAGGCCTGTCAGGTCGAACCCCTTCGCATTGGCGCCGTCATTGCGGACCACATGAAACCCGCCGATGACCGACACATTCACGGGACCGGTGTTCACGAGCCAGTACTCGGCGTCGGCGCCGATGAACGTAATGTCGCTGAACAAGGCCACCTTGGCTTCAACGTCGAACCGGCTTCCGAATCCGTAGCCGCCAACCAAGGCCACGCCCGTTTCGCTGTCGGCGTTGTTCTTGCCGAATACCACGATCGGATTCGCCATCAACTTGACGTTGCCCTTGTTGATCGTTTCAGCGGAATTCATGACACCAAAGTCCTGCCCTGCGGCCGCAACCGGAAGGAGGATACCGAGAGCCGCGACCGCGGCAACACGTAGAACACGCACAATTCACCTGCCTTGTTTAGAGAGAAATACGCAGTCACCATAGCAGACCGACCCGAGTCGCGCCTGTCCCATCCAGCACAGCTGCGCGTGTCACACGTGTCCCCTCCTGTCCCATACGGCACAGACCTGGGATCGAGGCGGGGTTTAGCATGCAGCACATGTCCTCCCCCAATCGACTCGCCTCACTGCTGTTGTTATCGTTCGCGGCCGCCTGTGCCCCCGAGTCATCGGTCGACGTCGAAACAGTCCCACTCGGGGCCGAAGTGGCGGTCACCAAAGAAGACGGCGGCGTGGTGCAGGGCACACTCGCCGAGCGTGATCCACAGAACGTCCGGGTCAACGTCGGTCGCAGCGTCAGGTCGGTCCCTCGTGAAGCCATCTCGGACGTGCAGGTGGTGACCGAGGCGACGCCCGTCGTGCTGCCCCCGGCCGCGAAGTTCCGCGAGTACACGGTGCCGGAAGGTACGACGCTCCACGTGCGACTCGATACCGGCGTGAACTCCGGTTCGAGCAAGGTGGAAGATTCCGTTGAAGGCACACTGAGGCAGGCGCTGGTGGTGGACGGCGTGACCCTGGCGCCGATCGGCAGCCGGGTGAAGGGCGATGTCACCGCGGTTGAACCGTCCCCGAAACACGGACGAGCCAGCCTCGCCTTCCGTTTTCGAACGTTGACGATCGCCGGCCATGACGACCCCTACGACATTGTCGCGGGCATCACCCGCGTGGCGCCAAGCGAGAAGAAGGACGACATCATCACGATCGGCGCGCCCGCGGCGGTGGGCGGGGTCGTTGGCGGCATCCTCGGCGGCAAGAAGGGGGCCATCATCGGCGTCATCGTGGGCGGTGGCGCCGGCACTGCGGTGGTGTTGACCACGACGGGCAAAGAAATCACCCTGCCCTCGGGCACGGACATCACGATGGCGCTCAAGGCGCCGGTCGAGATTCGGGTGCCACTCAACATCGAAAAGGCCCCGAAGCGATAGGCGGCACGTGACGCCGCCGACGCGTTGGATCAGGCGTGTGCCGGCGGTCGAACCGCCGCTGCGCGCCGAGCTGCTGAGCATCGACCGCATCGAGGACCGCGCGAGGGTCCTTGCGGCCGGCCTGCTCCTTGATCCCAATCCCCGACGCCGGCCGCGCGATACGTTCCCGCGGTTTGAAGAGAACGTGCGCCTGCTGCGCAGCGCCTATCGCACACTGGCCGACGACGTGCGCGCCGGGCGGTTCGTCGCCCCTGCTGCAGACTGGCTCATCGACAACTTTCCGCTGGTCATCGCGGAAATGTCGGAGATTCGCCGCAACCTCCCGCGCCGGTACTCCCGCACACTGCCGACGGTGGGTGGTGGTGAGCACGACGGCCAGGCGCGCATGTACGTGCTGGCGCTTGAACTGATCCGCCACAGTGACAGCCGCCTCGATCGGCAACAGCTCCTGCAATTCCTGGACAGTCACCAGCGGCTCGCGCCGCTGACCATCGGCGAACTCTGGGCCTGGCCGAGCATGCTCAAGATCGTGTTGATCGAGAACCTCCGGCGGCTTGCCGAGGCACTGATGGCGGACCGCACCGCGCGGTTGGCGGCTGATGCGTACGTGTCGAAGATGACCGAGGCCACTCAGCACTGGGCCGACGACCACACCTCACTCCCGACCGCGCTCGCGCCCACGTTTATCGTCCAGCTTCTGCATCGGTTCCGCGAGTACGGCCTCGGGATTTCGTCCATGCGGCTCACGCTCGATGACGACCTTGCGACGCTCCATACCACCGCAGAAGAGACCATCCGTCTCGAACACCAGCGGCAGGGGGTGGCGCAGGTGTCGGTGGCGAATGCGGTCACCAGTCTGCGGCTGTGTGCGTCCATGGACTGGCGCGACTACGTTGAAACCGTCAGCCTGGTCGAACAGGTGCTCCAGTGCGACCCGGCCAACATCTACCGCCGGATGGACTTCCTGAGCCGCGACGACCAGCGACATGCGATCGAGTCGATGGCCAAGCCCAGCGGCGAGGACCAGCGCCGAGTCGCCTGGCGTGCCTTCGAACTCGCCCGAGAGGCTGCAGCGAGCGGCTCGGTCGCCGACCCGGAGGCGCACGTCGGGTACTACCTGATCGACCGCGGGCGCGCCATCCTCGAGGCCGATCTCGGCTATCGGCCGCCGGTCCACACGCGCCTGCGCCGACGCCTGGCTCGCCATGCCACCACGCTGTTTCTCGGCGCACTGATGGTCGGCACGAGCCTGCTGATGGCCGGCGCGGTCGCCTACGCCGTCTCCACGAGCGGCAACGCTGCGTGGTGGCTGCTCGTCGCCTGGCTTGCGCTGGTGCCGGCGAGCGACGTGGCCCTGTCGGTCATCCAGCACCTGGTCACGCGCCTGATCTCGCCAGGACGGCTCCCTCGCCTCGAACTGGCCGACGGCGTCCCGGACTCCGCCCGCACGATGGTCATCGTGCCGACGTTGCTGACATCCGTGGCGCGCGTCGATGCGCTCATCGAACACATGGAAGTGCTGGCGTTGGGGAATCTCGACCCGTGCATCCACTTCGCGATTCTGAGCGACTGCTCCGACACCACTTCGCGGGAGACACCGGGAGACGATGCCATTCTCAAGCGGGCCCGCGAGGGCGTGGAGGCCCTGAACATGAAACTCGGGCCGGACCACGCCGACCGCTTTTTCCTCTTTCATCGAGACCGGCAGTGGAATGCTGCAGAGAACTCGTGGATGGGCTGGGAGCGAAAGCGCGGCAAGATCGAAGAGTTCAATCGCCTGCTCCGCGGAGCCACCGACACCACGTTCTCTACCCAGGTGGGCGCGCTGGACGTGTTGCCGCAGGTCCGCTACTGCATCACCCTCGACTCCGACACGCGGCTGCCGCGCGATGCGGCCAGAAATCTGATCGGGATCATCTCTCATCCGCTCAATCAACCGCGGCTCGACCGCCGGCTGGGCCGCGTCACCCGCGGGTACGGCATCCTGCAGCCGCGCGTGAGCGTCACGATGGCCAGTGCAGCCGGGTCACTCTTCGCCCGTACCTATGCCGGGCACACGGGCGTGGACCCGTACACGACGGCCGTGTCGGACGTCTATCAGGACCTGTTCAGCGAAGGCATCTTCACAGGGAAAGGCCTGTATGACGTGGACGCCTTCGCCGCGGCCCTCGACGGGCGCGTGCCGGAGAATACCTTGCTCTCGCACGATCTGTTCGAGGGCCTCTATGCGCGTACAGGTCTGGTCACCGACGTCGAAGTCGTCGATGACTACCCCTCAAGTGTGCTCGCGCACGCGCGCCGGCAGCATCGCTGGGTGCGTGGCGACTGGCAAATCCTGGGATGGCTGTTACCCTGGGTCCCGTCGCGAACTGGGTGGATTCGCAATCACCTGCCCGCCATTGCCCGGTGGAAAATCCTCGACAATCTGCGGCGCAGTGTCGTGGCTCCCGCCACCCTGATCCTGATGGTGGCCGGGTGGACCGTGTTGCCCGGCTCCCCACTGGCCTGGACGTCAATGGCGCTGCTGCCGCTCCTGTTTCCCTGCGTGGCGAGCATCGTGGCGCTCGTACGGGGACCGCAGTCCGGACAGTCGTGGCACGTCTTTCTGCGCACCCGATCCGACGACGTAGACACGGCCCTGGCGCGGGTCGGCCTGCAAATCGCGTTCCTGGCTCACGAGTCGGCCGAACGTCTTCACGCCATTCTCGTGACGCTGGCCCGTCTGGTGATCACCCACCGCCGCCTGCTCGAGTGGGAAACCGCGGCCGACAGCGCGGCCCGCGTCAACACGGTGCGCCTGCGTACCTTCACGACCGACATGCGCGCCAGCCCCGTGATCGCGCTTGGCCTATGGCTCGCCGTGGTGACCCTGCGGCCGCCAGCCCTGCCGGTGGCCGGTGTCTTCCTCGCCCTGTGGTTCATTGCGCCGTGGATCGCCTTTCGATTGAGCCAGCCGACGCCTCGACGTCGTGCGACGCTGCCCGAGCAGGACCGCGACTACCTGCTCGCCATTGCGCGAAAGACCTGGGCGTACTTCGACACCTTTGTCGGCCCCACCGACCAGCATCTGCCGCCAGACAACGTCCAGGTGGTTGAGCCCGCCCTCACCATTGCCCACCGGACGTCGCCGACCAACATCGGGCTGGGCCTGCTCGCGACTCAGGCCGCGCACGATCTGGGGTTCATTGATGCCGCCACCTGTGTCGCGCGCATCGCATCGACGCTCGACACGATCGAACGCCTCGAACGGCACGAGGGGCACCTGCTGAACTGGTACGACACGCGGACACTCGTCCCCCTGACGCCGCAGTACGTCTCCACGGTGGACAGCGGCAATCTCGCCGGTGCGCTGGTCACGGTCGCGGCCGGGCTGCGTGACCTCGCACCCGATCTCGCAGTGCGCGCCACGGCGCTGTTCGACGCGATGAACTTCCAATTTCTGTTCGACGCGAAGCGGCAACTCTTCGCCATTGGATATCGCCTGGCCGACGCCGACCATCCCGGACGACTCGACTCGGCATCGTACGACCTGCTGGCGTCCGAGGCACGACTGGCCAGCTTCATGGCGATCGCCAAAGGCGATGTCCCGGAAAAACATTGGTTCCGCCTCGGCCGCCCCACCACCAGCCTGCGCGGATCACCCGTGCTGCTCTCGTGGAGCGCGACCCTGTTCGAGTACCTCATGCCCCTGCTCCTGATGCGGTCATCGCCAGACACGCTGCTGGATGACTCGTGCCGTCTTGTGGTGCGGCGACAGCGCGCCTATGCCGACGCCCTCGGCATTCCGTGGGGTATTTCCGAATCCGCGTACAACCTGGTCGATCGACTCGGCCAGTACCAGTACAAAGCCTTTGGTATTCCAGGGCTCGGCATGAAACGCGGGCTCGGCGAGGAAGTGGTGGTCGCCCCCTACGCGTCGGCACTGGCGCTCGTGATTGATCCGATCGCCAGCACAAGCAACCTGCGCCGGCTCGGCCGGGACGGTCTGGAGGGCGAGTATGGATTTTTCGACGCCATCGACTACACGAAACGTGGCGCCGATCGCCCCGACGCCGGCCATCCCGTGACATCGACCGTCGGCGTGGTGGTGCCGACCTACATGGCCCACCACCAGGGCATGATCCTGCTCGCCGTCGCGAACGCGCTTGGGAACGACCGCATGATCGATCGGTTTCACTCCGACGCCCGCGTCCAGGCCACCGAACTGCTGCTGCAGGAGCGTGTACCCCGAGACGCGGCGACGATGGTGCCGCGACCGAACGAGGAAATGCGGCCCGTGGTCCCTGTCGTCTCCATTCCGGTCCGGCATTTTCGTACGCCGTTCACCGAAGTGCCTCACACGCAGTTCCTGTCGAACGGCCACTACGTCACGTCGATCACGAATGCCGGCGGGGGTGGCAGCACCTGGAACGGACTGCCCGTGACTCGATGGCGCCGCGACGCGACACGCGACGCGAACGGCCAGTTCATCTACCTGCGCGACGTGCGCGGCGGCAGAGTCTGGTCCGCCACGTATCAACCTACTCGCATCACCGCTGACGACTACGCCGTCACGTTTTCCCCCGACCGGGTCGGCATCCGGCGGCGCGACGACGGATTGTCGACCCACCTCAAGATCGCGGTCTCGACTGAAGATGACGTGGAGGTGCGGCTCATCAAAGTCCGCAACCATGGCAGTCGCATGCGGGAGATTGACGTCACCAGTTATGCGGAGATGGTGCTCACCTCCGCCGAGAATGACTACGCCCACCCGGCCTTCGGCAAACTGTTCGTTGAGACGGAATTTCACGCGAACAGCAACGCACTGGTCTGTCACCGGCGCCGCCGGGACCCTCGCGACGCGGAGGTCTGGGCCTTTCACGCACTGAGTCTTGAAGGCCGGCCACAGGGACCGCTCGAGTGGGAAACGGATCGCGCGCGCTTCCTCGGTCGCGGCCGCACGCCACACAATCCGCAGGCGATGGACGGGCGCGCGCTGTCGGGTACCACGGGCATTGTCCTCGATCCCATCGTCAGCCTGCGGCAGCGCATCCGGCTGCCGCCTGGCGCCACCGCGCGGCTCTGTTTCTCCACAGGCATGGCGTCCGATCGGGCCACCGTGGAAGCCCTGGCCCGCAAGTACCACGACCCCGCCGCCGCCACCCGGACGTTCACGCTCTCGAAGACGCGTGCGGAGAGCGCCCTGGGGCATCTTGGCATTTCGGGTGACGAAGCGTTGTTATTTGAACGCCTGGTGTCGCGCGTGCTTGGCACCGACGGATCCATGCGGGCTGAGGCGCGTGTGATCAGCACCAACACGCTGGGACAGCCCGGGCTGTGGCCGCATGCGATCTCGGGAGACGTCCCCATCCTGCTGGTGCGCATGATGGGCGCCGCAAATGTCACGCTGGTGCGGCAGGTGCTGCAAGCCCAGGAATACTGGCGCCTCAAGGGCCTGATGGCCGACGTCGTGTTCATCAACGAACATCCCATCGGGTATCAGGATGATCTGCACGCCTCTATCACAGCGCTGCTCAATGAAGGACCCTGGACGACGTGGCAGGCCAAGCCGGGCGGCGCGTACCTGCTCCGCGCCGACCGCATGACGGACGCCGAACGGGGTGTGCTCGAAGCGGTGGCCAGCGCCGTCCTGCGGGGGGACCACGGCGACCTGCGCACGCAGCTGGACCGGCCGGAGATCATCGCACCACCTCTGGAACCGCTCGTGGCGTCGAGACCGGAGCGAGGGTATTTCACGGACACGCCGGTCACCATCCCGCCGCTGACCCATGCCAACGGGCTGGGGGGCTTTGCCGACAGCGGCCGCGCCTACACCATCGTCCTTGAAGGAGACGAGGAGACGCCGATGCCGTGGGCGAACGTGATCGCCAATCCGCACTTCGGCACGATCGTGACGGCCTCCGGCGCGGCACAGACGTGGTCCGGCAACAGCCGCGAGAACCGGCTGACACCGTTCGCCAACGACCCGATCAGCGACCCCACGGGCGAAGCCATCTTCATCAGGGATGACGACACCGGGGAAGCGTGGACGCCAACGCCGGGCCCGATGGTCCGCCGCGCCAGCGCCGGCCGGTGCGTCGTGACGCACTCGGCGGGGGTGACGCACTTTGCACGCGCCACCCACGGCATCACCCACGAATTGGATGTGTTCGTGGACGACGCGGATTCGGTGAAGTTCTCGCTGCTCACCCTGACCAACACCAGCGACAAGGCACGGTCGCTCAGTGTATTTGCCTACAACGAGTGGGTGCTGGGGCCACCCAGGGAGGGAGACCGCCTTCAAGTCGTGACCGAGTGGGATTCGCACAACGGATCGATCCTCGCGAGGAATGCGTACAACCCCGACTTCGCGACTCAGGCGGCGTTTCTTCATGCCAGCGAACCGGCCGTGTCCGTCACCGGGGATCGCGCGTCGTTCATCGGCCGCCAGGGACATCTGTCCCAGCCGGCCGCGCTGCAGCACGCGGCACTGTCGGGCCGCCTGGGCGCCGGGCTCGACCCGTGCGCGGCCGTGCAGGTGCGATGCGAGTTGCCGCCGGGGCAGCAGCATCGCATGGTCTTCCTGCTGGGCGCAGGTGTCGATCAGGCGCAGGCGCGGGCGTTGATCGCACGCCACGCCGGTGTACCCGCGGCCCTTCTGGCGCGCGACCGCGTACGCACATTCTGGGACGCCACGCTCTCCACGGTGCAGGTGCGTACGCCCGACGATTCGCTCGACGCCATGCTGAACGGCTGGCTGCTGTATCAGGCCATCAGCTGCCGGCTGTGGGCCCGCAGCGGGTACTACCAGCCGGGCGGCGCGTATGGATTCCGCGACCAGCTGCAGGATGTGATGGCGCTGACATTTGCGCGACCGGACCTGGCGCGCGCGCACCTGCTGCGCGCCGCCGGACGGCAGTTCGTCGAGGGCGATGTCCAGCATTGGTGGCACGAGCCGGCCGGCCGCGGCATTCGCACACGTTGTTCTGACGACCTGTTGTGGCTCCCTCACGTGGTGGCGGAGTACGTGCGCTCGACTGGTGACACGGGCGTGCTGGACGAACAGGTTCCGTACCTGACGGCGCCGCCTCTGGTCAGCGGCCAGGAGGATATGTACGCGTCGCCCACGGTGTCGTCTGAACGCGGCACGCTGTTCGACCACTGCCTGCGTGCGATCGATCGAGGCCACACCGCGGGCCTCCATGGACTGCCCTTGTTCGGCAGTGGCGACTGGAACGACGGCATGAACCGGGTCGGCCACGCTGGCAGGGGCGAAAGCACCTGGCTGGGATTTTTCCTCCACGGGGTGCTTGTGGATTTTGCAGCACTCTGCGACTCGAGGCACGAGACCGACCGGGCGCGCCGGTACCGCACCAATGCGCAGCGGCTGGCGTCACAACTGGCGCTGACCTGGGACGGCGAATGGTATCGGCGCGGCTACTACGATGACGGCACCCCGCTCGGGTCAGCCCAGAACGATGAATGCCGGATCGATTCGATCGCACAGTCCTGGGCCGTCCTCTCGGGTGCCGTCCCTCTGCGGTTTGCCGAACGCGCCATGGACGCGGTCCGCGCGCACCTCATCGCACGAGGTCCCAAACTGGTGTTGCTCTTCGATCCTCCGTTTGATACCTCCGCTCAGGACCCGGGCTACATCAAGGGCTACCCGCCCGGCGTGCGTGAGAACGGCGGGCAGTACACCCACGCCGCCATCTGGGTGGTGATGGCCCTGGCGCGCCTGGGGTGCGGCGACGAAGCCGCCGAGCTGTTCCACATGCTCAACCCGATCAACCACTCGCGCACCGCCGCTGAAGCCGCGAAATACAAGGCCGAACCGTACGTGGTGGCCGGTGACGTCTACGGACGACCGCCACACGCGGGCCGTGGGGGCTGGAGCTGGTACACGGGGTCGGCGGCGTGGATGTATCGCGCGGGGATCGAAAGCATGCTCGGGCTTCGCCGCCGGGGCCAGACCTTCATCGTGGACCCGTGCATCCCGACATCGTGGCCCGAGTACACGATCACGTGGAGGGTGCAGCACACCACCTACGTCATCCTGGTGCTCAATCCGGACAAACACAGTCGAGGCGTGCTGCACGCGACCCTCGACGACCAGCCGGTGGACGCCAACGCCATTCCGATCGTCAACGACGGCCTCACGCACCAGGTCCGTGTCGTCCTTGGACGCCCGTGACACGTGTGCCCAAGTGTACAGCCGCGCGGCGGCGGCGCCCCCTAGGATGATCTCGCGGACTCTTCTGGCCCGCCTTGAAAGGACTCGCTCATGCGACGGATTCTGTTCGCTCTCCTCATGCTGTTGACGTGGACATCGGCCGCAACGGCCCAAACGGCGCCAACTCAGTCGCAGGACGCCAGACCCGTGGCTGACACACGCCCGGCCACTGTCTCGGTCAGCGGCGACACCGGCCTCTGGTTCCTGCCCACGGCTGAAATCCTGCCGCACGGCAAATGGTCCCTGAGCCTGTATCGCGCCAATGCCGATTTCGGCCAGGGTTTCTCGGACGTCTCGAACTTTCCGCTGTCGTTCGCCGTTGGCGTCCGTGACCGCGTCGAGGTCTTCGGCAGCTGGACAGCGGTGACCCGTATCGACCGCGACTCCAGGCCACTGTTTTCTTCTCCCGCAGAGCCCGGATCGGGCGGCGGCATCGTGAACGACTACCCGCTCGTGCGCCAGCAATGGACCGGCGCCAGCCGAGGCGACCTGCGCGTGGGCGCGAAAATCAATCTGATGTCCCAGGCCGACAACCGGCCGTTGGCTTTGGCCGTCAGGGGCAGCGTGAAGCTCCCCACCGGCAATGAAGACACGGGCGCGTCGAGCGGAAAAGCGGATTACACCGTGGACCTGGTTGCCAGCGGCGAGGCGCGAGTGGTCGAGCTCACGGCCACGGCCGGGATGATCATGCGTGGGGACCCTGAGGGGTTCGCACTGAGCAATGGCATTCGGTGGGGCGTGGGCGCCGCGTTGCTTAGCCGTTCGCCGATTCGGCTCACCGCCGAACTGCACGGCGAACGGTATCGTGGAGACGTGCTCACAGCTCCCACGGGTTTCGTGGCTGAGGACGGATCGTTCGCCCCGACGAAGACCACGGTGAAGAATCCGGTGTACGCGGCGCTTGGTCTCACCTGGCAGTCATCGGGTGGGTTCTTTGCCGGCGGCGGGTTGAACTGGTCCAGCGCGGTCAAGGATCGCCTGGTCGGTGACAACGGATTCCGCGACAAACTTGGCATTCAGGCACGTATCGGCTACCACCCCGGCGTGCGGAAGTACGTCGCGCCTGCGCCACCGCCGCCAGTGGACGCGGCCGCCGCCGCGGCCGCCGCCCTCGCGATGGCCCCGGCCGCGACCGTCAACCGGCCCCCCACCGTTCGCGCCACCTGCGACCCGTGCACAGTGGAAGTGGGCAAGACCTCGACCGTGACTGGCATCGGTGCCGATCCGGACGGCGACGCGCTGACGTATCGCTGGGTCACCAATTCCGGGAGACTGGCGAACCCGGGTTCGGCGCAGACGATGTGGACGGCGCCGATGACGGTGGGGCCCGTGCCCATGACCGTGACGGTGACTGACCCGGGCGGACTCAGCGCCAGCGCGGACGTGACCGTGCAAGTCGTACGGCCGGCTGTCCGGGAGTACATGTTCGAAGACGTGCACTTCGACTACGACCGCAACCTGCTGCGTCCGGACGCACTCGCCGTACTTGACGGGGCGATCGCCGCGATGAAGGAATCGCCCGAGCTGAAACTGCAGGTTGAAGGTCATACCTGCAACATCGGCACGTCTGAATACAACATGGCGCTCGCCAACCGGCGCGCCCAGGCCGTGCGCGACTATCTTGTCTCGCGCGGTGTCAGTGCCGATCGCCTGACCGTGGTCAGCTTCGGTGAAGAGCGGCCCAAGCACGACAACGAACGTGAGGAAACGCGCCGGCTGAATCGCCGCGCGGCCCTTGTCGTGTCGGTGGTGCGCTAACCATGTCTTCCAGCAGGAGCACTCAGATGCGTCTACTCATCACGTTTGCCGCCGGAGTTATCGCGCTTAGCGCCGGGAGCGCATGGGCGCAACCGGCGTCGACCGCGACGCTTGGCACCGTTCGTCTCACCCAGTCCCTCAAGGCCGATGGCCAGCTCCTTCCCGCCGGCACGTATCAGGTCCGACTGACCACGGCGAGTGTGACGCCGGTTGTGGGCCAGTCGCCTGAAGGCGCCCGTTGGGTGGAGTTCGTCAAGGGCGGCACCGTGACCGGCCGTGCGATGGCCACCGTTGTGTCCGCCGACGACATGCGCACGATGGCCAAGATGCCAAAGAAGTCGGGCGCCGTACGCGTGGAAGCCCTCAAGGGCGGTGACTACCTCCGCGTGTGGCTGGTCCACGGCGGCAGTCACTATCTGATCAACCTGCCAACAGTCAGCAGGTAGGGGAAGAGTGGCCCATGGCACCCGGCACTGAGACGGAGTCACAGCGCGTCGAGGCGGAAATCGCCAGGCAATTGGCCGAGAACAGCCGGCAGGATGGTGAACGGCTGAGGGAACTGGCAGAGGGCGCGCGCACGGCCGGTGAGGATGCGCGCGCCTCGGCGGACGCCGCGCGTCATGCGACGGTCGAGGCCGTTCGTGCAACCGCCGAGAGCCTCAAGGTGACACTCGACCACATGAAGGTGGTCGAGGAAATGCGGCGGACGCTGCACGACATCAGGTCCGCCAACACACTCGCCTCACACTGACCGCAGGAGGTCCAATGACCATCACGAAGATTCGGTCCGCCGCACTGCGCCAGATGTTGCTCGACCACAAACGCGAGCGGCAGGTGGCCGTGGAAGGCCGCGTCCGTGAGGGCCGTGCCCCACGCGCGCGGGACGTGGGCGACTCGCTCGACAGTTCGGATGCCGACATTCAGAACAGCCTCGAGTTCGCGCTGCTGCAGATGCGGGCCGCCACGCTTACCAAAATCGATGAAGCCCTGGCCCGGCTCGACTCGGGCCACTACGGCAGTTGCGCCGAATGCGGGGAAGACATCGCGGAACGGCGCCTCCGGGCGCTGCCGTTCGCGGTGCGCTGCCACGACTGCGAGGACCAGCGCGAAGCCGAGCATACGCCGTCGGCGCAGGCAGCCCAGCAACGGGGCCGGACCACGCTGTTCCCCGACAGCGCCGGGACCTGACTCGCGCGACCCGCGCACCGTGCCGGGCCTGCTGTGCAGAATGGGACAGCGGCCGCTTCACACAGACGACTACGATCAATTCTACACAACAGGAGACCTTGCCATGCTCTCAACCATCATCATCATCCTTCTCGTCCTCTGGGTGCTCGGCGCGTTCGTAGTCCCAGTCGGCGGTTCCCTGATTCATCTGTTGCTGGTCATCGCGGTGGCCGTCGTGTTGATTCGGATTATTCAGGGCCGAAGCCCGATAAGTGGCTAACTAAGGGGCTTAAAGCACCTGGCCGTGCCATAATCCCCGATGGGGAACCTGTGGCGACTGCGCGAAAAGCCGTAATCAGCTCGGCCACAATGGCGGGCTTTGAAGTGGAACCGTACCTCGCGGCCGCCGGAGGAATCCGGAAGGTCGTCCAATACAAGAAGGGCCAGGTCATCTTCTCGCAGGGCGACGCGGCCCCGGATGTCCGCTACGTTCAAAAGGGCGTGGTGAAGGTCTCAGTCCTCTCCCAGATCGGCAAGGAAGCGGTGGTCGCGATGTTGGCGGAGGGCGACTTCTTCGGTGAGGGCATCATGGCGGGTCAGACCGTCCGGATGGCCACAGCGACGGCGGCGACGGCGTGTTCGGTGATGCTCCTCGACAAGGGCGCGATGGATGGTCTGCTGCGCGACGAGCCGACCTTCGCGGCGCGATTCCTCTCGCACATGCTGGCCCGGAACATCCGCATAGAGGCGGACCTGGTCGATCAACTGTTTAATTCAAGCGAGAAGCGCCTGGCGCGCGCGCTACTGCTGCTGGCACGGTATGGGCAGGCGCATTCCGCCCAGGTGCCGAGAATCTCTCAGGAGACGCTGGCTGAAATGATCGGCACCACCCGATCGCGCGTGAACTTCTTCATGAACAAGTTCCGCAAGCTCGGCCTCATTGATTACAACGGCACGCTCAAGATCAACAGCGCATCGTTGCTCAGCGTCGTCCTGCACGATTAGGGTCTTCGCCCGCGTCATCTGCCGGGCGGCCGTGCGATAATTGAAGGCTCCCCCGGCCGGCCGGGGACCTGCCATGCAACCTGCTGTCCTGAAGGCGCTCGAGTTTGACCGCATTCGCGAGGCCCTGGCGCGCGAGACGCTGACGCCCCTGGGCCGCGCGCGCGCGCTGGCGCTTGAGCCCTCGCCCGACGCCCGACAGGTGCAGCAACGCCTCGACACCACGACTGAGGCCGTCGCGCTCGTCACGAGCGGCGCGGGCCTGGACATCACGGCGCCCGAGGGCCTGCTCGATCTGCTCGACGCCCTGCAGGTGTCGGGACAGCCGCTCGAACCCCTCGGGCTGATTGGCCTCGCCGAGTTCGTCGATTCGGTGGACCGCGTTTGTGGTGTCATCGGGCGCGCGCGCAGCACAGCGCCGCTGCTGGCCGGTGTCGCCGCCTCAGCCGCCTCATTCGCCGACGAGGCGGCGGCCACGCGGCGTGCCATCGCGCCAACCGGTGATGTCACCGACACCGCGAGTCCTGCGCTGCGCGGCATTCGCGATTCGCTGCGCCGCCAGCGCGCGCACCTGCGCTCAACCCTCGAGGGGCTCACCCGCGGCCGCGACACGGCCAGGTACCTGCAGGATCAGATCGTGGCCGACCGCGGCGGACGATACGTGCTCATGGTGCGCGCCGAGCACCAGAGCGCCATCCCCGGTATCGTCCACGGCAGTTCGTCCAGTGGCGCCAGTCTGTACCTGGAACCGCTCGGCACGGTGCAGACCAACAACGACATTGTGGCCCTGGCCGATCGGGAAAAGGCGGAGGTGTACCGCATCCTGCTGGAGCTCACCGACGGGTATCGCCGCCGCGCCGATGAACTCGACGCCACGCTGCATGTGGCCAGCGAGCTCGATGTACTGCAGGCCAAGGCCCGCCTCGCCGCGCGCATGCGCGCCATCGCGCCGGCCCTGGCCAGCGATGGTCGAGTCGAGTTGCGCGGCGCGCGCCATCCCTTGCTCGGGACATCGGGGATTGTGGAAAACGACATTCTCATCACGCCGCCCGTCCGCGCCCTCGTCATCTCGGGCCCCAACACCGGTGGCAAGACCGTCGCCCTGAAGGCCGCCGGACTCCTGCCCCTCATGGCGCAGGCCGGACTCCACATCCCCGTCGACCCCGGCAGCACCCTGACGCCGTTCGCATCCATCTTCGCGGACATCGGCGACGACCAATCGATCGCCGCGAGCCTTTCCACGTTCTCCGCGCGCATCGCGCACATCGTGGAAATGGAACGCGCGCTTGAACTCCCCGCCCTTGTCCTGCTCGACGAGGTCGGCGGCGGCACCGACCCCGTGGAAGGCGGTGCCCTCGGCGCTGCAGTCATCGATCACTTCCGCCAGCGCGGCGCCACCATCGTCGCCACCACGCATGACGATGCGTTGAAGTCGTACGCGGCGACGACCGACGGGATTGTGGCCGCCGCGATGGGGTTTGTGCCCGAGACGTACGCGCCCACGTTCCGACTCGTGTACGGCGCACCCGGACGGAGCCTCGCGCTCGAAATCGCCGAGCGGCTGGGGATGCCGGCGTCGGTGATCGCCACCGCGCGCAGCCGGCGATCGAATCGCGAGAGCCAGTTGGTGGCGCACCTCGCGCGCGTCGACCAGGAACTGGCGGCGCTCGATCAGGAGCGCCAGGCGCTGGCACACGAGCGTCACAGCGTGGCCGAAGCGCGACAGTCCCTCAACGCGCGCGAATCCCAGGTGACCGAACGCGAGGCGGTGCTTCGCAAGCGCCTGGACGACCGCGTCAACGAAAAGCTGCGCGAAGCCCGCGCCGAGATCGATCGCGTGGTGGCACACGTGAAGACCAAGGCGCAGACGCTGGTGCAGCACAGCGCCGTCGGCACCGTGGGGGTCTCCACGGGAGAAATCGGCCAGTTGCGCGTGCAGGGGCGATCGGCTCTCGAGTCCATCGCTGTGGCGGGCGACACCGGCGATACCAGCGATGCTGGCCCTGCGCTTGCCGCCCCACCGACCTCGGGCGACCGCGTGTTTGTTCCGGCGTTTGGCACCCATGGCGTCGTGACCGGCGTGTCGGGCACACGCGCCGAGGTGGATATCCGAGGCAAGCGGATGAAGGTAGCCTGGCGCGACCTGCGTCGGGCGAGCTCGACGACCACGCCGGAGAAACCCGCGACCGGCGGTGTCAGGTCTCCCGCGTCGTCGGGACTCACGAGCGCGGTGCGCGAACTGATGATCATCGGCAAGACCGTCGATCAGGCGACCGACGAGGCCGAGAAATTTCTCGACGCAGCCCTGCTGAGCGACAGCCGACGACTTCGGGTGGTGCACGGGCACGGCACGGGCCGGCTGCGCGAGGCGATGGCGAAGTTCTTCCGCGAACATCCCCTGGTGGCCAGCGTCGGTCCCGCACCCGACAACGAAGGCGGCGCGGGCGCGACGATCGTGGAGTTGAAGGACTGATGGCGCTGTTTCCGCAGACCTTCCTTGACGACCTCAAGGCCCAGACCGATATCGTCGCGATCATCGGCGACGTCACACCCCTGAAGAAGACCGGCGCCAGCTGGAAGGGCCTGTGCCCGTTCCACACGGAGAAAACGCCATCGTTCAACGTCCTGCCCGACAAAGGCATTTTCAAGTGCTTCGGGTGCGATGCCAAAGGCGATGTCTTCAAGTTCCTGGAACTGCACCAGAAGATCACGTTTCCGGAAGCGGTCCGGTATCTGGCCCAACGGGCGAGCATGACCATCCCTGAGGCTGTGGATGGGTCGGACGACCGAGTGGCGTCCGCCGAACGGGAGGCGCTGGTCAAGCTGCACGAGGACGCGCAGACTTTTTATCTTGAACAGTTGACCGGCCCGGCTGGGGTCAGAGCCCGGCGGGAGCTTGAAAGCCGTGGCCTGACAGAGGCCACCATCAACACGTTCGGGTACGGGTATACCCCGGCCGCCGGCCGTGACACGCTCAGTATCCTGTTTTCCGGTAGAAAAGTGCCTCTGGACCTGCAAATCAGGTCAGGCCTGGTCATGCAGAGAGACGACGGCCGGTTGGCGGACAGGTTTCGTCATCGTCTGATGATTCCCATCCGGAGGGACACCGGGGCGCTGATTGGTTTTGGTGGCCGGGCTCTGGACGAAGGGCAAGTGCCCAAGTATCTGAATTCGCCGGAAACCCCGATTTACACAAAAGGGCGGACTTTATACGGGTTGGACGTGACGAAAGGGGCCATTCGGAAGCACAATTACTGTGTGCTGGTCGAAGGTTACTTCGATTTGGCTCAGGTCTGGCAGGCCGGGGTGGCTCCGGTCGTGGCCTCGAGCGGCACGGCGTTGACGGTCTCCCAGGCCAAGCTGCTGAAACGGTTTGCCGGGAAAATCGTCTTGAGTTTTGATCCGGATGCGGCTGGTCAGGGGGCAGCGGTGCGGTCATCCGAGCTCCTGGTGGCTGAAGGGTTCCAGGTCAATGTGGCCCTGCTGCCGGAAGGCAGCGACCCCGATACGTACATCCGGAAGGCCGGCGGGCGCGCGTATACCGAGCGCCTGAAGGGGTCGCGGCCGTATCTGGAGTTTCTGCTGGATCGCGCTGCGGAACGGCTCGATTTGAACCGGCCCGAGGGACGCCGGATGTTCATCGGGCAGATGTTGTCAGTGGCCGCGACTATTCCCGACGCGGCGGCGCGTGACCAGTTTGCGGATCGGCTCGCGCACAAGGCGCGCATCACCGAAGCCGTGGTGCGGGATGAAATTCGGAAAGCCGCGGCACAGCGGAAAACCGAGGCTCCCGCGGTGGCGGTGCCGGTGACGATGCGGCTGCTGGCGGCGGAACAGGGGTTGTTGTGGGCGCTGGTGCATCAGCCGGTGGAGGGACTGGCGGCGCTGGCGCACCTGGAACCCGGTGATTTGGACGGCCTGCTGTCGGGGCCCGTGTTCCTGATGGCGCAGAGCCTGGCGGACATGCCGGCCGACGTGCTGCCCGAGCTGCTTCAGGAGCGGCTGAACGAGGGAGAGCGGGCCTTGCTGACCCGTGCGGCGGCCACCGAAGCCGCGGCGCCGCCGACCGAGTGTGTGAACGCCTTGAAGCGGCGGCGATTGGAGCGAGAACGGTCCGAGGTGCAGGAACAGATCGATCGCCTGCAGGCATCGTCTGGCACGGGGAACGACCCGCAGTTTGCTGAATTGTGGGCACGAAAGTTGGAGCTGCTGCAGCGGCTCGAGAGTCTGAACGGTTAACGCGACGCCAGGAGAGATACCTTGTCCATTGAGGAAAAGTACGACGAAATCAAAGCGCTCATTGCCATGGGCAAAGAGAAGGGCTACCTGCTCTATGAGGAAATCAACGAGCTGTTACCCGCCGATGTGACGTCGGCCGAGGAACTCGACGACCTGTTCAGCGCCTTTGGCGCGGCGGGCATCGAGATTGTGGATTCCGAAAAGACGTACCGCGACGAAAAGGTCGGCGGCGAGGAAGCGGAGGGCGGCGGCAGTGAACTGGACCTGACGCCCGGCGCACTCGACAAGACCAACGATCCGGTCCGCATGTACCTGCGTGAAATGGGCACGGTGCCGCTGCTCACCCGCGAGGGAGAGGTGGCGATCGCCAAGCGGATTGAACGCGGCAAGCTCACGGTCATCAAGCTCATCTCGCGCACCTCGAAGGTCACGCAGGAAGTGGTCGAGATGGGCGAACAGCTCAAGCGGGGTGAGCGCACCATCCGCGAGCTCGTGGTGTTCAACGAAGAAGAAATCACGGACGAGAAACTCGAACGCCGGCGCAAGCAGCTTGAGAAGCAGCTCGATGCCGTGCGTGTGGCGCAGGAGAACGCGATCAAGATTGAGGAAAAAGTGGGCGACGTGCCCAAGGCCGAGAAGCGGAAGTACCGCAAGGCTCGCTGGAAGGTCCTGCGCGCCAAGGTCGCCACCTCGCGCGCGATCCGGAGGATCGAGTTCACCGAACTGGTCAAACGGCGCCTGATCGAAGGCCTGAAGTCGGCCGTCGAAGACATCCAGTGGAAGCAGAAGGAAGTCCGGCAGATCGATCAGAAGCTGGAACCCAAGGGCAAGCAGAAGAAGCTGCGCGAGGAAGAAAAGAAGATCCTCCTCAAGCACAAGGAGGAACTGCGCAAAGAGATCCGCGTCATGGCGCTGAAGCTCGAACAGCCGGCCGATGACCTGACGCAGATGCTGCGCACCATCCTTGAAGGGGAAGCGCAGGCCGAGCAGGCCAAGAAGGAACTGGTTGAAGCGAACCTGCGCCTGGTGGTGTCGATTGCGAAGAAATACACCAACCGCGGCCTGCAGTTTCTGGACCTCATCCAGGAAGGCAACATCGGCCTGATGAAGGCGGTGGACAAGTTCGAGTACCGGCGCGGCTACAAGTTCTCCACGTACGCCACGTGGTGGATCCGGCAGGCGATCACGCGCGCGATTGCCGACCAGGCGCGCACCATCCGCATCCCGGTGCACATGATCGAGACCATCAACAAGCTCATCCGCACGTCGCGTGCGCTGGTGCAGGAGCTGGGCCGCGAGCCCACGTCGGAAGAAATCGCGCAGCGCATGGACATCCCCGTCTCGAAGGTCCGCAAGGTCTTGAAGATTGCGCAGGAGCCCATTTCGCTCGAGACGCCCATTGGCGAGGAGGAAGACTCGCATCTGGGCGACTTCATCCCCGACACCAACGTGTTGTCGCCTGCCGAGTCGGTGATCAACCTCAACTTGAAGGAACAGACCGACTCCGTGCTGCGCACCCTCACGCCGCGCGAGGAACGGGTCATCAAGATGCGCTTCGGCGTGGGCGAAGGGTCGGAGCACACGCTCGAAGAGGTGGGCCAGAGTTTCGCAGTGACGCGTGAGAGGATTCGCCAGATCGAGGCGAAGGCGCTCAGAAAGCTGCGGCATCCATCACGCAGTCGCAGATTGAAGCCCTTCCTGGAAGGGCGCTGATTGGCGCGCCTACAGAAATGAGGCAATGAGCCAATGGGGCAATGAGGCAATGGATTGAGGCAGTGTGGGCGGTCGGTGCGCCAATGCGGTCTGTGGCCATTGCCTCATTGCCTCATTTTAAGAATGTGGGCCCTTAGCTCAATGGTTAGAGCGGCCGGCTCATAACCGGTTGGTTCCAGGTTCGAGTCCTGGAGGGCCCACTACGAATGGCGAAATGGCCGAAATGTGCAGGAGGTAAGATAGTCGCTCATGCTTGAGGCCTTGTCTTCTCTGATTGCGCTGCAGGCGCTCGATTCAGCCGCCGACGCCGCGCGTAAGCGAATCAGCGACATGCCCGCGGCAGAGCGGGCCCTTGACGCGGCGGCGGCCGCGGCCAAGGCGGTGGTCGAAGAGGCCAGGGTAAGGGTCGATGCCAACGGCGCGAGCCGCCGCAGCCTCGAGAAAGACGTGGCGACCATCGACGGACGCATGGCCAAGTTCGAAGAACACAAGGCCGCCGTCAAAACCAACCAGGAATTCCAGGCCCTGAACCACGAAATCGAAGTGGCCCTCACCTCCAAGTCGACCCTCGAGGATCAGATCATCGCGCTGATGGACGAAGCGGATTCGCTCAGCGCCGTCTTCAAAGAGGCTGAGGGCGTCCTTGCCGAACGGCGCCGCGCGGCCGACGCTGAACGGGCCGCGATGCACGCCGACCGTGCGACCCAGGAAACCGCGCTGGCACATCTGGCCGCGCAGCGCAGCGCGGCCACCCCTGCCGTACCGGCCGCGTTGCTCTTGAAATACGACCAGATCCTCAAGAGCCGAAAAGGCCTGGCCGTGGCCGCGATGGTGGCGGGCCACTGCACGGCATGCCACGTGCGCCTGCGTCCCCACATCGAGCAGCAGGTGCGCCGCAACGACAGCATCCTGCCGTGCGACAGTTGCCAGCGCATGCTCTACTACGTCGCACCACCGGCGACTGACGCGGCACCGACCCCGACCGCCTGACATCGGCCCGCCCGCGCGGCGACGACTATCGATGTGCCGGCGGGCCCAGACGAATCGCGGCCACCATACGACCGGTAGCCGGCCCCTCAGCGCGGTGCGAAAAACACCGGTCGAGATGCGCTGCCGTGCACATGCGTGAGGCGTGGATGTCTTCTTCGCGCACGCCCGCCCGCACCAGTTGATCGATGTTGGCCTGCCAGAGATCGAGCTTCCAGCGTTCCACGCCGTCGTCAACCATCCACGCCGCCGCGTCTGGTGTCATTGCCAAGAACGAATGACGGACGCGGGTGTCGACCTGGTAGCAGCACGGACCGATGCTGGGGCCAATCACGGCCACCAGGTCACGCGCAGGAACGCCCAGGGCGGCGATGGCGTCAACGGTGGCTTCAGCGATCGCGGCACACGTGCCCTTCCATCCAGCATGCACGGCCGCGACCACGCGGCCGTGCCGGTCGCCGATAAGCACAGGCACACAGTCGGCCACGCGCACGGAGATCACGCGCGCAGGGTCAGTCGAGACGATGGCGTCAGCCTCGGTGCCGGCGGTAAACGGTTCCCCCGGCCGCACATGGACCACGCGCCGGCCGTGCACCTGCGTGACCCGCATCACGGCGTCTGCTGTGCGGCCAAAGACGCGCGCGAGTGCGTCGTAGTCGGCCCTCGGCTCGGAGCGGAAATTCAACGCCCGACTGGTAAAGACGTGAGGCGCAACCAGGCGTAACGCGTCGTGCTCCAGCACCGCGCCACACGGCTCATCGCGCCAACGCCATCCCTGCGGCTCGGCGCTTGTCGTTTTCCCGTTGTGCTGGCTCGAACCGTCAATCACGGTAGTCACTCTCCATCGACCGAGACGAGGCGCTCGGCGGTCGATCGCATCAACCTCCACTCTATCTGAGGGTTACGCCGACGCGGGGACTGACGGCCCGTTGGCCGCCAACTTGCTCCCTTCCCAGGTGACCGGACATCCCGGGGCGGAGGAATTGACCATGACCGTAAAGTTTGTGCCAAACGACAAAGGAAATCCCGCAGGCAAGCTGGCGGATGCTGAACTGCATTTTTCGGGCGGTCCGCTCAATGGACTGAGGCTGGTGGGCTTCGGCGTGTGGGAGCGTAAACAGGGCGGCCGAAACGTGACGTTTCCGGCGAGGCAGTACTCGGTCAATGGCGAGCGGCGCAGCTACTCGCTGTTGCGCCCCATCCTGGACGCCACGTCTCAAGATGCCCTGCGTGACCTCATCCTTGAGGCGTACAAAGAGCACGAGGTCACTTTCGCCGAGGCGGTGTGAACTGTGTCGGGGTCCTGGGGTCGGTCAGGCGGTGACGCGCCGCGGCTGGATGGTCTGCTCGGCGCGCAGGCTTTTCTCGAGCTCGCTGCGGAAGAAGCTCTCCTTCATGCCGCCGTCGATAATTTGCCACGGCAGGAACGCGTCCGCTTCGCGATTGCGGTAGAGGTAGGCGTCGGCATCGAGGCCGACGTCTGCGACGGCCGCGCGCCACTGCCCGCCGTTCTGTTCGGCGCGTTCAATGACGTCGGACACCCGGCGGTCGCCGAGCGACAGCAGGCCCTGGTAATACGAGTGCCGCTCAGACTTGATGTTGAAGTACACGTTGTCAATGTCTGCCACCAGGTGACGCAGGCGTTTGCTTTTCTGGTCGATCGTCGCCGTGTCGGTCATCGGCATCCACTGGTAGGTAGTCCCCGGTTTGGGCACCAACGGATTGACGGAGGCCACAATGCGACCAACGGTGCCGCGAACTTTGGCGTGCGCCATCATCCGCTCGCGCATCGCCATCGTCAGGTCCCGAATCGCCACCAGGTCATCGTCTTCCTCGGTGGGAATGCCGATCATGTAGTAGAGCTTGAGGTTCTCTATGCCGCTCGAGAAGATGAGTTCGGTGCGAGTGAGGATGTCGTCGTTGGTCACCGTCTTGTTGATCACACGGCGCAGACGGTCAGACCCGGTCTCCGGGGCAATTGTGATGGACTTTTCCCCGCTCTCGCGCAGCAGGCGCACGATGGGCTCGGTCAGGTCGTCCATGCGCAGCGAAGCCGGGCTGATGCCGTACCCCATGGCCAGGAGCTGCTCGAGGATCGGCACGATGTCGGGATGGTCGCAGAGGGCGATCGAGACCAGCCCCACGCGTGTGGCATACGGACGCGCCGCCTCGGCCAACGCCAGGATCCGCCCGGTGTCGAACGGGCGCACCGGCAGGTAGTTGTACCCGGCCCAGCAGAACCGGCACATGTTGGCGCAGCCGCGTACCACCTCGATGAGGAATCTGGCGCCGAACTCCGTGTCGGGCGTGAAGATGCACGTGGAGGGCGGGTCCACGTGATCGGTGGCACGGACCGCCGCCTTGTGCACCACACGGGGCGCCCCCGTGCCCGCGCGGGGCGTGATGGCGGCCACGCGTCCGGGCCCGTCGTAGGTCACATCGTAGAACGACGGGATGTAGAACCCCCGCTCCTGCGCGAGCAGGCTGAGCAGTTCGTCCCGGGATCGGGCGCGATGCCAGCTCTCGACCAGCGCCGGCACAAGCACTTCACCCTCACCGGCGGCGATCACATCCGCGAAGACGGCCAGCGGTTCGGGGTTGACGAACGTCACGGCGCCGCCAATCACGATGAGGGGGTCGCGATGATGGCGGTCGGCCGCCCGCGCCTTGAGCCCGGCCAGACGCAGCATCGTCAGCACGTTGGTGTAGTCCCATTCGAACGAGACGGAGAACGCGAAGATGTCGAAGTCGCCGACCGGCGTCTGCGACTCAATCGTGACGAGCGGGTCGTGGCGACCCCGGTCGTCGCCCAGGTCCTGCTTGCCGGGCAGGAACACCCGCTCACACACCACCCGGTCATCCGCGTTCAACAACCGGTAGACCGTCTGCAGTCCCAGGTTCGACATCCCCACGAAGTAGGTGTTCGGAAACGCGAGCGCCACCCGCAGACGCCCGCCATGGGGTTTGCGGACATACCCGACCTCGCGCTCCAACGTGGCCAGAGCATCGGCACGCCGATGCCCGGGCCCCAGGCCGGCTCCGGAGCGGCCGGCGTACTTGCGAGGAGCGAGTTTCTTGGGCATGTAGGAAAGTCGTGGGTGCTCGAGCCCCGGCTCAGGCGGCGACGGAGCAGGGGAACGGGGCTGTGGAGATTGTACCTGCGAATTGAGGATTGAGGATTGAGCGATTGAGGATCGGGATTTCGCGCATGGCGGATTTCGGATTGCGGATTGGGATGGCGGGATCGCTGGATTTGCAGGGGGTGCGCAGGAGCGGGGGCTTGGGGTCTGGTTGCGCGACTGTCGCCTCATTGGCCCATAAGGGAGACTTATGGCTGGTCAGTGCGAGGTACCTGTCACACCGGAAAGTGATCAAAGGGCGGCTGGAGCGTTTCGTTGTGGGAGTGTTGGAAACGACGCGTCCTCTGCTGTCAGAGACCGACGGCAGGGACATCGCCGTCCAGTTGCGGAGATCGGCAGCCGCCGTGTATTCGAACTACGGATCGGCGTGCGTCGCACGCTCGCACGCGGACTTCACATCGAAAATAGGAATTGCCTTTGAGGAAGCCGATGAAAGCCGCCGCTGGCTCCGTCTACTGAAGGCCGCGGACCTGCTTCACGACGTACGCGCCGAGGCGCTCATTCGCGAGGCCGGTGAACTGCGGGCCATTCTCTCGTCGGCCCATTTGACGGCGAAACGCAACCGGGACAAATACCGCCGACAAGAACGGTAAGACACGTCGGGGTCCTGGGGTCCTGGGGTCCTGGGGTCCTGGGGTCCTGGGGTCCTGGGGTCCTGGGGTCCTGGGAGAATGGGCCAATCCCGCAATCCCGCAATCCCGCAATCCCAATCGAAAATCAAAGATCAGCAATCCGTCCAATCCCGATCCTCAATCGCTCAATCCTCCATCCTCAATGGAGGCATCAATTACTCATCCGTCTTTGCGGCGGAGAAAGGCCGGCACGTCGAGCGGCGACGGGCCGTCGTCGTCATCGGCGGACACGCTTGGCGAGCGGTCCATCAACGGCAGATCAAGACTCGGCCGACGCGTGAGGGCAAGGCGCGTCGTACTGAGCGGCGCGCCGTTCACCACCTGGCGTTCTTCGTCGAAGATGCGCTGCGCGCTGAACGCCGTCATATCGATCGGCGTGGGGATCGACGACTGCGCCGACGGCACCCCCTGGGCGCCGACGTGGTCGAAGCCCGTCGCGATCACCGTAATCTTGACCTGGCCTTCCATCGCGTGATCCACCACGGCGCCGAAGATGATATTCGCGTCTTCGTGCGCGGCGTTGTAGATGATTTCAGACGCCTCGCTGACCTCGGCGAGCGTCAGATCGGGGCCGCCGGTGATGTTGATGATGACGCCGCGGGCACCGCTGACGGTGGCATCTTCCAGCAAAGGACTCGACACGGCCGCCGTGGCTGCCACCTTCGCGCGATCGGTGCCAGAGGCGATGCCGGTGCCCATGATGGCCAGCCCCATGCGCGACATGATCGTGCGCACGTCGGCGAAGTCGAGGTTGATGATGCCGGGCACCAGGATCAGGTCCGAAATACCCTGAATCGCCTGGCGCAGCACATCGTCGGCGGTGACGAAGGCGTCAGACATGCTGGTCTCGCGGTTCACAGTGGTCAGCAGGCGCTCATTGGGAATCGTGATGAGCGTGTCCACACACTCCTGCAGTTCCTTGAGGCCGCGGTCGGCCTGCGTCGCCCGCTTGCGCCCCTCGAACTTGAAGGGCTTGGTGACGACGGCGATCGTCAGAGCACCGATCTGATTCGCGAGGCTCGCGATGACTGGTGCCGCGCCGGTGCCGGTACCGCCACCAAGACCGGTGGTGACAAACACCATGTCAGCGCCTGCGAGGGCCTCCAGAATGTGCTCGGTGTCTTCAAGCGCGGCCTCGCGGCCCACGTTCGGGTCTGCGCCCGCGCCCAGGCCTTTGGTCAACTGGCGCCCCAGCTGAATCTTGACCGGTGCCGCGCTTTGCGACAACGCCTGCTGGTCGGTGTTGGCCACAATGAACTCCACGCCGGTCACGCCGGACGTGACCATGCGGTTGACGGCGTTGCCGCCGCCGCCGCCAACGCCGATCACCTTGATGCGGGCGCCGGTGCGAGTGCCTTCCTCCTCAAGCAGGATGCGAAGCGAGTCGGATCGATCTGTCGTCAGATGCAGTGGGTTCATCTCGGCTCTCTCCTGGGCGACTAAAAAAATTCCTTGAACAGCGTGCGCAACCGTCCGGTCAGTTTCCCGATGGTGCCGCCGCCCACGCGCACGGGCTCCAGATGGATGTTGCGATGCGCGTACATGACCAGCCCGACCGACGTGGCAAACGCGGGGCTGTTGACGTGATCGGCCAGGCCGCCGACCCCCTCCGGCTCACCACGGCGCACGGGCAGGTCGAAAATCTGTTCGGCAATCTCCACCATGCCTTCGAGCATGCTGCCTCCGCCGGTGAGCACGATGCCGGAATTGAGAGACTTCTCGAAGCCGGCCTTCCGGATTTCGTCCCACAGCAGGTGGCAGATCTCCTCGGCGCGCGGCTGCAGGATCTCCGACACCACGCGTCGCGACATCACGCGGGCACGACGGCCCGCGATGCTCGCCACTTCCATCGTTTCGTCTTCCGGCACGAGCGACGTCAGCGCGCACCCCGATCGGCGCTTGAGTTTCTCGGCCTCTGGAATCGGCATGCGCAGGCCGATCGCGATGTCATTGGTGAAGTGGTCGCCGCCGACAGGCACCACTCCGGTGTGCCACAGGCTGCCGCGTTCGAACACCGAGAAGTCCGTGGTGCCCCCGCCGATGTCCACCACGGCCACGCCCAGTTCCTTTTCGTCGGCGGTCAGCACGGCCTCGCTCGATGCCAGCTGCTCGAGCACGGTATCGCCCACTTCCACGCCGGCGCGATTCACACACGCCACCATGTTCTGCATCGACGACGAGTTGCCCGTCACCACGTGGACGTTCACTTCCAGGCGCGAGCCGGTCATCCCGACAGGCACCGCGATGCCGTCCTGGTCGTCCACCACGAAGTCCTGTGGCAGCACGTGCAGAATCTCGCGGCCGGCCGGCAGCGCCACCGCGCGCGCGGCATCGATCGCCCGTTTGACGTCGTCGCGCGTGATTTCCCGGTTCCGCCCCGCCACCGCCACGACGCCGCGGCTGTTGAACGCCTTCACGTGGGCGCCCGACAGCGCGAGGTGCACCGTGTCGATCTCGACGCCTGCGGTCAACTCCGCTTCGTCGAGCGCCTTCTTGATCGCTTCGGCGGCTGAATCCACGTTGTTGACCACCCCGCGGCGAATCCCCTTCGAGTCGGCCAGGCCAATGCCGATGATGTCCAGCGTCCCGTCGTCCATCATTTCGCCGACAATCGCCGACACCTTGGACGTGCCCACGTCGAGCCCGACCAGATAGCGTTCTCTTCGTGCCATCACACCTCTCCTGCGGCCGGTTCGCCCGGTCGTTTCTTGTTCTTCACGACGACCCGTTGGCCGAACCGCAAATCCACCGACTCCACATCGTCCATCCGGTCAGTGAGCGTTGGCCGAATCTCGAGGTAGGTGCGAAGGCGCTCAACGAAGTGTTCATCGCCCAGATACAACTGGGTCGGGTCGTCATTGAGCAGCACGACCACGTTGGCCTCACGCGACACATTGATCTGCGAGAGGGAACGCTTCAGCTCAGGGCGGGCGTCCAGGGCACTGAGGAACCGCCCCACGAGCTGCGCACGCGCCGGATCGATCGCCGTTCCCCCGTCGGCGGCCGTCGTCGCCATGCCGTCAACAATCGGCAGATCGAGATCCGCATACGGCGGGCCATAGTCGTCGAGGATCACGCCCGTGCCATCCACCAGATACAACTGCTGCCCCAGGCGGGCAATGACCACAGGCTCGCGCTCGACGATGCGGACATCGACCGTGGACGGGAAGATCCGGCGAACCGTGACGGACGCCACCCAGCGCGAATCGAGCAGACTGGCCTGAAGCTGCTGCAGGTCCACTCGCAGCAGGCTCTGGCCGATCACACCTTCCTTGAGCGTGTTCAGCGCGTTGACCGACAGGCGCTGCTGGCCACGCACCTCCACGCGATTCACGGCCAGGATGTCCGCATCAACCACGCGTGACGACGCCATGACGCCGATCGCCACGAATGCCGCGCCAAACAGGATGGCGCCGCCAATGCGCCACAGCCGCGGACTGATGCGGCGATATTTCCCCGGACGGTCTGGACGCCGAAAACGCTTGTCTGCCACCGACGCGCCACCGCCGGGCAAGCCGCGCCGCCGGTGTTGGGCTTCGCTCATTGCGTCACCTCGCGTCCATCAAGGCCGGCCATCTGGCGGAGCGCCGCGAGAACGCGGTCGGCCACAAGGCCGATTGAGCCGGCGCCCAGCGTGATGATCAGATCGCCGTCACGAGCCAGCATGGCCACGTGGCCCGGCACGTCGGCCACCTGCGGCACCACCACCAGTTCCTTCACGTGGTCGCGAACGCGGTCGGCCAGCGCCTGGAGCGTGACTCCAGGGATGGGCGCCTCGCCGGCGGCATAGATATCGGTCAGCACCACCACATCCGCGAGACCGAGCGCAGGACCGAACTCCCCCATCAGGTCGCGTGTGCGCGTGTAGCGATGGGGCTGGAAGACCGCCACCAGACGCTGCGGCGACCCCTCGCGCGCGGTGCGCAACACCGCCGCCACTTCGGTGGGGTGATGACCGTAGTCGTCCACCACGGTGACACCCGACACGTCGCCCCGCACCTGATAGCGCCGTTCGGCGCCATGAAACTCGTGCAGCGCGGCTGCCATGCGTTCGAACGGCACGCCGATCTCCCGGCCAATCGCGACGGCGGCCAGCGCGTTCAGCAGGTTGTGTCGGCCCGGCACGCCGATGGTCAGCTCCTGACGCCGCGCCTGGCCGGCATCAACGGTCCTCACCATGCAGCGCCCCACGCGCCCGTTGCTGACCGCACCCTCGCCTCGCACGTCGGCACCTTCTGAAAATCCATAGGTGATCACCCGGCGCGTGAGCCGCGGCAACAAGGCCGCCACCGCCGGGTCGTCCAGGCAGGCCACCACCGCACCGTAAAACGGCACCTTGTTGCCAAACGTCACGAACGCATCGCCGAGGTTCTCGAACGTGCCGTAGCTCTCCATGTGTTCGTGGTCGAGATTCGTGATCACCGCGAACGTGGGCGAGAGCAGCAGGAACGAGCGGTCGCTTTCATCGGCTTCCGCCACCATGTACTGGCTGCTGCCCAGCCGCGCATTGCTGCCAAAAGCCGAGAGGCGTCCGCCGATGACGGCCGTGGGATCGAGTCCGCCTTTTTCGAGCAGCAACGCCACCATCGAGGTGGTGGTGGTCTTGCCGTGAGCGCCCGCGATGGCAATTCCGGTGCGCAGCCGCATCAGCTCGGCCAGCATCTCTGCGCGCGGAATCACCGGCACATGCGCCGCCCGAGCGGCCAGCACTTCCGGGTTATCTGCGGCGACGGCCGACGACGTGACCACCACGTCGGCGTCTCCGATGTGAACGGCGTCGTGGCCTATGGCGACTCGTACGCCGAGTTCGGCGAGCCGGTCGGTGGTCTCGGAACGACGCGCATCGGACCCCGACACGCTGTAGCCGAGGTTCGCGAGCAACTCGGCGATGCCGCTCATGCCGATGCCGCCAATGCCGACAAAGTGTACGCGCCGCGTGCGCCCCATCATGGTCATGCGGCAAGCTCCAGAATGCGGGACACGATGGCGTCCGCCGCGCCAGGCCGTGCGGCCGCACGCATGGCGGTGCGCATCGAGGCCCGACCGGCCTCGTCGGCCACCAGTCCGGCAATGGCGCCGGCCAGCCGGACCGGGCCCTCGGGTTGAGTCAAGAGACGCTCGTCCACGAGCCTCGCGGCGCCCAGATCGACCAGCACCTGCGCGTTCTTCCGCTGGTGGTCATCAGTCGCGGTCGGCAGAGGGATGAAGATGGCCGGACGGCCCAACGCGGCCAACTCTGCCAGCGTCGTCGCGCCCGCGCGCGACACCACCACGTCGGCGGCCGTCATCTCGGCCGCCATGCCGTCGAGAAAGGCGACCACGCGCGCACGGATTCCGGCGGCATCGTACTGCGACTGGACCCATTCGCAATCGCGGGCGCCGGTCTGATGGACGATCTCCACAGCCGGGCACTGGCGTACCAATTCAGGCGCCGCGGCCGCCATGGCCACGTTGATCGCGTGCGCACCCTGTGAGCCGCCCACGATCAAGACGCGTGGCGGATGCGCGGCTCGCGGCGCGTCACCCTCGACCCCCACGAACTCGGCCCGTACAGGGTTGCCAGAGACAAAACCCTTGCCACGAAAGTGGACCAGCGTCCGTTCGTAGTTGACCGCTGCGGCGCGCACGAACGGCGCAAGCCACCGGTTGGTCAGGCCGGGCACCGCGTTCTGCTCCAGCACCATCGTCGCCATCCCGCGCAGCGAGGCGAGAAGGACGACGGGGCCGGAACTGTAGCCGCCGACGCCGACCACCACATGCGGCCGGCGCCGCGAGAGGAGGCGCCACGCATCGAGAAGTCCGGCCGGCAGAAGCGCCGCCCCACGCAGGCGGTTCGCGATCGACTTGCCTTTCAGGCCACGACTGCGAATCAGGTCGAGCGCGAAACCCGCCTCAGGCACGACGCGCGCTTCAAGACCCCGTGACGTCCCGGCAAACGACACCTGCGCCTCAGGGACGCGGGCCACAAGCGCCCGCGCGACGGCAAGGCCCGGATAGAGGTGCCCTCCGGTGCCGCCCCCGGCGATGACAATCGTCAAGGGACCACCCTTCACGCCTCGACCCTCGCCGGCTGGGATAACACCGCTGTGTGGGCGGCTCGCTGGGCGCGCCCGCCCGGGTCGACCGCGGTCGCGTGTTGCGTGATGTTGAGCAGGATGCCCATCGCGATCATGTTCGCGATCATCGAGGAGCCGCCGTTGCTGACAAACGGCAGAGGAATCCCCTTGGTCGGCAAGAGTCCGATCACCACGCTGATGTTGACGAACGCCTGTACGGCGATCATCGCGGTGAGTCCGGTGGCCAGCAGCGCGCCGAGCCGATCGGGCGCGAACATGGCCGCACGAATGCCCCGCACGGCGATGACGCAGAAGCAGATGAGGACGGCCGTGGTGCCGACGAGTCCCAGTTCCTCACCGATGATGGCGTAGATGAAGTCGTTGTGCGCCTCGTGAATGTAGAACAGCTTCTGCACACCCTCCATCAGGCCGCGTCCGAACGGACCTCCCGATCCGACCGCGATAATGGACTGCAGCAGCTGGAATCCGTTTTTGGTCGGATCGGCTTCAGGATTCATGAACGTCGTCAGGCGGGTGACGCGATACGGCTCCACCAGGACCACCACGGCGGCCACCGGCAACAGCACGGCCACCACTGACGCCATATGCCGGAACGACAGCCCGGCGGCGAAGATCATGACCAACACCACTCCCGACAGGGCCGCCGAGGTGCCGAAGTCAGGCTGAAGCACAATCAGGCCGGTCAACACGCCGGTGACGATGCCAATGGGCAGCAGGGCGTACCTGGGGTCGTTGATGCGATGCATCCGTCGCTCAAGCAGCGCTGCGGTGAAGAAGATCGCCGCAAGCTTCGCGAACTCCGACGGCTGCAACGTGAACCCGGGGAAGGAAATCCAGCGTCGGGCGTTATTGA
>Ga0105044_10000035_pt1 | contig 117837 bp, 104 predicted proteins | sample MAT01_FD_78092 | JGI IMG/M metagenome (GOLD analysis project Ga0105044, IMG submission 78092) | Freshwater microbial communities from Lake Fryxell liftoff mats and glacier meltwater in Antarctica - MAT-01 | ecosystem: Environmental > Aquatic > Freshwater > Ice > Liftoff microbial mat | place...
CCCCCGCCCCGCCCCGCCCCCCCCCGCCCCGTCCCCGCGCGGCCCGCCCCCGCCCGCCCCTTCCCCGCCCGCCCCGCCCCCGCCCGACCCGTCCCCGCCCGACCCGTCCCCGCCCGACCCGTCCCCGCTCGACCCGTCCCTGCCCTGCCCGACCAACCATGGCAGCACCGTCCTGACCGGCGATTGCCGTGCGCCCGGGGGTCAGCAGGCCGAACGGTGCCGCCTTTGCCCCCCTACAGAAAGGATCGTCCGATGCCGCGCCGGCTTTCAGCGATGATTTTCAGCGGTCTGCTCGCCCTGCCCGTGCAGGCGCAGGACCGAAAAACCGTTCCGGTCGGTGAGTTGACCGTGTCCTGTGGCGACGCAGGGACCGGGCAGCCGGTGATCTTGCTGCACGGCGGGGGGCTGTCGTCGGCGATGTGGCGATGGTTTGCCCCGGTGGCGGCGGAAAACTTCCGGGTTCTGACCCCCGACACCCGCGGTCATGGCCAGACCGACAACCCGTCCGGCGCGTTCAGCTATGACCTGACCGCCGATGATGTAGCGGGCTTTATCGCCGCCCTTGGTCTGGAACAGCCGTTCGTGGTCGGCTACAGCGACGGCGGGATCACCGCCCTCACCTTTCTGATGCGGCATCCGGGTCTGGCCCGGGCTGCGGTGATCGGTGGTGCGACCCACAAGGTCGCAGCGGATGCCCATTACGCGGCGGGCATGCAGGCGTTCTTCGGCTACAACACGCCCGGCGCGTTGCCCGATATCGTGATGGACGGTTGGATTGCCGACCAGCCCGACACGATCGAGCGGTATCGCAAAGTCCACGGCACCGCTGGAAACCCCGACCGATGGCGCGAGCTTTATGCATCGGTCTGGCCGACCTGGACCACCCCGCTGGTCATGGACAAAGCGGCGCTGCAGGCCGTGTCAACGCCCACTTTGGTGGTGCTGGCACAGAATGACGAATTCTTCACGCCCGATCAGGCCACGGAACTGGCAAGTTTGCTGGGGACTGCGGAACTGGCTGTGTTGCCCGACCTCGGGCACACCGTCTTCCGCGACGATCCCGATCAGTTCAACGCCGTGGTGCTGGAGTTTCTGCTGCGGCAGTGATCGCCCCCCCCCCGCACCTGCAGTGCGAGGGGTGCGACGATTGTCGTGACGCCTACATCCGCGCCGCGACGGCTTCCCAGTTCACCAGCTTGTCGAGAAAATTGGTGAGGTAGGCCGGGCGCTTGTTGCGGAAGTCGATGTAGTAGGAATGCTCCCACACATCGCAGCCCAACAGCGCGGTCTGGCCAAAGCACAGCGGGTTCACGCCGTTCTCGGTCTTGGTGACCTTCAACCCACCATCGGCGTCGCGCACCAGCCAGCACCAGCCCGAACCGAACTGCCCGGCCCCTGCAGCCGAAAAGTCGTCTTTGAATTTGGCGACCGAGCCGAACGATGTGACCACGGCCGCTTCCAGCTTGCCCGGCATCGCGGTGCCGTTCGGGCCCATCACCTCCCAGAACAGGGAGTGATTCCAGTGCTGGCTGGCGTTGTTGAACAGGCCCGACTGCGCCACGGCTCCGGCCGCATAGGTGCCTTTGACGATGTCGTCGAGACTGCGGTCCTCCCACTCGGTGCCCGCCAACAGCTTGTTGCCATTGTCGACATAGGCCTTGTGGTGAATGTCGTGATGGAACTCGAGCGTCTCTTGCGACATGCCGTGCGCAACCAGCGCATCATGCGAATAGGGCAGGTCAGGAAGGGTGAAGGCCATGGCGGCTCCTTTCAGGAGATGAAGTCTGGTGCCTTGTATAACGCCATCAGGCGGCCAAAGGTCAAGGGTTGCAGGCGCTGCAGGCCCGCCTGCGCGCCATGCCCCGGCTCAGAACAGATCGGCGAACCGGTCGGGGATGCGGTAGCTGCGCCGGTTGAGGATGCGGGCGTGCTGCCAGAACCCGGTCGCCGCGTCCTGCGACCAGTCCCGTTCGATCCGCTGGCACTGCCATTCGAAATCGAAATCGCCGCTGACCGGGCCGCCGCGTTCGGCGAACCGGTTCAGAAAGGCGTCCACCTCGTGCAGGGCCATGCTCCAGCTTGGCCCGGCCACACCCGCCATCGGGGTCCCCGAGGCATCCGACACCAGCCGCAACCGCTTGACCTGCCGGGCCCGCATCATGTCGCGATCCATCGCGCGCAAGTGGAACAGGAACAGCTTGCGGCTCAGATGAAATTCGGGGAAATCCGAGGTGTGCCCGCCAAGCGACCAGCGGATCGGCCGGGCGATGATGCAGGGCTTGGCATAGGCCGAGTTGATCCGCACATGCCGGCGCTGCTGCAAGATGGGCCGGCCCGGATCCAGCGGTTCGGGTTCCAGATCGTGACGGTGGATCAGTTCAACCGCAAAGGGCGAGATCACCCCCGCCTCGCGTGCCTCGGCCAGCGCCGTGGCCAGTTCGCCCGGCACCGCCGGGTCCAGCACGATCAACTCGTCCACATCGTTCAGCACGACGACATCGAACCGTTCCTGCAGGGTCGTGGCAAAGGCCGACAGGATGCGCCAGCGCGCCGCTTCCCACCCCGGCCCGACCGGCACCTGCGGCAGCCGCAGGATCTGCAGCCCTTCGGCCTCGGGCGGCACAGGTTCGTGCAGCCCGTCGATCAGCACGAACAGGTGGGCGCGGGGGGCCACCTTGGCATAATGCGCAATCCACAGCGGCAGGAATACCGGCTCGTCCCGCACCATCGTGACAAAGGCAATCCGCGCAGGCGTCTCGGTCATCCCGGCTCCGCTCAGGGGGTGATCTCGGACCCCGGTGTAGCCGACAGAACCAGAAGATCAAAGACATAGCGTGCGACAGATCGAAAGCAGACGAGGGTCATGCCGTCGCCGTCGCGCCAGAAGGCCGCAGCAACCTGGGCCACCCGGGTCCGGCGCAATTCGCCCGCGGCGAGTGCCGTCAGATCGACCGGGGCCAGTTTGGCAATGACCTGATCGGCCTTGGCCCCTTCGATCCGGAAGGCGGTCCGGGCATCGGACACGGTGACCGCCAGGTGATGGGTCCCCGCCATCGCCGCGGCAACCTGCGCGAGCGCCACTTCGGTTGCGGCATGCGGAAGGATCAGCAGATACTCGTCCGGGCTCATCCAGCCTGCGGCCCGATCCCCGTTGTGCACAATCTGCCGCTGCGCCGGAACCCCGGTTCCCGCGACGGCCCGGATCGCCTCGGCCAGACCCTGCGCATCGCGCGCGGCGCGCAGCGAGATCATGCCCAAAGGCCCGATCTCGCGAACGGTGGCAAACCCGGTGAACCCCGCCCCGCCGAGGGCCAGAACCGGAACCGGAACCGGAGGCAGAGGCGGCAGCGGGTCAGACATTCTGCTTGTCTCCGGTCTTGTCGACAAACACCGGGTCCACCACCCGCGCCTGCACGGTGCCGCCGGTGACAGTGTTGAACGCAACAACCTCGCCCATCCGCCCGGGGCCATGGCGCAACAGACCCATCGCGATGCCGCGCCCCAGAGTGGGGCTGTGATAGGTCGAGGTCACCCGGCCTTGGGTGTTGCGCTGCCCGTTGGCGTTGCTGCCCTCGGCCACCACATAGGCCCCGTCGGGGATCACGCTGCCATCCAGCGTCTCGAACCCCACCAGTTGCCAGCGGTCGGCGCTGGCCAGATGGCTGCGCTCCTGCCCGCGCTTGCCCAGATAATCGGCCTTCTTTTTCGAGATCGCCCAGCCCAGCCCCAGATCCTGCGGAATGACCGTGCCGTCGGTCTCGTCGCCGATCATGACAAAGCCCTTCTCGGCCCGCATCACATGCAACGCTTCCGTCCCGTAAGGCATCGCACCAAAAGCCTTTCCGGCCTCGACGCACATGTCCCAGAACGCCCCCCCCAGGTTGGCCGGCACCGCGATTTCATAGCTGAGCTCGCCCGAAAAACTGATGCGGTAAAGCCGCACCGGAACGCCTGCCAACCGGCCCTCGGCCCAGCCCAAGAAGGGCAGCGCCTCACGCGAAACATCCATACCACCAAGGGCTTGCAGAAGGTTTCTCGCGTTCGGCCCAACCACGGCGATCTGCGCGTACTGCTCGGTCAGATTGACCGTGTAGACCTGCCAGTCCCACCATTCGCATTGCAGCCAATCCTCCATCCAACCGTGAATGCGGTCCGCCCCGCCCGAAGTGGTGTGGCAGAGCCAGGTATCGTCGGACAGACGCGCCACCACGCCGTCATCCGACAGAAAACCCTGCTCGTTGCACATCAAACCATAGCGGCACTTGCCCACCGGCAGGGTGCTCATGACCCCGGTATACAGCATGTCGAGGAACCGCCCCGCATCGGGGCCTTTGACCACGATCTTGCCAAGAGTAGAAGCGTCCAGCAAACCAAGGGTTTGCCGGGTGTTGTTCACCTCCCGTGCCACTGCTTGCGAATGGGTTTCGCCCGGGCGCGCAAAGCAATAGGGCCTGCGCCACAAACCCACGGGTTCGAAATACGCCCCCGCGGCCACGTGCGCGGCATGCATCGGCGTGCAGCGCAACGGCTGGAACACCGGGCCGCGCGCCTCGCCCGCCAGCGCCCCAAGAGTGACCGGCGTGTAGGGCGGGCGGAAGGTGGTGGTGCCGACCTGCGGGATGGGGGCGTCGAGCGCAGCGGCCAGAACTGCCAATCCGTTGATGTTGCTCAACTTGCCCTGATCGGTTGCCATCCCCAGAGTGGTATAGCGCTTGGTATGCTCGACGCTTTCATACCCCTCGCGCGCGGCAAGCTGCACGTCCGACACTTTGACGTCGTTCTGAAAGTCGAGCCACATCTTGGCGCGCAACGCCACGCCGGCCCCTTGCGGCATGACCCAGACCGGCTCCAGCGCTGCCTCGCCCGCTGCAAGATCGCCATTGGCCGCGCCGACAGCGCTGACCATCGCGGTGCCGTCGTGATTGACGGGTGGCCGCGCAGGGTCGGGGCGAAAGACCGCGTGCCCCGCGTCCCACAGCAGTCTGCCGCCGCAATGGCTGTAAAGGTGAACCACCGGCGACCAGCCACCCGACATCGCCACAACCTCGCAGGCGATGGTTTCAAGGGCCGCGCCCTCGCCGGCCTGTCCGCAGATCGCGACACCGGTGACGCGCTTGCCGCCCATGACCTTCGCGATTGCGCGGCCGGACAGGACCCGGATGCCAAGCGCCCTCGCCCGGTCGGGCAAACCGCCTGACGCCGCCTTCCGCGCGTCCAGAATGACCGGCACCTCAAGCCCCGCTTCCTGCAGCGCGATTGCGGTGCGGTAGGCGTCGTCGTTGTTGGTCACGATCACCGTCCGGTCACCGGGCGAGACCGCCCAGTTGACCAGATAATCCCGCACCGCACTGGCCAGCATCACCCCCGGAATGTCGTTGCCCGCAAAGGCCAGCGGGCGCTCTATCGCCCCGGTGGCGGCGACGATCCGCCCGCAGCGCAGCCGCCAAAGCCGTTGTTTCGGCCGCCCGTCACCCGGTGTGTGATCGGCAACACGCTCATCCGCCAGCACATAGCCGTGGTCATACACCCCCGCCACGGTGCAGCGCAGGCGCAGGGTGACGTTGGGCAGAGCCGCCAGCCGCGCCAGGGTTTCGGCCACCCACGCGTCCGCTGCCTTGCCGTCCACCGCCTGTCCGTCGATCACCGCGCCGTCGACCGGCGCCCGCCCGCCCCAATGGGCGGCCTGTTCCATCACGATCACCCGTTGGCCCTGCATCGCCAGTTCCAGAGCCGCCTGCAGCCCGGCGACCCCGCCCCCGGCCACCAGCACGTCGCAAAAGCCGTAGGCGTGTTCATATCGGTCGGCATCCATCTCGGTCGGGGCGCGGCCAAGCCCCGCAGCCTGCCGGATGACCGGCTCGAACACATGTTTCCAGAAGGCGCGCGGATACAGGAAGGTCTTGTAATAGAACCCGGCGGGCAGCAGGCGGGCGGCATGATTGCTGAGCGCCCCGATATCGAATTCCAGCGACGGCCAGTGGTTCTGGCTGGTCGCCTGCAACCCTTCAAACAGGTCGGTGGTCGTCGCCCGCTGGTTCGGCTCCAGCCGCGCCCCGGACCCCAGGTTCATCAGCGCGTTGGGCTCCTCGACCCCCGACCCGACCACCCCGCGCGGGCGGTGATACTTGAAGCTGCGCCCCATCAGCATCTGGTCGTTGGCCAGCAGCGCCGAGGCAAGGGTATCGCCCTTGTAGCCGCGCAGACGACGGCCGTTGAAGCTGAAGTCCTGCGGCGTGCTGCGGTCGATCAGCCGGCCGCCTCTGGCCAGTCGCGTGCTCATTGCCCGGCCTCCCAGCCCGGACGGCGGGCCTTGATTGCGTCGATGATGTGTGGCGGCGGGCCTGCGGATTGCGCGGGGTAGGTACCGAACACTTCGAGCGTGGCGGTGCACCGGGCCGCAAGGAACCACTTGCCGCAGCCATAGGCGTGCCGCCAGCGTTCGAAATGCACGCCCTTGGGGTTTTTCCGGGCGAACATGTAGTCTGAAAATGCGTCGTCCGACGATCCGGGGCCCATGCGTTTCAGATGCGCCTCGTATCCCGGGGTCAGTTCGGTTTCCTCTGCGTTGATCCCGCAGCACGGGCAATGCAGGATCAGCATAGCCTCGCTCCCGACGCGGATCGGGCGGGCACCTGAAGGTGCCCGCCCGCAATGGCAGGGTGCGCCAGGTGGCGCGGGTCAGGGTGACGGCGGGGCGGCCGGATCGACGGGAGCCGACCCGGGGACAGTGGCGTCCGGAACCGTGACAGCAGGGTCTGTTGTGGCGGGTGCCGCGGCATCAGGCGTTGTTGCGGTGGGAGCGGTCGGGTCGGGAACCACAACAGCCGGCGCACCGGCGTCGGGAGCGGCGATGGCCGGCGCACTTGCATCGGGAGTCGCGACAGCCGGAGCGGTCGCATCGGCAGCCGGCACAAGCGTGGTGTTGTCATTTTCGATGACGACCGGACCGCTGTCCGGGTTTGCCACGTCGCGGGGATAGTAAAGCGCCGCTGCAAGCACCGCGACGACAACGAAGACCATCGCCACAAGCATCCCGGTACCAAAGCCCGAGGACGCAGGCTTGACAGTGCCGGGCGGCGGCATGTCGCGCGGGCGGTTGCGATAGGGTTCCGCACCGGGCATCTGTACTGCGGCCGGGTTGGGTGGCAGGTATGGATCCGACATTTGGGTCTCTCCGTTATGGGCACAACTGGCCCTAGAACGCCCCACTGCGGGTTCCGGTTCCGTGTGCCCCGGGTCAATGCGCCACTCCCGCCGCCACCGATTCGTCGATGAACCGGCCTTCCCTGAACCGCCACAGGTCAAACGCCGCGGCCAGCGGCCCGGGTTCGCCCGATGCCATCAGGTCGGCCATCGCCCAGCCTGACCCCGGGATCGCCTTGAAACCGCCGGTGCCCCAGCCGCAGTTGATGAAACAGTTCCCGAGCGGGGTTTTCGAGATGATGGGGCTGCGGTCGCCGGTCATGTCGACGATGCCGCCCCACTGGCGCAGCATTTTCAGGCGGCTCAGCATCGGGAAGGTTTCGATCAGGGCGCGCAGGGTTTCCTCGATATGGTGGAAGCTGCCCCTTTGAGTAAAGTTGTTAAACCCGTCGGTGCCGCCGCCGATGACCATTTCGCCCTTGTCGGACTGGCTCATGTAGCCGTGCACCGTGTTGGCCATCACCACCACATCCATGCACGGCTTGATCGGTTCTGACACCAGCGCCTGCAACGCCACCGCCTCGACCGGCAGGCGGAAACCCGCCATGTCTGCCACCTGCCCCGAATGGCCGGCAACGACGATGCCAAGCTTGCCACAGCCGATCGGACCCTTCGTCGTCTCGACACCGCTGACCTTGCCACCTTCCGTCCGCACGCCGGTCACTTCGCACTGCTGCACGATGTCCATTCCCATAGCCGAACAGGCCCGAGCATAGCCCCACGCCACCGCATCGTGCCGCCCGGTGCCGCCGCGGGCCTGCCACAACGCGCCCAGCACCGGATAGCGCGGGCCCTCGATGTTCAGAATCGGACACAGCTCTTTCACCTTGGCAGGCGGGATGAATTCGGTGGTCACCCCCTGCAGCGCGTTGGCATGCGCGGTGCGCAGATAGCCCCGCACCTCGTGATGCGTCTGGGCCAGCATCATCACGCCGCGCGGGCTGAACATCAGGTTGTAGTTCAGGTCCTGACTCAGCGTTTCATAGAGCGTGCGCGACTTTTCATAGATCGCGGCCGAAGGATCCTGCAGGTAGTTCGACCGGATGATCGTGGTGTTGCGCCCGGTGTTGCCGCCGCCGAGCCAGCCTTTTTCGAGGATCGCCAGATTGGTGATCCCATGGTTCTTGCCAAGATAATAGGCCGTCGCCAGACCATGCCCCCCGGCTCCGATGATGATGACATCGTAGGCGGCCTTCGGGGCGGGCGAGGTCCAGGCCCGGTCCCAGCCGATGTGATGCCGCAGCGCCTCGCGGGCGATGGCAAAGACCGAATAGCGTTTCATCCCTGCCTCCCCCTGCCCGCGCCTGCCCCGGCCTGCCCACGCCTGCCCCGGCCTGCCCCGGCCTGCCCACAACTGACCACAACTGACCACAACTGACCCTAACGCCCCTCAATGGACCGATCCGTGCAGCAGGCCACTGCCGGCACCGGCACATTCCGGAAATTTGCGACATCCGCAAGCCCCGTGGCGTCGCACCGCACCTCGCGGGATCGCCCCTTTTGCACAGGCGTTGAAAGGATTACATGCGCCGCAGGGTCGGAGGACAGGCTGCGATGGATGACTGGGAATTCTGGGCGGCAGCGGGCGGCATGGCACTGGCGGTGCTGGCCGTGCTGGTGCAGGCGCTGCGGCGCGGCAGCGCTGCGGCTGATGCGCCGGTCACCCGGGGTTTGCGGGTCTACCGCGACCAGTTGGCCGAGGTCGCCCGCGACGTGGCGCGCGGCACCCTGCCCGAGGCAGAGGCCGACCGCCTGCGCCGCGAAATCGCGCGCCGGGTGCTGGATGCAGACCGGCGCAGCGCGACCGAGTTGCAGCGGCCGGTGTCGGCCGCAGTGCCCGTGGTGGGGCTGGTCCTCATGGTCGCAGGGTCGGTGGCGGTCTATCAGCGTCTCGGGGCCCCGGGATATCCTGATCTGCCGATCGCCACCCGCCTGTCGCTGTCCGAGCAGGTCTACGCCGACCGCCCCTCGCAGGACGAAGCCGAGGCAATGGTTCCCGCGCCCCTCCCCCCGCAGATCGACCCGGAGTTCGCGGCCCTGATGACACGTCTGCGCAATGCCGTCATCGGCCGCCCGGACGATCTGCGCGGGCTGGCGTTGCTGGCACAGAACGAGGCGGCCTTGGGCGACTTTCCGGCAGCGCGGCGGGCGCAGGAAGCCCTTGTCGCGGCCAAGGCGGCGACGGCCGTGGCCGACGACCATGCGAGGTTGGCCGAAGTGATGATCCTGGCCGCTGGCGGGCGCGTGACGCCAGAGGCCGAACAGGCGCTGGTTGCAGCCTTGCAGGCCGATCCGGCCAACGGGATCGCCCGGTACTACTCGGGCCTGCTGTTTGCCCAGATCGGCCGACCCGACCGGACCTTCGCGCTGTGGCAACCCCTGCTCGACGAAGGCCCGCCCGATGCGCCCTGGATCGCCCCGATCCGGGCCAGTCTGCAGGCCGTGGCCGATGCGGCGGGCGTGCGCTATGCGCTGCCCGATGCTGTGCTGCCAGACCCCGGCCCTCCCGGCCCGACGCCCGATGACGTCGCCGCCGCAGCCGCTCTGTCGGCCGAGGACCGGCAGGCGATGATCGGCAGGATGGTCGCGCAACTGGCCGACCGCCTGGCCACCGAAGGCGGCCCGGCTGCCGACTGGGCCCGGCTGATCACCTCGCTGGCCGTGCTGGGTCGCACCGACGAGGCCCGCGCCATCCTGACCGAAGCGCGGGGCCGTTTTGCCGGCACGCCCGCCGACCTTGGCCTGATCGAGGACGCCGGCCGAATCGCCGGTCTTGACCGATGATCCTCGACGACATCCGCGACTTTGCCGCCGCCCTGCCCCCGATGCGCGCGGTGGCCGGGCTCGATCTGGGCGAAAAGACGATCGGTGTCGCGGTGTCCGACCTGCGCCGGTCGGTGGCCACGCCGATCGACGTGATCCGCCGCAGCAGGTTCACCGAGGACGCCGCCCGCCTGCTGGCCCTGCTGACCGCCCGCAACGTCGGCGGGATCCTGCTTGGCCTGCCGCTGAACATGGACGGCTCGGAAGGCCCGCGCGTGCAATCCACCCGGGCCTTTGCCCGCAACCTGATGCGGCTGACCGATCTGCCGGTCACCTTCTGGGATGAGCGTCTGTCCACCGTCGCCGCCACCCGTGCCCTGCTGGAGGCGGATACGTCGCGAAAACGTCGCAACGAGGTCATCGATCAGGTGGCGGCGGGCTATATCCTGCAAGGAGCGCTTGACCGCATGGCGCATCTGGGGACCAAATGAAGGACGAACGGGCAATCCGCGACGAGGTCTGGGTGCGCGACGAAATTTCATCGCCTTGCGTCAAGCTGTGCGTGATCCACCCCGAAGAGCGCCTCTGCGTTGGCTGCTATCGCAGCATCGAAGAGATCTCGACGTGGTCACGGCTGACCCCTGCTGACCGGCAACAGGTGGTTGACGATCTGCCGAACCGCGCGCCCCGTCTGGCCAAACGACGCGGCGGGCGGATGGGGCGGCTGGACAGATAGCGGCCCCCCGGTTCTTCTCTGCCCAAGTATCCCCGCCGGAGGCCCCGCCTTCGGCATCCGCACCGGACCCTGATCAGGCAAGCCAGTCCTCCACCGAGGCCAGTTGCGGGCGGAAATAGGCAATCACCCGGCCCGGCCCGGTCGCGTCCTGTGCAACGCCCCACGGTGCCACCCCGTGCAGGCACAGCCGGTGCAGCAGGGTGGCCTCGCCGCGCCGCACCGGCAGGTCGATCCGGGCGCAGGTGTCGAACACCCGGCGGCGGGCCGCGACGTAGGCTTCCGTCACATCGACCTCGCCCCACCGGGTTGCCGGATGCCCGGCCAGCGCCGTCCGCAATGCGGCCTGCATCACTGCTGCACTGCCCTGCCACACCACCAGCGGCGAGGCGGCGCTGTCGGTCAGCGCGACGCCGAGGATCCAGGCATGCGGCTCTTGCACCCTGCGCCGGTTGTCCGGTCCGGCCGCGATCACCCCGTCCAGATGCGCGGCGTCGCGCATCAGGCGATACCGGTTGACCTGCGCCGCCTCGCCCGGGTCGGCACGCGGATAGCCCGGATAGACCGCCGAAAGCTGCGCGCGGTGCAAGGCCACCGGCGACAGACCCAGATCCCCCCAGGGCAGCGCCACCCCGCCCACCGCCCCTGCCGCGTCGTTGGGCAACAGATCGAGGCCGACAGCCCAGGTTCCGCCCGCCCGTCTGGGCGCCGGGGCAAGGGCCGCCTGCGCCAGGGGCCAGGCAGCAGCGGCCCAACCGGCCAGCGCCCGAGTGGGGCCGATCCGCCGCCAGTCCTGCCCGGATTGCGCGCCCGCCACGCCGCTAGCCGCCTGCGGCGTTGCGCCGCAGGGTCGCCGCGACCGGCGCCCGACCCACCGCCATCACCCGCTTCGGCACCGCGCGGTTCGTTGCCCGGGTCATCTGCACGCCCCGGATCACGGGGATAAGCCTCGCGCCGATGACCAGGGCAGGCGCTGCCTGATTGATCACGCCGGGGTTGACCAGCCGTGCCGGGGCGCCGGGACCGAGCGCCATCCCGACCAGGACCGCCAGCGCGACCACCCCGAAGCCCGGGGCAGCGCCGACCGCACACCAAGGGGGCAGGCGGCAAGGCTTCATCCGCAGCACACCGGAGATCCGACCGCCGCCGCCTCGATTTCGGCCAGACCGGCGTCCAGAACCTCCGGCCCCGCCCCGGGCCGCACCGCCTGTTCGGACAGCACCCGCCGCCAGCCCCGCGCTCCGGGTCGGCCGGCAAACAGGCCCAGCATGTGCCGGGTGACCTGATGCACCCGGCCGCCCGCCGCCAGATGATCGGCGATGTAGGGTCGCAGCGCCGCCACCACCGCCTGCGCCCCCGGGGCATGCGCGTCGCCCCACAGCGCATCCGCCCCGATCAGCACCGATCCCGGGTCGGAATAGGCCGCGCGCCCGATCATCACCCCGTCCAGCCCCTGATCCAGCAGGCCCTTTGCCTGCGCCAACGATGTGACCCCGCCGTTCAGGCAGATCGTCAGGTCGGGAAACTGCTGCTTCATCCGCAGCACCAGCGGATGATCCAGCGGAGGCACCTCGCGGTTTTCCCTGGGCGACAGGCCACTGAGCCAGGCCTTGCGGGCATGGATGATGACGTGGCGCACCCCCGCCCCCGCGACACTGTCGAGAAACGCCGGCAGCACGGTTTCGGGATCCTGCTCATCCACCCCGATCCGGCATTTGACCGTCACCGGCACGCGGCTTTCCGCGACCATCGCCCGCAGGCAATCGGCCACCAGTGCCGGAGTGCGCATCAACGCCGCCCCGAAGCAGCCCGACTGAACCCGGTCGCTGGGGCAGCCGACGTTCAGGTTGATCTCGTCGTAGCCGTACGGTGCCGCGATCCGCACCGCCTGCGCCAGATCCGCAGGAACCGACCCGCCGAGTTGCAAGGCCACCGGATGCTCGACCGCCGAGAATCCCAGCAACCGGTCGCGCGGTCCGTGGATCGCCGCCGCGGCGGTGACCATCTCGGTATACAGCATCGCCCGCCGCGTCATCGCCCGGTGAAACACCCGGCAATGCCGGTCTGTCCAGTCCATCATCGGGGCCACGGACAGCCGGTGGGGGTCGGGCCTGGTCATCGTCACGCGCGGCCCCTTCACGGATCTGTCGGCCAGCCAGAGTAGCGCTGTCGTCGCGGGGTTTCAATCGCTGCCCGCCCGCCGCCGGGGCGAACCTCGGTCCCGAGATGAGCGGACAGCAGACCGGCTCACCCCCGACGCAGCAGCGATCCTTGCGTCGGACCGCACATCGGGCAAGGTCCGCAGGACGGTCCGGCTCGCGCAGGTGGCCTACAGCCGCTCCATCACCAGATGCCAGTGCCACGAGCCCGGGGTTTCATGCACGCGGTCCGCCAGTCGCATCACCTCGAAGCCTGCGAACACCTCCAGCAGCCCGCGGGCATCGCAGAAGTAATGCGGATGCACCTTGTCGCCGTCGCCCTCGAACACCCAGGTGTTGCGCGATATCTCGCGGCCCGGTTGTCTGGCAAGCTCGACCGGAATGCGGCGGGCCGACAGCATGGTGCCCAGAAACGTCCCGCCGGGGCGCAGGACGCGGGCGATCTCGGCGATCGTGGCGCGCAGGATGGCCTCGTCGCCGTGATAGATCACGTTCCACGCCAGCACATGATCGAAATGCGCGTCCGGATAGGGCAGGTCTGTCATCAACCCGACCCGCGCGTCCAGGGTCAGCCCTCCGGCCCCGGCGATCCGGGCGATCTCGGCGATGCCTGCAGGAGCCGCATCCAGCGCCGCCACCGAAAACCCCGCCCGCGCGAGCGCCAGCGCATGCCGCCCCACCCCGGCCCCGAGATCCAGAATGCGCGCGCTGGCCGGCAGGGTGGCTGCGAACTCCGTCACCTCGGGCTCGGGACGCTCCCATTTGCTGGTGCCGTCGGCGCGGGCCCATTCGGTGCCCCAGTATTCATGCGCCGTGTCGGTCTTGACTGTCTCGGTTGTCATCTGGTCGATCCCATGATCCTGCGGCGCAGCACCGCGCCGATCTGCTCTACCCCCACCACCACCACCGCGATCATCAAGATCACGGTCAGCGCGGTCGGATAGTCGAAGAGGTCGAAACTGACCTTCAACTCGATCCCGATTCCGCCCGCCCCCACCAGCCCCAGAATGGTCGAGGACCGCACCGCCTTTTCCACACTGAACAGCGCGGTGGACACGAATGCCGGCAGCGCCGCCGGGATCACCGCACAGGCGGCGATGTCGATGCGGCGTGCACCGGTGGCGGTCAGCGCCTCGGCCGGGCCGGGGTCGGTGTTTTCCATGTCATCGGCAAAAAATCGCGCGCAAAAGCCGATGGTATCGGCGACGATCGCCAGCATGCCCGCGAACGGCCCCAGCCCCACCGCGACCACGAACACCAGCGCCCAGACCAGGTCAGGCACCGCGCGCACGAAGCCCAGGGCCATGCGCACCGCCCAGTTGACCCCGCGCCCCACCAGCACGCCGCGCGCCGCAAACAGCGCGATCGGCAGCGACAGCACGATGCCCAAAGCCGCGCCCGCAAGGGCGATCTGCAACGTCTCGACCATCTTCCATGCCAGTCGCCCCAGATTGGCCGTCGAAGGCGGCCAGGCGCGCGACATGAAATCGGCCAGCCGCGGCGGCGAGGCCAGCAGCCGTTCCACTGACCAGCCCGCCCCGTCGAACGCCCAGACCACCAGCACGGCCACCAGCGCATAGCCCAGAAACCCGGACGCTCCGGTGCGGGCAAAGCGCGGGGGCGGCGAGGGTTCAGACATAGAGCGCCGCCATGTCCTGCGCGCTGACCGTCTTGGCCGCCGCGTCAATGGCGATGCGCCCGCCCTGCAACCCGATGATCCGGTCGCCATAGCGCAGCGCATGCGCCACATTGTGCGAGGTGAAAATGACCGTGACCCCTTCGCGTTTCACCAGCGACATGAACAGCGCCATGACTTCCTCGCCCGCCTGCGGGTCGAGCGAGGCGCAAGGCTCGTCCGCAACCAGAAAACGCGGGCCGCACACCAACGCCCGGGCAATGGCCACACGCTGGCTTTGCCCGCCCGACAACTGATCGGCGCGGCGCAGGGCAAGGTCGGCAAGCCCCACCTTGGCAAGTGCCGCCATCGCCGTCGCCCGCGCCTCGGCCGGGGCCAGCCCCTGCCACCAGTAGCGCGGCCCCGAATGCCGGCCGAGCAACCCGTGGATCACGTTCGACAGCACCGACAGGCGCGGCACCAGATTGTGCTTTTGCCCGACCAGCCCGGTGCGCGCCCGCAACTGCCGCCGCCGGGGCCCGCTCAACCGCGCAAGGTCGGACCCCAGCAGCGCCACTTGCCCGGCATCGGGCAGGATCAACCCCAGACAGCACCGCAGCAGTGTCGATTTTCCGGTGCCGTTCGCACCGACCAGAGCCACGCATTCGCCGCGCGCAATCGTGAACGAAAGGTCGGAAAACACGGTGCCGGCCTTGCCAAACCGCTTGGCAAGGCCGGCAACTCTCAGATCGTCCACACCGCCGGACCGATGCACCACCCGGTCAAGCGGCATCGGATTACTCGCCGAGGAACTTGTCGAACTGCGGGAAACCGGCAGTGGTATACATCGACCGGACGCGGTCATAGTCGGCATCCTCGATCGTCACCAGGTCCATGCCCAGAAACTTGGCGTTTTCCTCGTGCAGCGTGATCGCGGTGATGATCTCGGCCTTGTTGGCAATGATCGCGTCGCGCACCTTGGTCTGGGCGTCGGCCGGCACATGCGCGCCCGCCATCAGCATGTCGTTGGGCAGATCGCCCGAGCGGGCCAGCACCTTGAAAAAGCCGTAGGGCACCGAGGTGTCCTTGTCGCGCGCCGAGGCGATCCACGACCCTTCGTTGATCCCGATCGCGGCCACATCGCCCGCCTTCAACGCCTCGTGTGCGATGTTGCGCGCGGTATGGATCTTTTCGATGTCGGCCACCGGATCGACGCCATAGTCGGCCATAAGCTGCATCGGGCACAACATGTTCGAGGTCGATCCGACGTCCCCGAACGCGATCTTCTTGCCCTTCAGGTCGTCCATGCTGTCGATGCCCGCGTCGGCGCGCACGATGATGGCGCACCGATAGTCGGGGCGGCCAAAGCCCACCAGCGGGGTGGCCTTGGTCAGCGTGTTGATGACGATGTACTCGGCCGGGCCGGTGATCACGAAATCGACCGTCTCCCCGCGCAGGGCCTCGGCGGCGGCGGTGCGCGACGACACCGGGAAGAACTCGAAGGTCTCGCCGCTGGCGGCTTCGAGGGCTGCCTTGAACGGCCCCCATTCGGCTTGCAACCGCTCCATCCCCTCCACGTCGGTGACAGCGATGCTCCAGGTTTCGGCACTGGCCGACGTGACGAAGGCGGTGACAAGGGCGGTGCCCAACAGCAGGGTCTTGAAGGTCATGGCGATTGCTCCGATATGGAATGATCCGAACGAGTCGCTAGACCCCGGTGATGACAGGATCACCACTGACAGATGAACCTTTTGTCACATCGCACCGACGGGGCCACAGGTCGGGGCCACAGGTCGGGGACACAGGTCGGGGCCACAGGTCGGGGCCGTTCTGCCCAAACCCGGTGCCGCGCGGGGTGTCTTGCGTGCGCGCGAAACGGCGGGTTCCTGACCTTTATCGGGCCCAGGGCTGCGCCAAATCCATGGTCCTGCGGGAAACGAGCGGAGCCCGAACCGCCGAAGGCAGGCTCGGTGAAGATCGCGCACCGCGCTGTCGATCATCTGCGCCCCGAACAGTGCCGCGCGGGGCTGGTGGTCCAGTCTGGCCAGTCAGGGCCAATCGGCAAACGACGGGGCACGAACCGCTTGACCCGCCTCGCGCAATCTGGCCTTCGCCCGATAGGATGTGGGTGCCAGATCGCTGTTTTTCTTGAAGAAATGGCTGAACTGGGTCGGATCGGCAAAGCCGAGGGAAAAGGCGATGTCCTGCACCGTCTCTCCTGACCGCTCCAGCCGGATCGCTGCCTCGCGCAGCAGCCGCTGATGCACCAGCTTGAGAGGGGTGCGGTGCAGCGTGCGGGTGCAGATGTCGTGCAGCCGGTCATAGCTGATGCCCAGAAACTCGGCATAGCGCGCCATCGGAATCTGCTTGCGGAAATGCAGTTCGACCAGACGGCGAAAGCTCTGGACGACATGCAACTCGCTGCTGCGTCCCCGGGTCGCTGCGGGATCGAAGTGACCTTCGCGCCAGAACGCGATCAGCAGCAACCGCAGATAGGCCACCGCTGCAAGCTGCGATCCGCGCGCCGCCTGCGACCGCTCGCGGTGGGTCTGCTCGGCCGGATACAGGAAGTCGTCGGCAAACCGGTCGCCAGGGTCGCGACAGAGGATCAGCCGCCCGGTCATCGCATGCAGCAACACCGATTCCGCCTTGGCCCCTACCGCCTCGGCCATCAGCAGCGGCGCAGCGCCGATCAGCCAGCCTGCGGTGCCGGGCTGCAGGGCCAGATGCACCTGCGGTTGCGGCGGCAGGACAGCAGCAGCGGGAGCCTGCACCGCCTGCTCTTCGGCCCCGGTGTGCAGCGTGGCTCCACCGGACGTGACCAGCAGAAAATGGGTGAAATCGCCGTGCAGTCCCTTGGCGGGGCGCAAAAGCTGGGCCTGCAATGCAGGCTGCAGCCGGTCGGATCGCAACATCGTGGCAAGCGATGGGTGCTCAGGCATCGGCCCCTGCCAGAAATACACAGCTATGGGCCAGAAATAGACATTCTCAGCCGGGACGCAAGCCGTAAGGTCAGTCCAGCGCCGCGCCAGACGGCGCGTCGGTCGGCGCAACGGCGGCACACCGGATCACACCTGCAGCTATCGCAGGGCCGGGGCCGGTTGCCCGAGAGCGGTGAGCCCGGGAGGGGCACAGGAATGGTCTTATCGCCGCCGCAGCACTGGCGGTCTGTGGCGGGGACCGGGTCCCCTTCGGTGCCGGGGTCAGAGTTCGAGCGGATCGACCCTGCGACCGGGGCTGCAGCCTCGCGCGCCCGCGCCTGCCGCGCTGCCGAGGCCGAAGCGGCGGGCCATGCGGCCGCGCGGGCATTTGCCGGCTGGGCTGCCACCCCTCCGATCGTCAAGCGCCGCATCCTGCTGGCCGCCGCCGATCAGGTTAACCGGCATGCCGCCGCGATCGGCGCTGCCATGCGCGCCGAGATCGGGGCCACCGACCTCTGGGTCCGCTTCAACCTTGATGTCGCCCGGGCGCATCTGAGCGAAGCCGCAAGCCTCGTGACCTCGGTTACCGGTATCACGTCGGGGCCCGGGGACCCCCTGATGCTGGCGTTCCGCGATCCGGTCGGGGTTTGCCTCGCGATTGCGCCGTGGAATGCGCCCTTCGTTCTGGGCATGCGCGCGGTGGCCATGGCGCTGGCCTGCGGCAATACCGTGGTGCTCAAGGCCTCCGAACTGTGCCCCGCCACCCATCTGCTGATCGCCCGGGTGTTCGATCTGGCGGGTCTGCCGGACGGCGTGCTGTCCGTGGTGACCCATGCGCCCGAACATGCCGCCGAAGTGGTCGAGGCGCTGATCGCCCATCCGGCCGTGCGCCGGGTCAATTTTACCGGATCGACGCGGGTCGGACGGGTGATCGCCGAAACCGCCGCCCGGCATCTGAAGCGCTGTCTGCTGGAGTTGGGCGGCAAATCGCCGCTCTTGGTGCTGGCCGATGCCGATCTGGATGCCGCGGCCGAGGCGGCTGCCTTCGGGGCGTTCCTCAATCAGGGGCAGATCTGCATGTCGACCGACCGGATCGTGGTGCTGGACGCCGTGGCCGATGCGTTTGCCGCGAAACTTGCGCAGCGCGCCGCACGGCTGCGCTCGGGCGACCCGCGGGTGCCCCACTGGCCGCTCGGACCGGTTGCCAGCCTCGCTGTCGCGCTCCGCCTGGCCGATCTGGTGGCCGATGCCGTGGCCAGGGGCGGCGCGGTCCTGTCCGGCGGCCCCGCCTCCGGCACCTTCATGGACGCGACCGTGATCGACCATGTGGTGCCCGGCATGGCGCTTTATGCCGAAGAGGCTTTCGGCCCGCTCGCCGTCATCTGCCGCGCCGCCAGCGTGGACGAAGCCGTCAGCATCGCCAACGACAGCGCGTACGGGCTGTCGGCGGCCGTGTTCGGCCGGGATGTCGGCGCAGCCCTTGCCGTGGCGCGCCGGATCGACAGCGGCATCTGCCACATCAACGGTGCCACGGTGAACGACCGCCCCGACATGCCGTTCGGCGGGGTCAAGGACAGCGGCTATGGCCGCTTTGGCGGGCCGGCGGCCCTTGACGAGTTTACCGAACTGCGATGGATCACCATTGCAGACGGATCGCAGAGCTATCCGCTGTGATCGGCACCAGAAAAGAACCCAAGGGAGGACCATCATGAAACCGAAAACCAGCCCGCTCGCCCTCAACCGCCGCCAGTTCGCAGGCGCTGCCCTTGCCGCCGGCCTTGTGCTGCCCGCCAGCCTGCGCGCCGCCCGCGCGCAAAGCGCCGAGATGATCCGCGTCGGGTTCATCAGCCCGGTAACCGGCCCGCTGGCAGGCTTCGGCAAGACCGACGGCTATGTGCTGGACCAGGCCCGCGCAGCCCTGGCAGGCGGTCTGACGACCGGTGGAAAGACCTACAATGTCGAGATCCTTGACCGCGATACCCAGTCCAACCCCTCGCTGGCGGGTCAGTTGGCAAAAGACCTGATCGAAAACCAGAGTGTCGATCTGATGCTGGCGGTCTCCACTCCCGAAACCATCAACCCGGTGTCCGACGCCTGCGAAGCCGCGGGCGTGCCCTGCCTGTCGACCGTCATGCCGTGGGAGGCGTGGTACTTCGGCCGCGGTGCCAAACCGGGCGAGCCGTCGCCGTTCAAATGGACCTTCCATTTCGGCTTCGGGGTGGATGAATTCTACCGCACCTACATCTCGCAATGGGGCCTGCTCGCGACCAACAGGAAGGTCGGGGTGATGTATCCCAACGATGCCGACGGCAACGCGATCCGCGCCGTTCTGGCCCCGAAACTGGTCGAGGCGGGCTATACCATCATCGATCCGGGTGCCTACGAGACCGGCACTTCGGACTTCTCCACCCAGATCGCGGTGTTTCGCGCCGAAGGCGTCGAGATTTTCAACTCCTTTCCGATCCCGCCCGATTTCGCGGCGTTCTGGCGGCAGGCGGCGCAGCAAGGGCTGCACAAGCAGTTCAAGATCGTGCAGGTGGCGAAAACCGGACTGTTCCCCTCGGATGTGGAGGCGCTCGGCGACCTTGGGCTGAACATCGCCTCGGCGGCTTACTGGCACAGGGACTTCCCTTATGCGTCGCCGCTTACCGGCCTGACCGGACCGGCGCTGTGCGACGGCTACGAGGCGGCTTCGGGCAGCCAGTGGACCCAGCAACTCGGGGCGTCGATGTCGCTGCTCGACGCGGGGTTCGAGGCGCTCAGGGCCGCCGCCGACCCCAAATCCAGACAGGCGGTCGCCGCCAGCATCTCGACCTTGCAAACCACCACGATGATCGGAAAGGTCGATTTCACCGCAGGCCCGGTCGCGAACGTCTCGCCCGGCCCGATCATCGGGACGCAATGGGTCAAGGCGGCGGAAGGCTCGAAGTTCCAGTTCGACTATGTGGTCACCGAAAACGCCACCGACCCGAACGTGCCGGTTTCGGCGACGCTGGTCGCCTACAACGGCTGACCGGCGGGCGCGGGCAGCAACCCCGCGCCCCCGCACCCTCGCTCTGCATCCCGCAACGCAAACCCCGAGCACCCCATGTCCCCGCGCCCCGAAATTTCTGTCGATAAGGATCACACTGGGGATGTGAACCCCTCCGGCGTCGGGGCGTGGACCGCCGCGCGAAAGGTCCGCGCATGACCATTCTCACCGCGACCGGCATCGCAAAAAATTTCGGGGCGCTCTGCGTGCTCGAAGGCATCGACGTCACCATCACCCAAAGCGAGGCGATCGGCATCGTCGGCCCGAACGGGGCGGGCAAATCCACCCTGATGGCGGTGCTGTCAGGGGCCACGGCCCCCACCAAAGGCCGCGTCCATCTCGACAGCGTCGATGTCACCCGGCTGACCGCGCCGCAACGCGCGCACCTCGGCCTGATGCGCACCCATCAGATTCCCAAACCCTTCCTTGGCCTGACCGTGTTCGAGAACGCCCTGGTCGGGGCGACCCATGCCGGCGGCTTTGCGGGCGACGCCGCGCACACGGCGGCGCTGGCGGCGATCGAGGCCGCCGGGATGACCTCCCTTGCCAACCGCCCGGCTGACTCCCTCGGTCTTCTGGACCGCAAACGGCTCGAACTTGCCCGCGCGCTGGCGAGCCGTCCCCGGATCCTGCTCCTCGACGAGATCGGCGGCGGGTTGACCGATGCCGAGGCGGCCGACCTCGTCCACATCATCCGCTGCCTGCATGGCCAGGGCATCGGCATCGTGTGGATCGAGCATATCGTCCACATTCTGCTGCAGGTGGCGCAGCGGCTGATCTGCATGGACGCAGGCCGCATCATCGCCGATGGCGACCCCCGCGCCGTGATGGCCGACCCGCAGGTGATGCGCGCCTATCTGGGGGCTGTCGCATGAGCCTGCTGCAGGTCGAAAGCCTCGACATCCGCCATGGCCAGTTCCGTGCGATAAAGGGCCTTTCGGTCAGCGTGACGCAAGGCGAGGTTGTGGCCCTGATCGGCGCGAATGGTTCGGGCAAGACCACTTTGCTGCGCTGCATCGCGGGGGCCGCGCGGGCGACCGCCGGAACCGTGCATTTCAAGGGCGAAGACATCACCGCCCTGCCCGCACAGGCCAGGGTCGCGCGTGGCCTGTCGCTGGTGCCCGAGGGCCGCCGTCTGTTTCCCGACATGAGCGTCACCGAGAACCTGATGCTGGGTGCCACCTGCGACCGCCCGGGCGACTGGAGCGTCGAGCGGGTCCTTGCGACCTTCCCCAACTTGGTGAAGCGGCGACACGCGCTGGCCGGGGCCCTGTCGGGGGGCGAGCAGCAGGCAACGGCGATCGGTCGCGCGCTGATGGCCAATCCCGACCTGCTGATCCTCGACGAGGTCAGCCTCGGCCTGTCGCCGCTGGTGGTGGATCAGGTCTATGCCTCGCTGGCCGCCGTGCTGACATCGGGCACCACCATCATCCTTGTCGAACAGGACCTTGCCCGCGCGATGCGCGTGGCGAGCCGCGCCATCTGCCTGCTCGAAGGCAGCATCGCCCTTGACCGGCCCATGGCGCAGGCCCCGCGCGAGGCGATCACCGCCGCCTATTTCGGCCTGGGCACCGGGGTTCGTGCATGATGTTCCAGATCACCAATGCGGTTCTGCTGGGCGGGCACTATGCGCTGATCGCGGTTGGGCTGTCGTTCATGTTTCAGGTGATGAAGGTCATCAATCTGGCGCATGGCAGCCTTGCCGTCCTCGCGGCTTACGGGATCTGGCTGCTGGCCGACCGGGCCGGCCTGTCGCCGTTCGTGGGCGTGCTGCTGGTGATCCCGCCGATGGCCGTCCTTGGCTGGGGTCTGCAGCGCGGGCTGCTGGAGCGGGCGGGGCGGGGCGGCGAGTTGCTGCCGATCCTGACCACCTTCGGTCTGGCCATCGTGCTGGACAACCTGATGTTTCAGCAGTTCGGTGCGGATACCCGCTCGCTGTCGCCCTTCATCGGCGATTTTGCCTGGGCGTCGTGGGAATTGCCGGGGAGCATCTTTGTCGGCAAGGTGCCGGTGCTGATCCTGCTGACCGCGATCCTGACCATCGGCGCGTTGCAGATGCTGCTGGCGCGCACGGCCCTTGGCCGCCAGATCCGTGCGACGGCGCAAGACCCGGTGACGGCGGGGCTGGTCGGGGTGGATGCGCGGCGGATCAGCGCGATATCTTCGGCGCTCGCGATGGTCACCGTGGCGCTGTCGGGTCTCGCGCTTGGGCTGCGCGGCACGTTCGACGCCTATGCGGGCGCACCCCAGCTGCTGTTCGCGTTCGAGGCGACGGTCATCGGCGGCGCGCGCAGCCTGTGGGGGACGTTGGCGGGGGCGATGGTTCTGGCGCTGGCGCAGACCTTTGGCGCGATGGTGCATCCGCAGGGGTTTCTGCTGGGCGGGCATCTGGCGTTTCTGGCGGTGCTGTTCGTTCGGCTGGCAGCGGCGGGCGGGGTCTGGCATCTGCTGAAACGGGCGCGTGCATGACCCGGCCTGCAACCAAGCCGGAAACCGGACCAGAAACCGGTCCGGAAGCCAGGATCGACCGCTGGACCCCCGCCGCACGGATCGGCGTCTGGGGGGCACTGGTCGTTCTGATCCTGTTGGCCCTGTTTCCCTTCGTGCTGTCCGCCGGCCTCACCGGCCGGTTGACCGCGCTGTTCATCTACGTTTTGCTGGCCGCGATGTGGAACGCGCTGGCAGGTTACGGCGGGCTCGTTTCCATCGGCCAGCAGATGTTTTTCGGCCTTGGCGCCTATATCACCATCCGCATTGCCGATCTGGGGCTCGATCCGTTCGCGGCCATACCCCTGTCGGCCCTTGTCACCGCAGTTATCGCCTTTCCGGTATCCCTGTTCATGCTGAAACTGCGGGGCGGCGAGTTTGCCATCGGCATGTGGGTGCTGGCCTCGATCACCCACCTGCTGGTCAACCTCGACCCGCTGATCCAGGGCGAAACCGGCACGTCGCTGATCTCGCTGAACGCCTATGACGCCGGGCCGCGCCGCGCCCTGATCTACTGGCTGGCGCTGGCCGGAATGACGGCGACGCTGGGGCTGCTTTATGCCCTGTTGCGCTCGCCCACCGGTCTTGCCCTTCAGGCGATCCGCGACAGTGAAGAGGCGGCAGCTTCGCTGGGTGTCGAGCCGGCGCGCGCCAAACGGGTTCTGTTCCTGCTGGCGGCGTTCGGCACCGGGCTGGCCGGTGCGCTGTGGCTGGCGCAGGCCACGTCGTTTCAGCCGAAAACCTATTTCAGCGTGCAGTGGACGGCCTACATGATCTTCATGGTGCTGGTCGGCGGCATCGGGCGGTTCGAGGGCGCGATTCTGGGGGCGGTGCTTTTCTTCCTGATCGAGACATGGTTCGCGGCCACCGGCGTCTGGTATCTGATCGGACTGGGTGCCGTCGCCATGGCGTTTTCGCTGTTCCTGCCCAAAGGCCTGTGGGGGGCCATCGACCTGCGGTTGATCCCGATCGGGCATTTGGTTATCAAAACAAAGAACTAGGAGAGACCACTCATGCTATTCGGCAAAACCATCGTGATCACGGGCGTGGCCAGCGGCATCGGCCGGCGCACGGCCGAACTGGCCGGCCAAATGGGAGCCGAGGTGATCGGCATCGACCGGACGCCCCCGGCGCAGGCGGCCGGCGCGTTCATTGCGGGCGATATCGGCACGCCGGCGGGCGTCGAGGCCATCGTTGGCGTCCTGCCCGGGCGGATAGACGCCCTGTGCAACGTGGCAGGCGTTTCGGGCACGACCGGGGCCGCCCATACGCTGGCGGTCAACTTTTTCGGGCTGCGGGCCCTGTCCGAGGCGCTGGCCCCCAAACTGCGCGAGGGCGGTTCCGTGGTCAACGTGGCCTCGATCGCGGGTTATGGCTGGCGGGCAAACCTTGAGCGTGCCCGGGGCGTGGCCCGGACCCGGGGGTTTCCGGATTCGGCCGGTATCGTCGCCGAATTCGGCATTCCAGACGAAGCGGGCTATCCGGTGTCCAAGGAAATCCTGCTGGTCTGGACCATGCTCGCCGCGCATCAGCCGCTGTTCAGGCAGCGCGGCATCCGGGTGAATGCCGTGTCTCCCGGGCCGGTCGACACCCCGATCCTGACCCAGTTCCGCACTGTTCTGGGCGACGCACGGGTGGACCGAGACATTGCCGCGACGGGCCGCGCCGGCACCGCCGCCGATATAGCCCCGGTGGTGCTGTTCCTGTGTTCGGACGCCGCCCGATGGATCAACGGGACCAACATCGCGACGGACGGGGGTCTTGAGGCTGCCGTGAACGCCGACACGCTCGGCCTTTGAAAGGACAAGACATGCTGACCGAATTCCTGATCAACGGCGAAGCCAGTCCGGCCACCTCGGGCGGCACCTTCACCCGGAACGATCCCGTGACGGGCGATGTGGCGTCCACCTCTGCCGCCGCCAGCGTCGCCGATGCGCTGCGCGCGGTCGATGCGGCCAGCGCCGCCTTCTCCGGCTGGTCGAAAACCGCGCCGCTCGAACGGCGCAAGCTGTTGAACAAGGCGGCCGACATCATGGACGCCAGAACGCCGGAGTTCATCGCGGCGGCCATGGCAGAAACCGGGGCGACCGGCCCGTGGATCGGGTTCAACGTCATGCTGGCCGCCAACATGATCCGCGAGGCGGCGGCGATGGTCACCCAGATGGGGGGCGAGATCATTCCGTCGAACAAGCCCGGCAGCCTTGCCATGGCCGTGCTGCGGCCCAGGGGCGTGTGCCTTGGCATCGCACCATGGAATGCGCCGGTGATCCTCGGCACCCGCGCGGTCGCGATGCCGGTGGCGTGCGGCAATACCGTTGTGCTGAAATCGTCCGAGATGTGCCCGGCCACCCACCGCCTGATCGGGCAATGCTTCGCCGAGGCAGGTCTGCCCGCCGGCGTCGTGAACGTGGTGTCGAACGCGCCGGAAGATGCGGCACAGATCGTGGCGGCGCTGATTGCCGCCCCCGCAGTCCGGCATGTGAATTTCACCGGGTCCACCAGGGTGGGCCGGATCATCGGGCGGCTGGCGGGCGAAAACCTGAAGCCCGCGCTGCTGGAACTGGGCGGCAAGGCCCCGCTGGTGGTGCTGGACGACGCCGACATCGAGGGTGCGGTCAACGCGGCGATCTTCGGATGCTTCATGAACATGGGGCAGATCTGCATGTCGACCGAGCGGATCATCGTCGACGCGCGGGTTGCCGACGACTTTGCTGCCAGCTTTGCAGCCCGCGCCGGCAAACTGCCCGCCGGCAACCCGCGCGGGCAGGTCGTGCTGGGCGGCCTTTGCTTGCCCGGCGCGGGCGACAGAATGGATGCGCTGATCGCCGATGCCGTGGCCAACGGCGGCCGGGTTCTGGCAGGCGGTACCCGGGAGGGTGCGATCGTGACCGCCACGGTGATTGACCATGTCACCCCCGCCATGCGGATCTATACCGAGGAATCCTTCGGCCCGGTCAAACCGATCATCCGGGTCACCGGCGAGGAAGAGGCGATCCGGGTCGCCAATGACAGCGAATACGGCCTGTCGGCCGCGGTGTTCAGCCGCGATATCCAAAGGGCGCTGCGGGTAGCCAACCGGATTGAAAGCGGCATCTGCCACATCAACGGCCCCACGGTCGCCGATGAGCCGCAGATGCCGTTTGGCGGGGTCAAGGCCTCGGGCCACGGGCGGTTCGGCGGCCGGGCAGCCATCGCCGAATTCACCGATCTGCGCTGGATCACCATCGAGGATCCGAACCAGCATTATCCGTTCTGAGGGGGCCGTCGCGCGCATGACCTGCCTGATCCGCCCTTGGGGCCACCTGCACTATCGCCTCGACGGCTTGCCGGATGCGCCGGCGGTGGTGTGGGCGGCTTCGCTCGGGCTCGATCTGCGGATGTGGGACGGGGTGGTGGCCCGCATGCCCGGCTGGCGGCATGTCCGGTTCGACATGCGCGGCCATGGGTTGTCGTCGACGCCCGCCGACCCTTGGGACGTGACGGACCTTGCAGATGACGCCGCGGCCCTGCTGGATCATCTGGCCATCGGGCGGGCGGTCGTCGCGGGCTGTTCGGTCGGCGGAATGATCGCGATGGGGGCGGGACTTGCACATCCCGCCCGCACCCGCGCCCTGATCCTGTCGAACACCGCCCCCAGGATCGGCACCGCCGATCTGTGGAAGGCGCGGATCGCCACGGTCCGGGCGGAGGGGATGGCTGCCATCGCTGGGGCAGTGATGGAACGGTGGTTTGCGCCCGGGTTTCGCGGCTCGGACGCGGCAAAACCGTGGGAGACCATGCTGTTGCGCTGCGATCCTGCGGGATACGCCGGCACCTGTGCGGCACTGGCGCGGGCGGATTTCCGGGCAGAGATCGGGCAGATCGGCTGCCCGGCCCTGCTGATTGCCGGGGGCCACGACCTTGCCACGCCGCCCGACCTTGTGGCGCAGGCCGCGGCGATGATCCGCCGCAGCACGCTGGTCACCCTGCCCGCGTCCGGGCATATTCCGGCGATAGATGCGCCAAAGGCCACGGCCCTGGCTGTCGCCGCGTTCCTGAAAGGCCTGCAAGATGAGTGACCCAAACGATGCCGGCTTTCCGGAGGCGGGCCTTTCCGACCACCGCCCGTCCGAGCCGAGCCTCCGCGACCGGGGCAGTTCGATCCGCCGCCGCGTGCTGGGCGATGCCCATGTCGACCGCGCCGGCAGTGCCGCCGATCCGTTCCAGGCGCTGATCACCGATGCCGCCTGGGGCCATGTCTGGGCGCGCGACACCATCCCCCTGCGCGAGCGGTCGATGATCACCATTGCGCTGCTGGCGGGGCTTGGCAACGATCACGAACTGGCGCTGCACATCCGCGCCACTGCCCGCACCGGTGCGACCGAGGCCGATGTCATGGAGGCGCTGTTGCACGTTGCGATCTATGCCGGCGTGCCGCGCGCCAACCACGCCATCCTGGTCGCGAAACAGACGTTCGCCGCCATGGCCCGAGGGGATCTGCCATGACCCCCGCAGCCTATCTGCCGCGCGACCGCCGGTTGCAACCGCCGGGCCTGACGCCCGACTACAAATCCTCGGTCGCCCGCGCGCCGCGCCAGCCGCTGCTGTCGGTTGAACAATCGCTGTCCGAGATCACCGGGCCGGTGTTCGGCCACCACGACATCGGGCCGCTCGACCACGACCTGATCCGCAACCACGCGGCGTCGGGCGATCCGATCGGCGAGCGGATCATCCTGCACGGCCGGGTGCTGGACGAGATGGCGCGCCCGGTGCCCGGCACCCTGATCGAGATGTGGCAGGCCAATGCCGGCGGCCGCTACCGGCACCGCAATGACCGATACCTCGCCCCGCTCGACCCCAATTTCGGCGGCGCGGGCCGTACCCTGACCGATGCGGCCGGCCAGTATGCCTTTCGCACGGTCAAGCCGGGGGCCTATCCGTGGCGCAATCAGGCCAACAGCTGGCGGCCTGCCCATATCCATCTGTCGGTGTTCGGGCGCGGCTTTTGCCAGCGGCTGATCACCCAGATGTATTTCGAGGGCGACCCGCTGATCGCCCATTGCCCGATCGTGCAGGCAATCCCCGACCCCGCCGCCATCGACCGCCTGATTGCGGGGCTCGACCTGACCGCCGCCGTGCCGTTCGACTGCCTGGCTTACCGGTTCGACATCGTGCTGCGCGGCCGCCGCGCCACCCTGTTCGAGAACCGGCCCGAGGGATCCTGACATGCCGCAAAAGCCCTTTCACCTCGCCGAAACCGCCTCGCAGACGGCGGGGCCCTATGTGCACATCGGTCTGGCCCCGGCAGCGGCGGGGTTCCGCGCCTTTGACCGCGACCTTGGCACCCGGATCGCCGGGACGGGGGCTGCGGCCCCCGACATCCGCATCGAAGGCCGGGTGTTCGACGGCATCGGGACCGTCGTGAAGGATACCCTGATCGAGGTCTGGCAGGCAGATCCCAACGGCATCTATCCGCACCCCGACGATCCGCGTGCCGCCGATGCCGCGCCGGGGTTTTGCGGCTGGGGCCGGGTGATGCCCGACCTAGATACCGGCCTTTGGCAGATCGACACCGTCAGGCCGGGCCCGGTGCCCGGACCGCGCGGCACCCTGCAAGCGCCGCACCTGACGCTGTGGATCGTGGCGCGCGGGATCAACATCGGGCTGCACACCCGGCTTTACTTCCCCGAGGCTGCCGCCCTGCTCGCCAGTGACCCGCTGCTGTGCCTGATCGACACCCCCGCGCGCCGCGCCACGCTGATTGCGGCCAACCCGGCGCCCGGGCAGTATGTCTTTGACATCCACCTGCAAGGCGACCGGGAAACGGTCTTTCTGGATATCTGATGCGCCGGCCGGTCCCGCGCTGAGGCCCCGCGCGAAAGGACTGACCGATGCCCGCCCACCCCGCCGACAGCACGCTGTATCAGGATTTGTTCGGGGACCCCGACACCGCAAGCCTGTTCAGCGACGCCGCCGAATTGCGCGCACTGTTGGCGGTCGAGGGCGCATTGGCGCGGGTGCAGGGCGCGCTCGGCCTGATCCCGCGCGCGGCTGCGGCCGTCATCGACCGGGCGGCGCAGGACCTGCAGATCGACCCGGCCGCGCTCGCCGCTGAAACCGGGCGTAACGGCGTGCCGGTTCCGGCCCTGCTTGCGGCGTTGCGTGCGCAGGCCGGGGCGCCGCAGCATCTGGTCTATCTGCATTGGGGGGCGACCAGCCAGGATATCGTCGATACCGGCCTTGCCCTGCGGCTGCGGCAGGTTCTGGATCTGTGGCAGGGGCGGCTGACCGGGGTGATTGCGGCCCTGGGACGGCTGGCGCTGGAACATGCCGATCTGCCGATGGCGGCGCGCACCTATGGCCAGGTGGCCACTCCGACCAGCTTTGGCGGGCTGGTGGCCAGTTGGGGCCGCCCGCTGCTGCGTCATCGTGACCGGCTGGCAACGATCCGCCCCGGGGTCGAAGTGGTGTCGCTGTCCGGGGCGGCGGGCACGCTGGCCGGCATGGGGCCGCAAGGGCCTGCGGTGCGGGCCGGGCTGGCCCGTGCGCTCGGCCTGCGCGATCCGGGGGCAAGCTGGCACGCCGAGCGGGACGGGCTGGCGGCGTTTGCCGGCTGGATGGCGGGGCTGTGCGGCAGCCTCGGCAAGATCGGCGAGGACCTGCGGTTATTGACCCAGAGCGGGGTGGCCGAGTTGGTCATTGCGGGGGCGGGCGGCTCTTCGAGCATGCCGCAAAAGCGGAACCCGGTCGGGCCCTCGGTGCTGGTCGCACTGGCGCACCAGTCGGCCGGGCTGGCGGGCACCTTGCAGGGCACGCTGGTGCACGGGCTGCAACGCGACGGGGCCGCCTGGTTCACCGAATGGCTGACCCTGCCGCCGCTGTGCCTGGCCACCGGCCGCAGTCTGGCCCTGACGGATGACCTGCTGCGCCGGTTGACCCCTGACGCCGCCGCGATGACCCGCAGCCTTGCCGGCGACGGCGGCCTGATCCATGCCGAGGCCCTGACATTTGCGCTGCAGCGCCATCTGCCACGCCCCGAGGCTGCCGAAGCGGTCACGGCCCTGATCGCCCGCGTGCGTGCCGGGGATGGGGATCTCGTGGCCCTCGCCCGCGCCCGCTGGCCTGAACTTGCCCGGCCAGATCCGGCCCTGCCAGACCCGACCCTGCCAGACCCGACCCTGCCAGACCCGACCTGGCCGTCCACACTCGGGACTGCCCCTGCGGATGCCCGCGCCTTTGCCAAAGCCGCCTTGCCCTAGCCGTCGAACTGCGCCCGATAGGCGGACGGCGACAACCCGACCTCGCGCTGGAACGCCCGGGTGAAATAGGACGGATCCTGAAACCCCAGGGCATAGGCGATGCTCGCCACGCTCATCCTTGTATAGACCAGCAGACTGCGCGCCTCGCGCACCATGACCCCGGCAATCAGGCGGCTGGCCGACAACCCCAGCGTTGCCTGGCAAAGCCGGTTCAGGTGGCGCGGCGACAGACCGAGCGCCCGGGCATAACCCGATACCGCCAGCCCGTCGCGAAACCGCGCCTCGACCAGCGCCTGAAAGTGCTGCACCCGCGGGTCGGCCCGCTCGGTCAGGGCTGGTCGGGTCGCAGCCCCGGCCAGCCGCGCCAGATCGCAGGCCAGAACCACCGCCTGGGCCCGCAACCGGGTCCGCCGGTGCGCGCCCCGCGCGGCATGCTCTGCCGAAAGCGCCTGAAACGCAGCCAGCACCGGCTCGTTGGCCGCAATCGCGAACGGCCGGGCCAGCACCGGCGCCGGCTCTCCCTGCGGCCCCAACACCTCGGCGAACTCCTGCACCGGCAAGGTCAGCACGAACCCTTCGGTCCCGGCAGCAAACCGAAAGCCATGTGCCACTGCCGGAGGCAGGTTCAGCGCGCAGGGCAAAACAACGGGCAGCGGCCGCCCCTCCAGGCTCGCCTCGGCATGACCGGCCTGCAGCAGAAAGATCTGGTGCAGATGGGCATGGCGGTGCGGCGCGATTTGCCATCCCAGACCCGCCGCGCGATCGGCTATCCGCTCGACATGCAGCACATCGGGAAAGCCGCGGTTCTCGCCGTAGAGCTGCCAGGAGGGGATGGTGCTGTCCATGACCGAAAAGTACCAGACTGCGCCCGTTGTGTCCATTCCCTTCCCCGCCGCTTCCGCGATGATCGGCAGCGGAGGGATGTCAGGCATGCACACCCAGATCGCGATCGTCGGGGGCGGGCCGGCCGGGCTGCTGCTGTCGCAACTGCTTAATCGGGCGGGCCTCGCGACCGTGGTGATCGAGCGGCGCAGCCGGGCGCATGTGCTGTCGCGCATCCGGGCCGGGGTGCTGGAGACCGGCACCGCAGATCTGTTGCGACGGTCCGGGGCCGGCGACCGGATGGACCGCGAGGGCCACTCCCACACCGGGTGCTGGCTTGCATCGCAAGGCGAGATGTTCCGGGTGGATTTCGCGGAGGCCTGCGGTAAGACGGTGATGGTCTATGGCCAGACCGAGGTCACCAAAGACCTTTATGACGCTCAGGACCGGATGGGCACCATGATCGTGCACGAGGCGGCTGACGTGGCGCTGCACGATCTTGCCAGCGACCGCCCGCAGGTTACCTGGACGCAGGACGGCCAGCCGCAGCGGCTGACCTGCGATTTCGTGGCGGGCTGCGACGGGTTTCACGGCATCAGCCGCGCCTCGATCCCGGCCAAAGTGCGCCGCGAGTTCGAGAAGGTCTATCCCTTTGGCTGGCTTGGCATCCTGTCTCGGACCCCGCCGGTGCGCGACGAGTTGATCTATGCCAGCCACGACCGTGGCTTTGCCCTGTGCTCCATGCGCAATCCCATGCTGTCGCGCTATTACATTCAGGTGCCCCTGACCGATCAGGCGCAGGACTGGACCGACGACGCCTTCTGGACGGAACTGCACCGCCGCTTGCCGCCCGAGGTGGCAGAAGCGCTGATCACCGGTCCGTTGATCGAGAAATCCATCGCTCCCCTGCGCAGTTTCGTGACCGAGCCGATGCGGTGGGGCGCGCTGTTCCTGTGCGGCGACGCGGCCCATATCGTGCCGCCGACCGGGGCCAAGGGGCTGAACCTTGCCGCCTCCGATGTGCATTACCTGTCGCAGGCGCTGATCGCCCGCTACCGCACCGGCGATGCGGCAGGGCTTGACGGGTATTCGGCACGGGCGCTGGCGCGGGTTTGGGGTGCGATGCGGTTTTCATGGTCGATGACCACGATGCTGCACCGCTTTCCCGACCACAGCGCCTTTGAGCGCCGGATGCAGGACACCGAACTTTCGGCGCTGCGAGCCTCGGCTGCGGCACAGCGGGTTATGGCCGAAAACTACACAGGCCTGCCCTACTGACCGGTGCCTGGCCCTATTGATCGGGCAATACCACGGCAAAGGTGCTGCCACGGCCGGGGGTCGATTCCACCAGAAGCCGCCCGCGATGCCGGTTCACGATGTGCTTGACGATCGCCAGCCCCAACCCGGTTCCACCCTTCTCGCGGCTGCGATGACCATCAATCCGGTAGAACCGTTCGGTCAGACGCGGCAAATGGATCGGGTCGATGCCCTCGCCCCGGTCGGTGACGGCGACGCGCACGACCGGGCCGCGCAAACCGGGTTCGCGCAGCAGCGAAACCGACACGAACTTGCCCGACCCGCCGTATTTGACCGCATTCTCGATCAGATTGGTCAGCACCTGGCTCATCTGGTCCGGATCGGCCGGAATCATCACCGGATGGTCTGCCCCGACGACCTCGATGGCGACGCCCGCTGCCTCGGCCATCGGGCGCAGCGCCTGAACCGCTTGCCAGATCAGCCCCGCGATGTCCTGCCGCTCGGTCGGACGCACCCTTTCTTCGGCCTCGACCCGGCTCAGATGCAGAAGATCGCGGACAAGGCGGTTCATCCGCTCGGCCTCGGACGCCATGATCCCCAGAAACCGTTGACGGGCCACCGCATCATCGCGCGCAGGCCCGCGCAGTGTTTCGATGAATCCCAGAAGCGCTGTCAGCGGGGTGCGCAATTCGTGGCTGACATTGGCCACGAAGTCGCGACGCATCTGGCCCATCTGCTCTTGCTCGCTGATGTCCTCGAACACGCACAGCGCGGCATCCCAGACCGGTGTCACAGTGACGCGGTGCACCACCTCGTGCGAGGGTCCGGGCACGGCATGCCGCACCACTGCCGCGACACCTTGCCGCAGTGCCCGGTCGATCGCGGTCAACAGGTCGGGTTGCCGCAGAATCAATCCGTGATGCCGTCCGCGCAGGCCGCTGCCCAGCAGCGTTTCGGCGGCCGGGTTGGCTTCGGTCAGCCGCTCATCCGCGCCCACCAGCAGGGCTGCCAGCGGAATGCCCGCCAGAATGGCCGTCAACGTGCCCCTGTCCATCTGCCGCCCTCCCTTTTCGCTGCCTCGCCGCTCCCTCTCCTAGCGGGACGCCGCAGGCCAAGCCAGAGACGATGCGGCCACGGCCCCCCGCCATTAAACCGAAACGTGTATTCGTCGCACGGATTTCGCGCTAGGGTCATTTTCAGACCGGGGAAAACCCGCGTCTGCCTCCTGACGACGAGTGATGGATGGACACACCGCCCTTCCCACCGGACTCCGACCCGCAGTTGCGCGTTCTGGCGCTGGACGGGCTGTCGCCCCTCGCGGCCCTGTTGCCCGCAGGAACGATCGTCGATCAGGCGAACTTTGCGCAACTCGACCTTGCGCTGCTGCGCCGTTTCTGCCCGGACCGGGTGATGCTGCCATTGCTGGCCCGTAACCACGATGCCATTCAGGTGATCGAACGGCTGGAAGCGTTGGGCTACCGCGGGGCGATCACGGTGATCGGCCCGAGCCTGCCCCACCCCCGCATGGTCGAGCGCGAGTTGCGCAGCCTCGGCCCCGGCGTGCGGCTGGTGCTGCTGACCCCCTAGGGAGCGGCGCTGCGCGCGATCCAGTCGTGATCGGGGTCGTTCTGGAACCGCCAGGCCCGGCGCGGCCCGGCCATGACGTTCAGATAATACATGTCATAGCCATAAGCGGCGGCACAGGGGTGATGCCCCTTCGGCACCAGCGTCACATCGTGGTCCTTGACCGTCATCGTCACATCAAGCGACCCGTCCTCGGTATAGACCCGCTGGATGCCGAACCCCTGCGCGGGGCTGAACCGCATGTAATAGGTTTCCTCCAGATAGGTAATCCGCGGAAAATCATCCTCGTCATGCCGGTGACTGGGATAGGACGACCAGTTGCCTGCCGGGGTGAACACCTCGGTCACCAGCAACGACCCCGCCACATCGCGCCCCTCCATCGCGATGTTGTTGATGAACCTGGTGTTGGCCCCGGTCCCGCGCGGGGTCAGCACGATGCCGTCGGGCCCCAGCCGCGCCGCCGGATAGCTGCCCGCTGCCGGTGCCGAACACACGGCCAGCACGCAGCCGGTGACAGCTTCTGCCGCCCACTGCGCCCCGCCCGGCACATACAGGCAATGCGGCGGGGTCCGGTCGAACACATCCATGCGCGCGCCCAGAACCCCCCAGTCCTGCCCGGCCGCCTCGATCGCCGCGCGACCTTCCACCAGAACCAGCACAACCTCGCGGTTCCCGGTCACCTCGGCCACCCGGTCCATGGGGTTCAACCGATACAGATCAAAGCCCACATACCCCCAACCGGCCTTTTGCGGCGTGATCGCATGGACCTTCCCGCGGGGTCCTGACGGCTTGCACAACAGATCCATGCCGAATTCCATTCTCTGTTCCCACAAGGCCCGGGGGTCAGGGGGTCGCCCCCCGTCCTTGCCCGCGGTCCAGCCCGACCCGCTGCGCAAACCCCCTCAGCGCCCGCAATCCCATGCTCTGATAGTCCATCGCGCGGCGCACCAGCGGGTCCTGCTCGGCCTCGATCACCAGCCAGCCCGCATAGCCATGCGCCGCCGCCACCTCCAGAACGCCAAAGAAATCCACCGCCCCCTCGGCATCGCCCGGCACGGTGAACACCCCGCGCCGCACGCCTTCCAGAAATGACAATCCCGACTCGCGCACCTGCCGCATCATCGCGGGCCGCACATTCTTGGCGTGGATATGCGCAACCCGCGCCATATGCTTTTTCGCCAGCCGCACCGGATCGCCGCCGCCGAACCAGCAGTGCCCGGTGTCCAGCAACAGATGGGTATGCGGCCCGGTTTCCGCCATCAGCCGGTCAATCTCCCATTCGGCCTCGATGATCGTGCCCATATGATGGTGATACACCAAAGTGATCCCCTGCGCCGCCGAACAGGCCGCCAGCGCCTCGATCCCCGCCCCGAACGCGGCCCACTCGGCATCCTTCAGGTGCGGGCGATCATTCACCGCCACATCATCCGCGCCGTGGATCGCATTCGATGTCTCGCACACGATGATGACCGAACACCCCATCCCCTTCAGCACATCCAGGAACGGCTGCATCGCGGCCTTCTCGGTCTCCAGATCATTCACCAGCAGGTTGGTCGAATGCCAGCCCGACACGAAGGCCAGGCCGCGCGGGTTCAGCACCCCTTTCAGCCCTTCGACCGTCGTCGGAAACTTGTGCCCCTTCTCGATCCCGTCAAAGCCGATGGCGGCGCATTCGTCGAGACAGGTTTCAAGGCTGATCGACGCCCCGAGGCTGCGGTCATCGTCATTCGACCAGGCAATCGGATTGGTTCCGTAACGGATCATTCTGCACCTCTGCGTCAGTCGGCAAGCCGCTGATGTTTCACCCGGGTTTCATAGTCCGCGCGCGCTGCCGCAACCTCGGCACGGGTCGAGACTGCGGGCACCGCGACATCCCACCACGTCCCGCCGAACGGGGTCGATGGGTAGGGGTCGGTGTCGATCACCACAACAAACGGCCCGGTCGCCGCGCGCGCCTGCACAAGAGCCGCTTCCAACCCGGCAATTCCCGATACCTTGACCGCCGCTGCCCCCATTGCGGCCGCATGGGCGCGAAAGTCGATGGCGGGCACGGTTCCGGTCCCCACATCCTTGTAAAGGTTGTTGAACTCCGCGCCGCCGGTTGCCGTCTGCAGCCGGTTGATGCAGCCGTAACCGCGGTTGTCGGTGATCACGACCGTGATCTTGAGGCCCATCATCGCAGCGGTTGCCAATTCGCTGTTGGCCATCATGTAACTGCCATCGCCCAGCATGCAGACCACGTCGCGGTCGGGCTGGGCCATCTTGATCCCGATGGCCCCGGCGATCTCGTAGCCCATGCACGAGAATCCGTATTCCATGTGATAGGACATCGGACGCGAGGCTTTCCACAGCTTGTGCAACTCGCCCGGCATGGTGCCGGCCGCGCACATCACCACGGTATCGGGACCGCTGGCGCGTTGCACCGCCCCGATCACCTGCATGTCGCTCGGGGCCGCGTTCCCTTCGGCCGGGGCGTCGGTCAACGGATCGACCGCAGCAAACCAGTCCGCCTTGAGACTGGCCGACGGGGCTGCGAACCGGTGGTCCGCCAGGGCCGCTCCGATCGCCTGCAGCCCGACACGGGCATCCGCGCAGATCGGTTCTGCGCCGTGCTTCATCGCATCGTAGGCCGCGACGTTGAGGCTGATCAGGCGACGCCAGGGGTTGGCGAACAACGCCCATGATCCGGTGGTGAAGTCCTGAAACCGCGTGCCGACCCCGATCACCACATCCGCCGCCGCGCACACCGCATTGGCACTCGACGCGCCCGTCACGCCGACGGGGCCAAGGTTCATCGGGTGATCCCACGGCAACGCCGATTTGCCCGCCTGCGTTTCGACCACCGGTATCTGATGCGCCGTTGCAAAGGCCTCCAGCGCCCCGGTGGCAAAGGCGTAATGCACACCGCCGCCCGCCACGATCACCGGCGATCTTGCCCCCCGGATCAGCGCCGCGACCCGCGAGACTTCCTCCGGATCCGGCTGCACCCGGCGCAACCGCCAGACGCGCCGGGCAAAGAACGCCTCCGGCCAGTCAAAGGCCTCGGCCTGCACATCCTGACAGAACGCCAGCGTCACCGGCCCGCATTCGGCAGGGTCGGTCATCGTCCGCATTGCGCGGGGCAGCGCGGTCAGCAGGTGTTCGGGCCGCACGATCCGGTCGAAATACCGGCTGACCGGACGAAAGCAATCGTTGGCACTGATCGTGCCGTCGGCAAAATCCTCGACCTGTTGCAGCACCGGATCGGGTCCTCGGTTGGCAAACACGTCGCCCGGCACCAGCAGCACCGGCAGCCGGTTCACATGCGCCACCCCCGCCGCCGTGACCATGTTGAGCGCCCCCGGGCCGATCGACGAGGTGACCATCATGGCATGCGCGCGGCCCGACTGCTTGGCATAGGCCACGGCGGCATGCGCCATGGTCTGCTCGTTCTGCCCGCGCCACGTCGGAAACACCTTGCGCACCCCGTGCAGGGCCTCGCCCAGTCCGGCGACGTTGCCATGCCCGAAAATCCCCCAGCACCCCGCGACATAGGGCGTGCCATCCTCGGCCATCTGCACCGTCAGATAGCGCAGCATCGCCTGCGCTGCGGTCAATCTTATCGTCATCGCCCCGACTCCCCCGATCCCCGGGCCGCATCCCAGATGCCGCACAGCCGCGCGTAGGTCGCGGCCATCATGCCGACGGCGGCCGCATCGGTCAAACTGCCCGCCATCCACTCGCGCGCCGCCTGACCAAAGATCGTCCGCCCGACCGCAAAGCCTTTGACCAGAGAATGCCGCGCCGCAAGCTGCAATGACGCGGCAAGGGCCGTTTCTTCGGCATCCAGCCCCAGCACGACCACGCCCCGCACATGGGGATCGCGCGCCGCGATCGCGGCACAGGCCGCCGCACAGGCGGCATCCGAGCCGAACGGCTCTAGCTTCCACCAGTCCGGATACACCGCCAGATCATAGAACCGCTCGATGATCCGTGCCGTTGTATGGTCGTCCACCGGCCCGACCTTCGACGGGATCACTTCCAGCAGCACCTCCAGCCGGTTGCGGCGGGCGGCGTGAAACAGCCGGACCACCACCGCCTCTTGCGCGGCCTTCATCGCCGTATCGTCGTCGGGATGGTAAAGGCACAACACCTTGACGACATGATCAAGCGGCCATTCGTTCAAACCGCCATAGTCCGGCCCGATCTCCGGCTCCAGCACCAGAGGCCGTGACCCGGGCCATTCCACAGGCCGCCCCACCCAAAGGCCCGAGCCTGCCGCCGCCTGCAAAGCCCGCCGACCCAGCCGGTTGTCGCACAGGATGCCATGCCCGGGCCTGCCGGCCGCCACCTGCAGCGCCGCCTGCAGGCACAGGGTCTTGAACGCACCGATCCGGGCCGGCGTGGCCCCTTGCAACGCCTCCATCTGCAGCCGGTGGTCAAAAGCGAACACCCGCATGCCGGACCAGTCGCCATGCCGGTTGGTTGCCCAATGCACCTGTTCGAGTGCCAAATCGTGGCGCAAGGCGGGTGTCACCACCCCGCGCGCCAGAAAGAATTGCAGCTCCTCCCAACTGGGGTAAGCCGGCGTGCAGCCGTGGCGGCTGACAGCAAAGGCCCCGCAGACATTGGCATAGTGCAGCGCCACCGGCCAGGTCTCGCCATCCAGCCACCCCTTGAGCAGACCCGACATGAAGCCGTCTCCGGCCCCCAGAACATTGAACACCTCGATCGCAAAGCCCGGTCCGGTCTGCCCCGCATCCAGCCGGTCGGGGATTGCGCCGGAAAAGGCGACCGCACCCATCGGCCCGCGTTTGCACACCAGGACCGCCCCCGACACCGCCCGCACCGCGCGCAGCGCCGCAATCGTGTCGGTCGACCCGCCCGCGATGTGAAACTCTTCTTCCGTGCCGACGATCAGGTCGAACAGCGGCAAGCTGACCTGCAGCCTGGCCGTCACGGCGGCCGATTCGATGAACCGGGCTTCGCCGTCACCATGCCCTGCCAACCCCCACAGGTTCGGCCGGTAATCAATGTCGAGCGCAGTTTGCGCGCCATGCCGGCGTGCCAGCGCCAGCGCCTGCAGCACGGCAGCCTCGGTGCGCGGGTGCGACAGATGGGTGCCGGTTGCGACCACGGCGCGCGCCTCGGCGATGAACGGCTCGGAGATATCGTCGACGCACAGCGCCATGTCGGCGCAATTCTCGCGGTAAAAGATCAACGGAAACTGGCTTTCGTCGCGGATGCCCAGCAACACCAGCGCGGTCAGCCGGTCAGGGTCGGTGATCACCCCCCGGGTGTCCACCCCTTCGCGCGCCAGTTCCTCGCGGATGAAGCGGCCCATGTGCTCGTTGCCCACCCGGGTGATCAGACCCGACTTCAACCCCAGCCGCGCCGTCCCTGCCGCGATGTTGGTCGGAGAGCCGCCGAGATACTTGTTGAACGAGCCCATGTCCTCCAGCCGCCCGCCGATCTGCGCGCCGTAAAGATCGACGGATGACCGGCCGATCGTGATGACATCCAACGACTTCATGTGCGCTCCAGCAGGCTGTGGCAGCCGCGCTGCCGGAAAGTTGGCCCGGACTTCGGTGTCAGGAAAACCGCGCCCTCAGCGCCGACGCCACCGGGGGCGGGACGAAACTCGAGACATCCCCGCCCAGCCGGGCAATTTCCTTGACCAGTTTCGAGGCGATGGCCTGCCGCCGCACATCGGCCATCAGAAACACCGTCTCGATGCTGGCGTCGAGCGCCCGGTTCATGCCAACCATCTGAAATTCATACTCAAAGTCCGCGACAGCCCGCAAACCGCGAATGATGATGCCCGCCCCCACGTCCCGGGCGCAGTCGATCAGCAGGTTCTCGAACGGGTGGACCACGATCTCGCCGCCGGTCCGGGCAGCAATGGCGGCGCATTCGGACTTGACCATGGTTACCCGCTCTTCCAGCGTGAACAGCGGTCCCTTGTCGCGGTTGATCGCCACTCCGATCACCAGCCGGTCAACCAGGGCCATGGCGCGCGCGATGATGTCGGTATGCCCCATGGTGACCGGATCGAACGTCCCCGGATACAGGCCGATGCGCATGACGAGCCCCTTGTTGCCCAAAGCTTGGGCTGCACGCGACAATATTGCGCGCGGCAATGCAAGGCCGAAAGGCTCAGAACCCCTTGATCATGCCTTCCAGCGCGTCCTTTTCGGCCGCCAGCTCCAGAAGCCGTGCCTTGACCACGTCGCCGATCGAAATCAGGCCGACCATCTGATCGCCCTCCATCACCGGCATGTGGCGGAACCTGCCATCGGTCATCTGCTGCAACACGCGGTCAGTCTGATCCTGCCGCACGCAGGTCACCACCCGCGCCGTCATGACATTTTCGACCTTGTCTGTCAGGCACGCCGCCCCCCGCCGCCCCAGTTCCCGCACGACATCCCGCTCGGAAATGATGCCGCCCAGCCGTTTTCCATCGGATGACACGATGACCGCCCCGATCCGGCGGGCCGACAGCATCGCAACCGCTTCGGCCACGGTCGCGCCATGCGGCACCGTGGCCACCCGGTCGTCGGATTTGGATTTCAGGATATGGCTTACAAGCATGCGGCTCCTCCCAAAGCTGTCGGTCAAGCGTCATGCCGGTGCAACATTCTGTCAAGGCGTGTATGGTGGCGGGGCAACGATAAAGGGGTTGCCGCATGACGATCCTCCGCCTTGCGCTGGCGATTGCACTGGTCGCCCTGCCCGCCGGGGCCGAACAGGTAACCGCCGTGACGCCGGTCTATTCCCGAATCGTGGCGTTTCCGCTGCCGGATGGCTTTGTGGCAGCCTTCGAACAGGTCAACGGGCGCAGCTATGTTCAGGAGTTTGTGCCGCAGGGTGAAACGGTCGCAGCGTGGAGCCAGATGATCACCTTGCTGGGCGCGCAAGGTCTGGCAGCACAAGCCGCAGGGCAGGAAACGCCGGCCACTGCCTTTGCGCACTACATCCTTGCCGGCTATCGGCAGGCCTGCCCGGACCACGTGTCCGCCATTGAACTGAAGGCCCCCGACATCCCCGGAGCCGCCGAGGTGTTTGCCGGGCAGGTCGGTTGCAGCACGGTTGCCGGCACCGATCACGGCGAAGCGATGGTGTTTCTGGTGGCCGTTTCCGGCGCGGATGTGTTCAGCCTGCAATGGGCGCGGCGGGGTCCGGCAGGGCAAAAGACGCCCGGCTATAACGCAGGAACCTGGGACCCGGCTTTGGCGTTCCTGACCGCCGGGTTGCGGTTCTGCGTTCCGGTTGCGGGCGAACAACCGCCTTATCCGACCTGCACCGAATAGGCCTTCGCCCCGCCTTTTCGGTCGTGATCCCCATCTGCAGGTCTGATGCCCCCCTACCTAGCCCCTGCCTTTGGTCACCGGGTTCCTTGTCAAGGGTTCGGTCGGAATATACCCGACCATCCGGCAGCCTTTTTGCAGGTTTGGCGCTTTTGCGCACATTTGCGCACGGCTATAGTCAGGCCAACCATGGGAGAACGACGATGAAAGAGATCGGACACTGGATCAACGGGCGGCTTGTCGCGGGCACCTCCGGCCGCTTTGCCGACGTGTTCAACCCCGCAACCGGTGACGTGCAGGCCCGCGTGGCGCTCGCAAACCCGGCAGAGTTGGACGCGGCCACCGCCGATGCCGCGGATGCCCAGGTCAGATGGGGCGCCACCAATCCGCAGCGCCGCGCCCGGGTGATGATGGAGTTCGTGCGGCTGATCAACCGCGACATGGACAAGATGGCCGAGGTGTTGTCGTCCGAACACGGCAAGACGGTGCCCGATGCCAAGGGCGACATCCAGCGCGGGCTGGAGGTGATCGAATTCTGCATCGGCGCGCCGCATCTTCTGAAAGGCGAGTTCACCGACAGCGCGGGACCCGGCATCGACATGTACTCGATGCGCCAGCCGATCGGCGTGGCGGCGGGCATCACACCCTTCAACTTTCCCGCCATGATCCCCCTGTGGAAACTGGGACCCGCCCTGGCCTGCGGCAATGCGTTCATCCTCAAGCCGTCCGAGCGTGATCCTTCTGTCCCCCTGATGCTGGCCGCACTCCTGTCCGAAGCGGGCTTGCCTGCTGGCGTGGTGCAGGTGATCAACGGCGACAAGGAGGCGGTCGATGCGATCCTCGACAACCCGCTGATCGCCGGGATCGGATTTGTCGGATCAACTCCGATCGCGGAATACATCTATTCCCGCGGCACTGCGAACGGAAAACGGGTTCAGTGCTTTGGCGGGGCCAAGAACCACATGATCATCATGCCCGACGCAGACCTTGATCAGGCGGCAGACGCGCTGGTGGGGGCGGGCTATGGGGCGGCGGGCGAACGCTGCATGGCGATATCGGTCGCGGTTCCGGTGGGCGATGCGACGGCAGATGCGTTGATCGAGCGGCTGATCCCGCGGATCGAAAAGTTGAAGGTCGGGCCGTATACATCCGGAAATGATGTGGATTATGGCCCCGTGGTCACCGCCGCTGCCAAGGCCGGCATTCTGCGGATGGTCGAGTCTGGCGTGGCCGCGGGCGCGACGCTCGTCGTGGACGGGCGGGGCTTTTCCCTGCAGGGCTACGAGAACGGCTTTTTCGTCGGCCCGCATCTGTTTGACCATGTCACCCCCGAGATGGAGATCTACCGCAAGGAAATCTTCGGGCCGGTGCTGTCATGCGTCCGTGCCAGGACCTACGAGGAGGCGCTGCGCCTCGCGATGGACCATGAATATGGCAACGGCACCGCGATCTACACCCGCGACGGCGATACCGCACGCGATTTCGCCAACCGGGTGAATGTGGGGATGATCGGGATCAACGTCCCGATCCCGGTGCCGCTGGCCTATCACACGTTCGGGGGCTGGAAAAAATCGTCGTTCGGCGATCTCAACCAGCATGGGCCCGACAGCTTTCGCTTCTACACCCGCACCAAGACCATCACCGCGCGCTGGCCCAGTGGACTGAAGGAGGGGGCCAGCCTGAACTTCAAGCCGATGGACTAGCGGAACCGCTGCATCCGGCGCGGCGTTATCCCGGCATCTGGACCCACCGCAAAGGATGCGCCATGAAAACCAAGGACCTAGACGCCCTGTTTCACGACACGCTGAAAGACATCTACTATGCCGAGCGCAAGCTGTTGAAAGCCATCCCGAAAATGGCCCGCGCCGCCCAGTCGGAAGAGTTGCGCACCGCCTTTCAGACCCACAAGACCGAAACCGAGGGTCAGAAGGAACGGCTCGACCGGGTCTTCGAGATCATCGGCAAACGCGCAGCCGGCAAGACTTGCCCGGCAATTGATGGCATCCTCGAAGAGGGCGATGAAATCATGGAAGAGTTCAAGGACTCGCCGGCTCTTGATGCCGGCCTGATCGCGGCGGCCATGGCGGTGGAGCATTACGAGATCGCCCGCTACACCGCGCTGTGCGGTTGGGCCGAAAAGCTGGGTCACCTCGATGCCGTGACGCTGCTTCAGGAAACCCTGGCCGAAGAAACCAGCGCGGCAGAGGCCTTGGCAGGATTGGCCAGGACTGGCCTGCGCAGCATGCAACTCGCTGCAGAATGACCCATGGCGCGGCCCTGACCGGGCCGCGCTATTCCGCCGCGACGCGCCGCGGACCAAGCATGTCGCGCAGGTAGCGCCCGGTATGGCTGGCATCGACCTTGGCAATCGCCTCGGGGGTTCCGACCGCGATCACCTCGCCGCCGCCATCGCCGCCTTCGGGCCCGATATCAATCACCCAATCTGCGGTTTTCACCACATCGAGGTTGTGTTCGATCACCACCACTGTGTTGCCCTGTTCGACCAGTTCGTGCAGCACTTCCAGCAACTTGCGCACGTCTTCGAAGTGCAGCCCCGTGGTCGGCTCGTCCAGGATATACAGCGTCCGCCCCGTCGCCCGCCGCGACAGTTCCTTTGACAGCTTCACCCGCTGCGCCTCGCCGCCCGACAGAGTCGTCGCCTGCTGACCGACCTTGATGTAGCCAAGTCCCACCTGGCACAGTGCGTCCATCTTCTCGCGGATGCCGGGCACGGCAGCGAAGAACGTCTGCGCGTCTTCACACGTCATATCAAGAACGTCCGCTATACTTTTGTTCTTGAATTTTATTTCCAGAGTCTCGCGGTTATAGCGCGCGCCTTTGCACGTCTCGCAGGTCACATAGACATCGGGCAGAAAGTTCATCTCGATCTTCAGCAGACCGTCACCCTGGCACGCCTCGCATCGGCCACCCTTTACGTTGAAGCTGAACCGCCCGGCCTGATAGCCGCGCGCCTTGGCTTCGGGGAGGCCGGCAAACCAGTCACGAATCGGGGTGAAGGCCCCCGTGTAGGTCGCCGGATTTGACCGGGGCGTGCGGCCGATGGCGCGCTGGTCGATATCTATCACCTTGTCCAGATGCTCGAAGCCGCGGATCGTCTCGCAGGGGGCCGGCGTCTCGTGCGCGCCGTTCAACCGGCTTGCAGCCGTCTTGAACAGGGTTTCGATGGTCAGGGTCGATTTGCCGCCACCCGAAACGCCGGTCACGCAGACAAACTTTCCCAGCGGAAAGTCCACTGTCAGGTTCTTGAGGTTGTTGCCCACCGCCCCGACAACCGTGACCTTCTTGCCCGACCCCTTGCGCCGGACTTTCGGCACCGCAATCTCGCGCGCACCCGACAGATACTGACCCGTCAGACTGACCGGATCGGCGGCGATCTGCGCCGGTGTGCCATGGCTGACGACCTGCCCGCCGTGCACCCCCGCCCCCGGCCCCATGTCGAACACATAATCCGCCTCGCGGATCGCGTCCTCGTCATGTTCGACCACCAGAACCGTATTGCCGGTGTCGCGCAACCGTTTCAATGTGGTCAGCAGGCGGTCATTGTCACGCTGGTGCAACCCGATGGACGGTTCATCCAGCACATACAAAACCCCGGTCAGGCCAGACCCGATCTGGCTGGCCAGCCGGATGCGCTGTGACTCGCCGCCCGACAAGGTGCCGGCGTTGCGTGACAGCGTCAGATAGTTCAGCCCGACATTGACGAGAAAACCCAGCCGTTCGCGGATTTCCTTCAGAACCGCCCTGGCAATCTCGTTCTTCTGCCCGGTCAGGCTGGCGGGTACCGTGCCGATCCAGTCATGCGCCTCGGCAATCGACATCCGTACCACCTGGCCCACATGCACGCCTGCGATCCTGACCGCCAGCGCCTCGGGGCGCAGCCGGTAGCCGCCGCAGGCCCCGCACGAGCGGTTGTTCTGGAACCGCTCCATGTCCTCGCGGCTCCAGGTCGAGTCGGTCTCACGGTAGCGGCGTTCCATGTTGGGGATCACGCCTTCGAACACGCGCTTGACCTGGTAGATCCGGCCGCCCTCGTCATAGCGAAACTCGATCTCTGCCCCCGCGGAGCCGCGCAGGAACACCTCTTTCACCGATTCGGGCAGGTCTTTCCAGCGGGTCTTCCTGTCAAACGCGTAGTGTTTGGCCAGCGCGTCGATGGTCTGGGTGAAATAGGGGCTCTTCGATTTGGCCCACGGGGCGAGCGCGCCCTGCAGAAGGGTCAGGCTCTGGTCCGGCACCACGAGGCGTTCGTCAAAGAACAACTCCACTCCCAGCCCGTCACAGACCGGACAGGCCCCGAACGGTGCGTTGAACGAAAACAGCCGCGGCTCGATCTCGGCGATGGTGAAGCCGGAAACCGGGCACGCAAATTTTTCGGAATAGGTGGTGCGCGCGCCGTCGCCCTCGACAGGCGCGGTTTCGACCACCGCGATCCCGTCGGCGAGGTTCAGCGCGGTGCGGAAACTGTCGGCGAGCCGGGTCCGGATGCCGTCCTTGACCACGATCCGGTCGACCACGACGTCGATGTTGTGGCGGAACTTCTTGTCCAGAACCGGAGGGTCGTCGAGATCGTGAAAGCTGCCGTTGACCTTTACGCGCTGGAACCCCTGTTTGCGCAGGTCCAGAAATTCCTTTCTGTACTCGCCCTTGCGGTCGCGGATGATCGGCGCCAGCAGGTAGGCGCGCTCACCCTCGGGCATCGCCATCACCGCATCGACCATGTCCTGCACCTGCATCGCGGTGGTGGGCAGGCCGGTGGTCGGACTGAACGGCGTGCCGACCCGGGCGAACAGCAGCCGCAGATAATCGTAGATCTCGGTCACGGTGCCGACGGTCGAGCGGGGGTTTTTCGACGTGGTCTTTTGTTCGATCGAAATCGCCGGCGACAGACCCGAGATGTGATCCACATCGGGTTTGCCCATCATGTCAAGGAACTGCCGGGCATAGGCCGACAGCGACTCGACATAGCGGCGCTGGCCCTCGGCATAGATCGTGTCGAACGCCAACGACGATTTTCCCGATCCCGACAGACCGGTGATCACCACCAACCGGTCCCGCGGAATATCGACATCCACGTTCTTCAGGTTGTGCTCGCGCGCGCCGCGCACCTCGATGAACTTCTGTTCGGCCATGCAATACCCTCACTCAACCTGATACACATAGGGGGTTCTTTCCGAGTCTCCAATCGGAAAATGTGAACGAAGGATGAACAGGTAGGCCCGTGCGGTCAATCCGTCGCGACGGATTGACCGCACGGGCCTGCACGATGTAGCGCAATGCCGACGATGCACGGGATCACGGCGGACGGTGCCAGCCTGCCAGCCCCCGACTGCGCCAGCAGCGCGACCAGAACCGGCGTGCCCGTCGTGGTGCCGAGGTTGCCAAGCTGCGCCACCGCTCCGGCCGCGCCGGCCCGGTCACCGGCTGCGGCGTTCAACTCGGGGATGGCAGCAAAGCTCGCGCCCTGCACGCTGCCAAGTGCGCCCGACAGCCACTGCGCCGCGACAGCCATCGCCGCCCCCTGCCCCCAGAACAGCCCCAGCCCGACAAACCCCGTGATCGCCGCCAGATACCCCAGTTGCACCAGCCGCACCGCGCTGACCCGCGACAGCGCCCGGACCCCGAGCATCAGCGACACCACGATGCTGATCAGCGGCATGAACGCTGCCACCAGCGCGCGGTGACTCATCGGGGTTTCCGCGGCAGCAGGGCCAGAAGCGCGCCCTGGAGAAACGAATATAAGCAAAACCCCATCGCCGGGGCGGCAAGGCGGGGGGAGCGATAAATCCCGGCATGCCGGCTGAGCAGGCTGTTGCGCTGCGGCGGCCTCTCATGTGCCGGATCGGGCGGCAGCAGGCGGGCGAGAGCGACGGCAATCGCCGCCATCCAGAGCTGTGTCGGAGCCGACAGTTTCATGGCCCACAGATTGATGACGTTCTTGCAAAACTTTCGTGAAGGTTCATGATCATTCGTATGTCGCTTCTCGGTGCCCTGGTGTTTCTGATCCCGTTGTCTGCCCCGGAACCCCGGCAGGACCTGTGCTCGCTGGTCGCCGAATTGAATAAAGTGATCGTCGTGGCCACCGACCTGACCCCGCCGCCCTGCCCCGAGATCGGCTTTGCGGTCCTGCCGGTGAATGGCGCCTTGCGTTCGCAGGCGGGGGGATATTTTCCGGACACCGGCCGGATCGAACTGGCCGCCGATCTGGATCTGACGACGGTTTTCGGGCAAAGCTACCTGCTGCACGAGTTGGTTCATGCGGCGCAATACGCCAGCGGCGCGCAGTTGCGGGCGTTGTGCCCCGCCCGGCTGGAGGCGCAGGCCTACTATCTGCAATCGGATTTCCTGCGCGATCACGGCCTTGCCCGCGATGCGGTACTGGTGCGGTTGTTGGCCGATCATCTGGGTGCCTGCCCGGGCGAGAACGGAGTCTAGCGACGCGAGAGCCGGCGGGGGCGCGCTGGCGGAGAGCCCCGGGGCCCTGCCCCGGACCCCGGGATATTTGGGCAAGGTGAAAGCCGGGCTAGATGTGCAGCGCGCGGCCAAAGGCGTCGAGCACGGATTCGTGCATCATCTCGGACAAGGTCGGGTGCGGGAAGACGGTCTCGATCAACTCGGCCTCGGTGGTTTCCAGCGTGCGTCCGATGACATAGCCCTGGATCAGTTCGGTCACCTCGGCCCCGATCATGTGGGCACCCAGCAACTCGCCGGTCCCGGCGTCGAACACGGTCTTGATGAAGCCGTCGGTTTCGCCAAGCGCGATGGCCTTGCCGTTGCCGATGAACGGGAAACGGCCTACCCGCACGTCGTGCCCGGCTTCCTTGGCGCGGGCCTCGGTCAGGCCGACCGAGGCGATTTGCGGATGGCAATAGGTGCAGCCCGCAATCGAGTTCGGCTTGATCGGATGCGGCTGCCCGCCCGCGATCAGTTCGGCAACCATGACGCCTTCGTGGCTGGCCTTGTGCGCAAGCCACGGCGCGCCCGCGACGTCGCCAATCGCAAAGAGTCCCGCAACCCCGGTGCGGCAACAGGCGTCGGTCACCACATGGCTGCGGTCGATCCTGACGCCAAGCGCCTCGAGCCCGAGGTCTTCGATATTGCCGACGATGCCGACGGCAGAGATGACGGTGTCGAAGTCCTGCGTGGTGACGGCCCCGTTCGCCTCGAGGTGGGCGGTCACGAGGCCCGGGTTCCGGTCAAGCTGTCTGACAGTGGTTTTCTCAAGGATTTTCATGCCTTGCTTCACAAAGCTTTTCCTGGCAAAGGCGCTGACGTCGGCGTCTTCGACCGGCAGGATGCGGTCCATCACCTCGACCACCGTCGTATCCGCGCCCATCGTGTTGAAGAAGCTGGCGAATTCAATGCCGATCGCCCCCGAGCCCACCACCAGCAGGCGTTTGGGCATCCGTCTGGGCTGCAAGGCGTGGCGGTAGGTCCAGACCAGATCGCCGTCGGCTTCGAGCCCCGGCAGTTCGCGGGCCCGCGCGCCGGTGGCCACAATCACGGCCGGGGCGGACAGATCTTCGCGCCCCTTGGCGTTGGTCACCGAGACGGTGCTGGCGGATGTCAGCGTCGCCACGCCCATGACCACGGTGATCTTGTTCTTCTTCATCAGATGGCCGATCCCGCCCGACAGTTGCCTCGCCACGGCCCTCGACCGCGCGACAACCGCATCAAGATCGAATGACAAATCATTGGCAGAAAGCCCGAATTCCTGCGCCCGATGCATCAGGTGAAACACCTCGGCCGAGCGCAGCAGGGCCTTGGTCGGAATGCAGCCCCAGTTCAGACAGATGCCGCCGAGGCTTTCGCGCTCGACAATGGCGACCTGCAGTCCGAGTTGTGCGGCGCGGATCGCCGCGACATAGCCGCCCGGCCCCGAACCGACGACGATCAGATCATAGCGGGTATCTGTCATCCGTTCCTCCAACAAAAAGTAGTTTGGCCTTAAACCATTTTTCCGCTGCCGGCAATGCGGCCGACGGCCGGGGTCTATGCATCTTGCGCATGGCAGGCCTGCAGTGCCCTGACCACGGCGCCGTAGCCGCCTGCCGCCAGATACTGCAACTCTTGCGGCGTGCTGCGACGCCCCAGGGCGGCGTTGCGCGTCGGGAACCGGCCAAAGCGGGTGATGACCTGCTGGTGCGCCCGCGCGTGCAACCCGGTTTCGGGGTCGGATGGAAGCCGTTCGGTCAAATAGCGAACGGCGAGCACCTGATCTTCCGCCTGTTCGGAATGCTCGAACGGAATGTAGAAAAATTGCCGACCGGGTTCGGGGGCGGCCATGTCCCAGCCTTCGGCCACTGCCCGCCGGGCGACGACCAGCGCCAGAGGGTCGGCGGCAAAGGCCCGGGCCGTGTCTCGGTGGATGTTGCGGGACAACTGGTCGGTCAGGATCACGAATGCCAGCGCACCCGTCGAGCCGCTGATCCAGTGATCGAGCCCGCCATCCTGCGCGACCGGCAACAGAGCGGCGAACCGGATACGGCAGGTGTCGTCCAATGCCGCGTCGCCGCCGAACCAACCCTTCGGGCCGACTTCGTCGAGCCAGAATTCAAGAATCTCGGCCGGGTCTGCCACGCGTTTGCCTGCTTCCGGATCTCGTGATGCCCCAAACACTCTGACAGGTTCGCCCCCGCCCTGCAACTTCAAGCCGGGCTACCGGCGGGCGTCGTTATCGAGCACGGCATCCACGGCCAGGGACGAGGCTGTCGGGGTCAGACCGGAATAACCGCTGACGGCAGCAGGGGCGGCCCGTCGCGACATCCGCCAGGCGGCATAGATCGCGAGGACCGCGAACAACACGCCCATGATCAGAAAGTAGCCCCGCGCGCCCACCGTTCCCATCAGCCAACCTGCGACCAGCGGGCCGAAGATCGCGCCGAAGCCGTTCAGAAAGATCAGGCCGGCCGATGCGGCAGGCATCTCCTCCTTGGTCAGAAAATCATTTGTATGGGCGATCAGCAGCGAATAAAGCGGGTTGATCGTGCCCCCGAGCAGCAGCGCCACCGCAAGGTCAGCCTCGAACGGCAGCCGCACCGCCGTGGCCAGAAGCATCGCCGCCGCCCCGGCGACCGACAGCCACAGCACCAGCGCCCGCCGGTCCATCCGGTCCGACAGCCAGCCGACCGGATACTGAAACAGCAGCCCGCCGACATACAGCGCCGCCACGAACGCCGCGATCTGACCGATGGTCAGCGCCGACATCGCCCCCCAGACCGAAGCCATCCCGAACATCGCGGCAAAGATCCCGCCGGTCAGCAGCATTCCCACACAGCCCAACGGCGAAATCGCGAACAACCGGCCAAAGCTCATCGGTTTGGCCGACAGATAGGTCGGGGCGGGGGTATCGGCCAGCAAGAGCGGCATGAAGGCCAGCGACACCAGCACCGACGGGATGATGAACAGGCCGAATCCGCTGGGGTCGCCCATCGCAAGCAGGCCCTGACTGGCGATGATCCCCAGCATCTGAACGATCATGTAGGCCGACAACGCCTGCCCGCGCGTCTCGTTCGTCGCGGTGTTGTTCAGCCAGCTTTCGGCGGTCACATAAATGCCCGAAAAGCAGAACCCGATCAGCACCCGCATCACCGACCACGCCTGCCAGTCCACCAGCAGCGGATACAGCACCAGCACCGCCGAGATCAGCGAGCCCAGGGCGGCAAACACCCGCACATGCCCCACCCGGCGGATCATCTCGGGCGCAAGTCGCGACCCGCCCAGAAATCCCAGGAAATACGACGACATCACCACCGACAACTCGAACGTGGTGAAACCCTCGAGCGCGCCGCGAATCCCCAGAAGCGAGCCTTGAACCCCGTTGCCCACCATCAGCAGCATGACCCCGGTCAACAACGGCCAGGACTGGGCAAGAACCTTCAGCATCGCGATCTCCTCATGGCCCTGCCGGGTCCGCTGCTTTTGTGCGCAAGTATCTCATGGGGGCCCGGGGGTGTGAAACCCCGGATTGCCGGTCCGCTCACGCCAGTCCCTTTGACAGGACGAACCCGTCCGGTCCCTCAGGGATCAGAAGCGACGCGTCGCCATAGGAAAAGAACCGGTAGCGGTTCCTGATCGCGTGATCATAGATCGCCAGGATGCGGTCTTTTCCCATCAGCGCCGAGACCAGCAGCAGGAGCGTTGATTTCGGCAGATGAAAATTGGTCATCAGCGCATCGGTGACCCGGAACCGGTAGCCGGGATAGATGAAGATGTCTGTCGGGCCGCGCCAGGGGGTCACCTCGCCCGAAGCGGCGGCACTTTCGATCAGCCGCAGTGCGGTGGTGCCGACCGGGATGATCCGGCCGCCGGCCCGTCGGGTTGCCGTGATCTCGGCGGCTGCAGCGGTGGTCACTTCGCCCCATTCGGCATGCATGCGGTGGGTGGTCACATCCTCGACCTTGACCGGCAGAAAGGTTCCCGCGCCGACATGCAGGGTGACCTCGGTCACGTCGACGCCCGCGGCGCGCAGCGCGGTCAGCAAAGCTTCGTCGAAATGCAGGCTGGCGGTCGGCGCGGCTACCGCCCCGGCGTGGCGGGCAAAGACCGTCTGATAATCCCGGGTATCTTGCGCATCCGGGGGGCGCAAGGCGGCGATGTAGGGCGGCAGCGGCATCCGGCCGGTCTCCTCCAGCGCCGCATCGAACGCCGGGCCGGTCAGGTTGAAGGCCAGCACCAGGTCGGTCGCGGATTTCGCCGTGACGCGCGCGACAAGCTGATCGGAAAACCGGATCACTTCGTCCGGCTCTACCTTGCGCAGCGGCTTGGCCAGCGCCCGCCAGCCGTCCGGCAGCAGCTCGATCAGGGTCACCTCGATCCGCGCCTCGACGTCGCCACGCGCCCGGGTTCCCGACAGACGCGCCGGAATGACCCTGGTGTTGTTCAGCACCAGCCGGTCGCCGGGGCGGAACAGGCGCGGAAGATCAGCGACCGTCAGGTCGGTGATTGCGTCGCCCTGCGCCATCAGCAGGCGGGCCGCCTGGCGCGGAACCGCAGGGCGGGTGGCGATCAGGCCATCGGGCAGGTCAAAGTCGAAATCGGTCAGTTTCATCGCTCGTTGTTCCGGTCTGGCCGGGGTCCTGACGGCACGCCGGGTTTTACCCCGGGCGGCGGTGGCGCAGCAGGCTCGCTGTCCGGGGTTTGCAGCACCGGCGGAGGCCTGCGAAAGATCTCGCGGAACATCCCCGGCGTCAGGATCGACAGCGGGTTGACCGACACCTGCGGCGCGTCCGCCGTGCCGCCAAGCGCATAGTTGAAGCCGAACAGCCCCTCGCCCCGGCGCGATACCAGCGCGCCCACCCCGTTCAGCAGAAAGATCGGCGAGATCACGCCCTGCAACTGCAACCGCTTGTCGGCCGTCCGGTACAACCCTGCCATCGACACCCCGAGCGAGGCTCCGATCGCCGCACCGCGCGTCACCTGCACCGCATCCGGTGTCAGCAGGAAATCGGCATCGGCCGAACTGAACAAGATACCCTCGCCGTTCAACTGCTCGAGAATGCCGACCACCGAAATCGCGTTCAGCAACTCGGCCAGAACGTTGGCGTCGCGCACCCGGATGTTCGCGATGTCGGCGCGGCCGTCGTAGTGCCCGGGGGTGCGGCGGGGGATCAGTTGCAGGTCCAGAGTACCGCCGCGGGCCGAGGCGAACAGGCCGGTCGCCGCCAGGACTGCGCCTGCATCCTCGGCGCGCAGGCGCACCGCCGTACCGCCGGGCGCGGGGGCCACGCCGCCGGACACCGGCACCTTGCCGTTCACCTCGGCCCGGAAATCGCCGTTCAGCCCGCCCGCCAGGGAAAAGGCGCCGCGAAACCGGGTCAGGGCAATCCCGTCGGCCACTTCCAACCGGTCCAGTGTCAGGGTCATCGGGCCACCCGCTGCGCCATTGCCGGACTTGCGTTGCGCAGGCATCCGGCGCAGGTCGAGGGTTCCGCCCGTCACCGCCAGCGCCACGGCGCGCCCCGGCCCGCGTCCGGTGATCTCGACAGCCGCGTCGAGCCAGTCGTCAAGGGTCACCCGGTCAAAGCGGGCAACCTGCAGCCCGCCCCCGGGACGCAGCGTCATCGCACCTTCGGCCCGTAGGCCGGCCGCCGACAGGCTGAGCCGGGAGATCGCCGGAACCGCGCCCAGCCGGACCTCGGCCTCCAGCCGGCCCGGGGTCGCCGGCGGCTTGGTCCAGCCCAGTTCCGGGATGGTCAGACCGATCCGCTTCAGGTCGGACTCCAGCCGCAACAGCCCGCCCCCGCCGCGTGGCACGGTCAGGCTGATCTGCGCCGGCCCGGCCCCGGTCAGGATGCCCTCCGGCAGACCCAGACCGAACTCGGCCACCGCAACCGGAGACAGGGTGATGGTGCCCTCGATCTGCGTCGGAGGGGCCGGCGCGGGCACCTCGGGTTGCGGGCCGGTTGGCCGCAGGGCGACGGGCTGTGCAGCGGCGGCCAGGGCGAAATCCTGACTGAGCGTGACATCGAAGGGCACGGCACCGATCAGACCGGGCCCGGTCACCTCGATCTTCGCCGGGGTCACCCGGACCGCCACCAGCGCCGCCGTCACCGTCTTGCCCGGCACCACGACCTCCGAGGCGAAGCCGCTGATCGTGCCGCTGGCGTCATACTCGACATCGGTCACCGTTACCCGGCGCCCCAGCGGCACGGTCATTCTTGTGTCGAGCACCGCATAGCCCTGCCCCAGAGCGACAGGCAGGTCCGCCCTGGTCAGAAATCGGAACGGCGGCTGATCCAGCAGCGACAGCACCGCGGTCAGGCTTGACCGGGTGAGCAGCCGCAGCTGTGCGACGGCCGGTTTGGCCGCGATGTCCGCCACCGCAAACACCGACCCGCCGACCGCGATCGGCCCGCCCTCGGGAGGGCTGACCTGCCCGCCGGTCAGGACCATCGTGTAGGTCTGCCCCTCGAGCGTGGCATAGCCGACCGCCGCTTCGACCGGCGGCAGTGTCGGCAGTACCCGCAGACTGGTCTCGGCAAAGTCATAGCCCAGATGCAGGCGCGGCTCGGTGCCGGGCTCGCTGCGAAACGCCGCCGTCACGTCGGACAACTGCCCGCCCAGCAGGTTGCGCTCGATCCAGGTCCGGGTCGCGGGCACCGCGGTCAACGGCCAGAGCCGGAGCAGGCCATCGCGCGTCACCGCGTTCAAAGACACATCAAGGGCCGTGCGCCAGCCCGCCGGTTCTGCAGCAATCCGCCCCGACAGCGACACCCGCCGCCCGGCATCGGTCAGCGCCACCTGCCCGATGTCGAGCACGAACGGGTCGAGCCGCAGCCGCACGTCCATTGCCCCTTGCGCAAACCCCACCGGTTCCTGAAACAGGCCTTCGGGGTCGATGCGGACATCCGACATCGCCAGTTGCGCGACGAAGGCCGCCGGACGCCGGTTGGACAGCGGGCCGGTCATCGGATGGCCCGCCGCGTCGACCAGATAGCTGTGCCCCGACGCGCGCAGCCGCAACGAACGGCTTTCAACCTCCATCCCGGTCAACACGATCCGTCCGGCAGCGGGATCATAGCCGAGACCAAGGCTGACCCGGTCAAACGCGATGGGCGAGGTGGTTGCCGTCGGCCGCAGCGCCCCCGCCCCCAGATCAAGCCGCCCCGACAACGCCGTCAGGCCCGAAGCATCGACCTCGGCGTCCAGATTGCCCGAAATCGGCGCGTCCAGCACCCCGAGCCAGGCCAGCACAGCGGTTTGTGCCGCCAGATCGGCGGCGGGCACCTGATCGACCGTTGCGGTCAGCCGGGCGCGGGCGGCAGTCTTGTCGGTGACCACCGACACAACGGCGCGGGCCGGTGTCGCGGCATCGGCCAACAGCGTCACACGCAACTCGGCAGCCAGTTCGGTGTCGCGGTTTTCAAGGGTCAGCCGACCATCGCCCAGTTCCCACGTCCGCCCGGCGCGGACATCGGTCAGTCCAAGGCTCAACGCCTCGACCTCGATCCGGCGCAGGCTTTTCAGGGCGGGCAAGGCAAAGATCCGGTCGGCGGCATCGAACAGGCTGGCCATGCTGTCGATGCGCGGGCGGACATTCGGGCGGACATTCGGGCGGTCTGCGGTGGCAGTCCCGATCCCCGTGCCAAAGCTCAGGTCGATCCGCCCGGCGGCATCGCGGGTGATGGCAATGCGGGCGCCGATGATCCGCAGGCTTTCGACATGCACCCGGCCCCGCAGCAGTCCGTCCGGGGCAAGGCTCAGCCGCGTGTCGGGCAGCGTCAGCAGCGATTGGCCACCTGGTCGCAGCAGCCGCAGATCCTGCAGCCGCAGGCGCGGAACCCAACTGCTGTCGATCGAAACCTCGATGGCCCCGACCGAAACCGAGGCATCGGCCAGGGCACCGCCCAACGCGTCGTTCAGCCGGTGTTCGACTTCGGCCACGGCCCAGACCGGCAACGGCATTGCCCGCCCCGACAGCCCGAGCGCGCCGAACACCAGCCCCAACGCCAGCACGATCAGAAACAGCCGCACCCCCAGCCCCCGGCCCACCCGTCTGCGCGCCCGCTCGCTTGCATGGGCACGGGCTGCATTGCGGTCCCCGCGCCGCACGGTCGCGGGGGCGGGCCGGACGGGATTTCCAGGTGTGCCGTCAGGGGATGTGGCGACAGGGGATGAGGAGAAAGGGGGTGAGGAGAAAGGGGCTGCGGCGACAGGGGGTGATGCCATCGGCCGCAAGGATTGCGCCAGTGCCGCGGCGGGTGGACCCGCCGTGCTGCCCGTGCCCTTTGCCTGTGCCATGCCCGACCCCTTCCGCGTGCGGTCCGCACTCTGCCCAAGGGTTTGGCCCGCGGGTCTTGACGCCCGTCTGTTCTGGCTTCCGTGTGGTCAACGGCCGGGCCCGTCTTGCCACGACCAGACGACTGCCCTTGCCTTTATCTTTGCGGATTGGCAACTAGAACGCAAAGGGAATGACCCCGAATGGCAAGGAGCCGCCCATGATCGCCGCAGGCCAGACCGCCCCCGATTTCACCCTGCCGCGCGATGGCGGCAGCCTTTTGACCCTGTCGTCCCTGCGCCCGGGCAAGGTGGTGCTGTATTTCTACCCCAAGGACGACACGCCGGGCTGCACGCTTGAAGCGCAGGATTTCACCGCGCGACTGGCGGACTTCACGGCGGCCGGGGCCACCGTGATCGGGCTGTCCAAGGACAGCGTCAAAGCGCATGACAAGTTCTGCAAGAAGCATGGCCTGAGCATCACCCTGGTGTCCGACGAAGCGGGGCAGACCTCGGAAGACTATGGCGTATGGCTGGAAAAAAGCATGTACGGCAAGACGTACGTCGGGATAGAGCGGACGACGGTGCTGATCGACGGGTCGGGCCGCGTGGCGCAGGTGTGGAACAAGGTTTCGGTCAAGGGCCATGCCGATGCGGTCCTGGCAGCCGTGCAGGCCCTGTGACCACACTGGCCGAGATGGCGGTCGAGGTTCTGACCACGGCCGACGGGCGCGCCAAGGCGGCGCTCAGCCACGCCCATGCCGCCACGTGGCGTGCCGCGCAGGCCGCAGGGGCCGGGCTGACCGTCGGCAGGGCTGCCCCGCCCGCGACCCCGGCACGCCCTGCCAAACCCGACCTTCTGGACCCGCGAGATGTGCCGCGCCGCCGCCCCGGTTCGCCACTGGGCCGCATCGCCCTGTTGCACGCCATCGGCCATATCGAGTTGAATGCGGTCGATCTGCACTGGGACATCATTGCGCGGTTTGCCCATCTGCCGATGCCGCCGGGGTTTTACGACGACTGGGTGCAGGCCGCCGATGACGAGGCAAAACATTTCAATCTGATCTGCGACTGTCTCGAGGCACGGGACAGCTTTTATGGCGCGCTGCCCGCACATGCCGGGTTGTGGCGCGCCGCCCAAGACACCGCAGATGACCTTCTGGGCCGCCTTGCCGTGGTGCCCATGGTCCTGGAGGCACGCGGGCTGGACGTCTCTCCGGCGATGATCGATCTGTTCCGTACGGCGCGCGATGCACAGGCGCTGGCCACGCTGGAGGTGATCTATGCCGAAGAGGTGGCGCATGTCGCCTACGGGTCGAAATGGTTCAACTGGTTGTGCGGCCGCGACGGGCTGGACCCCAAGCCTGCGTTTCACCTGCTGGTCCGGCGATACTTCCACGGTACATTGAAACCGCCTTTCAATGTCGAGAAACGCGCCGATGCCGGCCTGCCACCCGATTTTTACTGGCCCCTCGCCGACCCCGATCCGACCCTGTCCTGAGGCCGATGCACGATCAATCGGCGGCTTGTTGCCTAGAACGCGCCGGTTTCCGCCCGGTTCCCCGAACGATGGGTCAAATTTGTTGCGATGGTTGGTTCGGCTGGCTAAGCACATGACAGCGCTATTTCGCGCCTCATGATATGTACCATTCATCAGGAACGGAACCGCCAACGTGTTGACACGCCTGTCCCATCGGATCGACGCCGCGCTAGACCGTGCACTTCCCGAACAACGGCTGTTCCTGAAATCCGATGCCGAGATGCGGTTCATCCGGTTGCGCCCGACCACGCAGGCGGTGGCGCTGGTGATGGGCTCGCTGATGCTGGGCTGGATGGTGTTTGCCACGGCGATCCTGCTGATGGACTCGATCTCGGCCGGGTCGTCGCGCGATCAGACGCAGCGCCAGCAAACCCTGTTCGAGCAACGCCTGAACGCGCTGAGCGCCGACCGCGACCTGCGCGTCGAAGAGGCGGCGGGCGCACAGGAACGCTTCAACCTCGCCTTGGCGCAGGTGTCCCAGATGCAGGCCCGGCTTCTGGCGTCCGAGGATCGTCGGCGCGAGCTGGAAACCGGAGTGGACGTGATCCAGAACACGTTGCGCCGCACCATCAAGGAACGCGACGAGGCCCGGGCCGAGCTGGACCGTGTGCAACTGGCGGTCTCGCAGACCTCGGGGCAGACGGTTACCGAACTGGGCCGGGTGCGCGACACCGAGGCGACGCTGGATATACTGACCTCGGCGCTGGACGACACGGCGCGGCAACGCGACATGATGGAAGGGGCGGCAGAAAGCGCAGCGGCCCGGGTCGACGTGATCGCCGGCGAAAAGCGCGCCCTCGAAGCCCGCAACGACGCGATCTTCACCCAGTTGGAAGAGGCCCTGACCGTGTCGGTCGAGCCGCTGGACAAGATGTTCCGCGCCGCCGGAATGTCGCCCGAAACCCTGCTCGATGCGGTGCGTCGTGGTTATTCGGGCCAGGGCGGCCCGCTGACCAAGATATCGCTGTCCACCTCGAATGCCGCACCGAGCGCGGAGGAGTTGCGCGCGAACGCCATTCTGACCAGCCTCGACCGGGTCAATCTGTATCGGCTGGCGGCCTTCAAGGCACCGTTTGCGATGCCGGTGACGGGCAATTTCCGCTGGACCTCGGGCTTTGGCTATCGGCGCGATCCCAAGGGCTATGGCACGCGGATGCACAACGGTACCGACATGGCCGGCGACACCGGCATGCCGATCTATGCGACCGGCGATGGCGTGGTCATCTACGCCGGTTGGGATGCAGGGTTTGGCCGGGTCGTGCGTATCCGGCATGCGTTCGGGATCGAGACCCTGTATGCCCACCAGTCTCAACTGCGCGTCGAAGTCGGTCAAAAGGTATCGCGCGGCGACCGGATCGGTGATATGGGAAGTTCTGGCCGCTCGACCGGCACGCATCTTCACTACGAGGTCCATGTCAACGGCGTGCCCGTTAATCCCATGACCTTCATAAAGGCAGGACAGAATGTTTTCTAAGAGCCGCATCAACGAACCGGGCCCCAAGCAAGGCGATGGCGAAAAGCCCAAAGCCCCCGACGCGGTGCCTGCTCCGAACAAACCGTCGATGGACTTCACCCCCACGCAACCCAAGGCAAAGGCCGCCGTATCGGTGCTGTCGTCCGACCTGACAGTCGTGGGAAACCTGCGCACCGGCGGCGACATTCAGGTCGAGGGCACGGTAGAGGGCGACATCCGGGCCCATCTGCTGACCGTCGGCGAAACTGCGACGATCAAGGGCGAGATTGTCGCCGATGACATCGTGGTGAACGGCCGGGTGATCGGCAAGGTGCGCGGCCTTAAGGTGCGTCTGACCTCGACTGCCCGGGTCGAAGGCGACATCATCCACAAGACCATCGCCATCGAGTCGGGCGCGCATTTCGAAGGATCGGTGCAGCGGCAGGAAGATCCGCTCGCCGTTGGCCGCGCGGTCATCCCGCAAGCGGCAGCCAAGCCGGTCGAAGGCGTTTGAACCAAAGGGCGGCGGACGGGTGGACGCCTCGGGTGCAGCGGGCCCGGCTGACCCGGCTGCCGTTTGTCGGCCCGAACATCGCCGCTTGCTTCTCGCGGCAGCCGTGCTCGCGTCGTCGATGGGGTTCATCGACAGTTCGGTGACCGCCGTCGCCCTGCCCGCCATCCGCGCCTCGCTGTCCGCCTCGCTTGAAGCAGCCCAATGGATCAGCAATGCCTACCTGCTGACGCTGTCCGCACTGGTGCTGGCGGGCGGTGCGATGGGCGACCGCTTCGGGATCGGCCGAGTGTTTGCCTGGGGCATCGCCGGATTCGTGCTGTGCTCGCTGGCCTGCGCCGCCGCGCTGGACGCCGGGCAGATGATCGCGGCGCGCGCCTTGCAGGGCGTGGCCGCCGGTGTGATGGTGCCGGGCTCGATGGCGCTTGTCGCGCGCGCCTATCCTCGGGCAGAACGCGGGCGGGCGCTCGGGCTGTGGGCGGCGGCCACCACCGCCACCACAGCACTTGGCCCGGTTCTGGGCGGGGTGCTGCTGAGCATCGGGGGGGGCGAGATCTGGCGGGCGATCTTTGCGCTGAACCTGCCCCTGGGGCTGGCAGCGCTTACCCTCTTGCGCCGATATGCGCTGCCTGACCGCGGACGTCCCGGCATCCCGATCGACCTTGCCGGTGCCGGACTGGCGGTTCTGGGCCTCGGTCTGGTCGCGGGCGGGCTGACCACGCCATCCCGCCTCGCCTGGCCGATGGCGGTGACAGGGCTTGGCTGTCTGGCCGGGTTCCTGATCTGGGAAGCACGGGCTCGCCATCCGATGATCCGGCTTGGCATGTTCGCCAACCGCGCCTTTGCCGCCGCCAATCTGGCAACGTTTCTGCTGTATGTCGCCATCACCGGGATCGGGTTCTACCTGCCGATGACTGCGATGTCGGCCTGGGGCCAAAGCCCGATAGCGGTGACGCTGGCCTTTCTGCCCACGTCGATCCAGATCGCGCTGCTGTCGTCGCCGGTGGGGCGGCTGGCCGACCGGATCGGGCCGTTTCCGCTGATGGCCGGCGGCGCGCTGGTGGTGGCGGTGGCGCAGGCCGGGCTGCTGCTGGTGGCGCCCGCTCCGGATTTCTGGGGGCAGATTTTTCCGTTGATGATCCTGTCGGGCTTTGGCATCGCGCTGGTGGTGGCGCCCCTGACCATCGCCGTCATGGCCGAGGCGGGCGAGACGGAACAGGGGGCCGCATCCGGGATCAACAACGTGGTGGCACGGGCGGCGACACTGGTGGCCGTGGCAGCGCTCGGGCGGATCGCGGCTGCGGGGTATGGCGAGGTCGGTCCGGGCCTGCCGGGGTTCGGGCTGACCGCCGAAACGCCCGCGCATCTGGCGGCCACCGGCGTGGCGTTCGGGTGGATGGCCGGGGTAGCGTTGGCCTGTTCGCTGGCATCGGCGCTGGTCTGCGCCACGCAGATCAGGCGACGGCGTTAGCCTCGGCCCGGCTCTTGCCTGCCACATCAAGGGCCAGCGTGGCGGCCATGAAGCGGTCAAGGTCGCCGTCCAGCACGCCTGCGGTGTCGCTGGTCTCGACCCCGGTGCGCAGATCCTTGACCATCTGATAGGGCTGCAAGACATAGGACCGGATCTGGTTGCCCCAGCCCGCATCACCCTTGGCCTCGTGCGCCTCGTTGACCGCCGCGTTCCGCTTGTCGAGTTCCATCTGGTAGAGGCGGCTTTTCAACGCCTTCATCGCGATGTCGCGGTTCTGGTGCTGCGACTTTTCCGAACTGGTCACCACGATGCCCGACGGAAAATGGGTGATCCGCACCGCCGAATCCGTCTTGTTGACGTGCTGCCCCCCCGCGCCGGACGACCGGTAGGTGTCGATCCGGATATCGCGGTCCTGCACGTCGATCTCGATGTTGTCATCGACCACCGGATAGACCCACACCGACGCGAACGAGGTCTGCCGCTTGTCCGCCGACCCGAACGGGCTGATCCGCACCAGCCTGTGCACCCCGCTTTCCGATTTCAACCAGCCATAGGCATTCAGCCCCGAGACCTTGTAAGCCGCAGATTTGATCCCGGTTTCATCGCCAGCGGTTTCGGCCTGCAACTCGACCTTGTAGCCCTTCGCCTCGGCCCAGCGGACATACATCCGCGCCAGCATGCTGGCCCAGTCGCAGCTTTCCGTGCCGCCCGCGCCGGCGTTGATCTCGAGGAAGGTGTCGTTGGCGTCCGCCTCGCCGTCCAGCAGCGCCTCCAACTCCTTGCCCGCCGCCAGATCGACAAGCGCCCGCAGTGCCGCCTCGGCCTCGGCCACCACTTCGGCATCGGCCTCGGCCTCACCCAACTCGATCAGGTCCACGTTGTCGCGCAGGCCGGTGTCGATCAACCGGTGGGTGGACAGCGCATCCAACAGGTGTTGGCGCTCGCGCATCAGTTTTTGCGCGCGGGCGGGTTCGTTCCACAAGGCCGGATCCTCGATCAGCGCATCGAACTCTTCCAGCCGATGCGGGGCTGTGTCCATATCCATGCGCTGCGCCAGCAATTTCAATGACTTGGCAATCGCATCGACATGATATTGAGTCTCGGTGCGCATGAGGCTTCCTTTGGGGCGGTGTCAGGCGCGGGTGATAGCGCGCCCGCCCGGATCAGACAAGGGCCGGGGGGTCGCGCTAATACAACCCGCCGGAACTGAGCGTTCCGAAATCGGCCTTCTTGGGAATGACCTTGGTCTTGCCGGTGGCCGTGGTCACTGTCGCATCGTTGCCACCGCCGCCGCCGCTTTCGCCATAGGCGAACAGCGGAAGGTTCGAGCCCATCTTGAATCCGCCATCCACCATCGCCAACACCCCGAACAGCGGTTCCTCGCCGTCACGGAAGTATTCGGCCACCACGTTGGCACCGCTGGCTCCGTCCGACAGCCGTGCGCCGGTGAACCGGTCGATGTTGATGAAGTAGCCACCCGGCGGCACCTTGAACGTGGTGCCGCCGAACTTGCGGACCGCCTCCTTCATGAACTCTTGAAAGATCGGGACGCAAAGCGTTCCACCATAAGCATTTTCGCCCAACGTGCGCGGCTGGTCATAGCCCATGAAGCAGCCCGCCACGATGCTCGAGGTATAGCCGATGAACCAGACATCCTTGGCGTCGTTGGTCGTGCCGGTCTTGCCCGCCACCGGCACCGGCAGATCGACGCCCGAGCCTGACCCGCGGGTCACCGCGCCCTCCAGCATCGAGGTCAACTGATAGGCGGTGATCGCATCCATCACCCGTTCGCGGTCCGACAGGATGGTCAGCGCTGCGCCGGCATCGAGGCTGGCCAACTTGCAATCCAGGCATTGCCGCTGATCATGGCGATACACCGTGGCGCCGAACCGGTCCTGCACCCGGTCTACCAGGGTCGGCTCCACCCGCTGGCCGCCGTTGGCGAACATCGCATAGGCGGCGACCATCTTGAACAGCGTGCTTTCCTGAGCGCCAAGCGCGTTGGCCAGAAACGGCGAAAGGCGGTCATAGACCCCGAACCGCTCGGCATAGCCCGCCACGGTTTCCATGCCGATTTCCTGCGCGATGCGGACCGTCATCAGATTGCGACTTTGCTCGATCCCGGTGCGCAGCGGGGTCGGGCCATAGAATTTGTCCGAGGCGTTCTTGGGCGTCCACAGGCCCTGCGGGGTTTCCACCTCGATCGGCGCGTCGATCACGATGGTGGCGGGGGTAAAGCCCGAATCCAGCGCCGCGGCATAGACAAACGGCTTGAACGCCGAGCCCGGCTGCCGGGTGGCCTGCGTCGCGCGGTTGAACACCGAGTCCTGATAGCTGAAGCCGCCCTGCATCGCCATCACCCGGCCGGTGTTGACGTCCATCGCCATGAATCCGCCCTGCACCTCGGGCACCTGCCGCAGGGACCAGCGCACAAAGCTGCCATCGTCGTCGTTTGTGGTCGCGCGCACCATGACCACGTCGCCCACCGCCACCAGATCGGCCGGCGCCTTCGCCTTCCTGGCCAACGTGCCATCGGCCAGCCGCTTGCGCGCCCAAGTCACATCCTCGGCGGGAATGCGGTGGCCGCCATCGACCTCGTCCACCCCCTCGATGCCGATCCGGGCATTGGCCTCACCCAATTCCAGAACGACCGCGGCATGCCAGCCCGGCACGTCGCGCGGCAGGTTCTGCTCTTCCGCCAGCGCAGCCCGCCAGTCGGCCTCGGAGCCCAACCGCTCGATCGGCAGGCTGCGGTTGGTGCCGCGCCAGATCCCGATCCCGCGGTCGAAGCGTTCCAGCCCGGCCCGCAGCGCCCGCGCCGCGACCGCCTGCATCTCGGGGTCCATCGTGGCGCGGATCGACAGGCCGCCACCGAAGAACTCTTCCTCGCCGAAGGTGCCCGACAACTGCCGCCGGATCTCGTCGGTGAAATAGTCACGCGGCGGCAGTTGGTCGCGGAACGCCGGAAAATCGCCGTTCTGCACCGTCAACAGCGGTTTTGCCGCCTCGGCGGCCGCCTCGTCCCGCGAGACGTAGCCATCCTCGGCCATCCGGTTCAGCACATAGGCCCGGCGTTCCAGCGCGCGGTCCTTGTTGCGAACCGGGTGAAGATCGGACGGGGCCTTCGGCAGGGTCGCCAGATAAGCGGCCTCGCCCGCCGACAACTCGGTCAGCGGCTTGTTGAAATAGGTCTGCGCCGCCGCTGCCACACCATACGAGTTCTGCCCGAGGAAAATCTCGTTGAGATACAATTCGAGGATCTTTTCCTTGCTCAGGGTCTTTTCCAGCCGCACCGCCAGCAGAATTTCCTTGATCTTGCGTTCGCCGGTGCGGTCGCCCGACAGCAGAAAGTTCTTCATCACCTGCTGCGTGATGGTCGATGCGCCCCGCAAGGTCTGCCCGCGCGACACCACGGCATCCCGGAACGCCGCCACCATCCCCGTCGCGTCATAGCCCTTGTGGCTGTAGAATCGCTGGTCTTCGGCCGCGACGAAGGCGTGCTTGACCAATGCGGGGATCTCGTCGGCGGGCACGAACAGCCGGCGTTCCTGCGCGAATTCGTCGATGATCCGGCCTTCGCCCGAATAGATCCGGCTGATGGTGGGGGGGGTGTATTGCGCAAGGCTTTCCGTCGAGGGCAAGTCGCGGGAAAACATGTAGAAAATACCACCGATGGTCAGGACGACAAACATGATGCCCAGGGTGGCGGCCGTGAAGATGGCCCCGAAGAACGATCCGATGAACCTGATCACGCGCACGCCCCCAGCCGGTAGACCTGTGTTATACACCCAACGCCGGCGAAAGGTCAAAACGATGCAGCGAAGCCGGCAATGCCGGGCCCGCCGGTCAGGGCGCGCCCGCCCGAACCGCCTCGTCGTCGGCCCAAACGATCAGTCCGTCGCGCAGGGCAGCGGCCATCCGGGCGCGCCAGTCGGCATCCAGCAGTCGCGCCAGATCGCGGGACGAGGACAAGAAGCCCAGCTCCACCAGCACCGAGGGAATATCCGGCGATTTCAGGACCGAGAATCCGGCACGCTGTTGCGGATGGCGGTGCATCTTGATGCCCGCCGCCTGAATGGCGCCTTGCAGCGCGTCGGCCAGACGGGCGGTGCGCGGCGCCGTCCGGGTGCGCGCCATGTCCATCAGGACCGTCGCCACCAGATCGTCTTGCGCCGTCAGGTCGACGCCGGCCAGCAGGTCATCGCGGTCGTGACGTTCGGCCAGTGCAGCGGCTGCCGCGTCGCTCGCCTCGGCGTCCAGCGTGTAGATCGTGGAGCCTACCGCCTCGCCCTCGGCCAAGGCATCGGCATGCAGGCTGACAAAGGCATCCGCCCCGGCCGCCCGCGCAATCGAAATCCGCGTTTCCAGCGGCACGAACGTATCGGCCTCGCGCGTCATCACCACGGCAAAGCGCCCGTCCCGCAGCAGCAGGGCCTTCAACTCGCGGGCAAAGCCAAGCATCAGATCGGCTTCGGTGCGACCGTCCCGCTCGGCTCCGGGGTCGATGCCCCCGTGGCCCGCGTCCAGCACCACCATGAGCGGGCCGGTGCCGCGCGGCTGCGGCGGGGGCAGAACACTGGCCGGGGGCAGCGCCCACTCCGGAGGTTCGGGCAGGGCGGCAGCGGCGGCAAAGTCGGCCGGCGTCGCCGGTGTCAGGGTCAGGCGCACCTCGGCCCTGCTCCCGTCCGATCCGCCCCCCGTCGCCATCTCGGCGCTGCTGACCAGCAACGGCCCTGCCAGTTCCAGCACCAGCCGCGACCACCCGGGCCGAAACACCCCGGCGCGCAGTCCCAGCACGGCGGCACTGTCGCGCGGCACGTCCGCAACGCCCGCCCAGTCCACCTCGCGCACATCCAGAACCAGACGCGGCGGCGCGGCAAGCAGCCGCACCCGCCACGGTACTGGCTGCGACAGCGCCAGTACCACCCGGGTGTCCTGCCCCCGGTCGATGATCGCCGATCGCGCCGGGTCCAGCCGGGCCAGCGCCGACAGATCCTGCGCCCATGCGCCCGCGGTCAACGCCAGCCAAAGCCAGACTCCGCCCCAGACCGCGGCCCACACATTGCGCATCACATTCAAGGCAACGCCCCGTCCCCGGCTTGATCTTTGCATGGCGCACCCCTTAACCTGCACGCCATGATCCAGTCCTGGCGTGGAGAGGTCAAGCTGTCCCGCCCTTATCCGGAGCCGTGAATGCGTCTGACCCTGCCTGCCCTGTTGGCCGCCGCCCTGCTGCTTACCCAGCCCGTCCATGCCGAAATGACCGCCGCCGAGCGCGACAGCTTTCGCGCCGAGGTGCGGGCCTATCTCTTGGAAAACCCCGAGGTGATCGTCGAGGCGATGGATATGCTGCAAGGCCGCGAACACTCAGCCGAGGTGGCGCGCGACCGGCAGATGCTGGAAGATCAGGCGGCTGCGATCTTTGACGACCCGGCGTCCTGGGTCGGCGGCAATTTGCAAGGCGACATCACGATTGTCGAGTTCATCGACTACCGCTGCGGCTATTGCCGAAAGGCCAATGACGAGGTGGCCGAACTTGTGGCGTCGGATGGCAACATCCGGTTGATTTTCAAGGAGTTTCCGATTCTGGGCGAGGCGTCGCTGCTGTCGTCGCGGTTCGCCATTTCGGTGCTGCAACTGCACGGCGCAGCCCCCTACAAGACCGCACATGACGCGTTGATCGCCCTGCGGGGCGAGCCGGATCAGGCAACCCTGATCCGGCTGGCCGAGGACCTGGGGCTGGACCCCACAGCGATCCTTGCGCAGATGCCGACCGATGCGGTGACATCTGTCATCAAGGCCAACCACGCGCTGGCGGATGTCATGCAGATCAGTGGCACACCGACCTTTGTCGTCAATGGCGTCATGGTGCGCGGCTATGTGCCGCTTGAGGGCATGCGACAGATCGTGGCCGCCGAGCGGGGGTAGGCCTAATCGGCCGCCGCGGCCTTTCCGCGTGCCGCCGTCTCGGCTGCCAATTCGGCAGCGTCGATTTCGGCAGCCTTCGCCTCGACCAGTTCGACAATGTGATCGACCATCCGGTCGTTGCCCAGCTTGTGATGCTGTTTGCCTGCCAGGTACACCATCCCGGACCCCGCGCCGCCACCGGTAAAGCCGATGTCGGTCATCAACGCCTCGCCGGGGCCGTTGACCACGCAGCCGATGATCGACAGGCTCAGCGATGTGGTGATATGCGACAGGCGGGTTTCCAGTGCCGTCACGGTCCTGATCACGTCAAACCCCTGTCGCGCGCAAGAGGGGCACGAGATGATCGTGACGCCCCGGTGGCGCAGGCCAAGCGATTTCAGGATCTCGAACCCCACCTTGACCTCTTCGACCGGATCCGCCGACAACGAGACCCGGATCGTGTCGCCGATCCCGAACCACAACAGCGACCCCAGCCCGATCGCCGATTTGACCGTGCCCGATTGCAGACCGCCCGCCTCGGTGATGCCCAGATGGATCGGCGCGTCGGTGGCCCCGGCGAGTTGCTGATAGGCGGCCGCCGCCATGAACACGTCCGAGGCTTTGACCGATATCTTGAACTCGTGAAAATCGTTGTCCTGCAGCAACTTGATGTGATCGAGGCCGGATTCGACCATCGCATCCGGGCAGGGCTCGCCGTATTTTTCCAACAGGTGCCGTTCGAGTGACCCGGCGTTGACCCCGATACGGATCGAGCAGCCGTGATCCTTGGCGGCCTTTACCACTTCGGCTACCCGGCGCGCGTCACCGATGTTGCCGGGATTGATCCGCAGGCAGGCAGCGCCCGCCTCGGCCGCCTCGATCGCGCGCTTGTAGTGAAAATGGATGTCGGCCACGATCGGAACCGGGCTTTCGGCGATGATGTGTTTCAGGGCGGCGGTGCTTTCGCGGTCCGGGGTGGACACCCGCACGATATCGGCCCCGGCAATGGCACAGCGCTGGATTTGCTCCAGCGTGCCGGCGATGTCGGTGGTCAGCGTGTTGGTCATCGTCTGGACCGAAATCGGCGCGTCGCCGCCGACCAGAACGCGGCCCACCCGGATCTGCCGCGACACCCGCCGGTCGATGTTGCGCCAAGGGCGGATCGGGTTGTGAGACATTGCGCGCTCCTTGACCAAGCCTGCGCTACAGATACGGCGCTGCGGCCCGGTCGGCAACCGGCTGCGGCATTATTCCGATGCGGGAACCGCCGGGGCAGGCTCCAGTTGCACAAACCGCGCGAGGTCTGCGTCGTCGGTCATGTCGGCCTCGGCATAGGCGGCGGTCAGGGCGTCGGGGGTCAGCGAGACGTTCTTGACCACCTGCGCGCCGGGCGCAGCCGGGCCATAGGTCTTGCCGTTGACCGCAAAGTAGATCGATCCCGAATTGCCCGACCGCAGGAGGGGCGCCTCTTCGAGGGCAGGCACCACATACCGCTCGCCCGCATCGAGGATCTTTTCGAACAGCACCGTCCCATCGGCCGCCGACACCCGCACCCATGACGGACGGACGGCCAGAATTTCGACCCCGGGCGACGCTTCGGCCACGATCTGTAGCGGCGCATCGCCCGGCAGCCCGGCAGGGGCCTCCGGCACCGTGCCCGGTGCGGTCGCGCGCGGGTTGATCGCGGCAATCGGGCCATCGCGCGAGGTCAGCACCGGCACATCCAGCGCCGCAGGGCGGTAAAGCCGGTTCAGGCTGTCCTCGGACGCCGTAGCGACTTCGACCGCCGGCGCCGAGCGGACCAGCGGCGCATCGCCCCTGACGTTGCCCAGCGGGTCGATTTCGGCAACCACCGCCGGCGCCTCGTCGACCGGAGCGAGTTGCACGCGCTGCACTTCCTGCAGCACAGACCAGCTTCCGTATCCCAATGCCCCGATCAGCAGCAACAGAACCACGACCGACCCCACCGCTCCAGGCTCGATCCGGGCAAAGGCGCTTTCGGCGCGCGGCACGAAGCTGGCGTTGGGATTGGCCAGCGGGTCGCGGTATTCGGCAGCCGTCGCCCGGTTGCGCGCCGCCGAGACCGAGGCCGTCGAGGCCGCAGCAGACATCCCGTGCGCCACCTGAAAGTTGGCTTCCTTGCAGAACCGTGCAAACACCTCGTCGGGGTTCATCCCCAGATATCTGGCATAGGACCGGACATAGCCCGCCACAAAGCCTTGGGTCTCGAAGGCCGAAATATCGGCGTTCTCGATGGCCGCGATGTATGTTGCCTTGATTTTCAGCTCGCGCTGCACATCGAGCAGGGACTTGCCGAGCGTCGCCCGTTCGCCGCGCATCAGATCCCCAAGCCGGATATCGAAATCGTCAAAACCGCGCGGCTTGTCCGCTTGCGGTACCGGGGTCTTGGACCTCCAACCGATCATGCGCCCTGTCCCATAACTGCCCCGAAATGACATCAGCCGCGCCCCCACGACTCATTATTCCGATGTATCAGCCCAACGCTAGCACAGGGCAAGTCATATTGCACATGCGAGAAAGGTCATCCGGCCTGTTCGGCGCGAGAAAGCGCGCAGTGCCGCCACAGCGCATCCATCGACCGCACAAGGTGGTCGATCTGGCCCGCATCATGCACCGGCGAGGGGGTAAACCGCAGCCGTTCGGTGCCGCGCGGGACCGTGGGAAAGTTGATCGGCTGCACATAGATGCCAAAGCTGTCGAGCAGAAGGTCGGACAGCATCTTGCAATGGATGGGGTCCCCGACATGCACCGGCACTATATGCGACCCATGGTCGAGGATCGGCAGGCCCAACCCGCGCAGCCGCAGCTTCAGGATCCTCGCGTTGGTCTGCTGGGCATCCCGCAGGTCCTGCGCCGATTTCAGCACCCGAACCGAGGCGGCCGCCCCCGCCGCCACGGCAGGCGGCAGCGAGGTGGTAAAGATGAAGCCCGGCGCATAGCTGCGGATCGCATCGACCATCTTCGCACTTGCAGCAATATAGCCGCCGAACACGCCGTAGGCCTTGGCGAGCGTGCCGTTGAAAATGTCGATCCGCGCCCGCTGCCCGTCACGCTCGGCCACGCCGCCGCCGCGCGGGCCGTACATCCCCACCGCGTGCACCTCGTCAATGTAGGTCAGCGCCGTGAATTCTTCCGCCAGATCGCAGATCGCCTTTACCGGTCCGAAATCGCCGTCCATCGAATAGATCGATTCAAAGGCGATCAGCTTGGGCGCGGCGGGGTCGTCTGCCGCCAGCAGTGCGCGCAGGTGCGCCAGATCGTTGTGACGGAACACCCGGCGCACCGCCCCGCCGCGCCGGATGCCTTCGATCATCGAAGCATGGTTAAGCTGATCGGAATAGATGATCAGGCCGGGAAAGATCCGCGGCAGCGTCGACAGCGTAGCGTCATTCGCGACATAGGCCGAGGTAAAGATCAGCGCCGCCTCGGTGCCATGCAGGTCAGCCAGTTCCGCCTCCAGCCGATTGTGGTAGACCGTGGTGCCCGAAATGTTGCGCGTGCCGCCCGATCCGGCCCCGGTCGCATCCAGCGCCTCGTGCATCGCGGCCAGCACCGCCGGATGCTGGCCCATCCCCAGATAGTCGTTGCCGCACCACACGGTGATCGCGGTTTCGGTCCCGTCCGCCCTCGTCCAGACCGCCTTCGGATAAGCCCCGCGCTGCCGCTCGATGTCGATGAAGGTCCGGTAGCGGCCTTCATCGTGCAGGCGCTGCAACGCGGCGTCGAGAGCGGTGGCATAGGTCATCTGCGTCTCCGGTCCGGCCGGGTTGGCCTGGGCCGCACCGATCCGATAGGTCAAATGCCCCGAAATCGGGGCGGTGAAACGGGGCAAGTTGCCGCTCCGTCCGGGACTGGACCTGCGCGGGCAGGCTCAGTCGGCGATCAGGACGGCGCAATCCTCGACGGCGGCTTCGGCTCCGGCGCAGGCCGCCAAGGCGGCGTCCGGGCCTGGTCCGATCCCCCATGCGCCGGTTCCGGCCGAAACCGCCAGTGCCGCCCCTTTACCCGCATAATCGGCGCGAAAACCGGCAGTGGCGTCCTGCGACAGCAGGATGTCGCGCGGCTCCCAGCCTTTGGGCAGGAGCAGGGCGGCGATCACGCAGGCCGCGGCACCGGTCTTCTTGGCGTTGCATTCGGCCAACGCCACGACTTCGGCAGCCGCTGTGTCATGAAAGTTCGCAGCCGCCACGGTCGCCTCGGACATCAGGCCTTCGTCGGGCGACACCGCGATGGCACCGTAATAGGGCTGGGTCCCGGCCACGCTGGCGAGCACCGCCTGATCTTGTTCAGAAAGACCCGCCTCGGGACGCGCCAGCGCCTCGACCCCTTTGGGCGAAAACAGCAGCCGCTTGGCCTCTTTGCCGGTGATCGGATCCGCCAGAGCGCCGGTGGCAGCCCCCAACATCAGGGCAAGGACAAGCAGGGTTTTCATCGCGGTCTCCGACAGCAGCAGTCCATATGAAGTGGGAACTCGCCGGAACTAGTGCAAGACGGGCGGGGTGGACAGGGGCCTTGCGCCTGATAGGGTGCGCGCGCGGATCACAATCAGGAGACATGCCATGGCTCTGGACGCCGTTCTGGCCCGGATCGACGACAATCTGCCCGAGGCGCTGGACCGGCTGATGGATCTGCTGCGCATTCCCTCGATCTCGACCGACCCGGCGTTCAGGGCCGATTGCGCGCGCGCTGCGGACTGGCTGGTCGCCGAGTTGCAGGACCTGGGCTTCACCGCCAGTGCCCGGCCGACGCCGGGGCATCCGATGGTGGTGGGTCATGGCGGCGACGGCGGCCCGCATCTGCTGTTCTACGGTCATTATGACGTGCAGCCGGTCGATCCCCTGGCGCTGTGGGACCGCGACCCGTTCGACCCGGTGGTGCAGGAGACGGCGAAAGGGCGGGTGATCCGGGCGCGCGGGGCGTCGGATGACAAGGGGCAGTTGATGACCTTCCTTGAGGCCTGCCGCGCCTGGAAGGCGGTCAATGGCACCCTGCCCTGCCGGCTGACGATCTTTCTGGAAGGCGAGGAAGAATCCGGCTCGGCCTCGATGATCGGTTTTCTGCAGGACAACGCCCCCGAACTGCGCGCCGACCTTGCCCTGATCTGCGACACCGGGCTGTTTCAGGGCACCGACCCTGCGATCGTGACGATGCTGCGCGGCTTGCTGGGCGAGGAACTGACCATCCGCGCTGCGACGCGCGATCTGCATTCGGGGATGTACGGCGGGCTCGCAGCCAACCCGATCCGGGTGCTGACCCGGGTGCTGGCCGGCCTGCACGATGCGACAGGCCGGGTGCAGGTGCCGGGGTTCTATGACGGGGTGACCGAACTGCCCGACGCGATCCGGGCGCAGTGGCAGGCGCTGGCGTTTGATCATGCACGGTTTCTGGGCGATGTCGGCCTGTCGGTGCCTGCGGGCGAGGTCGATCGCACCCCGCTGGAAATGATCTGGTCGCGCCCGACGGCCGAGGTCAACGGCATCTGGGGCGGCTATACCGGCGACGGGTTCAAGACCGTTCTGCCGGGCTGTGCCCATGCCAAGGTGTCGTTCCGGCTGGTGGGCGCGCAGGACCCCTTTGCCATTCGGGCGCAGTTCCGCGACTGGGTGACGGCGCAACTGCCCGCCGATGTGAGTGTCGCCTTCAAGGGCCACGGCAATTCACCCGCCAGTGTGATGTCGGTCGACAACCCGGCGTTCGCCGCAGCACGGGCGGCGCTGACCGACGAATGGGGCCGCGCGGCGGCCTTTGTCGGCGCCGGCGGCTCGATTCCGGTGGCGGGGTATTTCAAGACCCATCTGGGGATGGATGCGATGCTGATCGGCTTTGGCCGGGATGACGACCAGATCCATTCGCCCAACGAAAAGTATGATCTCGAAAGTTTTCACAAAGGCATCCGGTCTTGGGCCCGGGTCCTGGCCCGCCTGCAATGATCATCCGCGACATGGAGGCGGCGGACGAGGCGGCGTGGCATGAGCTGTGGTCCGGCTATCTGACGTTCTACCGGGTCGATCTGCCCCAGACGGTCACCGATTTCACCTGGACCCGCCTGATGGACCCCGGCACGGTCCTCAAGGGGCGGTTGGCGGTGGCGCAGGGCGAACCGGTGGGCTTTGCCATATACCAGCATCACCCTTCAAGCTGGGTGCTGGGCGACGACTGCTACCTTGAGGATCTGTTCGTCGCAGACGCCGCCCGAGGGCTGGGCGTGGGGCGGGCGCTGATCGACGACCTGCGCCGCGTTGCCGCCGCGCGCGGCTGGCGCAGGCTGTACTGGCACACCGATCAAAACAACACCCGGGCACGGGCGCTGTATGACAGCATCGTGCCCAGCGACGGACATGTGCGCTATCGGTTGGCGCTGTGATCGACACGGGAAATCACGTTCGGGCCGATCCTGCGGTCTGGCGAGGTTGACGGGGCTCGAACCCGCGACCCCCGGCGTGACAGGCCGATACTCTAACCAACTGAGCTACAACCCCGCGTGACCGCCGTGGATCGAAGCCCGAACGTGAAGGGCGGTGTACGCAAGGGGTGGGGGGACGTCAAGCGGCTTCGGTCCGGATTTTCCGGGGTGGGGCGGAAAACTTTGCCGGGGGTGGCGAAGGCGGATGCCCGGGGAACGGCGCCCGTCATGGGGCCGTCCCGCAGACCGAAACGCACACGGACCGGAACCCACACCGACCGGAACGCACACGGACCGGAACCCACACGGACCGGAACCCACACCGACCGGCCGCTCACGCTTCGGGGGCCGGGATGAATTCCGCCGCATCGTCGGGCGGCAGGCGAAAGCGGCCGTGCGCCCAGTCGCCCACCCGCCAAGCCTCGCGCGCGGCGTCGATCCGCTCAAGCGACGAGGCGACGAAGTTCCACCAGATGTGGCGCGGGCCGTCCAACGTGGCCCCGCCTAGCAGCATTACCCGGGCGCCCTGCGGCCCCGCCCGCAGACTGATCCGGTCACCGGGACGAAACACCAGCATGCGGCCGGAGGCAAACTCTTGCCCCGCGACGGCGATGTCGCCGGTCAGCACATAGACCCCGCGGTCTTCGTGGTCGTCGGGTAGCGGCAGATGCGCCCCAGGCGCGAGCGTTGCGTCGGCATAAAGCGTCTCGGACGGGGTCTCGACCGGGGCGCGGTCGCCATAGGCGTGACCGAGGATCAGACGCACTGTCTTGCCTTCGGCTTCCAGCAACGGCAGGGCCGCAGCAGGGGCGTTGGCAAAGGCCGCGGGGTCGTCCTCGCGGGATCTGGGCAACGCCAGCCAGGTCTGCAGGCCGAACAGGCTTTGCGGGGCCTGCAGGGCTGGGCCGTCCATCCGCTCGGAATGGGTGATCCCCTGCCCTGCCACCATCAGATTGACCTCGCCCGGCGCAATCCACGCGTCGGTGCCCAGCGAATCGCGGTGGTGGATGCGGCCGCGCATCAGATAGGTCACCGTCGCAAGCCCGATGTGGGGATGCGGGCGGACATCGATGCCCCGGCCTGTCAGGAATTCGGCAGGTCCCATCTGATCGAAAAAGATGAACGGACCCACCATTTGCCGCTGCGCCGAAGGCAGCGCCCGCCGCACCTCGAACCCGCCCAGATCGCGGGCGCGCGGGATGATGACGGTTTCTATGCTGTCCACTGCATCCGCGACAGGGATTTCGGGGTCCAGGGCGGGGTTCCAACTCATCGAATGCTCCAGAGACGTGCAACTCCGCCATACTGCAGAAGCCACGATCCTCCCATGGCCCGTGCAGCGCGGCCGCTGTGCACTGGCACACACAGAACGGCCGGATTGCCGACAAACCGGGCGCATCGGATCGGTCGGACGCCACCCTGTCGCACGTCGAGACGGCGGATGGTTTCATGGTGGGGGATGGTGGGAGATAAGGGATTTGAACCCCTGACATCTTCGATGTGAACGAAGCGCTCTACCACTGAGCTAATCTCCCGGCACCTTGGCCGCTGGTGGCGCGGGGTTTAGCTTTGTTCCGCAGGCTCTACAAGGGTCTGTCTGCCTGTTTTCCTCGCGGCTTTTTCTGCCGGCTTTTCGCCCGCACCGATGCGCAGCTTCAAGGTCATGGCAGATCCTTCCGCCGCCCCCTTGCTGCGCGCAATCCGCACCCGGCCCAGTCCCGGCAGGACAAGCGGCTCGCCATTCTGCAACGCCGTGCCAAGTTGGGTCAGCGTCGCCTCGACAATTTCTTTCACGCCCTTCTTCTTGCCGCCGATGCTGGTCGTCACGCGGTCGACCAACTCCTTCAGCCGCAGCGCGGCAGGGGTTGTTGTCGCTGCTTCTTCCTCGGCGATCTGCGGTTCCACATGAGCGGGTTCTGCCGCCGGTTTGCGGGTTCGCGGGGCGGCGGTCTTTTTGGGTGTGTCCGGGGTCATGGGTGGGGACCTTTGATTGGCGATATCGGAGCAAGATTATCCACAGTGTCGAAACAATGCCATGCCCTGTCCGCCTAGTCCACCACCGCGCGGGGTGCAAGACGGCGGCAGGTTCGACGCAAGGACGCACCAGGCGGGCCGATCAAAGAGTCCGCAATCAGGCACCGCTCCGCGACGGCGAAAGTCCGTCAGGACTGCCCAGGGGTTTTCCGGCACAACCGGGATCGGGTAGCGTTGACCAGATTGTCGAACAAGAAAGCGGCCGGAAAGCGCTGCGCCCACTGTCTCCCGCAAGAAAAGATACGGAATGTTCCGGCTTGACCAGCCGCCCTGCCATAAGTCACTCTTTCGTGATCGGCGGGTTTGTCGCCGGTTTTACCCGAAAGGCAATTCAAATGCGCAAGTGCCTGACCGCTGTTGCCCTATCGCTTCTCGTTGCAACCGCTGCTGTTGCAGAAAAGCCAGATTCGGAAATCACAAAGCCGAAAACCGTGGTGTCAACCCAATCAACCGAATCAACCGAACCGTTTGAGGTTGAGGAGGGACCTGGCTCATCAGGAGGTCTATCTCTGGTGTTAGGGACGATTCTTGTTATTCTACTTTTCGCAGGCAGCGGCGGCGGCGGCCGGGGATCAACAGACACCTGCCCCACTTGCCCGTGAAGCTTCCGGTGTCCCAGGCTCCAACACCATCGCAAGCCTGAAAAAAGGGGCAAGCCTGTGCTTGCCCCCTTCCAGCCGTAAAGACCGGCCCGTGCCGTCGCGATCAGTGGGCGGTCAGCGGGGCCGCCGTTTCAGGTGCCGCCTTTTGCGCGGCGGCGGCGGCTTCTTCAGCGGCCTCGTCCCAGTTGATCGGTTCGGGTTGACGGACCAGTGCGATTTTCAGAACCTCGCGCACGTTCGACACCGGGATGATTTGCAAGCCTTCCTTGACGTTGTCAGGGATTTCCGACAGGTCCTTGAAGTTGTCCTGCGGGATCAGCACGGTCTTGATGCCCCCCCGCAGGGCCGCCAGCAGCTTTTCCTTCAGCCCGCCGATCGCCATCGCATTGCCGCGCAGGGAAACCTCGCCCGTCATGGCAATGTCCTTGCGGACCGGGATCTGCGTCAGCACCGACACGATGGAGGTCACCATCGCCAGACCGGCCGAAGGGCCATCCTTGGGCGTGGCCCCATCGGGGACGTGAACGTGGATGTCGATCGTTTCGAACTTGGTCGGCTTCACCCCGATGTCCGGACTGATCGAGCGGACGAACGACGCCGCCGCCTCGATCGATTCCTTCATCACGTCGCCGAGTTTGCCGGTCGTCTTCATCCGGCCCTTGCCGGGCAGCCGCAACGCCTCGATCTGCAGCAGATCGCCGCCCACCGATGTCCAGGCCAGCCCCGTGACCACGCCGACCTGATCGGTCGCCTCGGCCAGCCCATAGCGGAACCGCTTGACGCCAAGATAGCCCTCCAGCTTGTCCTCGGTGACCTCGACCGTTTTCGCGGTCTTCTGCACGATCTGCGTCACCGCCTTGCGGGCAAGTTTCGCAATCTCGCGCTCCAGGTTCCGCACCCCGGCCTCGCGGGTATAGGTGCGGATCATCTCGGTCAGCGCCGCATCGGAGACCTTGAATTCACCCTTCTTCAGCGCGTGGTTGGTGATCTGCTTGGGGATCAGGTGGCCCTTGGCAATCTCGCGCTTTTCGTCCTCGGTGTACCCCGACAACGGGATGATCTCCATCCGGTCCAGCAGCGGCCCGGGCATGTTATAGCTGTTGGCAGTGGTCAGGAACATCACGTTGGACAGATCGTATTCGACCTCAAGATAATGGTCCACGAAAGTGGAGTTCTGTTCGGGGTCCAGCACCTCGAGCATGGCGCTGGCCGGATCGCCCCGGAAGTCCTGCCCCATCTTGTCGATTTCGTCCAGCAGGATCAGCGGGTTGGTGGTTTTCGCCTTTTTCAGCGCCTGAATGATCTTGCCGGGCATCGAGCCGATATAGGTTCGCCGGTGGCCACGGATCTCGGATTCGTCGCGCACGCCGCCCAGCGAAATGCGGATGAACTCACGGCCCGTCGCCTTGGCGACGCTGCGCCCCAACGACGTCTTGCCAACGCCCGGGGGGCCCACAAGGCACAGGATCGGGCCCTTCAGCTTGGCACTGCGGGCTTGCACCGCCAGATATTCGACGATGCGTTCCTTCACCTTTTCCAGCCCGTAGTGGTCGGCATCCAGCACCGCTTGCGCCGCTTTCAGGTCTTTCTTGACCCGCGATCTGGTGCCCCACGGGACCCCCAGCAGCCAGTCCAGGTAATTGCGCACCACCGTCGCCTCGGCCGACATCGGGGACATGGATTTCAGCTTCTTGACTTCGGCCTCGGCCTTGTCGCGCGCCTCTTTCGAGAGAGCGGTCTTGGCAATCCGCGACTCGAGTTCAGCGACCTCGTTCTGCGCCTCGTCACCGTCGCCCAGTTCGCGCTGAATGGCCTTCATCTGCTCGTTCAGGTAATATTCGCGCTGCGTACGCTCCATCTGGGTTTTCACCCGGGATTTGATCTTTTTCTCGACCTGCAGCACTGACATCTCGCCCTGCATCTGGCCATAGACCTTTTCCAGCCGCTCGGCCACGTTCAGCGTTTCCAGCAGGTTCTGCTTCATCGCCACATCCACGCCCAGATGGCCCGACACGAGGTCGGCAAGACGGGCGGGTTCGCGGGCTTCGGCCACGGCACCCAGAGCCTCTTCCGGAATGTTCTTGCGGATCTTGGCGTAGCGTTCGAATTCTTCGGTGACCGAGCGCAGCAACGCCTCGACCGAGAGCGCATCCCCCGGAATCTCGGTCAGCCGTTCGGCGCGCGCCTCGAAAAAGTTCGGGTTGGCGACGAATTCGGTGATCCGCACCCGGCCCTTGCCTTCGACCAGCACCTTGACCGTCCCGTCGGGCAATTTCAGCAATTGCAACACGTTGGCCAGCACGCCGACGCGGTAGATGCCCTCGGTTGCGGGGTCATCGACCGATGGGTCGATCTGCGAGGAGAGGAGGATCTGCTTGTCATCCGCCATCACCTCTTCCAGCGCGCGGACCGATTTTTCGCGGCCCACAAATAGCGGGACGATCATGTGCGGGAACACAACGATATCGCGAAGCGGCAGGACCGGGTAGCTGGGCGACAAGGAGTCAGTCATCTCAAGTCCTTTCTGGCAGGAAGGCGGGTGTCCCGATCATCGGCAACGTCGTGGGCCTTCCCCTGTTCGGCAACCATATCTGGTGTTGGCAATGCAAGGTGTCAACCATGTGGTCAAAAGCTTGTTACAAGGTGCCCTCTGGCGCTGCGACTGGCAAGCGGACAATGGCACCGGGCCCGGCCATTCCGGCGCGTTGTGGCGGCGCGCAGGACCGGGGCCGGGAGCGGCGGTCACGCTGCGAGGTCGGCCAGGGCGGGATAGTCGGTGTACCCTTCCCGCCCGCCGCCATACAGAGCGGCTGTCGGCAGCGGGTTCAACGTCGCGTCCGCAGCCAGGCGTTCGGCCAGATCGGGGTTGGAGATGTGCAGCTTGCCAAACGCGACCAGATCGACCTTGCCGCTGGCCACCGCCGCGACGGCGCTGGTCCCGTCATAGCCGTTGTTCGCCATATACGCTCCGGTGAAGCGGTCGCGCAGTGTCTCGAGGCTGCCCGCAGGCCACTCGCGCGGGCCGCCGGTCTGGCCTTCGACCATGTGCAGGTAAGCGATGCCGGCATCATTCAGCACGTCGATGGCGGCGTTGAACGTGGCCGGCGTATCGCTGTCGATGCCCACATTGTTGGCGTTCGAAAACGGGCTGAGGCGAACCCCAACCCGGCCCGGCCCCAGAACATCAACGACCGCTGCCACCACCTCCTGCAGAAACCGGGTGCGATTGGCGACCGACCCGCCATAGGCATCGGTGCGCCGGTTCGAGGTGTCGCGCAGGAACTGGTCTATCAGATAGCCGTTGGCGGCATGAATCTCGACCGCGTCAAACCCGGCTTTTTGGGCATTGCGGGCGGCCTGGCGAAAATCCTCGATCACCCGCGGTATGTCGGTCAGTGTCAGGGCGCGCGGCTCTGACGTTTCGACAATGCCCTTGCCGTCAAAGGTTTTCGAGGCGGCCCCGATGGCCGAAGAGGCCACGGGGGCCGCGCCGTCCCGTTGCAGCGAAGTGTGGCTGATCCGCCCGACCTGTCAGATCTGGGCGGCGATCTTGCCACCCATGGCGTGAACCGCCTGCGTTACCCTTGCCCAACCCGCCACCTGCGCCTCGGAATGGATCCCGGGGGTCCAGGCATACCCCTTGGCTTCGGCCGAGATCTGCGTCCCTTCGGTGATGATGAGACCCGCGCCGGCCCGCTGACCGTAATATTCCACATGCAGGGCATGCGGCGTGTCGTCTTCGGGCCTGGCCCGGTTGCGGGTCAAAGGGGCCATGACGATCCGGTTTTTCAGGGTAATGTCGCCAAGCGTGATCGGCGTGAACAAAGTTTCGGTCATTGTAGGTTCCTTGAACTGGACGGTTCAGAGCAATAACCTAAGCCGTCGCTCGACCCGAACAACTGGCGGCGAGCGGTTTTGCTGTGCATGGGCGCACATGACGGGTGTAGGCGCGGCAGGTTTGCGCAGACCGGATGAGGTGCAGCGGGGCCGACCGAACGGGGTCAATCAGACCGCGGGAATGTCGCCCGCAGCGCGCAACGCGTGAAACTGATCGACAAAGCCGGTCAGGGCTCTGGCGGCGATCGCGTCGCGCAGGCCCTGCATCAGCGTCTGGTAATAGTGCAGGTTGTGCCACGTCAGCAGCATCGACGCGATGATTTCCTTGGCGCGCAGGACGTGATGCAGATAGGCGCGGCTGTACCCGGTGCAGCAGGGGCAGGTGCAGGCTTCGTCCAGCGGGCGGGGGTCGCTCTGATGGCGGGCGTTTCGCAGGTTGACCTGACCGCGCGGGGTCCAGCCCTGCCCGGTGCGGCCCGACCGTGACGGCAGCACGCAATCCATCATGTCGATGCCGCGCTGAACCGCGCCCACGATATCGTCCGGCTTGCCCACCCCCATCAGATAGCGCGGCTTGTCGGCGGGCAGCAGGCCAGCCGCGTAGTCGAGCACGCCGAACATCGCCTGCTGGCCTTCGCCCACCGCAAGGCCGCCAACGGCATACCCGTCAAACCCGATGGCGGTCAGTGCCGCTGCACTCTCGGCCCTCAGGTCGGGCGTCACCCCGCCCTGCATGATCCCGAACAAGGCGTGGCCCGGGCGGTCGCCAAAGGCATCGCGCGACCGCTGCGCCCACCGCATCGACAGCCGGGTGGCCCGGGCGACTTCGTCCTCGGTGGCGGGCAGGGCCGGGCATTCGTCAAAGCACATCACGATGTCCGACCCCAGCAGCGATTGAATCTCCATGCTGCGTTCGGGGCTCAGATGGTGGCTCGACCCGTCGATGTGGGATTTGAAGGTGACGCCTTCCTCGGTCAGCTTGCGCAGGCCCGCCAGACTCATCACCTGAAAGCCGCCCGAATCGGTCAGGATCGGCCGGTCCCAGTTCATGAAGCGGTGCAGACCGCCGAGGGCTGCGATCCGTTCGGCTGTCGGACGCAGCATCAGGTGATAGGTGTTGCCCAGCAGGATATCGGCCCCGGTGGCAGCGACCGACCCGGGCAACATCGCCTTGACGGTGGCTGCGGTGCCCACCGGCATGAAGGCCGGCGTCCGGATCGTGCCGCGCGGGGTGATGATGTTCCCACAGCGCGCCTGTCCGTCCACCGCCGTCACTGAAAAGCCGAACCCCGTCGCCATGCCGCCCCCGTTTCGCGCCGTTCTGAGCCAAAGCATGCCGCTTGCCAAGACCCCGCGCTTCGCCTGCGGGGGGCTTGCCCAAAGCGGACAGCGCGTGCATTCCTGTCAGCGCAAGCGGAGAGGGGACGATGACGGTGATGCGGCAAATGGCGGTTCGGGCTGCGGTTCTGGCGATGCTGGCGATGCTGGCGATTGGCGGACCGGCGCAGGCCCAGGGCTCGGCCGTGCCGCCCGACGCGGTTCTGCGCATGTGGTATCGGCTGACCCTCGAACTGGTGCGCCATACCCCCACCATGTCGCCGCCGGTGGCCAGCCGGGCCATGGGGTACATCGGCATTGCCGCGTATGAAACGGTGGCCGGCGGCGCCACCCGGATGACCAGCCTCGCGGGCCAGCTCAACGCCCTCCCCCCCCTGCCGCCGCGCACGGCCGGTGCCGGCTATGACGAGTCTGTGGCGCTGCAGGCTGTGCTGGCGGCCAGCGTGCAGGCCTACTTCCCCAACACCGGTCCGACGGGACAGCGCGCGATGGCCGCTCTGGCAGGCAAGTTCGGGGCCAGGGTCGCCGCAGATGTGCCCGCCGACGTGGCGGCGCGCAGCGAGGACTACGGGCGCGCCGTGGCCGCCCATATCCTCGCCTGGTCGGACGGAGACGGCGGCGCGCTGATCGAGAACATGGGATTTCCCTATGACTACACCCCGAAAGACGGGCCGCAATTCTGGGTGCCGACCTCGCTGGTGCGCCAGCAGCAGGCCCCCCTGCTGCCCGACTGGGGAAACAAGCGCCCCTTCGTGATGCCGACCGGGGCCGCCTGCCCGCTGCCGCCGCCCCCCGCGTACAGCGAGGATCCCGGCTCGCAGTTCCACATCGAGGCGATGGAAGTGGTCGCGACCAAGGCCGCCCTGACCGACGAACAGCAGACGATCGCCCGGTTCTGGTCGGATGACCCGATGCTGTCGCCCACCCCGCCCGGCCACTGGATCTCGATCGCCCTGCAGGTGCTGGAGCGCGACAAGTCCAGCGTCGAGGCGCATGTCGATGTGCTGGCGCGGGTCGGCATGGCGGTGTCGGATGCCTTCATCGGCTGCTGGCATTCGAAATTCGAATATGACCTGCTGCGCCCGGTCACCTATATCCGCCGGGTGATCGACCCGACCTGGGAGCCGTTGCTGATCACCCCTCCCTTCCCGGAATATCCTTCCGGCCATTCCACGCAGTCGGGCGCAGCGGCCGAGGTGCTGACCGCGATCTATGGCGAGGGCTACGCGTTTGACGATGCCACCCATCTGGCCGAAGGAATGCCGCCAAGACGGTTTGCGGGCTTCTGGGCGGCGGCCGAAGAGGCCGGACTGTCGCGGCTGTACGGCGGCATCCATTTTCGCGCCGCCATCGAGCGCGGGCTGGATCAGGGCCGCTGCATCGGGGCCCACATCACTGCCCTGACCATGCTGAGGCCGTGATGCGCCGGATCGCCGGCCTGCTGCTCGGCTTGGCCAGCCTGCCCGCCGCCAGCCTGCCCGCCGCCGCCCAGACCCCGCCAAGGTTCGCCGAGGACACCGCAACCTCGGGCCTCGTCGCCAGCTTTGCCGGGGAATGGGAAGAGATCGTCGGCGGCGGGGTTGCTGCGTTCGACTGCAGCGGCGATGGCCGCGATGACGTGCTGATCGCGGGCGGCGCAGGGCCTGCCACCTTCTGGCGCAACGCCAGTTCGACAGGCGGCCCCCTCGCGTTTTCCCGGACCTTGTCCGGGCTGGAAATGACCAGGGTCGCCGGGGCCTATCCGCTCGATATCGACAGCGACGGCCTGCAGGATGTGGTGCTGCTGCGGGTGGGCGAGAATGCGGTGATGCGCGGCCTCGGTGACTGCCGGTTCGAGCGCGCCAACGAGGCATGGGGGTTCGACGGCGGCGATGGCTGGTCCACCGCCTTTGCCGCGACATGGGAAGCCGGCGCAGGCTTTCCCACGCTCGCCATCGGCAACTACATAGACCGGGCCGACGAGGCGTTCCCCTGGGGGTCGTGCACCGACAACTGGCTGCACCGGGGCGGCGTTGCGGGATTTGCCGCCCCCCTGCCCCTGACCCCCAGCTTCTGCGCCCTGTCGATGCTGTTCACCGACTGGAACCGGTCCGGCACCCCCTCGCTTCGCATCTCGAACGACCGCGAATACTACAGGGGCGGGCAGGAACAGATGTGGGACATCCGGCCCGGTGCCGCACCCCGGCTTTACACCGAACAGGACGGCTGGGCGCGGCTGCGGATCTGGGGCATGGGCATCGCCAGCCGCGATGTGACCGGCGACGGCTACCCCGACTATTTCCTGACCAGCATGGCCGACAGCAAGTTGCAAACCCTCGTCCCGTTCGAAACAGCGCCGGTGCCGACGTTTGCCGATGTCGCCTGGGCGCGCGGCGTGACGGCGCACCGCCCCTATACCGGGGGCGATCTGCGCCCCTCCACCGGCTGGCATGCCCAGTTCGAGGATGTCAACAACGACGGGCTGGCCGATCTCTTCGTGGCCAAGGGCAATGTCTGGGACATGCCCGATTTCGCGAAGGACGATCCCAACAACCTGCTGGTCGCCGGCGGGCCCGACGGCAGGTTCGTCGAAATGGGCGATGTGGCGGGCGTGGCCAGCCTGCTGCCCTCGCGCGGCGCGGTGCTGACCGATTTCAACCTTGACGGCCTGCCCGATCTGCTGGTCGTCAACCGCAACGCCCCCGTGCAGGTCTGGCGCAACGTGACGCCCGATGCCGGGGGCTGGGTGCAGGTCCGCCTGTCGCAACCCGGCCCCAACCGCGACGCGATCGGAGCCTGGATCGAGGTCAGGACCGGCGAGGCGGTGCAACGCCGCGAGATCACTTCGGGCGGCGGCCATGCATCGGGGGTCAACGGCTGGTGGCACTTCGGCCTCGGCCCGGCCCGCACCGCCGATGTCCGGGTCATCTGGCCCGACGGCACCGAAAGCCCGTGGCAGCCGGTCGGCGGCAATGCCGTCTACACCCTGAACCGCGGGGCCGATCCGCAAGCATGGGCAGCGCCCTGACAGACCAGCCGCATTTCATTTTCTGTCTGCGAATATCCCGGAGTGGTCCGGGCGTGTGAACCCCCCGGCCGTTCCGCCCGACCGGCGCTCGTCAGCTACACCCGCTCGTCCCGCCGCAGGTGTTGCACTTCATGCAGGTGCCGTTGCGCACCAGCGTGTAGTTGCCGCACTCGCTGCAGGGATCGCCCTCGTAGCCCTGCATCCTGGCCTTGGTGCGGGCGTCGATGCTGACCACCCCGGTCGCCAGCGCCGTCGCCCCGTGCATCAGCCCCGCCCCGAGGAACGGCGCCGTCTCGTCGCGGAACCCGGTCACCCCGCCCTGCAGCACCACCAGTTCCTGCGGCAGCCGTTTGCGCAGATAGCCGGTGGATGAGATGTTCTTTAGCAACTCCAGTGACTTTGCCGCGTTCTCGCTGACTTCGCTGAAATTGCGCTTGCCCTCTTCCTCGCCGCGGCCAAGATCGTCAAAGCTGGCCCCGGTCGGCTTGACATGCGCAAGGTCGGTGCGGTCCAGATAGGAAATCGCCAGTTCGCGAAAGATGTAGTCAAGGATCGACGTCGCGTTCTTGACGCTGTCGTTGCCCTGCACCATTCCCGCCGGTTCGAACCGGGTGAAAGTGAAGGCCTCGACGAACTCGTCCAGCGGCACGCCGTATTGCAGGCCGACCGAGATCGCGATGGCAAAGTTGTTCATCATCGCGCGGAAACCGGCCCCTTCCTTGTGCATGTCGATGAAGATCTCGCCCAGTCGGCCGTCGCCGTATTCGCCGGTGCGCAGATACACCTTGTGCCCGCCCACGATGGCCTTCTGGGTATAGCCCTTGCGGCGTTCGGGCAGCTTGTCGCGATGGGTGCGGATGAGTTCCTTGTAGATGATCTTCTCGACGATCCTTTCCGCGATCACCACGGTCTTTTCTGGCAGGGATCCGCTGGCCAGCACCTCTTCGGCTTCGGGGTCGTCGGCCACCAGCGCCGAGGCCAGCGGCTGCGACAGTTTTGATCCGTCACGATACAGCGCATTGGCCTTGATCCCCAGCGACCACGACAATTCATAGGCCGCCAGGGTTTCCTCGATCGTCGCCGCGTTCGGCATGTTGATCGTCTTGGAAATCGCGCCCGAAATGAACGACTGCGCCGCTGCCATCATCAGGATGTGGCTGTCGACCGACAGATAGCGCTTGCCGGTCTTGCCGCAGGGATTGGCGCAGTCGAACACCACATAATGTTCCTTCTTCAGGAACGGCGCACCTTCCAGGGTCATCGTGCCGCAGACATGGTCGTTGGCCGCGTCGATCTGTGCCCTGGTGAACCCGAGATGGCGCAGCAGGTCGAACCCCGGATCGGCCAGCTTGGCCTCGGGGATGCCGAGGGTGCCCTTGCAGAAGTCCGCCCCCAGCGTCCACTGGTTGAAGACAAAACGGATGTCGAACGCCGCAGGCAGCGCCGCTTCGATCTTTTCCAGCTCGCGCGCGCCAAACCCGTGGCCGATCAGCGCCGTGGTGTTGATCCCCGGGCAATTGCCGATCGAGCCGTGACCCACGGCATAGGCCACCATTTCGGCGGCCTGCGAGGTGGAATAGCCCAGCTTGTCCAGCGCCGCCGGAACCGACTGGTTGATGATCTTGAAATACCCGCCGCCCGCCAGTTTCTTGAACTTGACCAGGGCGAAATCGGGCTCGATGCCAGTGGTGTCACAGTCCATCACCAGTCCGATGGTGCCGGTGGGGGCGATGACCGTGGTCTGCGCGTTGCGGAACCCATGCGCCTCCCCCAGGGTCAGTGCCTCGTCCCACGCCGATTTCGCAAGGGTGACAAGGGTCGGGTCTGGGCAGTTCGCCGCGTCGAGGACGACCGGATGAACGTTCAGCCCCTCGAAGCTGCCCTTGGCATAGGCCGCGGCACGGTGGTTGCGGATCACCCGCAGCATCGGCTCGCGGTTGCGGGCGTAACCTGCGAACGCGCCGAGTTCCCGGGCCATTTCGGCGCTCGTCGCATAGGACACCCCCGTCATCAGGGCGGTCAGCGCGCCGCACATGGCCCGGCCTTCGGCGCTGTCATAGCCCAGCCCCATGTTCATCAACAGCCCGCCGATATTGGCATAGCCAAGCCCGAGAGTGCGGAAATCGAACGACAGCCGGGCGATCTCGGAGGACGGGAACTGCGCCATCATCACGCTGATTTCCAGCGTCAGGGTCCACAACCGCGTGGCGTGCATGTAGGTCTCGGCGGCGAAGCTGCCGTCCACGAAAAAGGTCAGCAGGTTGATCGACGCGAGGTTGCAGGCGGTGTCGTCCAGAAACATGTATTCCGAACAGGGGTTGGAGCCGCGAATTGCCCCATCCTCGGGGCAGGTGTGCCAGGCGTTGACCGTGTCGTGAAACTGGATGCCCGGGTCGGCGCAGGCCCAGGCGGCGTGCCCGACCTGGTCCCACAGGTCGCGCGCCCGGATGGATTTTGCGACCGCGCCATCGGTGCGTCTTATCAACGCCCAGTCGGCATCGTCGCGCACCGCCCGCAGGAACGCATCGGTGACCCGGACCGAATTGTTGGAGTTCTGCCCCGAGACGGTGATGTAGGCCTCGCTGTCCCAATCGGTGTCGTACGTCGGGAATTCGATGCCGGTAAAGCCCTGCCGCGCATATTGCAGCACGCGGAACGTATAGGTGTCGGGGATCATGGCCTTCTTTGCCGCCCGGATCGCGGCCTTCAGGGCCGGGTTCTTCGTCGCATCCGTCGCATCGTCAATCGTGCCGTCCCAGCCCTTGATGGCGGCAAACATGTCGTTCAGCCGCGCCTCATGCGATTTCGACCCGGCAACCAGCGAGGCGACCTTCTGCTCCTCGATGACCTTCCAGTTGATGAAGGCTTCGATATCGGGGTGATCCATGTCGCAGATCACCATCTTGGCCGCCCGTCGCGTGGTGCCGCCCGATTTGATCGCCCCCGCCGCGCGGTCGCCGATCTTGAGGAACCCCATCAGGCCGCTGGACTTGCCGCCGCCCGACAGCTTTTCCCCCTCGCCGCGCAGCGACGAAAAGTTGGTCCCGGTTCCCGAGCCGTATTTGAACAGCCGCGCCTCGCGGACCCAAAGGTCCATGATGCCGCCGTCGCCCACCAGATCGTCCTTGACCGACTGGATGAAGCAGGCGTGCGGCTGCGGGTGCTCGTAGGCGCTGGTCGATCTGGTCAACGCGCCCGTCTGGTGATCGACATAGAAGTGCCCCTGCGACGGCCCGTCGATGCCGTAGGCCCAGTGCAGCCCGGTGTTGAACCATTGCGGGCTGTTGGGGGCGGCCATCTGGCGGGCCAGCATGAAGCGCATTTCGTCAAGATAGGCCTGTGCATCGGCCTCGTCGCTGAAATAGCCGCCCTTCCAGCCCCAATAGGTCCAGGCGCCGGCCAGCCGGTCGAACACCTGCCTGGCAGAGGTTTCGCCGACAAAGCGGTCCGCCTCGGGCAGTGCACCCAAGGCTGCCTCGTCGGGCACCGAACGCCACAAGAACGCCGGAACCCCCGCTTCGCTGACGCGGCGCGACACCGCCGGCACCCCGGCCTTGCGGAAATACTTCTGCGCCAGCACGTCGCTTGCGACCTGGCTCCAGCCTTCGGGCACCTCGACTGCTGCGTTGTGGAACACGACCCGGCCATCGGGATTGCGAATCTCCGACGTTGTCAGGGTGAACCCCATGGCTCCGTAAGCCCCGGTGGCCTCAGTGGTAAATTTCCGCTCGATCTTCATCTGCCCCGACTCCGTTTTGTTGCAGCGGGGCTGTGCGCGCGCCCGTCCGATGGTCCTGCTCGTTGCGGAAACCGGTACCAGACCGCTGCCCCGCTGTGCTGGCGGGGTCGCACCCCGGTGCGGGCTGCGAAACGGACCTGATGCTGGCCTCCGGGCCGCACCACATCTGGTGGCTGCTTCGGCGGCTTTATCAAACTGTCGCAAATCGGGGCCTGCAGCAACGGATATTTTATACTTACCCACCACATTTTGTGCTTGACCTGAAACGGACGCCTACAGGTGGCAGCAGATGGCCGCTGCTCCCGCTTCACACCCCGGGTGAACTGCCCGATAATTTCCTGTTCTGCGGTAGGGTTGCGGGTCCGGGTTGCGGGTCCGGGTGAAGCCTCAGGCCCGCCGGTTGATCAGCACGATTCCCGACGCCACCAGCACCGCCGCCCCGATCAGCGAGACCGAAACCGGCTCGGCGAACACCAGATGCCCCAGCCCGATGGCAAACACCGGCGTCAGAAACGAAAAGCTGGCGACCGTGGCCGGCGGATACACCGACATCAGCCACAGCCAGCCGACAAAGCCGCCCGCCACCACGACCGACGCCTGAAAGATCAGCCAAGCCCAATGCGCAGGCTCCACCGCGCGCAGCAGGGGGCCAAAGGCGGGGGCGGCCAGAAGCAGGATCGGGCCGGACACCAGCACCATCCACCACAACTGCATCTCTGGCCCGGCCTCGCGCAGCCGCGACGCCCGCGCCAGAAACGCGGTCCCTGCCCAGCCGACCGCGCCCGCCAGCGCGCACAGATCGCCCGCCAGCGACCCCGCCCCCCCGGCCGGTGTTCCGCCAAGAATGGCCCATGCCGTCCCCGCGAAGGACACGGCCAGCCCCAGGCCCTTCACCGGCGTGATGCGCTGTCCCGGCAGGCCGTAATGCGACAGGATCGCGAACCACACCGGCATCGAATAGAAGATGACCGAGGCGCGGCCCACCGTGGTCAGGTCCAGCGCCAGGAACAGAAACAGGAACTCGGCCGCAAAAACCCCGCCGATCAGCAGACCGGGCGCGATATCCGTCCGCAAGGGGCGCGGCGCGCGGCCCCGCCAGACCAGCCAGACCGTGACGAACCCCGCCGCCAGCACCGACCGCAGCCCGGCAAAGAATACCGGCTGCAACCCGGTGTTCACCTCTTTCACGATGATCTGGTTCCCGGCAAGCAACACCGTGATGCCCAGCAGAACCAGCGCGCCGAACCCGTCCAGCCTGTCCTTGCGCATCGCGTCCCCTTGGCCTGCGCGCCACCCTTTCGCGGGTCACTCAGCGTGTCAAGGCCGCGAAACCGCTGGCGAGCCATGGTCCTTTCCCGTAAACGCCACCGAATGGAGGGCGCTCATGGCGGACATCATCGCGCGGTGTGAGGCGAAAGGCCTGCGCATGACGGACCAGCGCCGGGTGCTGGCGCGCGTCATCGGGGCGGCGGTCGATCATCCCGATGTCGAAGAGCTTTATGCCCGGGCCGTGCAGGAAGACCCGCGCATCTCGCTTGCCACCGTCTACCGAACCGTCAAGCTTTTCGAAGAGGCCGGCATCCTCGACAAACTGGAATTCGGCGACGGGCGCGCCCGCTATGAAGACGCCGAGCGCGACCACCACGACCATCTGATCGACGTCAACACCGGCCGGGTGATCGAGTTTGTCGACCCCGACATCGAGGAGTTGCAGGAACGCATCGCGGCGCGACTGGGGTACCGGCTGATCGGGCACCGGCTGGAACTGCTGGGCGTCCCGCTCAAGAAAGGCTGAGAATGCACGGCAACATGCGCGGCATCGTGCTGGTGACGCTGTCGATGGCGGCGTTTGCGGTAGAGGATGCGCTGGTCAAGCTGGCGTCAGGGGCGCTGCCTGCGGGGCAGATCCTGCTGATGATCGGGCTGGCGGGGGCGCCGGTCTTTGCGCTGTGGGGCCGGGCGCAGGGGCATCGGGTGTGGACGCGCCAGGCGCTCGACCGCGTGCTGTGGCTGCGCAATCTGGCCGAGGTCGTGGGCACGCTGGGGTTCGTGACGGCGCTGACGCTGATCCCGTTGTCGTCGGCCTCGGCGATCCTTCAGGCGACCCCGATCGTGGTGACCGCCGGTGCCGCGCTGTTTCTGGGCGAAACGGTGGGGTGGCGGCGCTGGACGTCGGTGCTGGTCGGCTTTGCCGGCGTGCTGGTCATCCTGCGCCCGGGGCTCGCGGGGTTCGACATCCACGCGCTTTGGGCGGTGCTGGGCGTGCTGGGACTGGCCGCGCGCGACCTCGTGACGCGGCGGATGGCACCCGGCCTGCCCACGATGGTCGTGGCGACCTGGGGCTACGTGGCAGTGGCGGCCCTTGGGGCGGCCATGCTCGCCACAACCGGTGGGGCCGTTGTGCCCGATGCCTCCGGCCTGTGGTATGTGGGCGGGGCGGTCAGCATCGGTATCGGCGCGTATTGGTGCATCATCGAGGCGACGCGGGCCGGCGATGTCGCGGCGATCCAGCCGTTCCGCTACACCCGGTTGATCTTTGCGATGATCATCGGGGCTGCCGTGTTCGGGGAACGTCCCGACGCCGCGACCCTGACGGGTGCGGCGCTGATCATCGGATCGGGCCTCTACGCCTTTGCCCGGGAACGCGCCCGCAAGCGCGGCCTTCCCACAGCCGCGCTGGCAAGGTAAAAGCCGCCCGAGACCTTGCGCATCCCCATTGGAGCACCTTGCCATGAGCACGATCATCGACATTCAGGCCCGTGAAATCCTTGACAGCCGGGGCAATCCCACGGTCGAGGTCGACGTCTTTCTGGAAAGCGGCGCGATGGGGCGCGCGGCGGTGCCCTCGGGTGCCTCGACCGGCGCGCACGAGGCGGTCGAACGTCGCGACGGCGATGCCAGCCGCTACAAGGGCAAGGGCGTGCTGGAGGCGGTGGCGGCCGTGAACGGCGAGATTGCCGAAGAAATCGTCGGGTTCGATGCGACCGAACAGGTCGGCATCGACCGCACGATGATCGAGATGGACGGCACGCCGAACAAGGCGCGTCTGGGGGCGAATGCCATTCTGGGCGTGTCGCTCGCGGTCGCCAAGGCTGCGGCAGAGTTCTGCGGCCAACCGCTTTACCGCTATGTCGGGGGAACGTCTGCCCGGGTGCTGCCGGTGCCGATGATGAACATCATCAATGGCGGGCAACATGCTGACAACCCGATTGATATTCAGGAATTCATGATCATGCCGGTCGCGGCGGACAGTATCCGCGAGGCGGTGCGGATGGGATCCGAGGTGTTTCACACCCTGAAGAAGGAACTGTCGGCAGCGGGCCACAATACCGGTATCGGCGACGAGGGCGGCTTCGCGCCCAATCTGAAGTCAGCCCGCGAGGCACTTGATTTCATAATGCAATCCATCGAAAAGGCCGGGTATCGCCCCGGCGACGAAATCTATCTGGCGCTCGACTGTGCCGCGACCGAATATTTTCGCGGCGGGCGCTATGAGATGGAAGGCGAAGGAAAATCGCTGTCCATCGAGGAGAACGTCGATTTCCTCGCGGGGCTGGCAGCCGACTATCCGATCATCTCGATCGAGGACGGCTGTTCCGAGGATGACTGGGCGGGCTGGAAGCTGCTGACAGACCGGCTGGGGGCCAGGCTGCAACTGGTGGGGGATGATCTGTTCGTCACCAACCCCAAGCGGCTTTCCGAAGGTATTGCAAAGGGTTGCGCCAATTCGATACTGGTCAAGGTCAACCAGATCGGCACCTTGACCGAAACGCTCGAAGCGGTCGAGCTTGCCCACCGCGCGCGGTATACCAGCGTGATGAGCCACCGGTCGGGCGAAACCGAAGATGCCACGATCGCCGACCTTGCCGTCGCCACCAACTGCGGGCAGATCAAGACCGGCTCGCTGTCGCGGTCGGACCGGTTGGCAAAGTATAACCAGTTGATCCGCATCGAGGAAATGCTTGGAGAAACCGCAGTTTACGCCGGGCGCGGGGTTCTGCGCGGCTGACACGGACGGTGGCGGCGCGCGGCCCGGCTGGTCGCTCCCGCCGCTCGGGAACCGCCGGGATATGGGATCTCATGCCACAGGTCGGCGGGGCGGCCGGGGTTTTACATTCGACCGCTTGCGAGGTTAGCTGCGTCAGCCGGAAGGGGACAGCCATGGCGTCGGACGCCGCGACACAGATCATTGCGGCGTTGGGCCTTGTCGCGCACCCCGAGGGCGGGTGGTATCGGCAGACGTGGGTCTCGGCTGTCGCGGGGCCGGACGGACGCGCGTCGGGGACGGCGATCCTTTTCCTGTTGCAAGGCGGGGAAAGCAGCCATTGGCACCGGGTGGATGCCGACGAGGTCTGGTTGTTCCACGCCGGGGCACCGCTGCTGCTGCGGGTGGCGGAAACCGCGGCCTGGTGCCGCGAAGTGCGCCTTGGGCCGGATGTGCCGGGTGGCGACGCGGTGCAAGGCGTTGTGCCTGCCGGCTGGTGGCAGGCGGCGCAGACGACGGGCGCATGGTCGCTGGTGTCGTGCACCGTCTCGCCCGGCTTCCGGTTTGCGGGGTTCGACCTTGCCCCGCCGGGTTTCGACATTCCGGTGCGGGGGCCGGTGGTGCGATGATGGATCACAAGGCGTTCGTGGCGGGGCTGGACCCTGCGGTCAAGGCAGCGCTGACGGCCCGGTCGAATGCCGAAGGGTTGTGGCATCTGGCCCTGCACGGCGGCGCGATCCTGGTCTGCGGGCTGTGGATCGCTTTGGGCTGGCCGTTCTGGGGTGCGTTTTTGCCGGTGCAGGGGGTGCTGATCGTCTTTCTGTTCACCCTCGAACATGAGACGACCCACAAGACCCCGTTCGCCAACGAGCGGCTGAACGAATGGGTGGGGCGGGTCTGCGGGTTTCTGCTGCTTTTGCCGTTGGAATGGTTCCGGTATTTTCACCTCGCGCATCACCGCTGGACCAACATCCCGGGCCGCGACCCGGAACTTGCCGGCGAACGGCCGGGCCACTTGCGCGGCTGGCTCTGGCATGTCTCGGGCCTGCCCTACTGGCTGTCGCAGGGGCGGCTGATCTGGGCGCTGGTGCAGGGGCGCGGGGCGGCAGACTATCTGCCCGACAGCGCGATGCCGCGCATCGTGCGCGAGGCACGGTTCCTGCTGGCGGCTTATGTCGCGACGCTGATCCTGTTTCCCGGGCTGGTCTGGGTCTGGCTGGTGCCGGTGCTGCTCGGTCAGCCGGCACTGCGGCTCTATCTTCTGGCCGAGCATGGCGATTGCCCCTACGTCACCAACATGTTCGAGAATACCCGCACGGTGTTCACCAGCCGGGTGATGCGGTTTCTTGCGTGGAACATGCCCTATCATGCCGAGCATCACGTCTATCCCTCGGTGCCGTTTCACCGGCTGGGCGCGCTGCACAGCCTGATGCATGACAAGTTGCGGGTCACGGCAAACGGCTATGCCGCCTTTACCAGGGCCTACCTTTCGCGACGGTTGTAGGGGCACAAGTTTGTCATTCCGCCCGACCGCCGGGTCGGATAGGCAAGGCCGATGGCCAGACCGGTTCCCTCGGACGACAGCTTGCGGGGTTTCGGCTTTGCGCTGACCGCCTACGTCCTGTGGGGGTTTCTGCCCCTGTTCATGAAGGCGGTGGCACATATCTCGCCCGCCGAGGTGATCGCCCACCGGGTGATCTGGTCGGTTCCGATCGCCGGGGCGGTCCTGCTGATCCTGGGGCGGACCGGCGACCTGCGCGCCGCGCTGCGCAACCCGCGCATGCTGGGGATGGCGGCGGTGACAGCCGCGGTGATCAGTGTGAACTGGGGGATCTATGTCTGGGCCATCGGGTCTGGCCATGCGCTCGACGCTGCGTTGGGCTATTACATCAACCCGCTGTTCAGCGTGTTTCTGGGGGCGGTTCTGCTGGGAGAGCGATTGAGCCGATGGCAGATTGCGGCGATCGGCCTCGCCGTGGTGGCCGTGGCGGTGCTGACATTCGAGGCCGGGCGCCTGCCATTGCTGGCGCTGTCGCTGACGGTCAGTTGGGCGATCTATGCGTATTTCAAGCGGTCGCTGCCGATCGGCCCGAACCAGGGCTTCATGCTGGAAGTGCTGATCCTGCTCGCTCCGGCGCTGGCCTATGTGGCCTGGCTCGATTGGACCGGGACGGGCCATTTCGCGGTTGGGGTGCCGCTGGACACCGGGTTGCTGCTGGCCTGCGGGGTTGTGACAGCAGGGCCGCTGATGATCTATGCCAACGGGGCCAAGCTGTTGCGGCTGTCAACCATCGGGATGTTGCAGTACATCGCGCCGACGATGATCTTTCTGACGGCGGTCTTCGTGTTCGACGAGCCGTTCGGTCGCGGCAGACTGCTCGCGTTCCCGATGATCTGGCTCGCCCTGGGCATCTACACCTGGGAGTTGATCCGGCTGTCGCGGCAGCGATAGGGCATCCGTCCTGCCGCCTTCTTCTCTGCACAAGTATCCCACGGGGGGGGCGGGGGGTGTGAAACCCCCCGTCTTTGGCGCGCATTTCGGGGCGTGTGACCCCCCCCGTCTTTGGCGCGGGGTTCGGGGGGTGTGAAAATCCCCGTCTTTGGGGCGGGGTTCGGGGGGTGTGAAACTCCCCGGCTTTGGCGCGGGGTCCGGGGCCGATCCCCGGCTTTCTCAGGGTCGGCTGATCTGTCCGCCCCCCACGGCGGCCGCAACCCCCGTCGTGCCGGGGGCCGAAGTGGGCAGACCAAAGGCCACCCGGGCCGCAAGATAGCCGAACGCCTGCGCCTCCAGCATGTCGCCGTTCAGGCCGGCGGCCTCGACCGGGTCAACCGCGATCGGCAGGCGGCGGGCCAGCTCGGCCATCAGCGCGGCGTTGTGCCGCCCGCCGCCGCTGACCAGCAGACGGGTGACCGGCATCGGAAAATGCTCGGTCCCGCGCGCCACGGCGGCGGCGACGGCGGCCGTCAGGGTGGCTGCGGCATCGGCATCGCCCAGATGCGCCACGGCAGGCAACAGCGCGGCAAAGTCGTTTCGGTCCAGCGACTTGGGCGGCATCTTGTGGAAATACGGATGGCCGAGGAACGCCGTGACAACCGCCGCTTCCACGGTTCCGGTTGCGGCAAGCCTGCCGCCGTCGTCCTGCGCCACACCAAGACGGGCCTGCATCAGGTCATCGAGCGGGGCATTGGCGGGACCGGTATCGAAGGCAAGACAGGCACCCGGGGCTTCCGGGGCGAGCAAGCGCGGGTCGGCCCAGGTCAGGTTGCCGACCCCGCCGAGATTGAGGAACGCCACCGGGGTTGCAGCCCCGACCCGGCGCGCGCAGGCAAAGTGGTAAAACGGCGCGAGCGGTGCCCCCTGCCCGCCCATCGCCACGTCATTGCTGCGAAAATCCCAGACCACCGGCCGGCCCAGCACCGCGGCCAGCACGGTGCCGTCGCCCGCCTGATGGGTGCGGCCCCGCCCCGGGTCATGCGCCAGGGTCTGTCCATGAAAGCCCACAAGGTCCACCCCCGAGAACCGCGACAGCACTTCGGCATGCGCGATTTCGACCACGGCTGCCGCTGCCGCCACGTCAGGGTCACCGGGCCATTGACCAAAGGCTGCCCGGATCGTCGCACGCTCGGACGCGGTGTAGGGGCGATAGGCGTGCGGGCCGTACTCCAGCACCGTGCGCCCGTCGGTCAGGATCATTGCGGCATCCACCCCGTCAAGCGAGGTGCCCGACATCGCCCCCAGACACCAGATCGGCCCCGGTTTCATCATGGCTTCCCCTGCGGTTTCGTGAACGGTATACCCCGGGGACCTTTGATGCACGAGGCGGCGATGACCTACCACCCGAAATCGGACTTCATGCGCGTGATGATGCGCCGCGGCTTTCTGGCCGACTGCACCGATTACCAGGCGCTGGACGAGGCTTTGGTCAAAGGCGTGGTACCGGGCTACATCGGGTTCGACGCGACGGCGACCAGTTTGCATGTGGGATCGCTGATCCAGATCATGATGCTGCGATGGCTGCAGAAATGCGGTGGAAAGCCCATTGTCCTGATGGGCGGCGGGACCACCAAGGTGGGCGATCCGTCGTTCCGGGCGGAAGAGCGGCCCCTGTTGGACAATGTGCAGATCGACAGCAATATCGCGGGGATCAAGCGGGCGTTTGCACCCTATGTGTCGTTTGGCGATGGCCCGACCGATGCGGTCATGGTCAACAACGCCGAATGGCTGGATGATCTGAACTACCTGTCGTTCCTGCGCGATATCGGCAAGCATTTCTCGGTCAACCGGATGCTGTCCTTTGAATCGGTGAAATCGCGGCTGGACCGCGAACAGTCGCTGTCGTTCCTCGAATTCAATTACATGATCCTGCAAGCCTATGATTTTCTTGAGCTCAACCGGCGATATGGCTGCCTGGTGCAGATGGGCGGTTCCGATCAGTGGGGCAATATCGTCAATGGGGTGGACCTGACGCGCCGGGTGATCAACGCCGAGGTTTACGGGCTGACATCGCATCTGCTGGCCACGTCGGACGGGCGCAAGATGGGCAAGACGGCGGGGGGTGCGGTCTGGCTGAACAGTGATCTTTTCTCGTCTTACGAATTCTGGCAGTACTGGCGCAACACGACCGATGCCGATGTGGGGCGGTTCCTGAAGCTTTTCACCGAACTGCCGCTGGACGACTGCGACCGGCTGGGCGCCTTGCAAGGCACCGAGATCAACGGGGCCAAGATCGTGCTGGCCAACGCCGTGACGACCCTGCTGCACGGGGCCGCGGCGGCGCAGGCGGCAGAGGCGACGGCGCGCGACGTGTTCGAGAACGGCGGGGTGGGCGACGATCTTCCGACCTTCGTGGTCGCGCCCGCCGATCTGCCGGTTACCGTCGCGCAGTTGTTCGTCCGTGCCGGCCTTGCGGGGTCGGGCAAGGACGCCAAACGGCTGATCGCCGAAGGCGGCGCGCGGCTGAACGACGAAGTCGTGTTTGATGCCGGTCACAAGCTGGGCGCCGGCGAACTGGCAGATCCGGTCAAGCTGACCGCCGGACGCAAGCGGCATGCGCTGGTGGTACTGGGATAGGGGGCTGACCGAGCGGGGATCGGCGCAGACAGGCAATCCCTGCGCACGGGCTGCCGACCGCCGCCTTACAGCGGCAGAATCGTGGTCGACTTGATCTCCTCCATGCTCAACAGCGCCGTGACATTGTAGATCCGCACCTCGGCAATCAGGGCCTGATAGAACGTGTCGTAGGCCCGGGCGTTGCCCACGCGCACCTTCAGGATATAGTCGATGTCGCCCGCCAGCCGGTGCGCCTCCATCACTTCGGGCCGATCCTGCAAGGTTTTCAGGAACTTGCGCTGCCATTCGGCTTCATGCTCGGACGTGCGGATCAGCACGAAGAAACACGCCTCCAACCCCAGCGCCTCGGGGTCAAGGATCGCCGTCTGGCGCAGGATCACCCCCGCCTCGCGCATCCGCCTGATGCGGTTCCACACCGGGGTTTTCGAGGACCCCACCTTGCGGGCAATCTCGTCCAGCGACTGGCTGGCGTCCGCCTGCAACTCGGTCAGGATCTTCCGGTCGATCTCGTCCAGCCGGACTGCCATTCCTGACCCCCCCGTTTTGGCGGAACCCTGTTCCAATCCCTGCCAGTATCGGGACGATGTTCCTTATCTGCAAGGATGACTGGCGGGAATGCGGGAAAATATCCTATATTAGGCGCAGAAAACAGGATGCAACCATGCACGATCTTCCGGTCTTTACGCTGCCGCCTGCCGCTGTCACCTTTGTCGGGGCGGGTCCGGGCTCGGCGCTGCACCTGACCCTGGGGGCGTACCGCGCGTTGCAGGGCGCGGATGTGGTGATCCATGACCGGCTGGTAGGGGCCGAGGTGCTGGCGCTGATCCCGGCCGCAACCCGCCGGATCGACGCGGGAAAAGAGGGGTTCGGCCCGTCCACCGCGCAAACCGACATCAACGCGGTGCTGGTGGCCGAGGCGCTGACCGGCGCGCGGGTGGTGCGGCTGAAAGGCGGCGACCCTGGTATCTTTGGCCGGCTTGACGAGGAAATGGCCGCACTCGAGGCGGCGGGGCTGTCGTTCACCATTCTGCCCGGCCTGACGGCGGCAACGGCGGCGGCGGCGGCGATCGGGCAATCGCTGACCCGGCGCGGGCGCAACGGCAGCCTGCGGATCATCACCGGGCACGACATCGACGGCTTTGCCGAGCAGGACTGGCGCGGGTTGGCCCGGGCGGGCGAGGTGGCGGCAATCTACATGGGCAAACGGTCGGCCCGGTTCCTGCAGGGTCGGCTGATGATGCACGGGGCGGCGGCGGATACCCCGGTCACCCTGTGCGAAAACGTGGCACGCGCCGATCAGCGGTTGATCGCGGCCACGCTGGCCACACTGCCCGACGCGGCCGCCCGCCTGACCGGCCCCGCCGTCATCCTGTTCGGTCTGGCCCCCCGGCAGGCCGCTGCCCTGCCCCGGTTGCAAGAGGCATCCGCATGAGCCGTCGTTTTGTCCCCCAGATCGTGACCGCCAATGACCTGCGCCTCGGCGATGTGGTGTATCTGACCGCCGATGACCGCTGGAGCCGCCGGCACAACGAGGCCGAACTGATCGAGGACGAGGCGCATGCCCAGATGCGCCTGCTGTTCGGCGCGGCGCAGAAACTGGTCGTCGTCGGGGCTTATCTGGCCGATGCCCGGCCCGGCCCGAACGGTCCCGAACCGATCCACTTCCGCGAGGCGTTCCGCACCCGTGGCCCCTCCAACCATGCCCATGGCAAGCAGGCCGATCATGTATAGCTATTCCGACTTCGACGAGGCTTTCGTCCGCGCCCGTGTAGCCCAGTTCACCGGGCAGGTGGAACGCCGCCTCGACGGGTCTTTGACCGAAGAAGAATTCCGCCCCCTGCGCCTGATGAACGGGCTTTATCTGCAACTGCACGCCTACATGCTGCGGATCGCCATTCCCTATGGCACCTTGGCCCCCCGCCAGATGCGCCAACTGGCGCTGATCGCCGACACCTGGGACAAGGGCTATGGCCACTTCACCACCCGGCAGAACATCCAGTTCAACTGGCCGGTCCTGGGCGATGTGCCGGCGATCCTGCAGGCACTGGCCGATGTGGAAATGCACGCCATCCAGACCTCCGGCAACTGCGTGCGCAACGTCACCGCCGACCATTTCGCCGGCGCTGCGGCGGACGAGGTCGAAGACCCCCGCCCCTACGCGGAACTTCTGCGCCAATGGTCCACCGACCACCCCGAGTTTCAGTTCCTGCCCCGCAAGTTCAAGATCGCCGTCACCGGCAGCCCGAATGACCGCGCCGTAACGCGCGCCCACGACATCGGCCTGCGGATGCACCGCAACGCTGCCGGCGAGCCGGGCTTCGAGGTGATGGTCGGCGGCGGCCTTGGCCGCACCCCGATGATCGGCCATACCGCGCGCGACTTCCTGCCCACAGCCGACCTGCTGCCCTATGTCGAGGCGGTGCTGTCGGTCTACAACACGCTCGGTCGGCGCGACAACAAGTACAAGGCCCGCATCAAGATCACGGTGTTCGAGACCGGCCCGGTCGAAATGACCCGGCTGATCGAAGAGCGGTTTGCCGAACTCCGCCCCCTGTTCGGTGGCAACGACCAGAGATTGCTGGCGGAAATCCGCGAGGCTTTCGCCGAACCGGACTACCGCGATGCGCCGACCGAGGCCCATGACGCCGTCTACAAGGCCGATCCGACCTTCCGCGCCTGGGCCGACACCAACCTTGCGACCCACCGCAACCCCGCTTACGCCATCGTCACCATCAGCCTCAAGGCGCACGGGGAAACCCCCGGCGACGCGAGCAGCGCCCAGATGCGCGTGATGGCCGACCTTGCCGAACGCTATGGCCACAGCGACCTGCGGATCAGCCACGAGCAGAACGTGATCCTGCCGCATGTCCACAAATCCGACCTGCCCGCGCTGCACGCCGCCCTGCAACAGGCACGGCTTGGCACGGCGAACGTCGGGCTGCTGTCCGACATCATCGCCTGCCCCGGCATGGATTATTGCAGCCTCGCCACCGCCCGCTCGATCCCCGTGGCGCAGGACCTGAGCCTGCACTTCGAGGCGCTGAAGCTGGAACACGACATCGGCCCGCTGAAGATCAAGATTTCGGGTTGCATCAACGCCTGCGGGCACCACCATGTCGGCCATATCGGCATCCTCGGGCTGGACCGGGCGGGGGTCGAAAACTACCAGATCACCCTTGGCGGCGACGGGACCGAAACCGCCGTGATCGGCGACAAGACCGGCCCCGGTTTCACCTATGACGAGATCACGCCCGCCATCGAGCGCATCCTGCGCGCCTATCTGGGTCTGCGGGTCGATCCGGCGGAAACCTTCCTGCAGGCCTACCGCCGCGTCGGCCTTGGTCCCTTCAAGGCCGCCCTCTATGGCGAGGAAGCAGGGAAAGATGCCGCGTGATCTGTCTGACAGCGCTGTGGCCGATCGCGTCGCGGCGCTGAATGCCCGCTATCGCCACCACGGAGCGACGGCGGTGCTCGAACACAGCCTGAAGGACGCCGATCTGGGCCGGGTGGCCCTGGTCAGTTCATTCGGCGCGGAATCGGTGGTGCTGCTGCATCTGGTGTCGGTGATTGCGCCGGAAACTCCGGCGCTGTTCATCGACACCCGCATGTTGTTCCCCGAAACCCTTGAATACCAACGCCAACTGGCCGAAACCCTGCCCTTGTGCGACATCCGCACCATCCGCGCCGCCAAAGCCCGGCTGGACTTCGATGACCCCGACGACACCCTGCACCAGTTGAACCCCGACGCCTGTTGCACCGTCCGCAAGGTCGAACCGCTGGAACACGCGCTGAAAGGTTTTGACGGCTGGATCACCGGGCGCAAACGCTATCAGGGCGCCGCGCGCGAGGCGGTGCAGTTCTTCGAGGCCGAAGGCGATATCCGGATCAAGGTCAATCCGCTGGCACATTGGGGCCGTGATGACATCGACGAGTACATGGTGGAGAACCGCCTGCCCCGGCATCCGCTGGTCGCCAAGGGGTTTGCCTCCATCGGTTGCGCCCCCTGCACCACAGCGGTGAAACCGGGTGAAAACCCCCGCGCAGGCCGCTGGCGCAACACCGAAAAGGTCGAGTGCGGGATTCACTTCATCAACGGCCGGGCCGTCCGCGTGCCCGCTTCACAGACGGAGACTGCGGCATGAGCGTGATCGTCACCGACACAGGCTTTGCCCCGGGCACCGACATGGGCTTTGTGCCGCTGGCCGACCTGGCCCGGCATCAGGGCGCGGTCGATCTGCTGCAGACCGACGACCCCGAAGCGCTGCGAAACGAGTTGACAGCTGTCAACCTGATCCGCATCGCCTTTCCGGCGTTCAACGATGGCCGCGCGTTCACCGTTGCCCGGTGCTTGCGGATGATGGGGTATGCGGGCATTTTGCGGGCGCACGGCCCGGTGATTGCCGACCAGTACACCATGCTGCGCCGGGTGGGGTTCGACGAGGTCGAAATCCCCGACGAACTGGCCGCCCGTCAGCCAGCCGACCAGTGGGCGTTCCGCGCCGACTGGCAGGCGCATGACTATCAGGCCCGGCTCAAGGCGTAACCCCTTTCGCCCAGCCCGCGAACCTCTTATCGAAAGCCATCCGCCATGAACAAAGCGTCCCCGATGACCGCTGCCAGACCCCACCTGCCCGACGCCCAGACCGTGACGCAAGTCACCCACTGGACCGACCGGCTGTTTTCCTTTCGCGTGACCCGGCCCCGGTCCTTGCGCTTCCGGTCTGGCGAATTCGTGATGATCGGACTGATGGGCGACACCGGCAAGCCGCTGCTGCGCGCCTATTCCATCGCCTCGCCGTCCTGGGATGACGAACTGGAATTCTACTCGATCAAGGTGCCCGACGGCCCGCTGACCAGCCGCTTGCAGCACATCCAGCCCGGAGACGAGATCATCCTGCGACCAAAGCCGGTAGGCACGCTGGTTCATGACGCCCTGTTGCCGGGCGGGCGGTTGTGGTTTCTGGCGACCGGAACCGGGATCGCGCCGTTCGCCAGTCTGATGCGCGAGCCCGAGACGTATGAGAAATACGATACCGTCATCATGATGCACACCTGCCGCACCGTCGCCGAGCTTGAGTATGGCCGGGTGCTGGTCGAAGGTCTGGCCCGCGACCCGCTGATCGGCGAGATGTCCATCGGCAAGCTGCGCTATTTCCCGACGACGACGCGCGAACCCTCGCCGCTGATGGGGCGGATCACAGACAATCTGACGACCGGCAAGGTGTTTGTCGATCTGGGGCTGCCCGCGATGGACCCTGCCGTTGACCGCGCGATGGTGTGCGGCAGTCTGGCCTTCAACCTTGATGTCAAGGCGGTGCTCGAAGGTTTCGGGCTGCGCGAAGGCGCCAATTCCGCGCCGCTGCACTATGTCGTAGAGAAGGCGTTCGTCGGCGACGGGGTCTAGGCGGGCGTCGCCGTATCGCCGCCGGGGCCGGTCCTTGCCATCGACCCTGTCGCGTGCGACGACTTTGGCAACCCGGCGCAGGTCAGGGCCATTCACGGCACGGGGGGGCGACGATGATCGGCGATCTGACAGCAGCAGACGCGACCGCGCTGGCGGGACTGGTGGCGCGGGGCGAGGTGTCGTCGTCCGAGTTGCTCGACGCGGCCCTTGCTGCGGTGCAAACCCGCAACCCGGCGATCAATGCGGTGGTGCTGATCCAGGAAGACGTGGCGCGGCGCGCCATCGCCACGGGTTTGCCGCGCGGCCCGTTTCGTGGCGTGCCGTTCCTGATCAAGGATCTGGGTTGCGAGGCGGTGGATTTCCCGTCGCACAACGGCTCGCGGCTGTTTGCGGGCACCCGCTATGCCCAGGATTCGGCGATCTATGCCCGGATGCGGGCAACGGGGGTGGTGACGTTCGGGCGCACGACCAGCCCCGAGGGCGGGATCGGGGCCGCGACCGAGGCCGTGGTATATGGCGGGCCGACCCGGAATCCATGGGGCCTTGGCCACACCTCGGGTGGGTCATCCGGCGGCGCGGCGGCGGCGGTCGCGGCGGGGATCGTGGCGTTCGCGCATGGGTCGGACGGCGGTGGGTCGGTGCGGATCCCGGCCTCGTCTTGCGGGCTGTTCGGGTTCAAGCCGACCCGGGCACGGCTGCCGGATGGGCCCTATGCCGGCGAAGGCTGGGCCGGGATGGCGATTGACGGGTTTCTGACCCGCTCGGTGCGCGATACCGCGGTGATGCTGGATGCCTGCGCGGGGCCGGATCCTGGTGCGCCCTACTGGGCGCCGCCGCTGGCGCAAGGCCATGCGGCCGCAATCGCCCGGCCGCCCCGGCGGCTGCGGGTGGCGGTCTGCGACACCACGCTGACCGGCGCGCCGATCGACCCGCAGGTGGCCGATGCGGTGCGCGCCGCCGCCCGGCTGCTGGAAGGGCTGGGGCATCATGTGGAGCCGGGGTATCCGGCTGCAGCGGATGTGCCGATGATGATGCGGGCCTGGACCGATATCGTCGCCGTGGGCACCGCGCTGTCGATACGGGGAGGCCTGCATGGGCGGGCGCTGACGGACGCCGATGTCGAGGGCGTCGGGCGCGGGGCGGTGGCGCATGCAGCAACGCTCGATCCGGTCCGCTATCTGCAGGCGGTGGGCGAGATTCATGGCTTTGGCCGCCAGATGGCGCAGTTTTTCGCCGATGGCCCCGATATCCTGCTGTCGGCCACGCTGGCCGAACCGCCAGCCGTTGTCGGGCGGTTTTCGCATGCGACCACGGACTATGTCGCCTACCGCACCGGCCCGGCGGGGATCTTTGCCTATTCGCCGTTCTGCGCAATCTTCAACGCCTCGGGACAGCCGGCGGCCAGCGTGCCGTTGGGCTGGGTCGAGGGCCTGCCGGTGGGTGTGCATCTTGCCGCAGGGTTCGGCAGGGATGAAGAACTGATCGCGCTTTGTGCAGAAATCGAAGCGGCGGCCCCCTGGGGGCAGCGTCGGGCCCCCATGGCCGCTTAATTTCCTTGCGCGACCCGGAAAATGCGGAAAATGTCATCGGACGCCGCTGCATGCCGGAGGCCTGCCAGAGCGTGACGACGACCCCGGGGAGCCTGCCATTGTCCAGCATTGCCGTTGAAGCCCGCCACGCGGTCAAGGCCTTTGGCCATGGCGACCATGCCGTGCGGGCGCTTGACGATGTGTCGATCACCATCAACCGGGGCGAGTTCTTTACCCTGCTGGGCCCATCGGGCTGCGGCAAGACCACTCTTTTGCGGCTAATTGCCGGGTTCGAGATGCCGACCTCGGGGATCATCCTGCTGGACGGGTTGGACATCACCTATCTGCCGCCGAACAAGCGGCCGGTGAACACGGTGTTTCAAAGTTATGCGCTGTTCCCGCATCTGACCGTGGCGCAGAACATCGCCTTCGGGCTGGAAATGCTGGGCAAACCGCGCGCCGAAGTGGCCGACCGGGTGGCCCGGATGCTGACGCTGGTCAAGCTTGAAGCCTTGGCGCAGCGCAAGGTGGCGCAGCTTTCGGGCGGGCAGCAGCAGCGCGTGGCCCTGGCGCGGGCGCTGGCACCGCAGCCGAAGGTTCTGTTGCTGGACGAGCCGTTGAGCGCCCTGGACTTGCAGTTGCGCAAGGAAATGCAGGTCGAGTTGAAGCGATTGCAGGTCGAGACCGGCATCACCTTTGTCTTTGTCACCCACGATCAGGAAGAGGCGCTGACGATGAGCGACCGGATCGGCGTGATGAGTGCGGGGAAGTTGCAGCAGGTCGGCGCGCCGCGTGACATCTACACCCGTCCGGTAAACCGGTTTGTGGCGTCGTTCATCGGCGAGACGAATTTCTTGGCCGGTCAGACCGTGCCGGGGGGCGTGCGGTTGGGCTGTGGCGCTGTGCTCGAGGTGACGGGAGCCAAGGCGGGGGCGGTGACGCTGACGGTGCGCCCCGAACAGGTTCGGATCGAGGCAAACGGTGCGGGCATCCCTGCGGTTTTGCAATCGCTGGTTTATTTCGGGACCGATACGCACTGCCATCTGGCCCTGAATGACGGGGCCGAAGTGGTGGCGCGGGTGCAGAACCCCACGGGGGGCGATGTGGGACTGGCGGTCGGCCAAGCAGTCGGCTTGCGGTTTGCGCCGGGTGCGCTGCAAGTGCTGGAGGATTGAATGAGCGCAGGCGAGAAGCGTCAGATCGCGGCATCCGCCCGCGCGGGGTGGCTGTTGTCGACCCCGGCGCTGGTCGTGCTGGGAGTGGCGGCGGCGGGGCCATTGCTGATCGTGCTGGTCTATTCGTTCCTTGAGGCCGGGCAGTATGGCAATGTCGAGTGGCGCTTCAGTTGGGACGGCTGGATCGGCACGCTGTTTTCGCGCGACATCTTCGACGGCACGCTGCAACTGGCGGATGCGCATCTGACGATCCTGTGGCGGTCGGTCAAGCTTGCGTTGCAGACGACGTTCTTCACCTTTCTGGTCGGCTTTCCGACGGCGTGGTTCATTGCCACAAGGCCGCCACGGGCGCGGGCTGCGTGGTTGTTTCTGATTACCATTCCGTTCTGGACCAACCTGCTGATCCGGACATTCGCCATCAACGAGATCATCCGCAACGAGGGTCTGCTGAACGGGGTATTGCTGGGCCTCGGCATCCGCACCGAGCCACTGGTGATCATCTACAGCGATTTCGCGGTCTTTGTCGGGATGACTTACGTGTTTTTGCCGCTGATGGTGCTGCCGTTGTATGCCGCCATCGACCGGTTCGACATGCGGCTTCTGGAGGCGGCGTATGATCTTTATGCCAGCCGCTGGCAGGTGTTGCGGCGGGTGATTCTGCCCATCGTCAGGCCCGGCATCGTGGCGGGGTCGATTCTGGTGTTCGTGCCGGCACTCGGGGCTTATGTCACGCCGCGCATCCTTGGCGGCGGCAAGAACATGATGATCGGCAATTTCATCGAGTTGCAGTTCGGGCAGGGCCGCAACTGGCCGCTGGGTGCGGCGCTGTCGGTCATTCTGCTGGTGATCGTGACCGTGGCGCTGCTGGTTTACGTGCGGGCGTCGAACCGGGGGTCGACAAATGGCTGAACCGGGGTTTGCCGTCGCCAGACTGCCGGGGTTCACTGCGACGGCGGTGGGCGTCTTTGTCTGCCTTTACCTGCCCATCCTCATGCTGGTGGTCTATTCGTTCAATGCCGGCAAGTCGGTGGCGGGTTTCGAGGGGTTTTCCCTGCAATGGTATGTGAAGGCGTGGCAGAACGATCAGGTGATCGATGCCACCTTGCGGTCCTTGACGATTGCCGCTGCGGCAGCGATGATTTCGACCGTGGTGGCCACCATGGCAGCCCTTGGCACCACGCGGCGCCGCGCGTTCAGGGGGCAGACGTTCATCTATGTGATGATCAACCAGCCGTTGATGGTGCCCGAGATCGTGACGGCGGTGGCGCTGTTGATCCTGTTCGCCTCGGTCAAGGTGGCGACCGGGTATCAGGGCCTGGGCTATCTGATCCTCGCGCATTCGGCGTTCTGCATCCCCTTTGCCTATCTGCCGATCCGGGCGCGGCTGGAAGGGATGGATCTGACGCTGGAGACGGCGGCGGCGGACCTTTATGCGAGCCCTTGGCACGCGTTTCGCCGGGTCACTTTGCCGTTGTTGTTTCCGGGGATTCTGGCAGGACTGATGCTGGCGTTTGTCACCTCGCTCGATGATGTTGTGATAACGCTGTTCGTGAAATCGGCGGGGCAGGATACGCTGCCGACCTATATGCTCGGCGTGCTGCGCCGGGAGGCGACAACGGAAATATATGCGATCTCGACGGTGCTGCTGGGGCTGACCGTCGTGCTGTTGACCTTGTTCTTCTTGCTGACACGCAAGAAAACCTGACCAGAAGAAACCAACCGGGAGACTGAGTGATGAGAAAAATCCTATCCGCAACCGGCCTGCTGCTGGCGGGCACCGCAATGGGCCATGCCGAGGGCGTGCTGCAACTGTACAACTGGGGCAACTATACCAGCCCCGAGTTGCTGGCCAAGTTCGAGGCCGAGACCGGCATCAAGGTGACGGTCACCGATTACGACAGCAACGACACCGCACTGGCCAAGATCGAGGCAGGCGGGGGCGGCTTTGACCTTGTGGTGCCGTCGGCCAACTATGTGCCTATCTGGATCGAAAAGGGGTTGGTGGCCGAGTTGGACCTGACCAGGTTGCCGAACCACGCCAACATCGCGCCCGAATGGATGAACGTCGATTACGACGCTGGCCGCAAGTATTCGGTGCCGTGGCAGTGGGGCACGACGGGGGTTGCGGTAAACCAGTCGGTCTATTCGGGCGATGTGAACACCTCGGCCGTCTGGCTGGACCCGCCGGCGGAACTGGTCGGCAAAATCAACGTGACGCCCGAGATGAACGATACCATTGCGTTGGCCACGATGTACCTGGGCGGGCAGCCTTGCAGCGAGGACACCGAACTGCTGAAAAAGGTCCGCGACAAACTGCTGGAGGCCAAGCCGAAGTGGCAGTCGATGGACTATGGCATGACCGAGAAGATGGCGGCCAACGATGTGGCGGCCTCGGTCTATTGGAACGGTGCGATGTTCCGCGCGCGGTTGCAGAACGCCGACATCAAGTATGGCTATCCGAAAGAGGGGTTCATCCTGTGGATGGATCAGGTGATGTTGCTGCAAGACGCGGCGAACGTCGAGGAAGCCTACAAGTTCCTCGATTTCATCCTGCTGCCCGAGAATGCCGGGATGATTTCGACCTTTGCGCGTTATGCCAACGGCATAACCGGGTCGGAGGCGTTCATGCCGGCCGACATGAAGGATGCGCCCGAGATCGTGATACCGGCCGAATTGGCCGACAAGGGCGTGTTCATGGGCAACTGTTCGCCCAAGGCGGTGGAATACATCACCGCAATCTGGACCGAGTTGCAGAAGTAATCTGGCAGAGCCGCAGCCCGAAGGGGGCTGCGGCGTTGCGGTTTCCAGCGCATCGGGCTGAAGAAGCCCGCTGTGCTGCGCGCGTGTGGCCGAAGGGGCCACCCGTAGGTATGCAGGACCAAGAGTGACATCCCCGGGTTGCCCGGAGGCAAGTTGCGATCAGGAGATGGCATGGGGTTGGTTGATCTGTCGGCCTCGGCGCTCTCGGGCATGATTGCGGCCCGGAAAGTGGCACCGTCAGAGGTGATGGCGGCGCATCTGGAACGGGTGGCTGCGGTCAACGGTTCGGTCAACGCGATTGTGTCGTTGCGCGATGGGGATGACCTGATGCGCGAGGCGAGGCAGCTGGATGATGTGGTCCCGGTAGGGTGGCTGCATGGGATTCCGTTTGCGATCAAGGATCTGGTCGAGGTGGCCGGGGTGCGCAGCACGCATGGGTCGCCCTTGTTTGCCGATCATGTGCCGGTGGTTGACGATCTGGTGGCGGCGCGGATCAGGGCTGCGGGGGCGGTGATCTCCGGCAAGACCAATGTGCCGGAATGGGGGCAAGGCTCGCATACCTTCAACCCGGTGTTCGGGGCGACGGTCAATCCATATGATCTGTCGCGGTCGGCCGGCGGGTCGTCGGGCGGGGCGGCGGCGGCACTGGCGGCGCGGATGGTCTGGGTGGCGGACGGGTCGGACATGATGGGGTCGCTGCGCAATCCGGCTGCCTTTTGCAACGTCTACGGCTTTCGTCCGAGTTGGGGGTTGGTGCCGCCGGATGCCGGGGACGAGGTGTTTTTGTCGACGTTGTCGACCGCGGGACCGATGGGGCGGACTGTCGAGGATGTGGCACGGCTGTTGGCGGTTATGGCGGGGGACAACCTGGACGTGCCGTTCGGGCGGGGTGGCTTTTCGGGTGGGTCGCAGGCGAAGTTGCGCGGCCTGCGGATCGGCTGGCTGGGCTCTTGGGACGGGTCCTATGCGATGGAGCCGGGAATCCTGCCGATCTGCGAAGCGGCGTTGGCTGACATGGCGGCGATGGGCGCGAAAGTGGAGGCAGTGGCGGCCCCCTTCCCGGCCGAGGACCTGTGGCAATCCTGGGTCACCTTGCGCGCCATGTTGACGGCGGGGGGCAAGCGGACGCTGTACGAGGACCCGGTCAGCCGGGCGCAACTGAAACCCGAGACGGCATGGGAAATCGAGCAGGGTCTGGGGTTGTCGGCGGCGGATGTGTATGCGGCGAGCCAGCTGCGGTCGGCCTGGTTTGCGGTCCTCGCGGGACTGTTCCGGCAGTTTGATCTGCTGGCGTTGCCCGCGGCACAGGTCTGGCCGTTTCCGGTCGAGTGGCGCTGGCCTGCGGTGATTTCCGGGCGGCGGATGGACACCTATCACCGCTGGATGGAAGTGGTGGTGCCGGTCTCGCTGGCCGGAGTGCCGGCCTTGTCGCTGCCGGTAGGTTTCGGTCCTTCGGGATCCGGGTCGGAGGGATTGCCGATGGGGATGCAGGTGTTCGGGCCGGTCGGGGCCGATGCGCGCGTGCTGGGCGCGGGGCAGGCGTGGCACCTTGCAACCGATTGGCCTGGGCGGCGGCGGGTGGCGATGCTGTAGCCTAACCGACCGTCCCGAACGGAATGTTGGTAAAGGTGCCACCGCCAGATAGCCCCCGTGTCTTGCGGTGCCGCGCTTGCCCTTGGTGGCCGCTTCACGCTATCATTGACCATGCCAGTCATGAGAGTTTCATGCTCAAGACCCGTCTGATCCCGTGTCTCGACGTGGCCAATGGCCGTGTCGTCAAAGGTGTGAACTTCGCCGCGCTGCGCGATGCCGGGGACCCGGTGGCAGCGGCGCGGGCCTATGATGCGGCGGGAGCGGACGAATTGTGCTTTCTGGACATTCACGCGACGCAACAGAACCGCGCGACGATGTTCGATCTGGTCAGCCGGACGGCCGAGGCCTGTTTCATGCCTCTGACCGTGGGGGGCGGAGTGCGGACGCACCACGACGTGCGGGCCCTGTTGCTTGCAGGGGCAGACAAGGTGAGTTTCAATTCAGCGGCGGTGGCTGACCCCGATGTGGTGGCACAAGCCGCAGACCGGTTCGGCTCGCAGTGCATCGTGGTGGCGCTGGATGTACGGACGGTGGCCCCGGGAAGGTGGGAGATCTTCACCCATGGCGGGCAACGCGCCACGGGGATCGATGCGGTCGCGTTCGCGCGGGTCGTGGTGGCCAGGGGGGCAGGGGAGATCCTTCTCACATCGATGGATCAAGACGGAACGCGGGCAGGGTTCAACCTGGCGCTGACCCGGGCAGTTGCGGACGCGGTGGATGTGCCGGTGATCGCGAGCGGAGGCGCGGGCAATTTGGATCATCTGGTCGACTGCGTTCTGTCAGGAAAAGCCTCGGCCGTGCTGGCGGCGTCGATCTTTCACTTCGGCGTGTTCACAATTGGTGAGGCCAAGGCACACATGGCGGCGGCGGGCATTCCGATGCGGCTGGGATGAGCGCGCTGGAACGCCTCGCGGCCGTGATCGTCGCGCGCCAGGGTGCGGATCCGGAGAAGTCCTGGACCGCGCGTCTTTTGGCACGGGGCCCTGAGAAATGTGCCGAGAAATTCGGGGAAGAGGCGGTGGAGGCGATCATCGAGGCGGTCCGGGGGGATCGTGGGCGGCTGATCGACGAAGCAGCGGACGTGCTTTATCACTTGCTGGTAATGCTGGCTGCGCGGCAGGTCACGCTGGCGGATGTATTGGCCGAAATGGAACGACGGGAGGGAGTATCCGGGGTTAACGAAAAAGCTGCCCGCACATAAAGCCAAGATTTTTCGTCGAAAAATCTTGGCGCCCTGGGATCCTTCAGATAAGATTTTTCGTCGAAAAATCTTCGGGTGCGGTCACGAAAGCATGTTCGTCGGAACAGCCCTGCCGCACTGCGGGTTGCGGCATCAGATCTCCAGTTCGACCAGCAAGTCCTTGGCATCGACCTGGCTGCCTGCCTGTACCAGCAGAACCTTAACCACACCCGCCCGTTCGGCATGGATGCCGGTTTCCATCTTCATCGCCTCTATGGTCAACAACAGATCGCCCGCGTGAACCTTTTGGCCCGGCGTCACCGCGACCGAGGCGATCGAGCCAGGCATCGGGGCGCCGACATGCGCCGGATTGCCATCGGCTGCCTTCGGTTTTGCCGCGGTCTTGGCCTTGATCAGGCGATTGGGCACCCGAATGACCCGGGGCTGGCCGTTCAGTTCGAAAAAGACCTTCACTTCGCCATCGTCCGATGTTTCGCCCACTGCCTGCAGGCGCAGTTCCAGTGTCTTTCCGGGGTCGATTTCGGCCGTGATTTCCTCGCCTTGCGTCATGCCGTAAAAGAACGTCCTGGTGGGCAGGGTGCGGACCGGGCCATAGAGCCGGTGGCGCGTGCGGTAGTCCATGAAAACGCGGGGGTACATCAGGAAGCCGTTAAGATCTTCGTCATCGACCGTTTCGCCTTCGGTATCTTCCAGCCCCAGCCCCAGATCCGCGTCCAGCTTTGCCCGCGTCGCCTCCATATCCACCGGGGGCAGGCTGGCGCCCGGGCGGGTCAGCAGCGGCGCTTCGCCTTTCAGCACCTTTGCCGAAATGCCGGCAGGCCAGCCGCCGTAGGGCTGTCCCAGATTGCCGCGCAGCATGTCGATCACGCTGTCCGGAAACACCACGTCCACGGCAGGGTCTTCGACCTGCGCCCGGGTAAGGCCTTGGGCCACCATCATCAGCGCCATGTCGCCCACGACTTTGGATGAGGGCGTCACCTTGACGATATCGCCAAACATCTGGTTGGCGTCGGCATAGGCCTGCGCCACCTGATGCCAGCGGTCCTCGAGCCCCAGACTGCGCGCCTGGGCCTTGAGGTTGGTAAACTGACCTCCTGGCATTTCGTGCAGATAGACTTCGGACGCCGGTGCAGGCAGGCCGGATTCAAACGCGGCATACTGGTTGCGGACCTGCTCCCAGTAGTTGGAAATCTGCCGGATCGCCGCAATGTCGAGGCCGGTGTCGCGGCTGGTATGGCGCAAGGATTCCACGATCGAGCCCAGACAAGGTTGCGACGTGCCGCCCGAGAACGCGTCCATTGCCGCGTCCACTGCGTCCACCCCGGCTTCGCAGGCAGCGAGGACAGTGGCCCCGCTGATGCCCGAGGTGTCATGGGTGTGAAAATGGATCGGCAGCCCGACGTCGTCCTTCAGGGCCTTGACCAGCAGCCGGGCGGAGGCGGGTTTCAGGAGGCCTGCCATGTCCTTCAGACCGAGGATATGCGCGCCTGCCGCTTTGAGTTCGCGGCCCCGGCTGACGTAATAGTCGAGGTCATACTTGGCACGGGCAGGATCGAGAATGTCGCCGGTATAGCAGATCGCGCCTTCGCAGACCTTGCCCGCCTCGACCACCGCATCCATCGCGACGCGCATGTTTTCGACCCAGTTCAGCGAATCAAACACCCGGAACACGTCAACCCCGGTCAGGGCCGCCTGCCGGACGAAAGCCTGCACCACGTTGTCGGGATAGTTGGTGTAGCCGACCGCGTTCGACGCCCGCAACAGCATCTGGGTCATCACGTTCGGCAGGGCGGCCCGAATGTCGCGCAGGCGCTGCCAAGGGCATTCCTGCAAGAACCGGTAAGCGACATCGAACGTCGCCCCGCCCCAGCACTCGACCGAAAACAGACCGGGCAGGTTGGCGGCGTAGGCCGGCGTCACGCGGATCATGTCGATCGAGCGCATGCGAGTGGCGAGCAGGCTCTGATGGCCGTCGCGCATCGTGGTGTCGGTGATCAGCACCCGGGTCTGCGCGGCCAGCCAGTCGGCAACGGCCTGCGGGCCCTGCGCGTCGAGCAGGGTGCGGGTGCCGGGGGCCGGCGGGGCAAGCGGCGCCGGGGGTTTGGGGGTTTTCAGATCGGCATGCGGCTTGGGGCGGCCGGCGGTTTCGGGATGCCCGTTCACCGTGATGTCGGCGATGTAGGTCAGGATCTTGGTGGCCCGGTCGCGCCGTTTCTTGAACTGGAACAGGGCGGGCGTGGTGTCGATGAATTTCGTCGTATAGGTGTTGTCGAGAAAGGTCGGGTGCTTCAGCAGGTTGATGACAAAGTCGATGTTGGTGCTGACACCCCGGATGCGGAACTCGCGCAGGGCGCGGTCCATCCGGGCGATGGCTTTGGCCGGCGTCGGGGCCCAGGCCGTGATCTTGACCAGCAGACTGTCGTAATACCGGGTGATGACCCCGCCTGCATAGGCGGTGCCGCCGTCCAGCCGGATCCCCATGCCGGTGGCGCTGCGGTACGCCGTCAGGCGGCCATAGTCGGGGATGAAGTTGTTCTGCGGGTCTTCGGTTGTCACGCGGCATTGCACCGCGTGGCCGTTCAGGCGGATATCCTCCTGCCGCGCCATCCCCGTCGCTTCTGCGAGCGTCTTGCCCTCTTCGATCAGGATTTGTGCCTGCACGATGTCGATGCCGGTCACCTGTTCGGTGACGGTGTGTTCGACCTGCACCCGGGGGTTGACCTCGATGAAAAAGAACTTGCCGGTGTCCATGTCCATCAGGAATTCGACGGTGCCGGCGCATTCATAGCCGACATGGGCGCAGATGCGGCGGCCGAGGTCGCAGACTTCGGTGCGCTGCGCCTCGGTCAGATACGGAGCGGGCGCGCGTTCGACGACCTTCTGGTTGCGGCGCTGCACCGTGCAGTCGCGTTCGAACAGGTGATAGATGTTGCCATACTTGTCGCCGAGGATCTGCACCTCGACGTGGCGCGCGCGCAGGATCATCTTTTCCAGATAGCCCTCGCCGTTGCCGAACGCCGCTTCGGCCTCGCGCCGGCCTTCGCGGACCTTGTCCGCCAGATCTTCCGGCCCGTTGATCGGCCGCATCCCGCGACCGCCACCGCCCCAGCAGGCCTTGAGCATCAGCGGATAGCCCACCTCGGCCGCCTGGGCGCGCACAAGGTCCATGTCGTCGCCGAGGACTTCGGTAGCGGGAATGACCGGGACCCCCGCTGCCATCGCCACCCGGCGCGCGCTGGCCTTGTCGCCCAGGGCGCGCATGGTGGCCGAGGTCGGGCCGATAAAGATGATCCCCTCGGCCTCGCAGGCATCCACGAAATCCGGGTTCTCCGACAGCAGCCCGTAGCCGGGATGAATGGCGTCGGCGCCGGCCATCCTGGCCACCCGGATGATCTCGGGGATGGACAGATATGCCCCCACCGGCGACAGCCCTTCGCCGATCAGATAGGCCTCGTCGGCCTTGAAGCGGTGCAGGCCAAGCTTGTCTTCCTCGGCATAGACCGCGACCGTTTTCTTGCCCATCTCGTTGGCAGCGCGCATCACGCGAATGGCGATTTCGCCCCGGTTGGCGACGAGGATCTTGTTGAACTCGGCCATTCTGATGCCCCTGACGGTCTGACTAGCGCTCCACCTTAGGCATGCCGCGCTGCGGCGCAAGAGGCGGAACCGCGCTCGAATGACAGAATTGTGCCTGGTGTGTCACGCTAAGGTTATGCCGGAAGGCAGACAGTCCGTGGCATTGTCCATGCTCGTTGAAAATTTGTGGAGCCGCCCGATGCGCGCACTTGTCCTGACCCTTGCCCTTTTGCCCTTTGCCGCAGTGGCAGAGACACCCGCCGTCAAACCGATGGCAGACCGCGATGGCTGGCGCGTGATCGACAGCGCCAAACCCTTTGGTGCGATGGTGGACGCGGTGAAGGCCGCCACCAAAGCGAACAAGATGGGCGTTGTCACCGAGGCGGGCCCCACCGAGGCCGCAGCAAAACTTGGGGTGACACTGCCCGGCAACCGTGTGATCGGCGTCTTTTCCCCACAATTTGCGGTGCGCGTTCTGCCTTTGTCGACCGCCGCGATGATCGAGGCACCGATCCGGTTCTATGTGACCGAAGACGCCGATGGCACATCGACGCTGGCGTGGAAAACCCCCAGCCACGTCTTTGCGCCCTATGCCGAAGAAGGCGGGGCGGCGCTGGCCGGTGTGGCCAAGGAACTGGACGCAAAGTTCGAGGATATCGCCAAAGCGGCGACAGCAGACTGAGTACTCCACAAATTGTTCGGAACGTAAAGCGAACACTTCTTTAACTCCCGTGCAGTCTGCACTAGGCTGGCGTGATGAATCATGTCGACGACTCCGATGCCTTCGAGGCGGCGATGCCGCTCAGCCAGCAGGCGGTTGCCGCCCGCCCTGCCCCGTATCTGGACGATCTGAACCCTGCGCAGCGTGCCGCGGTCGAGGCGGTGGATGGCCCGGTTCTGATGCTGGCCGGGGCCGGCACCGGCAAGACCAAGGCGTTGACGGCGCGGATCGTGCATCTGTTCCGGCTGAGCCGGGCGCGGCCGAATGAAATTCTGGCCGTGACCTTTACCAACAAGGCCGCCCGCGAGATGAAGGACCGGGTCGGCCGCCTGCTGGGCGAAGTGGCGGAAGGCATGCCATGGATGGGCACCTTCCACTCGATCTCCGTGAAACTGCTGCGCCGCCACGCCGAACTGGTGGGGTTGAAAGGCAACTTCACCATTCTGGATACCGACGACCAGTTGCGCCTGCTGAAACAGTTGATCGTGGCGGCCAATATCGACGAAAAGCGCTGGCCGGCCCGGATGCTGGCCGGGATCATCGACGGCTGGAAGAACCGCGCCCTGACGCCGGACCGGGTGCCAAGCGCCGAGGCCGACGTCTTCAACAACCGCGGCTCGGAATTGTATGAGCAGTATCAGGAGCGGCTGCGCAGCCTGAACGCCACCGATTTCGGCGATCTTCTGCTGCATTGCGTGGTGATCTTTCAGACCCATCCCGACGTGCTGGCGCAGTATCAGCGCTGGTTCCGCTATATTCTGGTTGACGAGTATCAAGATACCAACGTCGCGCAGTATCTGTGGCTGCGGCTGCTGGCAAAGGCGCATCGCAACATCTGCTGCGTGGGCGATGACGACCAGTCGATCTATGGCTGGCGCGGGGCCGAGGTCGGCAACATCTTGAGGTTCGAAAAGGATTTTCCGGGGGCCGTCGTGGTGCGGCTGGAGCAGAACTACCGCTCGACGCCGCATATTCTGGCGGCCGCCTCGGGGGTGATTTCGGCCAATGCAGGCCGGTTGGGCAAGACCTTGTGGACCGAGGCGACGACGGGCGAAAAGGTTCGGCTGATCGGCCATTGGGACGGCGAGGAAGAGGCCCGCTGGATCGGCGAAGAGGTCGAGGCGCTGCAGCGCGGCCGCGCGCCCGGTCCGGTGTCGCTGAACCAGATGGCGATCCTGGTGCGCGCCAGCCACCAGATGCGCGCCTTCGAGGACCGGTTTCTGACCATCGGCCTGCCCTACCGCGTGATCGGCGGCCCGCGGTTTTATGAACGGCTCGAGGTGCGCGATGCGATGGCGTATTTCCGGCTGGCGGTCAGCCCGTCGGATGATCTGGCCTTCGAGCGGGTGATCAACACGCCCAAACGCGGATTGGGCGACAAGGCGCAGGCCGACATCCAGCGCGCCGCTCGGGCGGCGGGGGTCTCGTTGCTCGATGGCGCGCGCGAGGTGCTGGCGCACCGCACGATCGGCGGCAAGGGCGGCGCGGAGTTGCGGACGTTTGTCGAAGCCGCGGACCGCTGGCATGCGCAGACCCTGCCGCAGGACCATGACCACGTCCGGCTGGCCGAGCGGATCCTTGACGAGGCGGGTTACACCGCGATGTGGCAACACGACAAGACGCCCGAGGCACCCGGGCGGCTCGAGAACCTCAAGGAATTGATCAAGGCGCTGGAACAGTTCGACAATCTGCAGGGCTTTCTCGAGCATGTCAGCCTGATCATGGAGAACGACACCGAGGAGGCCGCCGAAAAGGTCACGATCATGACGTTGCATGCGGCCAAGGGTCTTGAGTTTCCGGCCGTGTTTCTGCCGGGATGGGAGGATGGCCTGTTTCCCAGCCAGCGCAGCATGGACGAAAGCGGGCTTAAAGGGCTTGAGGAAGAGCGGCGTCTGGCCTATGTCGGCATCACCCGGGCCGAGCGGCTGTGCACGATCTCGTTCGCGTCGAACCGCCGGGTCTATGGCCAGTGGCAAAGCCAGTTGCCAAGCCGGTTCATCGACGAATTGCCCGCCGCGCATGTCGAGGTTCTGACGCCGCCCGGCCTGTATGGCGGCGGGTTCGGGGCAGCCGCAGGGGCCGGGTTCGGCGGTGCGGCACAGTCGGGCGGGCTCGAGGATCGGGCGACCAAGGCCGATGTCTACAACTCCCCCGGCTGGCGCCGGCTGCAGGACCGCGCCGCCACCCGCCCGATGGCCCAGCCCCGCGAGGCGCGCCACACGGTGATCGACCTTGCCGCTGTGTCGCCCTACGGAAAAGGCGACCGGGTGTTTCACACCAAGTTCGGCTACGGCGACGTGGTGGCGACCGAAGGCGACAAGCTGGACATCGAGTTCGATCACGCCGGGATGAAGAAGATCGTCGCCCGCTGGGTGGTGCCCGCGCATCAGGTCGACGACGTCCCGTTCTGACCCCGCATTCCCCCTTGCGCCCGACGATGGCCCCCGGCTAGATACCGCCTCACGGACAGGTGGCCGAGTGGTCGAAGGCGCACGCCTGGAAAGTGTGTAGGCGGGGAACCGTCTCGAGGGTTCGAATCCCTCTCTGTCCGCCACTTGCCCTTGAGAAACTGTTCTCCCGATCCAGCGTTTGCCAGAATTTCCCGTTGTTTTCGAGGGTTATGCTGGAGAAGCTGAGCACCGGCCTCGCCCCTAAGGTGGCCAGAAGCGTTCTCTCTGGGCCAATATTCTCCGGACCTCATGACTTTGCAGATTTAGTGCTTAGCTTTAAGGCGTTGAATGTGAATGGATTTTTTCAGTGGTAGCTTTCGTGAGTTTCCAAAAACGTTCGGCTCGCGGACAAGACTGGCGTCGGAAAAACGCTGTCGAAAACTGACTTTTCAAGTTTCATTCTGGCCGAGCGCGACCTGGTGCGTCTCTGGGTCTCATTCAAGATGTTTGCATTGACCCCGCACCGCCCCAGCTGGATAGGTGGATTGCGGCTTGATCCCCGCGCCGACGACATTGCCCATTAGGCGGTCTACCGCAGCTGCGACCCACGGTTCGTTGCGTGCATACCACACGGCCCGCAGCGCCGTCGTGGTCGCGTCCGGCAGGATCGCCGCGCTCCGCCCATCGACCGTCCGCGCCCCTTCCCAACGCCGCCTACTGCCCGCAGCGTCGAA